>VYLF01000042.1_pt1 | contig 73721 bp, 65 predicted proteins | sample 5114371 | NCBI WGS metagenome assembly VYLF01 (sample SAMN12291773, study PRJNA351875) | freshwater metagenome | isolation source: freshwater lake | place: USA: Michigan, Kent Lake | collected 2013-08-15 | reverse complement strand
GCAACGCCCTCGCGGCTCCCGCGGTGCGCGCGCCCGCCGGCCTCGCCGACCGCATCGTCGCCGCCGCGGCGAGACTGAAGCGCGACACCGCCGAGCCCAGCACCGAAGGCGAGACGGCAGAGAGCTGAGCCCGCGCGTTCCGGGCGTCATGCAACATCATCGCAGGCATCACGCGCGGCAGAATTTGCCGTGTCGAAAGCCGTTTGAGCGGCGGCAAATCCCCGCCTGATTTCCCGGCACGCCACGTTTCATCAGCACACAGATTTCAAGCGCGGCTTCGTCTCGCAACGAACCAGCCGCGCTGAAGGACCGGAGTTTCTGATGACCGTTTCGGCGACGAGTTCCGTCTCGACTGCGACCACCAGCACATCGTCATCGACTGCATCCTCGTCGAGCTCGACGATGACGTCTACCGATTTTCTCTCCCTGCTGATCAGCGAGCTGCAGAACCAGGATCCGCTGAACGCGACGTCGACCACCGATCTCACCAACCAGCTGATGCAGTATTCGAACTACATCGGGCAGCAGACCACCAACGACAATCTGTCGTCTCTCGCCAGCTCGTTCTCGAGCCTCGTGACGCTCAATTCGGTGAACTATATCGGCCACACCGTCGAGGCGAAGACCGACACGGCGACCTTGAGCAACGGTTCGGCGACCTTCGGCTACTCGCTGTCATCAGCCGCATCCGACGTCTCGATCAGCATCAAGGACTCCTCCGGCAACACGGTGTGGACCGGCACCGGAAGCGGTGATGCGGGGTCGAACACCTTCACCTGGGACGGAAAGAATTCGAGCGGGACTCAGCTGGCCGACGGCGGAACCTACACCATTTCGGTGACCGCCACGAATTCCGCCGGCAACTCGGTCCTCAACTACACGACGGTCACCGGCACGGTGACCGGCATCGATACGTCGACCTCGACGCCGTCGCTGACGGTGAACGGCGTCTCCGTCAGCGCCGCGAACATCATCGGCGTCACGTCCTGATCCCATCCGGAGTTTCATCATGAGTCTCAGCGGCGCATTGTCTTCCGCGATCTCGGCGCTCAGCGCGCAGAGCCAGTCCCTGTCGATGATCAGCGACAACATCGCCAACTCCAGCACGACGGGCTACAAGACGACGTCGGCGATGTTCGACGCCCTGGTGACCGCCTCCGGCAGCACCTCCAGCTCCTATGCGGCCGGCGGCGTCACGGTCTCCGGCCGCGCCAACATCACCCAGCAGGGCCTGCTCGCCACCACGTCGAATGCCACCGACGTCGCGATCCAGGGATCCGGCTTCTTCGTCGTGACCGATGCCAAGTCGGGCGGCACGGTCGCCTATACCCGCAACGGCGCGTTCACGACCGACAATGCCGGCTATCTCCAGAACAATGGCTACTATCTCGAGGGCTGGCGTACCGATGCCGACGGCAACGTCGTCGGCAACGAATCGGCTGGCAATCTCGAAGCGATCAACACCCAGGTGGCCTCGACCAGCGGCAGCGCCACCACCACGACGACGGTCGAGGCCAATCTGCCGTCGGATGCGGCGAGCGGGGCCACCTACACCAGCTCGATGACGGTGTACGATTCGCTCGGTGCGTCCAACACCATGCAGATCACCTGGACCAAGACAGGCAGCAACAGCTGGAGCGCGAGCTTCGCCAATCCCACCTCGGAGTCGGACACCACCACCGCCACCGGAACGGCCTCCGGCACGATCGACATCACCTTCAACAGCGACGGTTCGCTGGCCAGCACCAGCCCGAGCCCGCCAACCGTATCGATCACGGGCTGGACCGACGGGGCGGCCGACAGCACCATCACCATGAACCTCGGAACGGTCGGCAAGACCGACGGCCTGACGCAGTACGCCTCCGGCGAGACGACGCCGTCGGTCAACCTCACCAGCATCGATTCGGACGGCCTGTCCTACGGCAAGCTGTCGAGCATCTCGATCGGCGATGATGGTCTGGTCAATGCCACCTATTCGAACGGCAAGACCATTTCGATCTACAAGATCGCGGTGGCGACCTTCGCCGCTCCCGACGGGCTCGCGGCCTCCAGCGACGGCATCTACTCGGCGACCGTGACGTCGGGCAACGCGTCGCTGCAAGGCTCCGGCGAGAACGGTGCCGGCACGATCTATGGCGGCGAGCTGGAATCGTCCACCACCGACACGTCGAGCCAGTTCTCGAGCATGATCTCGGCGCAGCAGGCCTATTCCGCGGCGTCGCAGGTCATCTCCACGGTCAACAAGATGTACGACACCCTGATCTCGGCGATGAGGTGAGCGATGCGCGGAGAGGATGCGGTCGCCGCGGGTGAAATCCTGCTGCGACGGCTGCGTCGGCTGGTGTCGCGTGCGGCGGCGGTCGACCGCCGCGACCGCAATCAGCTGATCGCATTGCTCGACGAATTCGAAACGGTCCGTCGCGGACTGCTGCGCGAATGCGCGGAGATCGAGGGCGAGATGACGCAGGCGTCGGTCAGGACCACTGCGATCGGGGCTTACCTGCGCAACCTGCAGGCCGGTCGCGGCACAAGAAATAACTAGAAGGCGGATAACGATGATTGCAGCCAAGGCAACAAGGACAACCCCGATGACCGGCGACGCCAGGATCAAGTCGCTGATCGAGTTGATCGACGTCCTGACCGCGCTGGTGGCGGAGGAGAACATGGAACTGGCGAAGGGGCTGCCCGCCTCCCGCCTGAAGCAGGTGGACGAGAAGAACCGGCTGGCGGAGATCTTCGAGCGCACCGTCGCGGACTGTGCGGCGGGAACGACCAGCCTGCAGGTGCGCGACCGCATCCTGCGCGAGCAGCTGATGGAGCGGATCCTGACGCTGCGGGCGGCGATGGACGAGAATCTGGTCCGCCTGCGCGCCGCCATCGAGGCCAGCAACCGCCGCATCGAGGCCGTCATGCAGGCGATCCGCGAGCAGGTTGCGGCGGTCTCGCCCTACGGCGCTTCCGGCCGCGTCGCCGCCGCGCGTGCCGTGTCCAGCGGCACCAGCCGCAGCGCCTGAAGCCAGCGAGGAAGCCCCGTGTCGCTCGATATCGCACGATCGATCGCCTTCAGCGGACTGTCGGCGGCGTCCGTGCAGATCAGCGTGACGTCGTCGAACATCTCGAATGCCGACACGGCCGGCTACACCAGGAAGTCCGCGAACCAGTCGAGCAGCGTCACCGGCGGCGTCGGCACCGGCGTGACGGTGACGGGGATCACCTCCACCGTCGACAAGCTGCTGCTGAAGTCGCTGGTCAGCGCGGATTCCGAACTCGGCGCCGCCAACACCACCAACGACTATCTGTCGTCGCTAGAGAAGCTCTACGGCTCGGTCAGCAGCAGCGACGATACCTCGTCCGGGACGTCGCTGGCCAACAGCATCGCATCGCTCGAATCGGCGCTGTCGTCGCTGGCCAGTACGCCGGGAAGTGCTTCGCTGCAATCCAACGTGATCAGCATGCTCGACGACGTCGCGAGCCAGCTGCGGGAGACGTCCAGCGGCATCCAGAAGCTCCGGTCCGACGCCGACCAGGACATCTCGTCCGCCATCGACGACGTCAATTCGGACCTCAAGCAGATTGCCGATCTCAACGATGCGATCAAGCAGACGGCGGCGACGGGCCAGTCGACCGCGGACCTCGAGGATCAGCGCAACACCGCGTTGCAGGATCTGGCCTCCAAGATGAACGTGAGCTATTTCACGGCTTCCAACGGCGACCTGCAGGTCTACACCACGACCGGCCAGGCGCTGGTCGATTCCTCGGCCCACACGATCAGCTATACCGCCGCTGCCAAGGTGACGGCCTCGACGACCTATGCGGCCGGATCGTCGTCCAGCGGCTTCAGCGCCATCACGGTCAACGGGGTCGACATCACCTCCCAGATCACCGGAGGCGATATCGGCGCGCTGATCAAGCTGCGCGACGACACGTTGCCGGATGCGCAGTCGCAGCTCGACCAGCTGGCCACGCAGCTGTCGTCGGCCATGAACGGCGTCTCGAACAGCGCTTCGTCGGTCCCGGCGCCGACCAGCCTGACCGGTACGACGGCCGTCGCAAGCAGCAGCGGGCTCTCCGCCACCGGCACGGTGCGGATCGCCGTCACCGACCAGAGCGGCAGTCTGGTGTCGTATGGCGACCTCGATCTGTCGTCCTATGCGACCGTGGGCGACCTCGTGACCGCCATCAACGGGATTTCCGGGGTGTCCGCCTCGGTCGATGCGGATGGTCATCTGTCGATTTCGGCGACCGGCTCGGGCAACGGCGTCGCCATCAACCAGATGACGAGTGCGGTCGGCAGTTCGGGCGAGGGTTTCTCGCAATATTTCGGCCTCAACGACCTCGTCACCGGGGCCAGTGCGGCGGATATCGCGGTCAACAGCAAGATCCTGTCGGGCACCGACGAACTCCAGCTTGCGACGCTGGATTCCGCGTCCAGCCTCACCGTCGGCAGCAATGTGCTCTCGTCGGGGTCGGCCACGGTGGTCAATGCATTCTACGACGCGCTGACCGGGTCCCATACATTCTCGTCCACGGGCGGGTTGGCGGCCACCACGGGCTCTCTCGCCGACTACGCCTCGGCGATCGTATCCGACGTCTCCAGCAAGGCCTCGCAGGCCTCGACCAATTACACGGCCAAGGAGACGGCGCAGTCGACCTATGCGAACTCGCTGTCGTCGCAATCGGGCGTGAACCTCGACGAAGAATCCGCCAATCTCACCGCGCTGCAGAACAAATATTCGGCGGCATCGGCGCTGATCCAGGCCATCAACTCGATGTATTCGGCTCTGCTCACCGCCGTGCAGTCGACCTAGGAGATCCGGTCATGGTGGCGATGAGGGTCGCGACCTTCGCGCAGTCCGACAAGATGATCACGGACGCCCTGCGCCTCCAGGCCGTGGTGGCGAACAAGCAGGTGCAGGAATCCTCGGGCGTCCTGTCGACCGATTTCGGCGGCTACGGCTCGGATGCCCAGCACGTCGTCAACCTCCAGGTCTCCGTGACGCGCGCGCAATCCTATATCGACGCCGCCACGCTGGCCGACAGCAAGGTCCAGGTGATGTACTCCGCCGTCGGCTCGATGACCGACATCCTCTCGCAGCTGCGCTCCCAGCTCAGCGCCGCCTCGACCGGCAGCACGACCGAGGCAAACTCGGTGATCTCCTCGGCTCAGCAGATGCTGCAGGAAATGGGCTCGCTGATGAACACGCAATATGACGGTCAGTACGTGTTCGCCGGCGGCCGGACGGACACGGCGCCGGTCGATCTGACCAGCTTTGCGTCCGGCACCGGATCGACCACCACGGCCGACACCAGCTATTACAAGGGCGACAGCGAGATCGCCTCGGTGCGGGTCGCGGCCGGCGAGTCGGTGTCCTATGGCGTCACGGCGGACAATTCGGCGTTCGAGGAAGTGATGCGGGTCCTGAAATTCGTGGCCAACAGCACCTCGCTCTCGTCCGCGGACATTACCAGCGCGCTCGACCTTGCCGGCACCGCGCTCGATGACACCGCGGCCGTGCAGGCCAAACTGTCCGGCGCTGCCTCCTCGATCGAGACCGCGAGCGCACGGCAGACCGAGTACAAGAGCTATGCGGAGAGCCTGTCCAGCGACCTCACCAGTGTCGACGTCGCCGCCGTCACCGCGCAGATCTCGACCTACCAGTCGCAGCTCACCGCGTCCTATTCGGCGCTCGGCAAGATCCTGAGCCTGAACCTGTCGAGCTATCTGAAATAGGCCTATTCGGCCGCGATCCGTTCCATGGCCATCGCGCGCAGCCGGGCGCGCTGGATCTTGACGCCGTTGGCGCTGTCGGTGACCGGGAAGGCATCGACGACGTAGATCCGCGCCGGAATCTTGTAGCCCGCCAACCGTTCGCGCAGCCGTCCGGTCAGGATCTCCTGCTGGGGCGGCACGGCGCCGGGAATCACGAAGGCAACGCAGCGCGCCTGACCCTTCAGGTCGATCGCGACGACCTGGGCGTCGGTCACGCCGGGGCAGGATTTGAGCTCATCCTCGATCTCGCCGGGGGAGACCAGGAAGCCACCGAGCCGCATCGCATCGCCGGCGCGCGTTTCGTAGACGAACGACCCGTCGGCCCGCAGCCGCCCGATATCGCCGGTGCGGAAGAAGCCGTCGGGCGTGATCGCCGCACGCGTCGCCTCGTCATTGTTGAAATAGCCGAGAAAGCGCGAGGGCGCGCTGATCTCGATCTCGCCGGAGACGCCGCTGGGCACGAGTTCGCCGGTCTCGACATCTCGGATGCGGACCTTGGCCTCCGGCGACATCGGCCAGCCGCCGCCCTCGATGCGGTCGGCGAAGGCATCGCCCGGCCGCGCGATCGAAAACAGCGCCTGCACCTCGCTGGAGCCGTAGAGACCGAACAGCGGCAGGCCGCGCGCCTCGGCCTCGGCCGCCAGTTCGCGCCAGCCGGGCTGGAACGCGGCGAAGCCGCAGAGTTCGAGATGCGGGAACGGCCGTGGCGCATCGGTGAGCGCGAGGATACGGCGAAACATCTCGTCGGAGCCGAAGGAGTGAGTGATTTTCCGCGTCGAGAGAATTCGGCTGGCCGGCTCGGCCTCGAAGGCATCCAGCACATGGATCCTTGCACCGGCCGCGATGAAACCGAGGAGGCTGGTCAAGCCGAACGTGCCGCAGAACGGCAGGATCGCCAGCAGCGAATGGCGTTCGGGCGCAAGCGCCAGCGCCGTGGCGACGGCGCGCGCATGCGTGGACAGCGTGCGATGGGAGTGCGCCACCAGCTTCGGACCCTTGGTCGTGCCCGACGTGGTATAGAGCAGCACCGGCAGGTCGACATCGTCCTGCGGCGGCGGCGCCGGCGCCCAGGAGCGGTCGAAGGCATCGAACCGGACGCAGGGCCATTGCGCGGTGATGGCGTCGCCGCCGACCACGGCAAGCGATTGCAGGGCAGGGACTTCCGCCTCGTCGATCCCGGCGAGGATCGCCGCGAAATCGATCGAGCGGAACGCGGCCTCCACCACGAGCATCCTTGCGCCCGACACTTTCAGGAGATGCGCCACCTCGGCGCTGCGGTAGCGGGTATTCACGGCCGCGGCGACGGCCCCGATGCGCGCGGCGGCGAAAAGGAGCGCGATCCATTCGAGCCGGTTGATCAGCCAGACCGCGATGACGTCGCCCTTGCCGATGCCCTGCGCGGCGAGCCACGCCGCGGTCTGTTCGACCCTGGCTGCAAATTCCGCGCGCGAAACGGGCGTGTCGTCAAACAGGAAGGCCGGCTCGGCGGCCCCCGCGATCGGGATCAGCGACTGCAGTGAATGATCATTCGCGCTCATGACAGCCCGACTAACCCGATCGCGCCAGACTGTCCACTTTCGGCCTCGTTACTTGGTGCCGAACATGCGGTCGCCGGCATCGCCGAGGCCCGGCACGATGTAGCCATGGTCGTTGAGCCGCTCGTCGATCGCTGCGGTCCAGATCGGCACGTCGGGATGTTCGCTCTCGAATTGCGCGATGCCCTCGGGTGCCGCCAGCAGGCAGACGAAGCGGATGTCGCGGGCGCCGCGCGCCTTCAGCAGCGAGGCGCCGGCGCAGGCCGAATTGCCGGTCGCCAGCATCGGGTCCATCAAAATCACGGTGCGGTCGGACAGGTCCTGCGGGGCCTTGAAGTAATATTCCACGGCCTGCAATGTCTCGGGATCGCGGTAGAGGCCGATATGGGCGATGCGCGCGGAGGGCATCAAGGCCAGCATGCCGTCGAGGAAGCCGACCCCGGCGCGCAGGATCGGGGCCAGCGTGAGCTTCTTGCCGGCGATCTTCGGCGCCTGCATCGGCGCAATGGGCGTCTCGATCGGGACCATCTCGAGCGGCAGGTCCCGCGTCACCTCGTAGCCGAGCAGCATCCCGATCTCGTTGAGGATCTCGCGAAAGCTCTTGGTCGACCGGTCCTTTTCCCGCATCAGGGAAAGCTTGTGCTGGACCAGGGGGTGGGCGACGACGTGGACGTTGCTGCTCATGCAGCCGATCTACACGGTTCCGCGAATTTTCGCCAGATCGGCCGGGGGTTTTCCGCGAGGGTCCATGGCGCCTGCTCGTGTCCCGGGCACCATCTGGTCAGTTCGCGGTCAGCCGAGCTGCATGCCCCCCCTACGCGCCAAGTCCACGCGCCACGAGCGTGATGACGATGGTCAGGATCGCGCCCCAGAACAGGCTCAGTGTCATGGTGAGGACGGTGCTGGCGATCGCCTGTTCGAGACTTCCCTTGATGAAGGGCATCATCGACCGTGATCGGATGTGGCTGCAGTCAGTCGCAGGCCGAGGAGCAATGCGCCCGTCATCGCCACGAGGACCGCGATCTTCAATTCGATCATGTCCGCCGCCTTTCGCTCAGGCGCAAGGCCAGCCGCTGGGCCCAGCTCCACCATCGGCCGGTCAACACGACCAGGGGATTGCCGCGGTTCTCGATGTCGAGCTCGAACGTTCCGGTGGGGAACACCAGCGCGCATCGCGCCGGCGTGCTCTGGCGGTTGGCGAAATCGATGGCGGAGCTCTTGAACAGGAACAGGCCGCCGGTACGACCGTTCGCCTCGCGCGCGACCCAGAGACCTGCACGGTTGCGCCCGATGAAGAAGGCCGGAATGGCGGCGCTGACGATGTCGGGATCGAGCGGCCTGAGTACGGCCGGCTGCGGCTCCGGCGGGTGGCGGATCGCGCGCAACGCCATCGCCGCCATGACCGCATCCTCACTCATCTGCAGGGGCATGGCGATGCGTCCGGGTCAGGCGTGAAGGTGCCAGACATAGATCGCCGTCCTGAGCGCGATCAGCGCCGTGAGGATGCTGGCCATCGAGAGCGCGGTCAGGGCGCCCAGCGCGATGCGCTTGAGCTGCGCCTTGCGGGCCCTCGACAGGCGCGTCGGGCGGTCGGTCCAGCCGGACTGGTGTGCAAGATCGTGTGTCAGCATCGTCATTGTGGAAGTCCTTCAGCTGCGCGGCGATTGGGCCTCACGCCGTCCTCTCATGATGGGCGTCGCAGCATAGGAATGCGAGACGAGCGTCGGTGCGGCGATATAGGAACGACATAAAGGCCCAGCGCCTAGGCGCCGATCGTGTCGATCAGGTCCTCGTCGGAGATCGCAGCGAAGGCCCTGACGACCTCCTGCTGGGCCGGCTCATCGAGCGGGACGATCGGCAGACGCGTGTCGGGCCGCATCAGGCCGAGCTGGCCAAGCGCATGTTTGAGAGCCGCGGGGCTCTCGCGGGAGAGGCAGCCGATCAGCGGGATCAGGCGCCTGTGCAGATAACGGGCCGACTGCAAACGCCCCTGCCTGATCTGGGAGAAGATGGTGCGGCAGAGATCCGGCGCCACATTTGCGACTTCTGAGATCGCGCCGTCGCCGCCGCTGGCGATGTAGGAGAAGCTGGTGGCGTCGTCGCCCGACAGGAAGCGAAAGCCGGCCGGCATCAGCCGGTTCAGGCGCATCGGGCGGGTGACGTCGCCGCTCGCATCGCGCAGGCCCACGAACCGCCGCGATTCGACGAGGCGCAGCAGCGTCTCATCGGCGAGCGGGCGCAGCGTGCGGGACGGCACGTCGTGCAGGATGACGGGAAGACCCACCGATCCGGCGATGGCACGGAAATGGGCGAGCATGCCTTCCTGCATCGGCTTGTTGTAGGCCGGCACCACCGCCATGATGGCATCCGCGCCGGCCGTCTCCGCCCGTCGCGCCAGGGCGACTGCGCCGGCGGTTGCATTCGATTGCACGCCGGCGATGACCCGCGTCCGTCCGCGCGCAACATCCACGGCGGTCAGGATCAGCAGCGCCTGTTCCGCCGCAGACAGCGTCGGCGCCTCTCCCGCCGTCTCGCACACCACCAGCGCGGGAACGCCGGCCGCGACCTGCCGCTCGCACAGGGCTGCAAAGGCCTTCAGATCGATCGCGTCCGTCGCATCGAAGGGGGTCGGCAGATCGGGGATGAATCCGGTGAACCAGGCGGAGGGAGGGACGAACATGAGGCCTCGCTTGCAGCGCTGGTTCAGGCTGCGCGCTGCGCGGCGGGGGAAGGGATCCTGCCCATGTCGAGTTCGATCTCGCGCGGCAGCTCGACGATCGTTTCGGGATGCTGTCCGTTCTCGAACAGCGCGTATTTCAAGGCCTGCGTGCGGCTGACGAACAGGCCGCCATAGAGCCCGTTCTGTTCCTGGGCGACCCATTGGCCCCTGTGGTTGCGACCAATGAAGACGACGGGGAGGGGAGAGCTGCACGAGGGAGGTTCGATGACTTTCACGGCTGTATTCCTCTTGACCGACCGCAATGGCGTGTCTCGCGACCGTCCCGCCAATATCCCCTCGGGCGCATATGATTTCGAGGGCGGCCGTCCAGCGATCTCATAGGAGCGCCATAAAGCCGTCCGGTCAGGTCAATTCGTTGACGGCATGGACCAGCGCGAACAGCGCGCCGAAGGCGACGGCCTCGTCCCAGTGATTGAGATCCGCGCCGAACGGGTGCTCGCGCCTCATGATGCCCGCGACCGCGCACAGGACGATGGACATCCAGAGCAGCGCGGCCAGGCTTCGCCCGAACCCGATGCTGCCGAACGCGGCAAAGGCCGCAAGCAGCGCCACGCGGATCGCAAACCGCGCGATCACGCGTCTCGGGCTTCGCGCACGCGTCATGTCGGAGACCTGAGCCACGACACCTCAGCCGAAGTTCTCGCAGCCGAGCGACTGGTAGAGGGGATCCCGGGTGGCTCGCACCGAGGGAACGCTGGGCCGCGAGACCTCCGCGGCCTGGGCCCGGACCTCGGTGAACGCGGACAGCAGGGCGAGTGCGAGATCGGCATGGTGCGCCTCGACGGCGGCATCGAGCCAGTCCGGGAGTTCGCGTTCGCGCGACAACGCGCAGTGCCATTCACCCTCGTCATAGACGATACGGCGCACCCGCCACATCGGCAGTTCGAGCTCGATCAACCCGAGCGCCGCATCGGCCCAGGCCTCCGCCTCGATCAGGCGCGTCACGCGCGCGCTGCGCTCGTTCTGTCCGGTGGACGGCATCCGACGGCAGGCCTCGTCGATGATGCTCTTCATCAGGCCACGCGTCATGACAGGCGCGTTCCGCAGCCGCTCGCAGAGCGATCGTGGATCATCATCTCGAAGAGAAGTGGGCATGTCAGCCTCCTGGATTTGGCGTCGGTCAGTCGGCCGGCGGCATCGAAGATGGCTGGAACGGCATTTGAAAAAAAGATGGGCGGGAGGGGCCCGATATAGGGATCTCATAAAGAGGAGAACCCGTCGCGCGGTCGTCCCCGGGCGAGGCGCGAGCCCATCGGGCCCGACGCCTCCGTCTTTATGGGATTCCTATATCTTCGCCATAGCCCTCGTCTCGAAAACCTATGCGGCTGCTGGCACTTCAGCATGGTCGAAAATCCCGGTCGGCGCGAACGGACTTATGCCCCGTGCTGTCCATTGGCAGGCCGGAATTCCGAGAAGCTGTCGCGCCAGACCGGGTGCGACGAGGAGCATCCCATGATGGACATTCTGATGCTGGTGCTGGCGGCGGCCTTTTTCGCCCTGGCGATCGGCTACACCTACGTTTGCGAACGGCTGTAAAGGGAGCGGACCATGATCTTCGATTATGCGCTCGCCGGCGCCGTCTCGTTCGGCCTCCTGATCTACCTCACCTACGCGCTGCTGCGGCCCGAGCGGTTCTGACGCCATGCTGCTGCTCCTCGAATTGCTGCTGGCGGATGCGGCCCTGGTCGCCTGCCTGCTGACGGTGCTGCTGCCGCTGCTGCACCGGACACCATGCCTGAAGGATTGATTCCATGACCGTGATCGGTTGGCTCCAGATCATTCTATTCTGCGTCATCATCGTTGCGCTCACCCAGCCGCTCGGCTGGTACATGACGCGCGTGTTCAACGGCGAGCGGACGTTCCTGTCGCCGATGCTGCGTCCCATCGAGGCCGCGCTCTACCGGATATCCGGCGTCGACGAGAAGCGCGAGCAACACTGGGTGACCTATACGGTCTCCATGCTCCTGTTTCACGTCGGCGGCTTCCTCATCATCTATGGCGTGATGCGGTTCCAGGCCGTGCTGCCCTTCAATCCGGCCGGGCAGGGCGCGGTCGCCGAAGACCTCTCCTTCAACACCGCGATCTCGTTCATCACCAACACCAACTGGCAGAACTACGGTGGCGAGAGCACGATCTCCTACCTCGTGCAGATGCTGGGCCTGACCCATCAGAACTTCCTGTCGGCGGCCACGGGAATCGCGCTAGCCGTAGCGCTGATCCGCGGCTTCTCCCGTGCCTCGGTGCGGACGATCGGCAATTTCTGGGTCGACGTCACCCGCACGACGCTCTACGTGCTGTTGCCGGTCTGCGTGGTCTACACGCTGTTCCTGGTGTGGCAGGGGATGCCCCAGACGCTCGGCGACTATGTCGAGGCGACGACGCTGGAAGGCGCCAAGCAGACGATCGCGGTCGGCCCGGTCGCCTCGCAGGTCGCGATCAAGATGCTCGGCACCAATGGCGGCGGATTCTTCAATGCCAATGCCGCGCATCCCTTCGAGAACCCGACGGCCTTGTCGAATTTCGTGCAGATGCTGTCGATCTTCGTGCTCGGCGCGGCGCTGACCAACGTGTTCGGCCGCATGGTCGGAAACCAGCGCCAGGGCTGGGCGATCCTGGCCGTGATGGGCGTGCTGTTCATCGCCGGCGTTGCCATCACCTACTGGGCGGAGGCCAACGGCACCTCGACGCTGCAGGCGCTCGGGCTCGCGGGCGGCAACATGGAAGGCAAGGAGGTCCGCTTCGGCATCGTGGCATCCTCGCTGTTCGCGGTGATCACCACCGCGGCCTCCTGCGGCGCCGTCAATGCCATGCATGACAGCTTCACCGCGCTCGGCGGCATGATCCCGCTGATCAACATGCAGCTCGGCGAGATCATCATCGGCGGCGTCGGCGCCGGCCTCTACGGCATGCTGCTGTTCGTGGTGCTCGCGATCTTCGTCGCAGGGCTGATGGTCGGCCGCACTCCGGAATATGTCGGCAAGAAGATCGAGGCGCGCGAGGTCAAGATGGCGATGCTCGCGATCCTGGTGCTGCCGTTGATGTATCTGGGCTGGACCGCGGTCGGCGTGGTCTATCCGGCGGCCGTCGCCTCGATGGCCAATGCGGGTCCCCACGGCTTCACCGAGGTGCTCTATGCCTTCACCTCGGCGACCGGCAACAACGGCTCGGCCTTCGCCGGCCTCACCGGCAACACCTTCTTCTACAACCTGACGCTCGCGAGCGCGATGTTCGTCGGCCGATTCTTCATGATCGTGCCGGCCATGGCGATCGCCGGCTCGCTCGCCGCCAAGAAATCGATCCCGCCGTCCGCCGGCACGTTCCCGACCACGGGAGGACTCTTCGTCGGCCTCGTCGTCGGCGTGATCCTGATCATCGGCGGCCTCACCTTCTTCCCCGCGCTGGCCCTCGGTCCCATCGTCGAGCATCTCGCGATGAACGCCGGTAACGTCTTCTGATTGGTTGGAGTGACCTCCATGGATACGATGAAAATGCAAAAGCGCGCCTCGATGTCGGCGATGCTGGACGCCAAGATCGTCCTGCCGGCGATCCGCGCCTCCGTCGTCAAGCTTGACCCGCGGCTGATGGTCAAGAACCCCGTGATGTTCGTGGTCGAGATCGTGGCCGCGCTGACCACGGTCATCTTCCTGCGCGACATCGCCACTGGTGGCGAAAACATCGGCTTCACCTTCCAGATCATCCTCTGGCTCTGGTTCACGGTGCTGTTCGCGAATTTCGCCGAGGCGGTGGCCGAGGGCCGCGGCAAGGCGCAGGCCGATTCGCTGCGCAAGACCCGCACCGAAAGCCAGGCCAAGCTGCTGACCGGCGCGGGCTCCGAGGTCAAGCTGGTGCCGGGCACCAGCCTGAAGGTCGGCGATATCGTGCTGGTCGAGGCGGGCGACACCATTCCGTCCGACGGCGAGGTGATCGAGGGTGTCGCCTCGGTCAACGAGGCCGCCATCACGGGTGAATCCGCCCCCGTGATCCGCGAGTCCGGCGGTGACCGCTCGGCCGTGACGGGCGGGACGCAGGTGCTGTCCGACTGGATCCGTGTTCGCATCACGGCGGCGCAGGGGTCGACCTTCATCGACCGCATGATCAAGCTGGTGGAGGGCGCCGAGCGCGCCAAGACGCCGAACGAGATCGCGCTCAACATCCTGCTCGCCGGTCTCACCATCATCTTCGTGTTCGCGACCGTCACCATTCCGAGCTATGCGGCCTATGCCGGCGGATCCATCTCGGTCGTCGTGCTGGTCGCGCTGTTCGTGACGCTGATTCCGACCACGATCGGTGCGCTGCTCTCGGCCATCGGCATTGCCGGCATGGACCGGCTGGTGCGCTTCAACGTGCTGGCGATGTCCGGCCGCGCGGTCGAGGCCGCCGGTGATGTCGACACGCTGCTGCTCGACAAGACCGGCACCATCACGCTGGGCAACCGTCAGGCCACCGCGTTCCGGCCCGTGCGCGGCGTCACCGAGCAGGAGCTTGCGGACGCTGCCCAGCTCGCCTCGCTGGCCGACGAGACGCCCGAAGGCCGGTCGATCGTGGTGCTCGCGAAGGAGAAATACGGCATCCGCGGCCGTGACCTCGCCGAGCTCGGTGCCACCTTCATCCCGTTCACGGCACAAACCCGGATGAGCGGCGTCGACGCTGGCGGCTCGTCGGTGCGCAAGGGAGCGGTCGATGCGATGCTGAACCATGTCGGCGGCGGCATGCCTCTGGCCGTTGCCTCCGGCAATGCGGCGCGCGCCATCCAGCCGGCCTCGCTGTCTGAGACCGGCCGGGAGATCCAGGCCATCGCCGACGAGATCGCGAAGGCCGGCGGCACGCCGCTCGCCGTCGCCAAGGATGGCAAGCTGCTCGGCGTCATCCAGCTCAAGGACATCGTCAAGGGCGGCATTCGCGAGCGGTTTGCGGAGCTGCGCCGCATGGGCATCCGCACCGTCATGATCACCGGCGACAACCCGATGACGGCGGCCGCGATCGCCGCGGAGGCCGGGGTGGACGACTTCCTGGCTCAGGCAACCCCCGAGGACAAGCTGAAGCTGATCCGCGACGAGCAGGCCAAGGGCAAGCTGGTGGCGATGTGCGGCGACGGCACCAACGACGCGCCGGCGCTCGCCCAGGCCGACGTCGGCGTCGCCATGAACACCGGAACCCAGGCCGCCCGAGAGGCGGGCAACATGGTCGACCTCGATTCCAACCCGACCAAGCTGATCGAGGTCGTCGAGATCGGCAAGCAATTGCTGATGACCCGTGGTGCGCTGACCACGTTCTCGATCGCCAACGACGTCGCCAAATATTTCGCGATCATCCCGGCGATGTTCCTGGCGTTCTACCCGCAGCTCGGCGTGCTCAACGTCATGGGGCTGGCGAGCCCGCAGAGCGCCATCCTCTCGGCGATCATCTTCAATGCGCTGATCATCATCGCCCTGATCCCGCTGGCGCTGAAGGGCGTCGCCTACCGCGCCGTCGGTGCCGGCGCGCTGCTCCGCCGCAACCTCCTGATCTACGGGCTCGGCGGTATCGTCATCCCCTTCGTCGGCATCAAGGCGATCGACCTCCTGGTGGTCGCGCTGCACCTGGCTTGAGTTGGTCATTGCGGGGAGCGAAGCGACGAAGCCATCCAGGCCGTCGCCGTTGGCAGGAGCTCTGGATTGTTTCGCTTCGCTCGCAATGAAAAAGGAAAACTGGAGATACACATGTTCAGAGAAATTCGCCCCGCCATCGTCCTCCTGCTGTTGCTGACGGCAATCACCGGGCTCGCCTACCCGCTGGCCATGACGGCGATCGCCGGTGCGGTGTTTCCCGCGAAGGCGCAGGGAAGCCTGATCGAGCGCGACGGCAAGGTGGTCGGCTCCGCCCTGATCGGCCAGGAGTTCAAGGACGACAAATATTTCCACGGCCGCCCCTCGGCGACGCTCGCCCCGGACCCCAGTGATTCGACCAAGACCGTGTCGGCGCCCTACAACGCCGCGAATTCGGGGGGCTCCAATCTCGGCCCGACCAGCAAGGCGCTGGCCGACCGCCTGAAGGAGGACGTCGACAAGCTCAAGGCGGAGAATCCGAACACCGCCGTTCCGGTCGATCTCGTCACGACTTCGGCCAGCGGCCTCGATCCGGACATTTCGCCCGAGGCTGCGCTGTTCCAGGTGCCGCGGATCGCCAAGGCACGCAACCTTCCGGACGATCAGGTCCGGCAACTGGTCGCCTCCAACACCGAAGGGCGGCTGCTCGGCCTGCTCGGCGAACCCCGGGTTAACGTTCTTGCGCTGAACCTCGCGCTGGACCGGGCGTCCGCGAAGTAGCGGTCTAGGCTCGCGGCATCGGGACGATTATATTCGCAGAATGGTCCGAGAGCGCCGCGATCCCGAACAACGTCCGTCTCCCGAGGCGCTGCTGGAAGCGGCCCGTCGGGAGGACGGCGCAAGCGGCAAGCTGAAGATCTTCGTCGGCGCCGCGCCCGGCGTCGGCAAGACCTACGAGATGCTGCAGAGCGCCCATGCCAAACGCAAGGCGGGCGTGGACGTCGTGGTCGGCTTCGTCGAGACCCACGGCCGGGCTGAGACCGAGGCGCTGGTGCGCGGGCTGGAAGTGATCCCGCGCAAGCGGCTCGACTATCGCGGCCAAGTGGTCGAGGAGATGGATCTCGACGCCGTGATCGCGCGCCGGCCCAGGATCGCGATCGTCGACGAACTGGCGCACACCAACGCGCCGCTCTGCCGCCATCCCAAGCGCTATCTCGACGTCGAGGAACTGCTCGCGCACGGCATCGACGTCTATACCGCCGTCAACATCCAGCACATCGAAAGCCTGAACGACGTCGTCGCCCAGATCACCCATGTGCGGGTGCGGGAGACCGTGCCGGACTCCGTGTTCGACCGCGCCGACGCGATCGAACTGATCGATCTCACGCCCGACGATCTGATCCAGCGGCTGAAGGAGGGCAAGGTCTATGTGCCCAAGCAGGCCGAGCGGGCGCTGGAGCACTATTTTTCGCCCGGCAATCTCACCGCGCTGCGCGAACTGGCGCTGCGGCGGACGGCCGACCGGGTCGACGAGCAGCTGCTCACCCACATGCAGGCCAATGCCATCGCCGGTCCCTGGGCCGCCGGCGAGCGCATCCTGGTCTGCGTCAGCGAGGACCCGCGTGCGGCAGGGCTGGTGCGATACACCAAGCGCCTCGCCGACCGGCTGCATGCGCCGTTCACGGCGATTTCGATCGAGACCCGGCGCTCGCTCCAGCTCTCCGACGCCGAGCGCGACCGGCTCGCCGATACGCTGCGGCTGGCCGAATCGCTGGGCGGCGAAGCGCTGACAATTCCCGCCGTCGGCCGCCGCATCGCCGACGACCTCATCAATTTCGCGCAGGGCAACAACGTCACGCAGATCGTGGTCGGGAAGTCGACCCGGTCGCGCTGGTTCGAGCTGACGCGCGGCTCCGTCGTGCACGATCTGGTGCGCCGCGCCGGCAATATCAGCATCCACGTCATTCCGGGCGACGAGTTGCCCGAGGAGCCGCCGCCCACCGGCGCGGTGCAGACCGCCGCGCGTGCCGAGCCGTTCAATCCGCTGCCTTATGTGAAGTCGCTCGGGATCGTCGCGGTCGGCCTCGGCGTTGCGGAATTGCTCCAGCCGAGCTTCGGGATCGAGAACGTCGATCTCGTGCTGCTCACGGCCGTAGTGGCGGTGGCGGTGCGCTATGGCTTGTGGCCGTCGCTGCTGGCGAGCATCGCCGCATCGTTGGCCTACAATTTCTTCTTCCTGCCGCCGGTCTACACCTTCACGATCACCGACCCGACCAACGTCGCGGCCTTCTTCTTCTTCATGCTGATCGCGATCCTGGTATCGAACGTCGCCGCGCGGGTGCGCACCCAGGCCGACACCGCGATCGGCCGGATCAGGATGACCGAGCAGCTCTACGCCTTCAGCCGCAAGCTCGCCGGCACCGGCACGCTCGACGACGTGCTGTGGGCGACGGCCTATCAGATCGCGCTGATGCTGAAGGTTCGCGTCGTTCTGCTGCTGCCGGAGGAGGGCGTACTGACCGTGAAGTCCGGCTATCCGCCGGAGGACCAGCTCGACCAGGCCGATCTCGCCGCGGCCAACTGGGCCTGGAGCAACGACCGCTCCGCCGGCCGCGGTGCGGACACGTTGCCGGGGGCCAAGCGGCTGTTCCTGCCGATGCGCACCGGGCGCGGCCCGATCGGCGTCATCGGCATCGACAATGACCGCACCGGTCCGTTGCTGACGCCGGACCAGCGCCGCCTGCTGGATGCGCTGGTCGACCAGGGCGCGCTCGCGATCGAGCGCGTGCTGCTGGTCGAGGACATGGACCGCGTCAGGCGCACCGTCGAATCCGAGCGGCTGCGCTCGGCGCTGCTGACCTCGATCTCGCATGATCTGAAGACCCCGCTCGCCTCGGTGCTTGGTGCGGCCTCGACCATGCGCGATCTCGCCGGCGCGCTGTCGGACACCGAGAAGCGCGACCTGCTCGCGACCGTGATCGACGAGTCCGAGCGGCTCAATCGCTTCATCGCCAATCTGCTCGACATGACCAAGCTCGAATCCGGCGCCATCGTGCCCAACACGGCGCTGCACGATCTCAGCGAGATCGTCGGCAGCGCCCTGCGTCGCGCCGCCAAGATCCTGACGGCGCACAAGGTCGAACTGGTGCTGGCAGCCGATCTGCCCATGCTGCAGCTCGACGCCGTGCTGTTCGAGCAGGTGCTGTTCAATCTGCTCGACAACGCCGCCAAATACTCGCCGCCGGAGACCGCCATCGCAATCCGCGGCCATCGTGACGGCGATCGGGTGGTGCTCCAGGTGAGCGATGAGGGCGAGGGCATTCCGCCCGACGAACTCGAAAGCGTCTTCGACAAGTTCTACCGCGCGCAGAAGGGCGACCACGTCCGTCCCGGCACCGGCCTCGGCCTCGCCATTTCGCGCGGATTCGTCGAGGCGATGCACGGCACGATCACAGCCGCCAACCGCAGCGACCGGCGCGGCGCGGTCCTCACCATCCGTCTGCCCGTTCCGGCGCAGACCCGCGCACTGGATACCGCCGCATGAGCGCCGCCCCGATCAAGGTTCTGGTCATCGACGATGAGCCGCCGATCCGCAAATTGCTTCGGATGGGCCTTTCCACGCAGGGCTACGAGATCCTCGAGGCGCCGAGTGGCAAGGTCGCGCTGGAAAAGCTTGCCGAACAGCCCGCGCTGATCATCCTCGATCTCGGCCTTCCCGACATCCAGGGCCACGAGCTGCTGCGAACCATCCGCTCCCGTAACGAGAGCGTACCGATCGTGGTGCTGTCGAGCCGCGGGGACGAGGCGGGCAAGGTACAGGCGCTCGATCTGGGGGCCGACGACTATCTGACCAAGCCGTTCGGCATGGATGAACTGCTGGCCCGGCTGCGCGCGGCGCTGCGTCATCAGCTTCAGGTGCAGGGCGAGCGCCCGGTGTTCCGCACCGGCGATCTTTCGGTCGACCTCGTCCGCCGCATCGTCAAGGTCGGTGAGCGCGACGTGAAGCTGTCGCCGAAGGAATACGATCTGCTGCGCGTGCTGGTGCAGCACGCCGGCAAGGTGCTGACCCACCGCTTCCTGCTCAAGGAACTCTGGGACGAGCTGACCGACGCGCAATATCTGCGCGTCTATGTCCGCCAGCTCCGCCAGAAGATCGAGGCCGATCCGGAGCGACCGCAGTATGTCCTGACCGAGACGGGGATCGGTTACCGGCTGAAGGCGGGGGATTAGGCCCTTCCCTCCTTGCCGCCGGAACTACGCGCACGCTTGTATCGACATCGGCAATGACGGAGCAAATCAACCCGCCTTCCGCGGCCGCGCCGTGGAGCGATTTGTCTTCTTCGCGCTTCGCGACCGCCCCGGCGCGCGCCGTGCGTGCGGCTTCGCCGCCGTCTTCTTGCCGCCGCCCTTCAGGCTCTGCCTCAGCGCGTCCATCAGGCTGACGACGTTGCTTGGCCGCTCCTCCGGCTTCGGCAATTCGATCGTCTTGCCGCTGGCCTTGCGCTTGACCAGCGCCTTCAGCGCGGTCTCGTATTGGTCCTTGAACTGGCTGGGATCGAAATGCGAGGCCTTGGTCTGCAGGATGTGCCCGGCGAGATCGACCATGTCCCTGGTGATCTTCGGGCTCTTGATGCCGTCGAAGAACTCGTGCTCGTCGCGCAGCTCATAGGGAAAGCGTAGCGTCGTGCCGAGGAGGCCCTTGCCCAGCGGCTCGATGGCGATGATGTGCTCGCGGTTGGTCAGCACGATCCTGGCCAGCGCCGTACGTCCCTGGTCCTTCATGGCATCCCGGATCACGGCGAAGGCATCGGTCGCCGCTTTCCCGTCGGGCGCGATGTAATAGGGATGGTTGCGATAGCGTTGGTCGATCTCCTCGCTGGGGACGAAGCTCTCGATGTCGATGGTGTGGCTGCTTTCGATCTGCACGGCCTCGAGCTCTTCCGGCTCGATCTCGACATATTTGCCCTTGCCGAGCTCGTAGCCGCGCCCCTTCTGCTCACTCTCGACCACGTCGCCGGTCTCGGCATCCACCATCTGCTGCTTGAGCCGGTTGCCGGTCTCGCGGTTGATCATGTGAAAGCGGGTCTTCTCGGACGCCGTGGTCGCGGGATAGAGCACGACGGGACAGCTGACCAGCGACAGCTTCAGCGTTCCCTTCCAATAGGCGCGAGGGGCCATTCCAGTCTCCGGCGTTGGCAAAGCGGTTTGGAACCCCAATCATCTCCCGCGGTTTTGGTTCCTGGCGGGACGTGCGCCATGCTAGTTTCACGTCGAACGACGATGCGGGACCGTCCGTGCTGCGCAAGCTCTCCACTTACCGCCAGAAGCGCGATTTCGAGAAGACGCCGGAGCCCTCGGGCAGGACGGCCGTCGCGCCCGCGCGGCAGCGACGCTTCGTGATCCAGAAGCACGATGCGACACGACTGCATTATGACCTCCGCCTGGAATTCGACGGCGTCTTCAAGTCCTGGGCCGTGACCAAGGGCCCTTCGCTCGATCCGCATGACAAGCGGCTCGCCGTCGAGGTCGAGGACCATCCGCTCGACTATGGCGACTTCGAGGGCATCATCCCGGAAGGCCAGTATGGCGGCGGCACCGTGATGCTGTGGGACCGCGGCACCTGGGAATCGGACGATCCCGAGCGCGGCTTCAGGAAGGGTGACCTCAAGTTCACCCTGCATGGCGACAAGCTGCAAGGCAGCTGGGTGCTGGTACGCATGCGCCACGACCGCAGCGGTGGCAAGCGCACCAACTGGCTGCTGATCAAGCATCGCGATGCATACGCCCGCGAAGGCGCCGACAACGACATTCTCGCCGCAGACAAGTCGGTCGCCTCGGGCCGGGCGATGGCTCAGATCGCCGCGGGCAAGGGGCGCGCGCCCAAGCCGTTCATGCTGGCGAAGGGTGCCAGGACCAGGGCGGACGCGGTCTGGCAGTCAAACCGCGCCGATGAGGTGAGAGGCGGGACGGTCAAGCCGGTGCCCCGCAAGGCCCTGAAGGCGGGCAAGGCCGCGACCAGGACGGTTTCCCCCGCGGCAGAGGCGAAGGTCGTCGCCGCGATGCCGGATTTCGTCCCGCCGCAACTGTGCACGCCGGTGGAGCGTCCGCCGGCCGGCAACGGCTGGTGCCACGAGATCAAGTTTGACGGCTACCGCGTGCAGCTCCGCGTCGAGGACGGCGCGGCGACGCTGAAGACCCGCAAGGGTCTCGACTGGACGGCGAAGTTCGCGGCGATCGCCACAGAGGCCGAAGCGCTGCCGGACGCGATCATCGACGGCGAGATCGTCGCACTCGATCACAATGGCGCACCAAGCTTCTCCTCGCTGCAGGCGGCGCTCTCGGATGGCAAGACCGACGCGCTGATCTTCTTCGCTTTCGACCTTTTGTTCGCGGACGGCCGCGACTATCGCCGGCTGCCGCTTGGCGAGCGCAAAGCGCGTCTCAGGACGCTGCTGGAGGCCCGCAAGCGCAAGTCGCCGCTGATCCGCTATGTCGAGCATTTCGACAGCGGCGGCGACGCGGTGCTGCAATCGGCCTGCAAGCTCGATCTCGAAGGGATTGTCTCCAAGAAGCTGGATGCCCCCTACCGGTCGGGCCGGACCGAAAGCTGGACCAAGGCCAAGTGCCGAGCCGGCCATGAGGTCGTGATCGGCGGTTACAAGACGACGAACGGCAAATTCCGCTCGTTGATGGCCGGCGTCCATCGGGGCGATCATCTGGCGTTCGTCGGCATGGTCGGTACCGGCTTCGGCGCCGACACGGTGAAGCGCATCATGCCGTCGCTGAAGGCGATGGAGGCCAAGGCAAATCCATTCGGCGGCAAGAACGCCCCGAAGAAGACGCGTGACGTGCACTGGCTGAAGCCGGAGCTGGTCGCCGAAATCGAGTTCGCGGGATTCACGGCCGACGGCAACATCAGGCAGGCGGCCTTCAAGGGACTGCGGCAGGACAAGCCGGCCGAGGAGGTCGAGGCGGAAACGCCCGTCGCAGGACGTCTTGCCACACCCGGGCCCGGCAAGCGCGCGGCGGCCAGGTCCGCCAACGCATCGAAGCGCGCGGGACCGGCCGAGGTGATGGGCGTCGTGATCTCGAAGCCCGAGAAGGAGCTGTGGCCGGATGCCGGTGACGGGGAGGGCGTGACCAAGCTCGATCTCGCCCGCTATTTCGAGGCGGTCGGCGACTGGATGATCGCGCATCTGAAGGGCCGGCCGTGCTCGATCGTGCGCGCCCCCGACGGCATCGGCGGCGAGACCTTCTTCCAGCGCCATGCCATGCAGGGCACATCGAACCTGCTGGAGCTCGTCAGGGTCTCCGGCGATCGCAAGCCGTATCTCCAGATCGACCGGGTCGAGGGACTTGCCGCCGTCGCGCAGATCGGCGGCGTCGAGCTGCATCCCTGGAATTGTGCGCCGGATGCCTATGACACGCCGGGCCGGCTGGTGTTCGACCTCGATCCCGCTGCTGATGTCGCGTTCGCCGAGGTGATCGCGGCGGCCAGGGAGATGAAGCAACGGCTCGCCGATGTGGGCCTGGACAGCTTCTGCAAGACCACGGGCGGCAAGGGCCTGCATGTGGTGGTGCCGCTGCTCCATGGTGCACGCGACAAGGTGGACTGGAAGCAAGCCAAGGCGTTCGCGCAGGGCGTCTGCCAGTGGATGGCGAACGACGACCCCGAGCGCTATTTGCTCAACATGTCGAAGAAGCTGCGCGAGGGAAAAATCTTCCTCGACTATCTGCGCAATGACCGGATGTCGACCGCGGTCGCGCCTTTGTCGCCGCGCGCCCGTGAGGGGGCAACGGTGTCGATGCCGGTCACCTGGGCGCAGGTGAAGGCAGATCTCGATCCGAAGCGCTACACCGTGCGAACCGTCCCGGGCCTGCTCGGACGTTCCAAGGCGTGGGACGGTTATGATGATGCCGCCGCGTCGATCAAGTCGGCGATCAGGAAGCTCGCCGCGAAAATGAAGTAGGGCGCGGCCGCAGCGCCAGACCGATATCCCATGGCAAAATTTCGGGTGGGCAAGGCGCAGCGTGCCCACCACAAGTTTCCGAGATCTGGTGGGCACGGCGCAGTACGCCTTTGCCCACCTGCGTCTCGCTACTTCCCGGAGCCTAGATGCGGCCCATCAGGAGCAGGATCACCAGGATGATGATGATCAGTCCGAGGCCGCCACCGCCATAATAGCCGGTGCCATAGAACGGACCGCCGCCGATGCCGCTGAAGCCGCCGAGCAGGGCGATGATGAGAATGATCAGGATGATCGTGCCGATAGACATGCGAAGCTCCTCCAGCCCCTTCGATCAGGGGGTCGTTGATGTGATCGTTTGCGTGGAGGCAACTTGCCGCAGGTTTGAAAGTTCCCACATTGAAACACGATGGATGACGCTGTGTTTTCGGGAACCACTGGCGGCCCGCACGACGTTATCATCGATAAACCAGGTCAGGTCTTGCCATGTCAGCACCGCTCGTCGTTTCCATTCCACATCAGCTCGGCCGCGAGGAGGCGGTGCGGCGCCTCAAGACCGGGCTCGGCCGCGCCGCGGCCAGTCTTCCCGTGATGCAGGTCGAGGAGGAGCGCTGGAGCGGCGACAGCATGAGTTTTCGCATCCGCGCGCTCGGTCAGATCGCCAGCGGTCAGGTCGCCGTCGCCGACGACCATGTCAGGGTCGAAGTGGTCCTGCCCTGGCTGTTGCAGCGTTTCGCGGACATGGCGCAGGCCGCGATCAAGAAGCGCGGGCAGCTGCTGCTGACCAGGGACGGCGGCAAATAGCGCTCAGGCGATGACGCGGTGCTGAGCCGGCTTCACATGGCCAGTTGATGCTGCCCTGATGACGACCACCGGCAGGCCCTGGAAGGCTTGCGCCAGCGGCAGCGTGGACCCTGCGACACCGGGCGCGGCGTAGCCGGCGAGATCGACCGTTGCATCGAGCCCGTCCAGCGCCGGCCATTCCCGTCCGGCCTGCGTCAGGGGCGCGAACAGCCGCCCGGTCGCCACGATCACCGCCTCGCGGCCATGGCGCCGCACGAAGGCGATGACGTGCTTCGCATGAGCGCCGCGCACCTCGAGCGGATGATATTCGCCCCGTGCGAACACATCGGGCAACGCGTTGCGCAGCTCGAGGAGGTGTCGCGTCCAGGCAAGCTTGAGCTTGCCGTCCGGCCAGCTCCCGGCAAGATCGCGCCAGTCTGGAGTGTCGAGCGCGGACAGCGCGGCGTAGCGCGCGTCGAAATCGACGGGTCGGCGATTGTCCGGATCGACCAGCGACAGGTCCCAGAACTCGGTGCCCTGGTAGAAGTCGGGCACGCCGGGCAGGGTGGCCTTGAGGGTCAGCTGGCTCAGTGAATTCAGCGTGCCGAGCCTCGCGATCCGTCGCGCCAGGCCGTCCAGTGAGTCCAGGAACTCCCGCGAGATCTCCGGGTCGAGGATCCTGGCGATGAAATCATTCACTCCGCTCTCATAAGCCTCGTGTGGATTGAGCCAGCTGGTCTCTTCCTTGCCCTCGCGTGCCGCCTTCAGGGCGTAAGCCTGGATGCGCTCGACGAAGCCGGGTCCTGCCGGCTCCTGCAGCGGCCAGGCGCCGAGCAGGGTCTGGTAGAGCATGTATTCGAACGTCGCCGAGGGCGCGCGCAACCCGCCGTGAAGCGCCAGATGCGGCGCATTCAGAACTTTCCAGCGCGCGATCGTGCTGGTCCATTCGCCCGCGATCTCACTGAGGGCGGCGATACGCGCCCGGGCATCCTCGCCGCGCTTGGTGTCGTGCGTCGCCGTCGCCGTCATGCCGAGCGGCCAGTCCCGCGCCCGGGCCTGCATCGCCTCGTGGAAGGCGGGAACGGTGAGGCCGTTGCTGGCGGGATCGCCGCCGACCTCGTTCAGCGCCAGCAGCCGGTGGAATTGATAGAAGGCGGTGTCCTCCAGCGATTTCGCCATCATCGGACCGGTGAACTGCTGCACCTTGAGCGCGAAGCGCCGCACGCGCGGGGCGCCGTGCGGCGGCCGGCCCGGTTTCAGCAGGTCCATGGTGAGCGCATCGCGCAGGAAGTCGAAGATGCCTTCATCGGCGGCAAACCATTCGGCGCGGGCGCGTTCGATCGTGTCCTCGATCAGCTTGCGATCGAGCTCCGTCGCGCCGCTGCCGGTCAAATAGGTACGATAGACCGGGAAGTGCAGCACGTAGAGTTCGAGCGCCTGTCGCAGGCTGTCGGCGGAGAAATCGCGGGTCGAGTAGTGTCCATTGGCGATGCGTGCGAGCAGCCGCGTCAGCACGACGAACTCGCTGGTCAGGAGCGTCTCGAGCACGCGCCGCTTGGCGTCCTTGACGTACGGCGCGAGCTGCGGCGGCCTGTTGCTGATCTGTCGCCAGGTCTCGTCGAGCGCCGCCAGTCCTTCGGGATCGACCAGGACCTGGATGATGGCGTTCATCCATTCATAGCCCGTGGTGCCCTGCACGCCCGCAAAGCGCGGCAGTCGCTCGTGCTCGCACAGGATTTTCTCGATCACCGTGTAGAACGGTTTCGAGTGGCCCTGCGCGTCGCGCACCAGCCGGCGCAGGCGCTGGCAATATTGCGCGGGGTCGCGCAGGCCGTCGATGTGGTCGAGGCGGATGCCTTGCAGCCTGCCGTTCGCGATCATCTGTTTCACCAGGCGATGCGTGGCGGCGAAGGTGCCGGGATCCTCGACGCGCAGGCCTGCAAGGCCGTTGACGTCGAAGAAGCGGCGGTAGTTGATGTCGCTGGACGCCAGCCGCCAATGGCCGAGCTTGTAGTGCTGGCGTTCCAGCAGATGATGCAGGGCCAGCGTCTGGGACGGCCGGTCCTTGGCGGCGCGATAGGCATCGAGACCGCGTGCGATGAGGTCGGCTGCGCCGTCGATCTGCTTCAACTCGTCCTTGAACGCGGGCGCTTCCTTGCGGTTGGGACGGCGCAATCCGGCATGGCGCGCGGCGAGCGCCAGCAGGCGCTTGCCGGCCTCGGTTGCCTCGGCCTCCGCCTCCTTCACGATGATGCGCAGCATTTCGCCGTAGCGCTCCGGTGCGATCGGCAGGCGATGCTCGAAATACCAGGCGGAGAAGCTGCCGTCGTCCGCGTCGTAGCGCAGCTTGATATCGCCGCCCTCGAGCGCCTCGCCATAGGAGGTTCCGAGGATCGGCAGCAGCACGCCGCCGCGTGCGCGGTGGGGCAGTTGATCCCAGTCGATGTCGAACGAAACCGCATGCGGCGAGGCCTGGCCCCATTCCAGCACGTCCAGCCACCAGGGATTGTCGGCGAAATGCACGCCGACATGGTTCGGCACGAAATCGATGATCAGGCCGAGATCGTGCTTGACCAGCGCCTCGCTGAGCCGCGCGAACCCTGCCTCGCCACCAAGTTCGGGATTGAACTGACCGGCATCGACGGTGTCGTAGCCATGGGTCGAACCCTTGCGCGCCTTCATCACGGGCGAGGCGTAGACATGCGTGATGCCGAGGGCCTTCAGATAGGGCACCACCGCAGCCGCCTTGTCGAAATCGAAATCCGCCGTCAGCTGGAGGCGGTAGGTGGCGAGAGGAATGTCAGCGGGCATGCGAGGCTCCAAGGCGCCAGGTCACGGACCAGGGCGGAAGCCGTTCGCCGGCTTCGCCCCAGATCGGCGTGCCGGCGTCGATGGCGGGACGGGTGATCTCCTGGTCCGAGAGATTAGCCGTGAGATGCAACGCCGAACCGTCGCCCAGGTGCCAATGGGCGGTGAGAAGGCCGGCGTCGGTCGACTCGGCCGCGCCGAACCGGGCGCCCTTCAGGCGCGGAACGATCAGCCTGTGGCGGAGCGCAAGCAGCTTCCGCACCCAAGCGAGCCGCGCGGCCTGTTCGCTGGTGTGGCCGGTCCAGTCGAGCACGGCCGATTGCAGCGTGGCCGGATCGAGCGGATCCGGCACATCCTCACCGTATTTGTCATAGGCCCAGGCGTATTCCCTGCGGCGCCCCTGGCGAACCGCGTCGGCCAGCCAGTCGCTGAAATCGCAGAAGAACGGAAATGGGGCGGTCGAGCCCCATTCCTCGCCCTGGAACAGCATCGGCACCATCGGCGCGAGCAGGGTGACGGCGAGCGCGGCTTCGATCTGCCGCGGCGATGCGAGCCGTTCGAGCTGCTCGCCCAGCGCACGGTTGCCGATCTGGTCGTGGTTCTGGAGGAAATTGACGAAGGTGGACGGCGGCAGTGCCCCGCTGGGCTCGCCACGCGCGCGCTTGCCCCAGAACTCGGAGATCTCGCCCTGGTAGACGAAGCCCGAGGCGAGGGCGCGCGCCAGGTCCATGCGCGGGGTCTGGTAGTCCGCGTAGTAGCCGGCGAGTTCGCCGGTCAGGATCACGTGCCAGGCATGGTGGTAGTCGTCATTCCACTGGGCGCGGTAGCGGCCGTTCGGCGGCTCCTGTTCGGCGTCGAGCAGGCTGGCGCGGTTGTCGCCGTTCTCCAGCACGAGGTGGATGTGCCGCTCCGTCGCCCGGGCGAGTTCGCCAACGGCGATGCTGAGGTCATGCAGCATGGACTGTTCGCCCGGGATCGCGATGATGTGGTTGGCGGCATCGAGGCGCAGGCCGTCGAAGCGATAGTCGGTCAGCCAGGACAGCGCGTTCTCGACCGCGAAGGCCCGGACCTGCGGCACGCGATAGTCGATCGCGCTGCCCCAGGGGGTGTGCGCATCGGTGAAGAAGGAGGGCGCATAGCGGCCGAGGTAATTCCCTTCCGGGCCGAAATGATTGTAGACGACGTCGAGAAACACCATCAGTCCGCGCAGATGCGCTTCGTCGATCAGCGTCTTGAGATCGTCGGGTCGGCCATAGGCGCTGTCGGGCGCGTACCACAGCACGCCGTCATAGCCCCAGCCGCGGTGTCCTGCGAAATCGCCAAGCGGCATCAGTTCAAGCGCGGTGATCCCGGCCGCGACGAGATGGTCGAGCCTGTCGATCATGGCGCGGTAGCTGCCTTCCGGCGTGAAGGTGCCGACATGGGTCTCGATCAGCACCGTCTCTTCCCAGGGGCGGCCGCGCCAGTCGCGGGCGCGCCATGCGAAGGCGTCGTGATCGATCACCTCGCTCGGGCCGGACACGTCGTCGGGCTGGAACGCGGACGCCGGATCGGGCACGTCGATCTCGTCGTCGATCCTGAATTTGTAGCGGCTGCCGACGGGCAGCCCGACAATGTCGGCGACATACCAGCCATCCTGGCGCCGCTGCATGGCATGGCGGCGGTCGAGCAGGAGATCGACCCGGCGCGCCGCAGGGGCCCAGAGCCGGAACGAGACGCCATCCCTGGTCGGCCTCGCCCCGAAGGACGGCCTCATGGCGCCCCCGCGAAAGCAAGCACGGAGCGCGGCGGCGCCTTGCTGTCGCTTCCGGGCAGGACATCAATGCCGTTGAGCCTGGTGTCCGTCGTGTTCAGAATCTGCTGCCAGCTCTTGTATTCGGGCATCTTCGGCAATTTGAATGCGATCTCTTCCGGGGCGGCGTTCAGAACGATAAAGATCGCGGCGCTCCCGGGTTCCACCGGTCCCACCACATAGGACAGGAATCGTCCCTCCGGGAATCGCCAGTCGCTTTCAGTCATCTCGTCGCCCGCCGGCGTCAGCCACAGCGCGCCATAGGAGATGCCGTCCTTCGGGCGGCCGTCGAGCCAGCGGTGGCTGCGCAGCTGGGAGAAGCGGCGGCGGATCTCGGCGAGATGGGCGACGAAATCGACCATGTCCTCGCCGTCCCTGCCGAGATTGTCCCAGTCGACCCAGCCGACCTCGTTGTCCTGGCAATAGGCGTTGTTGTTGCCGGACTGGGAGTTGCCGACTTCGTCCCCGGCCAGCAGCAGCGGAACGCCCTGTGCCAGCATCAGGCAGGCCAGCACGTTCTTGCGAAGCTGCCGGCGCAGGTTGAGAATCTTCGGATCATCGGTCGGGCCTTCGACACCGCAATTGTTGCTGTGGTTGTCGTTGGAGCCGTCGCGATTGTCCTCGCCATTGGCCGCGTTGTGCTTCTCGTTGTAGCTGAAGAGATCGGCGAGCGTGAAGCCGTCATGCACGGTGATGTGGTTGATGCTGGCGCGCGGTCGCCGTCCGTCGTGGTTGAACAGATCGGACGAGGCCGTCATGCGGCTCGAGATGTCGCCGATCAGGCTGCCTTCGCCGCTCCAGTAGCGGCGCATGGCGCTGCGATAGCGGTCGTTCCATTCCGACCATTGCGAGGGGAAGGCGCCGACCTGGTAGCCGCCGAGGCCGAGGTCCCACGGCTCGGCGACGAGCTTGACGGTCGCCAGCACGGGGTCCTGGCGCACCGCGGTGAGGAACGAATTGCCCCGGTCGTAGCCGTTCGGACCCCGCGCCAGCGTGGTCGCGAGATCGAAGCGGAAGCCGTCGACGTGGCAGACCTCGACCCAGTAGCGCAAACTATCCATCACCATCTGCAGGACGCGCGGATGGGTGAGGTTGACCGACGAACCGCAGCCGGTGAAATCGTCGTAATAGCGGGGATTGGAACGGTTGAGCCAGTAATAGGAGGCGTTGTCGATGCCGCGATAGCACAGCGTGGGACCGAGATGATTGCCCTCCGCGGTGTGGTTGTAGACGACGTCCAGCATCACCTCGATTCCGGCATCGTGCAGGCGCGCCACCGTGGTGCGGAACGAATCCAGCGCATTGTCCTGCGCGTAGCGGGGCTCGGGCGCGAAGAAGGACAGCGTGTTGTAGCCCCAGTAATTGGCCAGCTTCTTCTCGACGAGGATGCGGTCGTCGACGAAGCTGTGGACCGGCAGCAACTCGACCGTGGTGACACCGAGCTTCTTGAGGTGGTCGATCATGGCCGGCGAGGACAGCCCGCCATAGGTGCCGCGCAGATTGGGCGGAACGTCTTCGCGCTTCTGGGTGAGCCCCTTGACGTGGGCTTCGTAGATGATCGTGTCTTCCCAGGGAATGTTGGGACGGATCTCGCGCCGGCCCCAGTTGAAGGTTTCGTCGACGACGACCGCCTTGGGCATGCCGCGCGCATTGTCGCGCCGGTCGAAGGAGAGATCCTCGCGCGGCGAACCGGTGCGGTAGGCGAAATGCGCATCGCTCCAGACCAGCCGCCCGGCAAGCCGCTTGGCATAGGGGTCGAGCAGCAGCTTGTTGGCATTGAAGCGATGGCCGTGTTCGGGCTCGTAGGGGCCGTGTACGCGGTAGCCGTAGAGCTGGCCGGGCGACACGTCGTTCAGATAGCCGTGCCAGACGTCCTCGGTTCGCTCCGGCAGTTCGATGCGTTCGAGCTCGCGCCGTCCCTGGGGGTCGAACAGGCAGAGCTCGACCTTCTGCGCATTGGCGGAAAACAGCGCGAAATTGGTGCCGCGTCCGTCCCAGCTTGCACCGAGGCGTGCGGGCGATCCGGCAGTCAGGCGCATCGGTCAGGTTTCCGGAACGAGGAAGATCGCGGCCAGCGGCGGAACGGTGAGGCTGAGCTGGCCGTCGACGGCCAGAACCTCGCCGATATTGCCGACATTGCTGCCGCCGTAATGAGCGGAGTCCGAGTTCAGCGCCTCCCTCCACTTGCCTGCCAACGGCACGCGGACGCGATAGTCGCGATAGACATTGGGCGAGAAGTTCACGATCACGAGGCAGCGTGCGTTTGCCTCGAGGCCCTTGCGCAGCCACGCGAACACGTTGCGGTCGGCATCGTCGGTGATCAGCCATTCGAAGCCGGCGGGATCGCAGTCCAACTGATGCAGGGCCGGGACCGCACGATAGAGATGGTTGAGATCGCGGATCAGCGCCTGCACGCCGGCATGGGATCTGGATTCAAGCAGGTGCCAGTCGAGCGACTGGTCGTGATTCCACTCGCGGCTCTGCGCGATCTCGGCGCCCATGAACAGCAGCTTCTTGCCGGGGTGGCCGAACATGAAGCTGTAATAGGCGCGCAGATTGGCGAAGCGCTGCCATTCGTCGCCGGGCATGCGGCCGAGGATCGAGCGTTTGCCGTGCACGACCTCGTCATGCGACAGCGGCAGGATGAAGTTTTCCGAGAAGGCGTAGTGCAGGCCGAACAGGATGTCGCCGTGATGATGCTTGCGGTGAACCGGATCCTTGCTGATGTAGTTCAGCGTGTCGTGCATCCAGCCCATGTTCCACTTGTAGCCGAAGCCGAGCCCGCCGAATTCGACGGGGCGCGAAACCTGCGGCCAGGCGGTGGATTCCTCCGCGGCCGTGGTGGCCTGCGGGAAGCGGGCGAACAATTCGGTGTTGAAGCGGCGCAGGAAGGCGATCGCCTCGATGTTCTCGCGGCCGCCATACTGGTTCGGGATCCAGCCCCCGGGCGGGCGGCTGTAATCGAGATAGAGCATGGACGCGACCGCATCGACGCGCAGGCCGTCGATGGCGTAACGCTCCAGCCAGAACAGCGCGTTCGACACCAGGAAGTTCGTCACTTCGGTGCGCCCGTAATTGTAGATCAGCGTGCCCCAGTCGAGGTGGCGGCCCTGCAGCGGGTTGGCGTGCTCGTAGAGCGCGGTGCCGTCGAAACTGCCGAGCCCGTGCGGATCGTCGGGAAAATGCCCCGGCACCCAGTCGAGCAGCACGCCGATGCCCTCGCGGTGGCAGGCATCGACCAGCGCGGCAAAATCCTCCGGCGAGCCGAAGCGGCTGGTCGGGGCGTACAGCCCGGTCGGCTGGTACCCCCAGGAGCCGTCGAACGGATGCTCGCTCACGGGGAGGAATTCGAGATGGGTGAAGCCCATGTCGCGGGCATAGGCCGGCAGCTGTTCGGCCAGTTCGCGATAGCTCAGCCATTCGTTGCCGTTCTTTCGCCGCCACGAGCCGAGATGGACCTCGTAGATCGACATCGGCGCCGACAGCGCGTTGATGCCCTCGGGCGCCGCGCGCGGCCGCGCCAGATGCGCTTCGTCGAACACGATCGAGGCGGTCTTCGGCCTGACTTCGCTGGCGAAGGCCATCGGGTCCGACTTCAGCGGCAAAAGGTGGCCGTGCGGACCGATGATCTCGAACTTGTAATGGTCGCCCGTCCTGGCGTGCGGGATGAACAATTCCCAATAGCCCGCGCCGCGCACCCGCATGGGATGGCGCCGGCCGTCCCAGAAATTGAAATCGCCGACCACGGAGACGCGCCGCGCGTTCGGTGCCAGCACCACGAAGCCGATGCCGTCGACGCCGTCGAGCGTCATGGGATGGGCGCCGAGCTTGTCGTACAGCCGCTGGTGGGTGCCTTCGCCGAGCAGATAGAGGTCGAAATCCGTCAGGATCGGCGGGAAGCGGTAGGCGTCCTCGAGTTCGACGACCTTGCCGCCGAACGTGGCGCGCAGCTGGTAGCGTCGTGAGCCGTTGGGCAAGGCACCGATGAAGAGTCCCGCATCGTGCACGCGGTCGAGCCGGGCGGTTTCGCCATGCTCGCCGACGGCTTCGACGGTCGAGGCTTCGGGCAGGAAGGCGCGCACCACGCTCGCGCCGTCCTCGGGGTGCAGCCCGAGATAGTGGAACGGATCGGAATGGCGTCCTTCGATGATCGCGTAGGCTTCGGCAGGCAGTTTAGGCATGCGCTTCGCTCTCGGTACGGGACAGAAGGCGAAGCAGTCCGGCGAGCGGCGCCTGCAGCGCCTCCGGCCGGTGAGACAACGCGAAGTCTACTTCGTCGAACGCCCGATCAAGCAGGAAAAACCTTAACAGGCCCTCTGCGGATGGCCGCTCGTCCGGCCACAGAAGGGGGGCGCTCATGGTCTCGCGATAGGCCGACAGGAAGGTCGCCGCCGCACGCTCGCGCCACGCGTCGAGCGCATGCGTCAGCCGGCCCTGCTCGTCGGACGCGCCCGACGAGGCCCGGTTCAGCGCCGCCGTCACCGACAGGTCGATCGACAGCAACAGGCCGGCGACGTCGCGCGCGGCCGGCGCCTTGCGCCGCTTCTCGGCGAGGGGCAGGCGGGGATCGCCGTCGAAGTCGATGATGAAGATGTCGTCCTTCACGATCAGAATTTGCCCGAGGCGGAAGTCACCATGATGACGGATGTTCATCCCGCCGACGTCGGATGGCAAGAGCGCATTCAGCCGGTCCGGCAGGCTGGCGCGCACCGTCTCGAGCCGGGCGACCAGGCGCCGGTCGGCCTCGCGCAGGCTGTCCTTGAGGTCGGCCAGCCGTTCGAACACCCGCTCGGCCCGCAGCGAGAGCTTGGCCGTCCAGCGCCTGACATGGACCGGACTGATCGGCTCCGGCGCAAGGCTGTCGGGCTTCGCAGCGACGAGGGCCACATGCAGTTCGGCGAGGCGGCGACCGATCTGGGCCATGAAATGCAGATAGGGCGCCTGTTCCTGCGTCTCGCGCGGGGCCTCACCTTTCGGCACCACCCGCTGCTCATCGATGTAGCGGTCGAGATAGCCCGTGGTGACGGTCCAGCCGTCGCCCTGGTTCTCGACATAGGCATGCAGGACGCCGAGCGCGCTGCGGTCATTTCCCTCGACCAGTTCGACACTGCCGAGCAGCGCCGGCACATTGGCGAAGCGGGCGACCTCGGTCAGGTAGGTGCCGATCTCGATCTCGGGATTGGGGCCGGGCTCGAGCTGGCGATAGATCTTGGCGACATACTGGTTGTCGACCAGCGCCGTGCTGTTGGTCTGCTCGATGGCGTGGATGCGCTCGGGTTCCTTGATGGTGTAGTCGGCGAAGCGGCTGGTCGCCTTGAACTCCAGCCGCAGATTGTTCTCTTCCACGACGAGGTTCTGCGAGAGGTTGCGCAGCAACAGGCCGATGAAGATCTGGTCGGTGGCGACGTCCAGCAGCGTGCCCTCGCGCGCGCCTTGTCGCACGGCGGCAAGGGCCTTCGGGTTGAAGCGCTCGCGGTCGAAGCGCACCCATTCGATCTGCATCGGCAGTACGTAGCGCGTCGTCGTATCGTTCTGTCGGGTCTCGAAGAAGGCGATCCAGGGCCGGTTGTCGCCGATGTCGCAGAACGGCACCGCCGAGGTCAGCGTCGGCTTGATGTGCTTCGGATCTTGCTCGGGATACCAGCGCGTCCGCGACAGGAAGCCCGGCAGCACGTCGTGCTCGAACACGCCGCGCTCGCGCGCCAGCGACACCCAGGTCGAATTGACCGGCACCACCAGCGTCTCGAACTCCGGCACCGCGCGCGGCGTCACCGGCTCGGACTTGTCGCGCTCGAGCAGCTGGAACCAATAGAAGCCGTAGGGCCCGAGCGTGATCATGTAGGGCAGTTCGCCGATCGCCGGGAAACGGGTGCGGCCCAGCATCTCCTGCGGGATGCGGTCCTTCCACGGCGACAGGTCGAGCTCGGTCGCCTGCGCGGCGCGCGACAGGTTGGCGACGCAGAGGATCACCTCGTCGCGATATTGCCGGACATAGGCCAGCACGGACCGGTTGGCCGGTCGGATGAAGGTCATGGTGCCGCGGCCGAACGCCAGCGTCGACTTGCGCACCGAGATCAGCCGCTTGGTGGCGCTGAGCAGCGAGGACAGGCTGCGCGACTGCGCCTCGACGTTCACGGATTCATAGCCGTAGACCGGATCCATGATCAGTGGCGCGTAGAGGCGCGCCGGATCGCAGCGCGAGAAGCCGCCGTTCCGGTCGGGGCTCCACTGCATCGGCGTGCGCACGCCGTTGCGGTCGCCGAGATAGATGTTGTCGCCCATGCCGATCTCGTCGCCGTAATAGATGATCGGCGTGCCCGGGAACGACAGCAGCAGCGAGTTCATCAGCTCGATCTTGCGCCGGTCGTTGTCCATCAGCGGCGCGAGGCGCCGGCGGATGCCGACATTGATGCGGGCGCGGGGGTCGTTGGCGTAGGTGGTCCACAGATAGTCGCGCTCGACGTCGGTGACCATTTCCAGCGTCAATTCGTCATGATTGCGCAGGAACAGCGCCCATTGGCAGCTGGCTGGAATGTCCGGCGTCTGCCGCAGGATGTCGGTGATCGGAAAGCGGTCCTCCTGCGCGATCGCCATGTAGATGCGCGGCATCAGCGGGAAATGATAAGCCATGTGGCATTCGTCGCCACGACCGAAATATTCCTGCACGTCTTCCGGCCATTGATTGGCCTCCGCCAGCAGCAGCTTTCCCTTGGAATAGGCGTCGAGTTCCTGGCGCAGGCGCTTGATGATGGCATGCGTCTCGGGAAGGTTCTCGTTCGAGGTGCCCTCGCGCTCGCAGAGATAGGGAATCGCGTCGAGGCGGAAGCCGTCGACCCCGGCATCGAGCCAGCGTTTCATCACCTGGATGATGGCGCTGACGACCCGCGGATTGTCGAAATTGAGGTCCGGCTGGTGCGAGAAGAAGCGGTGCCAGTAGAAGGCGCCGGCCTCGTGATCCCAGGTCCAGTTGGACTTCTCGGTGTCGGTGAAGATGATGCGTGTGCCCTGGTACTTCTGGTCGGAGTCGCTCCAGACGTACCAGTTGCGGGCGCTCGATCCCGGCTGGCTGCGGCGCGCGCGTTTGAACCAATTGTGCTGGTCGGACGTGTGATTGACGACGAGCTCGGTGATCACGCGCAGGCCGCGCTTCTGCGCCTCCTGGATGAAGCGCTTGAAGTCCTTCATCGTCCCGAAATCGGGATTGATCGAGCCGTAGTCGGCGATGTCGTAGCCGTCGTCGCGGCCGGGCGAGGGATAGAACGGCAGCAGCCACAACGCGGTGACGCCGAGCTCCTGCAGATAGGGCAGTTTCTCGGTCAATCCTGCGAAATCGCCGATGCCGTCATTGTTGCTGTCGGCGAATGCCTTGACATGCAGCTGATAGATGATGGCGTCCTTGTACCACAGCTCGTCCACGATCTCGGCAGCCTCGGATTTCCTGGTATCGATGGAAGACAGAACATTCATGGCGTGCACCTTTACGCCAGGCAGCGGAACAGCAGCGCCGGATCGCGGTCGGGATCGATGTGGACGCTGATCCCGCCCCATTCGATGCGGGACCGTTCGCCGGTGTGGAGGTTCTCGAGGGCGCCGACGGGGCGGCGCGCACCGCCGGCCTCGACGCTGAGGTCGCCGAGCGGCAGCCAGACGTCGCGGGCACGACGCGAGAGCGCGATGGCGGCGACGACAATGTCGGCGCCGTCGTCCGCCTGCTTGACGAAAGCGATGGTCTCGCCGTCCTCGATGCCGAGGACGCGAATGTCGGTCGTCTGCTGCAGCGCCCGATTTTCGTGGCGGATCCGGTTGAGGGCGGCGAGGTAGGGCTTGATGTTGCCGGGCCTGTCCCAGTCGCGCTGCCGGATCCGGTACTTCTCGGAATCCAGATATTCCTCGCGGCCGGGAATGGCTTCGTGCTCGAGCAATTCGAAGCCGCTATAGAGACCCCAATTTCCGGACAGCGTTGCGGCGAGCGCGGCGCGCGCCTTGAACGCCCAGGCTTCCCCGCTCTGCAGATGATAGGGCAGGAGGTCTGCGGTGTTCACGAACAGGTTCGGGCGGCAGAACTCTCGTTCCGGATGACGCGTCAATTCTCCGGCATATTGCTCCAGCTCCCACTTCGAGGTGCGCCAGGGGAAATAGCTGAAGGATTGCGCAAAACCGAGCTTGGCAAGGCCGTTCATCAGCTTCGGACGGGCGAATGTCTTGGAGAACAGGATCACCTCGGGGTGCCGGCGACGGATGTCGCGGATCAGCCACTCCCAGAACGGCAGCGGCGCGGTGTCGTGATTGTCGATCGCGAAAATGGTGACACCATGGTCGATCCAGAACAGCATGGCGTCGCGGAAGGCCGACCACAGGCCCGCCCGGTCGAGGCAGTCGAAATCGGGGATCACGATGTCGGGATAAGGGCCATCGGCGGTGCGCACCGAGCGGTCGGGCCGCCATTTGAACCATTCGGGATGCTGCGCGAGCCAGGGATGGTCGGGCGCACATTGCACAGCGAAGTCGAGCGCGAGCTCGATCCCATATTCGAGACAGGTCGCGACCAGCGCCCGAAAATCCTCGATGGAGCCGAGTTCGGGATGCAGCGCGTCGTGGCCGCCTTCGGCGGAGCCGATCGCATAGGGCGAGCCGGGATCGCCCTCGGCCGCGACCGGCGCATTGTTGCGGCCCTTGCGGCGGGTGCGGCCGATCGGATGAATCGGGGTGAAATAGAGCACATCGAAGCCCATCGCGGCGATGTCGGGCACGCGCGCGATGCAATCGCGCAAGGTGCCGTGCCGTCCGGGGATCTGGCTCTGGCTGCGCGGCATCATCTGATACCATGCCGAGAAGCGCGCGCGTTCGCGGTCGACGATCAGCGGGAAGGCGGCCGAGCGCATCAGGTCCCGCCGCTCCTGGCTCTGGGCCATGGCCGCACCAAGTTCGTCGGCGAGCAGCGAACGCACGTCTCCCGTCTGCAGGAAATCCTCGCATTGCCGGACGATGACGGCGGCCGCGTCCTGCTGCGCGCCATGCGCCTTGGTCAACAGGCCCGCGCCTTCCACGGCGTCGACGCCGATATCGGCGCCGCTGTGCTGCTTGCGGGCGAAGCCCTGTCGCCACGTGGCGAATTCGTCGGTCCACGCTTCGATGGCGTAGACATGGTGCCCCGGTTCGGACGGCACGAAGCTGCCGCACCAGCGGTCATTGCCTTGCGGGGTCATCGGTTCGCGTTGCCAGTCGCGGTCCTGCTCGCGGCGCCAGATCAGTGCGGCGCGGATCACGGCGTCACCATCGCGATAGATGTCAGCCCAGACCTCGACCGGATCGCCCGCGATCCGTTTCACGGCAAAGCGTCCGCCGTCGATGGCGGGATAGACATCCTCGATGAGGAAGGCGCCGCCGGCTGCGGCACTTTCGACGCTTTGAATTGTCTTGTTCACGGTGATGCCATTGACAAGAGAGCAGGGGCCCGTTTCCCTTGGCGGGAACCTACGTTTGGTACCTATACAGAAAGCCGCTCGTGTGTCATTAGTTCCCGGCAGGAACGGCAGGCGCGGTTGGTGAGTTAAGTCCGACTAACGTCTTCCGCTGCCTCGTGAAAATCGCCGTCCACTGGAGTGGTCGGCCTGCAATCTGCGTGCCGAATGGATCTCATAGCTCAAGCTCAAATCAAGGGCGTTCAGTCCGAATTCGTCGATGCTCTCGGCAAGTTGCGGGTCACCGATCCCGTGGCCCTCAAGTCCATCCTGGACGCGCTCCCGGAGAAGCCTGTTTATCGCTTCGTCACCGGTCCCGTCGTGATGCGCGCCTTGCGCCATGCGAGGACCGAACTGGCGGACATCGGAGCGCCGCCGCTCGCCTGGAAGATCACCGCGGGCGGCACCGCGATCGCGCAAGGCGAGACGCGCGAGCCCGTGATTGCCTGGCCCGCCGATCTGCCGTTCGGCTACCATCGGCTCACGCTGACCGATGCCAGCGGCGCCAGTGAAGATGTGCCGATGATCGTGGCGCCGGAGCGCGCCTTCGGCGGCGAGTTCGACCGCGGCTGGCTGCTCGCCGTGCAGCTCTACAGCATTCGTTCGGACCGCAATTGGGGCATCGGCGACTTTACCGATCTCGCCGGTCTGGTCAGGCTCGCCAGGCAATTGGGCGCTGACGGGGTCGGCCTCAATCCGCTGCATGTGCTGTTCGACAATCATCCGACCGATTGCAGCCCCTATTCGCCCAACAGCCGTCTCTTTCTCAACCCGCTCTATATCGACGTCGAGGCGATCCCGGAATTTTCCGCAGATCTCGTGCCCGACGCCGCCACCATCGCCACGCGCCTGCGCGAAGGGGACCGTGTTCCCTACGCCGACATGGCGGCATTGAAGTGGCGTGGCCTGCGCGCCGCCTTTGACAAATTCGTGACGGGGGCAGGCGAAGTGCGGCGTCAGGAGTTCGACGCCTTTCGTGCGGCCCGTGCGCCGCTGCTGTCGCGCTTTGCCTGTTTCGAGGTGCTGCGCCACCGCTTCACCGGCCCGTGGTGGGAATGGCCGGAGGAATGGCAGCAGCCGAGCGATGCCAAATGTGCGGAAATGCGCAACGGTCCCGACAGGCACGCGATCGAGTACGTCGAGTTCGTGCAGTGGACGGCGGACAGCCAGTTGCATGCCGCAAAGACGCTCGCCAGCCAGCTCGGCATGCGCGTCGGCCTCTATCTCGACGTCGCCGTCGGCGTACAGTCCAACGGCTTCGATGCCTGGAACGAGCAGGTCGCGATCTCGCGGCATCTGGCCGTCGGCGCGCCGCCCGACGTCCTCAACACGATCGGCCAGGATTGGGGCCTCGCCGGCTTCAATGCCGGCGGGCTCGAGGCGCAGTCATTCGTGCCGTTCGCAGAGATGCTGGCGGCCTCGATGCGCCATGCCGGCGCGATCCGGCTCGACCACGTGCTGGGGCTGAAGCGGCTCTATCTCGTGCCGCGCGGCTTCAAGCCCGACAACGGCGCCTATGTGCAGATGCCGTTCGAGGCCCTGCTCGGCGCGGTCGCGCGCGAAAGCGCGGCCCACAAATGCATCGTGATCGGCGAGGACCTCGGGACGGTGCCCGAGGGTTTCCGCGAGACCATGCAGGATTTCGGCATCTGGTCCTACCTCGTCATGATGTTCGAACGCGACGATGCCGGCCAATTCCGCAATGTCGACTATTATCGTCCCAATGCGCTGGTGACGCTGAACACCCACGACCTCTCGACCTACGCGGGCTGGCGCTCGTTCCACGATCTCGGCGTGAAGCGGGCGCTCGGCCTCGATCCCGGCGAGGACGACCAGGCGCGGTGGGACGCGCTCGGACGGCTCGACGAGATCCTCAGGCAGAACGGCATCGAAGCCAACGATCTCTATTCGGTGCTGGCCTTCCTGTCGCGTACGGCGTCGCGGCTCATGGCCGTGTCGCTGGAGGATCTGCTCGGCGTGACCGACCAGCCCAACATTCCCGGCACGATCGACGAGCACCCAAACTGGCGCCAGCGCCTGCCGGTGCCACTCGACCAGATCGCCTCCAAAGTCGATCTCGACGCCTTGAAAGCCGCGACGCGGGAACGTTCCCTGACTGGCGGGCGTTGACGGCGGGGTTGTCAGGCTCGCAGGATATTGTCCCAGAAAATCGAGGATTACGCGCTGATCGGCGACTGCGAGACCGCCGCGCTGGTCGGGCGCACCGGCTCCATCGACTGGCTGTGCTGGCCGGCGTTCGATTCCGACGCCTGCTTCGCCGCGATGCTCGGGACCAATGACAACGGGCGCTGGCTGATTGCGCCGAGCGGCGACGTCATTGCGACGTCACGCCGCTATCTCGGCGATACGCTGATCCTGGAGACCCGCTTCGAGACCGCAAACGGCGCGGTCGCGCTGATCGACTTCATGCCGCCGCGGGGCAAGGCCTCCGATATCGTGCGGCTGGTGCGGGGCGTCAGCGGCAGCGTCAAGATGCGCATGCAGCTCGTGATCCGCTTCGGCTTCGGCGCCGATATCCCCTGGGTGCGGCGGATCGATCATGCGCTGCTCGCGATCTGCGGCCAGGACATGGCGGTGCTTCGCACGCCGGTCGAAACCCGCGGCGAGAACCTCACCACCGTCGCCGAATTCGAGGTCCGCGAGGGCGAGACCGTGCCCTTCGTGCTGACCTACGGCCCGTCGCATCTCGATCCGCCCGATGCGATCGATCCCGAAATTGCGCTCCGGGAGACCGAGTCCTTCTGGACGGAATGGAGCAGCCACTATAAGCGGGACGGCGACTATCGCGACCTCGTGATGCGGTCGCTGATCACCCTCAAGGCCCTCACCTTCGGTCCGACCGGCGGCATCGTCGCCGCGCCGACGACCTCGCTGCCCGAGAAGCTCGGCGGCGCCAGGAACTGGGACTACCGCTTCTGCTGGCTGCGCGATGCCACCTTCACATTGCTGGCGCTGATGAATTCCGGCTACACGGCGGAATCTTCCGCCTGGCACAATTGGCTGCTGCGCGCGTGCGCCGGCGCGCCGTCGAACATGCAGATCATGTATGGCATCTGGGGCCAGCGGCGGTTGTTGGAATGGGAGGCGGACTGGCTCGACGGCTATGAGGGCGCAAAGCCGGTGCGCGTCGGCAACGCCGCGCATGCCCAGCTCCAGCTCGACGTCTATGGCGAATTGATCGACGCCTTCCACCAATCGCGGATGGCCAGCCTCGAGCTCGACGAGCAGACCTGGGCGCTGGAATGCGCCGTGCTCGATCATCTCGCCGCGGTCTGGGACCAGCCCGACCATGGCATCTGGGAGCGGCGCGGCCAGCCCCGGCACTACGTCTTCTCCAAGGTGATGACCTGGGTCGCCTTCGATCGCGGCATCAGGAGCGCCGAGACATTCGGCTTCAAGGCGCCGCTCCTGCATTGGCGCACCCTGCGCGACGCCATTCATCGCGACGTCTGCAGCCGGGGATTCGACCTGGAGGAGAATGCGTTCGTCGAGTCCTACGGCGCGAAGATGCTCGATGCCAGCGTGCTCCTGCTGCCGGCGGTCGGCTTCTTGCCGGCGTCGGACCCCCGCATCTGCGGCACCATCGCCGCCGTCGAGCAACACCTGATGCGCGGCGGCTTCGTATTGCGGCACGATCCGCGCGAACTCTCCGAGGAGACTCAACCGATCGAGGGGCGTTCCTGGCTTGTACGCTGTGGCTGGCCGACGCCCACGTGCTGTCGGGCAACCTCGACAGAGCCCAGCAACTGTTCGACCGGGTGGTCGGCATCGCCAATGACGTCGGGCTTCTGGCTGAGGAGTATGACTCCGTGGCCCGCCGTCAGACAGGCAATTTCCCGCAGGCGCTGACCCACATCGCGCTGATCAACACCGCGCACAATCTGTCGGCGGCCCGGAAGGGTAGCGAAAAGCCGACCATGCAGCGGTCGAAGTAGATGAGGTGGGATTCCGCAAGCGGGAAAGGTGAAACGAGCCGCTCGCCCGTCTAACCCAGCCCGTTCCGCTTCAAAATCATCTCCATCGCTTCGGCAAAGCCGTCCTGCTCGTTGGAGGCCGTGACGTGGGTGGCTTGTTCCTTGACGCTGTCGGTGGCGTTGCCCATGGCGATCGAGGTTCCACTGACGCGAAACATCGCGAGGTCGTTCTGCATGTCGCCGATGGTGGCAACCGCATCGGTTGAAATGCCGATGCGCCGGGCCATCGCCTGCACGAAGGTGCCCTTGTCGAAGCCGGGCGGGGTGATGTCGAGATAATAGGTCTGGGAGCGCACCGCGGTGGCGTCGCTGCCGAGCGCCTGCTGCATCGCCTTCTCGCAGGCCTCCAGCCCGGCGGCATCGGCGCTGGCGCCGACGATCTTGCAGGCGCTGGCGAGGTAAGGCGAGAAATCCGTCACGACGGTCGGCTCGGAGCGGATGGTGTGCTGTTCGTGCGCGACATATTTGCCGTCCGGCTTGTCGATCAGCCATTTGTCGGCGGTGAAGATCCAGATATCGGCGCCGAAATCGCGCAGGATCTTGAGCGAGCGCTCGGCCGCGTGCGCGGGAATCAGATGTTGCTCCACCGGCTGCATCTCGGGGTCGACGATGGAGGAGCCGTTGAACGGTCCGACCGGCAGCCAGAGCGCCAGCGGCTGGATCAGGAAGCGCATCCCGATCGCGGGGCGGCTGGAGGTGATGGTGAAGCCGATCCCGGCCTTGTGCAGCCGCTGCACCGCGTTTCTCGCGCGGTCGGTCAGCGTCTTGTCCTTGGTCAGCAGCGTGCCATCGACGTCGGAGACCACGAGGGAGATTTTCGTCATGGCCGGACCTCGGGCTTGGATGGGGCGCGCGTGTCGCCGCCCGGTCTCAATTGTCGCATGACGCCGTCCACGATCGCCTCGACGGTCTCGTCGATCGAGACCGTGATGACATGCTCGCCCGCCTCCGGCGGCTCCAGCGTGTCGAACTGGCTCGTCAGCAGCCCGGGCGGCATGAAATGGCCCTTGCGGTGGGCGAGGCGCTCGGCGATCACTTCCTTGCTGCCCTTCAGGAAGACGAAGCGCACATCCTCGCGTCCGCGCAGCAGGACGTCGCGATAGGCGTGTTTCAGCGCCGAGCAGGCGATGATGACGTGCTCGCCCCTGTCGCACACCCGCGCAATCTCGTCGGCGATGGCGTTGAGCCAGGGCCAGCGGTCCTCGTCGGTGAGGGGATGGCCGGCCTTCATCTTTGCGACATTGCTGGCGGGGTGGAAGCTGTCGCCGTCCTCGAACCGCCAGCCGAGCCGCTGGCCGAGGGCTTCCGCGACCGTGCTCTTGCCCGAGCCCGACACGCCCATCACGATCAATGCACAAGGTGCTTTAGCGCGGCCCACGAAAATCCTCCGGTAGCGCGGCCTGGTCGACCAGCCAGACGGTCTCGCCCTGCGAGCGCGCGCGTGTTGCCGGCAACGTCTCGCCATTGAGGAGGCGCGTCAAGATCGGCTGCTTGTCGTGCCCGGCAATCTCGAACAGCATTTCGCGGCACGAGGCCAGCACGGGCAGTGTGAGCGACACCCGCGGCACGAACGGCGCCACATTGGCCTTGGGCACGCCGACGACCCAACGCTCGGTCTCCTCGATCGCGGGATAGCCCGGGAAGAGCGAGGCGGTGTGGCCGTCCGGGCCGGCACCCATCAGGACCATGTCGAACAGCGGCCGTGCCGGATCGAGGCTATCCGCGCCATAGAAGGCTTGCAGCTCGTGCGCATAGGCTTCGGCGCTGCGATCGGGATTGCCCAGGGACGTCGGAATCGGATGGATATGGCCGGATGGCGCGTTGCGATCGAGAAAGGTCGCCCGCGCCACCCCCATGTTGTTGAGCGGATCGTCCGTCGGCACGACGCGTTCGTCTCCGATGAACCAGTGTACGCGGTTCCATGGAATTCTGTCGCGCCACGCCTCGCTGCCCAGCAGTTGATAAAGCTTCTTCGGACCTGAACCGCCGGTGAGGCAGATCGCGATGCGGCCGGAATTGGCCGCGATCCGTGCGGTCACCCGTTCCGCGGCCGTCCGCGCCAGCGCATCGGCATCAGGAGCAACGATGAGCTGGGGCCGCCCGGCTGCATCCATCACGAATATGTCCGCCAGCTGCGGCCGTCGCGGCGAAGCAGTTCGTCGGCGCAGGCCGGGCCGTCACTGCCAGCCTCATAAGTCTCGATGCCGTTGCTGCCGGCCTTTTTCCAGGCGTCCAGGAACGGCTGCACGGCCTGCCATCCGGCCTCGACGCCATCGGCGCGCTGAAACAGGATGTTGTCGCCGATCATGCAGTCGTAGATCAGCGTCTCGTAGCCGGTCGAGGGATCGGCGCGGAAATAGTCGCCGTAGCGGAACTTCATCTCGACCCCGTCGATGCTGATGCTGGGGCCCGGAACCTTGGCGTTGAACTGCAGCTCGATGGTCTCGGTCGGTGCGATGCCGATGGTCAGGAAGTTCTGCGACAGATTGTCGACCGCGGTCCCCGAGAACATCGACAGCGGGGCCTGCTTGAACTTGATCGCAACCTCCGTGCGCTTGTGGCCCAGTGCCTTGCCGGTGCGCAGATAGAAGGGCACGCCCGCCCAGCGCCAATTATCGATCATCAGCTTCAGGGCGACATAGGTCTCGGTGGTGCTGCCGGGCCTGACGTCCTCGGTCTTGAGATAGTCCAGGATCTCCTCGTCGCCGATCCGGCCGGAGAGGTATTGCCCGCGGACCGAGCGCCGCAGCGCTTCCTCTTCGGTGGGCTGCTGGATCGCCGAGAGCACGTCGGCCTTCTCGGACCGCACGTAGTGTGCGTCGAAGCGGGTCGGCGGCTCCATCGCCACCAGCGACATCAATTGGAACAGATGGTTCGGCACCATGTCGCGCAGCGCACCGGTGGCGTCGTAGAAGCCGCCGCGATGGCCGACGCCGAGCTTCTCCTCCACAGTGATCTGGATGTGGTCGATGTGGTTGCGATTCCAGATCGGCTCGAACATGCCGTTGGCGAAGCGCAGCACCAGGATGTTCTGCACCGTCTCCTTGCCGAGATAATGATCGATCCGGTAGATCTGGTGCTCGTCCATGATCTTCAGCAGTTCGGCATTCAGGGCACGCGCCGACGCCAGATCGGTGCCGAACGGCTTTTCAATCACCAGGCGCCGCCAGGCACCGTTCTCCTTCATCAAACCCGTGCGGCCGAGTTCGCGCGCGGTCGGCGCGAAGGCGGCGGGCGGCGTGGCGAGGTAGAACAAGCGATTTCCGCCGGTGCCCTGCGCACATTCCAGCGTATCGAGATGCTGGCTCAGGCGGTCGAACGAGGGCGGATCCTTCGGGTCGGCCTCGACGAAGGTCACGCATTGCAGCAGCTGCCGTGCGATGTCATCGTCGACCGGGCGCGTCGCGAATTCGCGCAGGCCCTTCATCAGGCTGGTGCGCAGCTCGTCGTCGGACTGTCCCTTGCGGGCGACGCCGACCACGCAGAACTTCTCCGGCAGCAAATTCTCGGCCGCCAGATTGTAGAGCGACGGCATCACCAGGCGGTGGGTCAAATCTCCGGTCACGCCGAAGATCACGAAGGCGCAATTTTCCGGCTTGCGCTTCGGCTGGGGGTCTTTTGTCACGAACGATCGGCCTTCGCTTGTTTCCTATTTCGGCTTCGCTGCGCCCGGCGGCTTCGGCTCCCGATGGCCGCCGAAGCCGGCGCGCATCGCAGAGAGAATTTTTTCGGCGAAGGTGTGTTCCTTGCGGGAACGGAAACGTGCATAGAGCGCCGCGGTCAGCACCTCGGCCGGCACGGCCTCGTCGATCGCCGCGTTCACGGTCCAGCGTCCTTCGCCGGAATCCTCCACGAAGCCGGAATATTCCGACAGTTGCGGGCTGTCGGCGAGCGCGGTCGAGGTGAGGTCGAGCAGCCAGGACGGAATCACCGAGCCGCGCCGCCACACCTCGGCGATGTCGGCGAGATCGAAATCGTAGCGGTGGTCCGCCGGCAGTGCCTCGAGATTGGCGTTCTTGAGGATGTCGAAGCCTTCGGCATAGGCCTGCATCAGGCCGTATTCGATGCCGTTGTGGATCATCTTGACGAAGTGGCCGGCGCCGACCGGGCCGGCGTGGATGTAGCCCTGCTCGATGCGGGGGTCGCGGCCCTCGCGCCCTTCGGTGCGCGGAATGTCGCCGGCCCCGGGCGCGAGCGCGGCGAAGATCGGGTCTAGCCGATCGACCACCGGCTTCTCGCCGCCGATCATCATGCAGTAGCCGCGCTCCAGGCCCCAGACCCCGCCGGAGGTGCCGACATCGACATAATGGATGCCGCGCGCCTTCAGCGTCTTGCCGCGGCGGACGTCGTCCTGCCAGAAGGTATTGCCGCCATCGATGATGACGTCGCCCTCCTGCATCGCGGCCGCGATCGTCTCGATCGTGCTCTCGGTGATGTGCCCGGCGGGCAGCATCACCCAGGCGGTGCGCGGCCGCTCCAGCTTGGCGATGAACTCTTCGAGTGTCCCCGAGCCCACCGCGCCGTCGGCGGCGAGGCCGGCGACGGCCTTGGGGTCCTTGTCGTAGACCACGGTCGAATGGCCGTGGCGCATCAGCCGGCGAACGATGTTGCCGCCCATCCGGCCGAGGCCGATCATGCCGAGTTGCATGGACTATTCCTTCAGTTCAGTGCGTCGTTGAGCGCGGCATTGAGCGCCGCGAGACCTTTCTTGAGGCCGCCCTTGAGGTGTACGCGCAGCGCGCGACGGCCGCGCTCGGTCAGCACGTCGAAATCGCCGCGGGCCTGCGCCGCCTTGATGATCCCGAAGCTGGCCTTCTGCCCGGGCACCGGAAGGTCCCTGGCATCGTCGGCGGTGATCTGGAGGAACACGCCGCTGTCCGGCCCGCCCTTGTAGGCCTGGCCGGTCGAGTGCAGGAAGCGGGGACCGAACTCGGCGCAGGTCGCCACATGCCGCTTCTCGCGGACCTCGAGCCGCATGGATTGCAGCGCTTCGATGGTCGTCTTGTCGCGCGCGATGTAGCCGAGCAGGGCGACATAGTCGCCATCGCCGGAGCGGGTGAGATGCGCCTTCAGCCATGACGTCAGGTCGCCATTGGCGCCGGCGGCACGAAGCGCCGTGGCGTTGGTCTCGTCGGTGTAGAGATCGGCTTCGCTGGTGCTGACCACCGGCTGTTCCGCCGGCAGGGCGCCGGTCTTCTCGAACGCCGCCGTCAGTTCGCGGGTCTTGATCTTGGCCGCTTCCACGTCGGGCTGGTCGAACGGATTGATGCCGAGCACCGCACCCGCCACCGCCGTCGCCATCTCGAAGCGGAAGAATTCCTGGCCGAGATGATCGATCGACTTCATCACGATGCGGACGAGGGGGTGGCCCGCGGCCTCGATCGCGGCGAGCTTCGAATCGTGCGCGGCGTCGGCTTCACCCTCGACCCGGATGTCGATGAAGAAGCGATCATTGCCGTAGACGGAGGGATCGCCCAGCGGTTCGTCTGCGATCGGGATCAGGCCCTTGCCCTCCTTGCCCGTCGATTCGGCGATCAGCTGTTCGGCCCAGGCGCCGAAGTCGGCCACCTTCTTCGAGGCCAGGATCGTCACCTTGTCGCGGCCGTCCAGGCCGGCCAGTCCCATCGCGAGGCCGAGCTGCACGCCCGGATTCTCCGAGGGCGGCACATCAGGCCCGCAGGAGCGGACCATCGACAGCGCATGCCTGATGAACGTCCTGACATCGATGCCGGCGGTGGCCGCAGGCACCAGGCCGAACGGCGACAGCACCGAATAGCGGCCGCCGATCGACGGCTCGCCGTGGAAGATGCGGGCGTAGTTCAGCTGCTTCGCCGCCTTCTCCAGCGACGAGCCGGGATCGGTCACGGCGATGAAACGGTGGCCGGTCTTCACCTTCGGCCCGACCGCCTCGGCGACGCGTGCGTGGAAATAGTCCTTCATCGCATTCGGCTCGGTGGTGCCGCCGGACTTGCTGGAGACGATGAAGACGGTGTTGGCGATGTCGATCTTCGCCTCCATCGCACGCACCTGCGCCGGGTCCGTGGAGTCTAGCACGTGCAGTTTCGGGAAGCCGGGCTTCTTCGCGAAGGTCTCTGCCAGCACCTCTGGCCCGAGGCTGGAGCCGCCCATGCCGAGCACGACGGCATCGGAGAAGGCCTGGCCCTTCACCCGCCGCGCATAATCCTCGTAATCGGCGACGTCGGCCTTGCCGGCGCTATCGAGCCAGCCGAGCCATTTGTCCTCGTCCGCGCCGGTCCAGACCGATTTGTCGCGTTGCCACAACCTGCGGATCTTCGCGGAGGTGCGCCATTCCTCGGTGCTCTTGGCCAGCGCCTTGGCAAGCCCGTCACCGAGCGAGAGTTGCTGGCGACCGATGGCCGCGCCGAGGACGGTGGCTCGCTTGTGAGCGACCGCGCCATAGAGCTTGTCGGCGGCATCGGCGAACTGCCGGACGCCGTCCTTCACGAGATCCTCGGCAATGCTCTCCAGCGAAATCCCGGAGCGCTCGAGGTCTTCCAGCACGCGCCTTGCGTCCTCGACGTTCTCTTCCAGGCTGTCGCGCGGCTTGCCGTGGTCGCGGAAGGCATCCAGCGTCGCCGGTGGCACGGTGTTGATGGTATCGGGACCGATCAGCTCCTCGACATAGAGCACGTCGCTGTAGTCCTTGTTCTTGGTGCCGGTCGAGGCCCACAGCATGCGCTGCGGCCTTGCGCCCTTTGCGGCGAGCCTGTCCCAGCGCGGTCCCGAGAACAGGCCCTTGTAGTCCTGATAGGCCATCTTGGCATTGGCGATCGCGACCTTGCCCTTGAGCGCGGCGAGCCGCTCCTTCTCGGACGGATCGTTGGCGCGGGCGATCTTGTCGTCGAGCTGCTTGTCCACGACCGAATCGATGCGGCTGACGAAGAAGCTCGCCACACTGGCGACGCGCGACGGGTCGCCGCCGCCCGCAACGAGTTTTTCGAGGCCTGCGAGATAGGCCTCCGCCACCTGGCGGTAGACCGTCCGCGAGAACAGCAGCGTGATATTGATGCTGATGCCGTCGCCGATCAGCGTCTCGATCGCCGGCAGGCCTTCCGGCGTCGCCGGCACCTTCACCATCAGGTTCCTGCGATCGACGTCCTTCCAGAGATGCCGGGCCTCCGCGACCGTGCCCGCGGTGTCGAGAGCGAGGTAAGGCGAGACCTCCAGGCTGACATAGCCGTCACCGCCCTTGAGGCGGTCATAGACCGGGCGCAGCACGTCGGCGGCGTTCTGGATGTCCTCGATCGCGACCGCCTCGAACAGCTCCGCGACGGTGCGATCGCCGCGCTTCAGCGCCTTGCCGATCGGGGCGTCATATTCGTCCGAGCTGCCAATCGCCTTCTCGAAGATCGAGGGATTGGAGGTGACGCCCTTGACGCCGTCGGTGTCGATCAGCCGCTTCAGGTCGCCCTTGGCGATGAAGCCCCGGGCGAGGAAGTCGAGCCAGACGGCCTGGCCGTGCTTTTCCAGTTCTTTGACGGGATTCATGATGGTTTCTTATCTCCAAGCCTGCGGGCGAGGGGTTCCCGCGCCGGTCGTGACGCGCTATCCTGTAGCTAACATGCTCCCGGGAGGGAACCAATCGCCCGTATGGGCGTCATGCTCCCGGTCTAACTCCGCTGTGATCACCCTGATCCAGGAGACTGTGGCGTGTTGCGTAACAAATTCGTTGGCCGCAATGTGTTGTGGGCCGCAAGGTCCGGCCAAGCTTGGTTGCGTCAAGTCTGGTTGCGTAACATCGGCCGCTTCGTCGCTCGTGCTGGCCGTGCGGGGTTTAACGGGCGGATCACCGTCCATTCTATTCATCTTGAGGCTCGGTCGCGAATGGCCATGCCGGGGAAGGGCATGCAACCACGTCCCGACGGCCTTCGGGTCGCTCCATCTGAACTGCCGTCACCGGCGGTGCTGGTCGACATATCCGACGATCTCGAGATCGGCCGATGCAAGGCCGGTCTGCGGCTGCTGGTCGCGGCCGGCTTCGTCATGACGCTGGCGAGCGGGAGCCTGGCCTTCGGCTGGTTCGATGGCATCGTCGACTACGACAAGGAGGCCGGCTATGCCGGCGTCGTGCTGTTCGGCGCGCTGACCTGTTGGCTGATCTGGATGCTGCCGATTGGTCGCGGTCCGGTCGTCGTGGTGACCCCGTTTGGAATCCGCGACCTACGCCTTGGAAACGAATTCCTCGTTTGGGAATCGATCGCGGAGGTTTCGGCTGGCGAGAAGCGCGGACGCAGGGTGATCATGCTGAAGCCGACCCCGGCGCTGCTGCGGCAGCTGAGCTGCATGCGCGCTGCGGCGCATGGCGCGCGGATGGATTGCATCGTCATCGATCCCGACGGTCTGTCGATCGATTTCGACACATTGCTGCGCGCCTGCCGGGCCTGCCATGCGGCGAGCCGCGCGGGCCATGCGTCGCTTCATGAACATGAACGAGACGCGCGAGGCTTCGCCGTACCAGCGTCATAAGAATGCCGCCCGGCCCTCGCTATGGTGCAGCGCCGGAGGGATGAAGCGCCTCCGGTATGACCCGGATGTTGCGAGCGAGTGACATTCTTTCAAAATGAGCGAATATGGAGTAGATTCGCACAAATAACAGGCAAGTGCCTGTTCGTAACTCAGCCCGTGCCTACGTTGTGCGTTGCGTCGAGTCGCGGCCCCGGTGTCCAATACTCGTCATGTGCTCACGCTGATTCGAAACGGCCTGAGGAACGGTCCGGTCACTGCTTTCGTTTCAGCTTGTAGCGGAACTCACGCGGAGAGGGATCATGTACAACGATTCTTTGTTCAACGCTTTCGCTCGGTCGTTCGAGGCGAGAAGCCAGCACGACATGTCGATGGCGGAATATCTGGAATCGTGTCGAAGCGATCCCATGAGATACGCGAATGCGGCCGAGCGACTACTAGCGGCGATCGGTGAGCCCCAGACGATTGACACGGCCAAGGACCCACGCCTTGGCCGTATTTTTTTGAACCGCACCATCCGCACCTATCCGGCCTTCGCCGGCTTCTACGGCATGGAAGAGACGATCGAGCGCATCGTCGGCTTCTTCCGCCACGCAGCTCAAGGGCTCGAGGAGCGCAAGCAGATTCTCTATCTGCTCGGTCCGGTCGGCGGCGGCAAATCCTCGCTCGCCGAGCGGCTGAAGTCGCTGATGGAAGTGCACCCGATCTACGTGCTCAAGGCCGGCGATGAACTCTCGCCGGTGTTCGAGAGCCCGCTCAGCCTGTTCGATCCCGACCAGCTCGGCCCGATGCTGGAGGAGAAATACGGCATTCCGCGCCGACGCCTCACCGGCCTGATGAGCCCGTGGTGCTACAAGCGCCTCGAAGCCTTTGGCGGCGACATCTCGCAATTCCGCGTCGCCAAGATCCAGCCGTCGCGGCTGCGCCAGGTCGCGATCGCCAAGACCGAGCCCGGTGACGAGAACAACCAGGACATCTCCTCGCTGGTCGGCAAGGTCGATATCCGCAAGCTCGAGACCTACGCCCAGAACGATCCCGACGCCTACAGCTATTCCGGCGGCCTCAACCGCGCCAACCAGGGCGTGCTCGAGTTCGTCGAGATGTTCAAGGCGCCGATCAAGATGCTGCATCCGCTGCTCACCGCGACGCAGGAAGGCAACTATATCGGCACCGAGAACATCGGCGCGATCCCGTTCACCGGCGTGATCCTCGCGCACTCCAACGAGGCCGAGTGGGCGAGCTTCAAGGCCAACAAGAACAACGAGGCCTTCATCGACCGCATCTGCGTCATCAAGGTGCCGTACTGCCTGCGCGTCACCGAGGAGCAGAAGATCTACGAGAAGCTGATCCAGGGTTCCGAGCTCGCCTCCGCGCCCTGCGCGCCGTCGACGCTGGAAACGCTGGCGCGGTTCTCGGTGATGTCGCGGCTGCGCAAGCACGAGAACTCGACGATGTTCGCCAAGATGCGGGTCTATGACGGCGAGAGCCTCAAGGAGTCCGATCCGAAGGCGCGCAGCGTCCAGGAATATCGCGACGCCGCCGGCGTCGACGAGGGCATGGACGGCGTCTCCACCCGCTTCGCCTTCAAGATCCTCGCCGCCACCTTCAACCACGATCCGCAGGAGGTCGCCGCCGACGCCGTGCATCTGATGTACGCGCTGGAGCAGTCGATCAAGCGCGAGCAGCTGCCCGAGGAGGTCGAGAAGCGCTATCTCGAGTTCATCAAGGCCGACCTCGCGCCGCGCTACGCCGAGTTCATCGGCAACGAGATCCAGAAGGCCTATCTCGAATCCTACTCCGATTACGGCCAGAACCTGTTCGACCGCTACGTCGACTACGCCGACGCCTGGATCGAGGACCAGGACTTCAAGGACCCAGACACCGGCCAGCTGCTCGACCGCGAGCTCCTGAACCAGGAGCTCACCAAGATCGAGAAGCCGGCGGGCATCGCCAATCCCAAGGACTTCCGCAACGAGGTGGTCAAATTCTCGTTACGGTCCAGGGCCCAGAACGGCGGCAAGAATCCGTCCTGGACCTCCTACGAGAAGATTCGCGACGTGATCGAAAAGCGGATATTCTCGCAGGTCGAGGACCTGCTTCCGGTCATCTCGTTCGGTTCGAAGAAGGACGGCGAGACGGAGAAGAAGCACGGCGAGTTCGTGGCACGCATGGTGGAACGCGGCTACACCGAGCGTCAGGTTCGCCGGCTGGTCGAGTGGTACATGCGCGTGAAGCAGGCCGGCTGAGGCGGATGAAAAGTGCCGATTCACATTATTGACAGGCGCCTGAATCCAGGCGGCAAGAGTCTTGAGAACCGCCAGCGGTTCTTGCGTCGGGCCAAGTCCCTGGTGCAGGGCGCCGTCAAGAAAACCTCCCAGGAACGCGACATCAAGGATGTCCTGGAGGGTGGTGAGGTCACGATTCCGCTCGACGGGATGCACGAGCCGCGCTTCCGCCGCGAAGGCGGGACGCGCGACATGGTGCTGCCCGGCAACAAGAAGTTCGTCGAGGGCGACTATCTGCAGCGCTCCGGCCAGGGCAGCGCCAAGAGTTCGGGACCCGGCGAGGGCGACAGCGAGGACGCCTTCCGCTTCGTGCTCTCCCGCGACGAGTTCGTCGATCTCTTTCTCGACGACCTCGAACTGCCCGATCTCGCCAAGCGCAAGATCGCCCAGACCGAGAGCGAGGGCATCCAGCGTGCCGGCTACACCACGTCGGGTTCGCCCGCCAACATTTCGGTGAGCCGCACGGTGCGCCTTGCGCTCGCCCGCCGCATCGCGCTGAAGCGGCCGCGCAAGGAGGAGATCGAGGAGCTCGAAGCCGCGATCGCCGCCTGCGAGGACGAGGACGAGCGGACGAAGCTCGTCGCCCAGCTCGACAGGCTGAAGGCGAAGACCAAGCGAATTCCCTTCATCGATCCGCTCGACATCCGCTACCGCCGCTTCGAGACGGTGCCGAAGCCGGTGGCGCAGGCCGTGATGTTCTGCCTGATGGACGTGTCGGGCTCGATGTCCGAGCACATGAAGGATCTCGCCAAGCGCTTCTACATGCTGCTCTACGTCTTCCTGAAGCGCCGCTACAAGCATGTCGAGATCGTCTTCATCCGCCATACCGACCGCGCCGAGGAGGTCGACGAGCAGACCTTCTTCTACGGCCCGGCATCCGGCGGCACGCTGGTGTCCAGTGCGCTGCAGGCGATGCACGAAATCGTGCGCGAGCGCTTCAATCCGTCGGACTGGAACATCTACGCCGCCCAGGCCTCCGACGGCGACAATTCCTATTCCGACGGCGAGCTCACGGGCATGCTGCTGACCGAGAAGGTGCTGCCGGTGTGCCAGTTCTTCGCCTATCTCGAGGTCGGCGAATCCGGCGGCAGCGCCTTCGATCTCTCCGATTCCTCGCTCTGGACGCTGTACGAGCGCCTGCGCAACGGCGGCGCGCCGCTGTCGATGCGCAAGGTCTCCGAGCGCAGCGAGATCTTCCCGGTGTTCCACGACCTGTTTCAGCGCCGCGACACGGCCCAGGAGAAAGCCGCTTCATGACGGAAAGGTTGTTCGAGGGCGCCGATTGGGATTTCCACACCTTGCAGCGCATCACCGATGCCTGCGAGGAGGTGGCGCTGAAGGATCTCGGGCTGGACGTCTATCCGAACCAGATCGAGGTCATCACCGCCGAGCAGATGCTGGACGCCTATTCCTCGGTCGGCATGCCGCTGTTCTACAAGCACTGGTCGTTCGGCAAGCACTTCGCCTTCCACGAGGCGTCCTACCGCAAGGGCCTGATGGGCCTCGCCTATGAGATCGTGATCAATTCCTCGCCCTGCATCTCCTACCTGATGGAGGAGAACACGGCGACGATGCAGACGCTGGTGATCGCGCACGCCGCCTTCGGCCACAATCACTTCTTCAAGAACAACTATCTCTTCAAGCAGTGGACCGATGCCGACGGCATCCTGGACTATCTCGACTTCGCCAAGAACTACGTGGCGAGCTGCGAGGAGCGCTACGGCCGCGTCGAGGTCGAGCGCACGCTGGATGCCGCGCATGCGCTGATGTCGCACGGCATCGACCGCTATCCCGGCAAGAAGAAGCTGGACCTGCGCGCCGAGGAGAAGCGGGCCGGGCGCCGCCGCCAGCACGAGGAGGAAGTCTTCAACGATCTCTGGCGCACGGTGCCGAAGGGCGCCGCCAAGAGTCGCTCGGCGCTCTCGATCGAGCGCCGCCGCAAGCTGCTCGGCCTGCCGCAGGAGAACCTGCTCTATTTCCTCGAGAAGAGCGCGCCGCGCCTCGCACCCTGGCAGCGCGAATTGCTGCGCATCGTCCGCCACATCGCGCAATATTTCTATCCGCAGAGCCAGACCAAGGTGATGAACGAGGGCACGGCCACCTACGTGCATTATCGCATCATGACCGAGCTGCACCGGCAGGGCCGGATCACCGACGGCAATTTCCTGGAATTCCTGGGATCGCACACCAACGTCGTGTTCCAGCCGGAGTTCGATGATCCGCGCTTCTCCGGCTTCAATCCCTATGCGCTCGGCTTTGCCATGATGCAGGACATCGAGCGCATCGTGACCCATCCGGAGGCCGAGGATCGCGAATGGTTTCCCGACATCGCCGGCAAGAACGACGTCATGGGCGTGCTGCGCGACGTCTGGGCCAATTACCGCGACGAGAGTTTCATCGGCCAATTCCTCAGCCCGAAGCTGATGCGCCAGCTGCGCATGTTCCACCTGCACGATGATCCCGAGGAGCGCGCCGGCATCCGCGTTGATGCCATCCACGACGAGCGCGGTTTCCGCCGGGTGCGCCGCGAACTGGCACGCCAGCACGACGTCGGCTACATCGACGCCAATATCGAGGTGGTCGACGTCGACCTCTCCGGCGACCGCCGCCTGATCCTCCACCACCACGTCATCAAGGGCGCGCAGCTCAACGAGACCGACGCCAAGCGCGTGCTCCAGCACCTGGCCGATCTCTGGAGCTACGATGTCGCGCTGATCGAGATCGACGGCAGCGACAAGGTGCTGCGCGAATACGTCGTCAGCCCGCGACCGATTCCCGCGGCGGCGTGACGCTGCGGGCCAGGCGGACTACGGCGATGCGCATCGATGTGCCTTGCCCCTTGTGGGAGAGGACAGCGACGCCGGCAGACACAAGCTCACTCGGGTGAGGGGTATCTCTCCACATTTTCGTATGTCGATAGAGACCCCTCATCCGGCGCTTCGCGCCACTTTCCCCCGCAAGGGGAGAAGGAAAGCCCCCGTAGCGGCGCATGCGCTCCTCTAACTCGAGCGCTTCGCCGGCTTTGTCTTTCCCTTTGCCGTATTCAGCTCCACCGCCGCGCGGATCAACGCCTTCAGCGCCTTCTCATCGATCGCGTCGCCTTCGCGAAGGTCGATCGCGCGCCGCACATTGCCATCGAGGCTGGAGTTGAACAGGCCTGCGGGGTCCGCCAGCGCGGCGCCCTTCGCGAACGTCATCTTCACCACGGCCTTGTAGGTTTCGCCGGTGCAGATGATGCCGTCATGCTCCCACACGGGAACGCCTCGCCATTTCCAGGTCTCGACCACATCAGGGTCGGCCTGCCGGATCAGCGCGCGAATTCGTTTCAGCATCTCGCCCCGCCAACCGCCGAGTTCCCTGATGCGGGCGTCGATCAGCTTGGAGGCCGAGGCCTGATCGTTTCCCGGGTCGCGCGTCTTCGCGGTCGCCGCCTTCTTCATGCCCTGGCTCCTCAGGCGTGGCCGCAGCGGCCGAGATAGGGCCGTGCGAACAGATAGAGCCCTGTCGCAAGCAGCGGGATCAGCGGCAGCAGCGCCAGAAACCCGATCCAGGCCGCATCGGCCCGTACGATCATCGCGACGATGTTGGCGATGACGGCGAGGGTGAAGGCGATCGACAGCCAGCGATGCGTCTGCCTGATCAACATCTCCGTTCTCATGGTCGTATTCCCTTGGATTGGAATGGATGGGCCGAACTAGTCCCCGCGCGCCAGCAATTCGTCGAGCCTGGCCAGAAACTGCTTCCAGCCGGCATGAGCGCCGCCATAAGCCTGCTTCTGCGTGGTGGGGAAGCCGGCCTGCTCGACGCGCAGATGCGTCCCTGACGCCGTCGGCGTCAGCGTGAAGGTGACGATGCTTCTGAGGTCGAACGCGGCATCCGCGTGGGAGAAATTCCAGGTATACGCCAGTGTCTTCTGCGGCTCGATCGTGAGCACCTCGCAGTCCAGCACGCCACCCCAGTCGCCGCGCAGGTTGAATGTGTGCCCGACGACCGGCTGGAAGTCGTTCTTCATCAGCCATTCCGCCATCAGATGCGGCTGGGTCAGCGCGCGCCAGAGCCGCTCGGCCGGCACCGCAAACTCGCGCTCGACGACGACGGATCGGGTGTCTTCGGTCATTGGTCCATCCTCTTGAGGAGATCGTCGAGCGCATCGAGCCGCTTGTGCCAGAACGCGGCCATCGCCTGGGTCCAGTCGATCAGCGGATCGAGCCCGCCGGGCAGGGCGCTGTAATGGGTCTGTCGCCCTTCGTGCCGGTCGCGCACGAGACCGGCCTGCTTGAGGGCGCCCAGATGTTTGGAAACGGCCGGTTGTGACACGCCCGAATGTGCCGTCAGCATCCCGACCGTCTGTTCGCCGTCCCGGCACAGCCGCTCGAAGATCGCCCGGCGTGTGGGATCGGCGAGGGCCCGAAACACATGATCGGTGGACGGCAACATGGATACCCATAACCGTTGAGTTATGGATAATTCATAACCAGGTAGTTATGTATCGTCAAGTGCTGCCCGGCGGATCCCGGCGAAATCTCGCTGCGCTGCTCTCAAGGTCGCAGGTACAAATATCCCTGCGACTGCAACTCGGCGAGCCGCACCACGCCGCCCTTTTCTGCGCTGACGAAGCCCGGCAGCAGGTCTGTCAGCGAGACGTTCTGCGCCTTCATCGTGTTGCCGCAGGCGGCGAGTTCGACGCCGTCCCTGGCGAATTCACTGACGCGCTTGCTGATGTCGGCACTGGCCTGGGTTCCGTGAAACGCCTTGAGCGCCGGGCCGTGGATCACCAGCGCGATGGTGACGTGATCGGGGCCGCCGACGCCATCGAAATGATTCTGGATGTTGCCGAGGACGAAGTTCACCTTCTCGGCGTCGCTGAGGTGATAGACGACCTTCAGCCGGGTCGATGCGGGCGTCTCGGTGGCGGCCCGTGCAGCGGAGACACCGAGCGATGCGCCCAGCGCGGTGAGGGCGCTCCAGAGCATGTTGCGGCGATTCATGGTGCTCTCCTCGACTGTCACGGTTGCCGCCAGCCTATCATTTGTGGCGCAGCGCGGCGATCTCCTTGCGGTCGGTGACGAGGAAGGCGCATTCGCTGGTGTCGGTGCGGTCGAGGCGGAAAATCCGGTCGTCGGCGCCGCCGACCAGCGAGTGCTCTGCATCGTCGTCCGGCTTGTTGTTCTGCCAGACCCTGACCCGCGCGAGCCGCACGATCGCCGCTTTGTCGTCCTTCGACAGCGCCACGCCGATGCCGCCGCCTTCGCAATCCACGCCGCAGCCGAGCCGGACCTCGTTGCCGTCCTTGGTGAACACAACGTGGCTGCAGAAGCCGCTGGAATCGAAATCGCCCGAGCGATGGCGGTAGCGGAAGCCGAGCCGGAAGGACTGGTGCAGCTGCTTGTCCTCCGCGTCATACTCCGCCGAGATCAGCAGCTTCATGGCGGCGACCTTCTGCTTCGGATGCCGCGCCAGATGATCGGCGTCATAGCGGCGCACGAAACAGGCATAGGCCTTGTTGCCGGGCGTGCCCGCATACATGCGGGTGTTGAACGCGTCCGTTTCTGCCCGTGTCGGCTCGCGCGTGGTGTCGGCTTCATCGGCACGTGCGCCGCCGAGGGCGGCGGCAAGGGCGAGCGGCAGGAGGAAGGCAAGCTTCATGGTCGCACCAGCCTGTGACAGATCGCATGGACTGCGATTGGTCGCAGGCAGGGGCTGACGCGTTCAAGCCGAACGGGTTACCGCAGGCTGGCGTTGATCTTGTCCAGCACCGCCGAGCCCGGGCAGAGCGTGTCCGCCTCCAGCGCGTTCAGCGGCGTCTCGACCGTGTTCAGATGCGCGTGCAGATCGTCCGCCTCGGGATCGACATACAGCAGACCGGTGACGATCTGGCCCTTGGCGGCATGCCTGGCGAGGAACGTCTGCGCGCCCAGACGGTCATGCGGATCGTAGTCCGCATCGATCTTGCGTAGGGCGATCCTGCTGCCGTCATGCTGCTCGACCACCTGCACCGTGCCCGGCGCATAGTCCACCGCGATCGGATCGCGACCGACCAGCACGTCGAGCCGGTTCACCGCGTCGTTGTGCTCGCGGACATAGTCGAAACTCTTGGTCGAACCGGCGTGATTGTTGAAGGCGATGCAGGGGCTGATGACGTCGATGAAGGCGGCGCCCTTGTGCCGGATCGCAGCCGCAATCAACGGCACCAGCTGGGTCTTGTCGCCGGAGAAGGAGCGGGCGACGAAGGTGGCCCCGAGCTGCAGCGCGATGGCGACGAGGTCGATCGCATTGTCGGTGTTGGTGACGCCCTTCTTGCTCTTCGAGCCGCGGTCCGCGGTGGCGGAGAACTGGCCCTTGGTCAGGCCGTAGACGCCGTTGTTCTCGACGATGTAGGTCATGTTGACGCCGCGCCGGATCGAATGCGCGAACTGGCCGAAGCCGATCGAGGCGGAATCGCCGTCGCCGGAGACGCCGAGATAGATCAGGTCGCGGTTGGCGAGATTGGCACCGGTGAGCACGCTCGGCATGCGACCGTGCACGGTGTTGAAGCCGTGCGAATTGCCGAGGAAATAGTCCGGCGTCTTCGAGGAGCAGCCGATACCGGAGATCTTCGCCACCCGGTGCGGCTCGATCGACAATTCGAAACAGGCCTCGATGATGGAGGCCGTGATCGAATCGTGGCCGCAGCCGGCGCACAGCGTCGAGATCTTGCCCTCGTAGTCGCGATGGGTGTAGCCGAGCTCGTTCTTCTTGAGGCCGGGATGATGGAATTTCGGCTTTGCGATGTAGGTCATGCGAGCACCTGCAGCCCCAGCGGCGTCATGGCCGGGCTTGTCCCGGCCATCCACGTCTTGGCGGCATGGAAGGACGGCGTGGATGCCCGGGTCAAGCCCGGGCATGACGAAGGAGAGAGAAGAGGAAAGTTCACGACACGGCCTTCCGCAGCGGGGTCACCTTGAGGTGATCCTGGTGGTCGCCGATGGCTTTTGCGATGAAGCGCGCGGTGATGGGCGTGCCGTCATAGTGCACGATCGGCACCAGCCGCACGGGGTCGATGCCGTTCTCGTTGACGATGAGCTGGCGCAGCTGACTGTCGCGGTTTTGCTCGACGACGTAGACGAAGTCGTGCTCGGCAAGGAAGCTCGCCACGCTGGAGTGGAACGGGAAGGCGCGGATGCGTAGCCGGTCGAGCTGGTGTCCGCGCGATTCCAGCAGGCCGATCGCCTCGTCCATCGCGGGCGAGGTCGAGCCGAAATAGATCACGCCATATTTGGTCGGCCGTTCCGCATTGGCCTGCAGAGGCCGCGGCACCAGGTCGCGCGCGGTCTCGAACTTTCGCACCAGGCGCTGCATGTTGTCTGCGTAGACGGCGCCTTCCTCGGAATAGCGCGCATAGCGGTCGCGCGAGGTGCCCCGGGTGAAGTAGGAGCCCTTGGTCGGATGGGTGCCGGGATAGGTGCGGTAGGGAATGCCGTCGCCGTCGACGTCGAGATAGCGGCCGAAATCGCGGCCCTCGTCCAGCATCTCCGCCGTCATCACCTTGCCGCGGTCATATTGCCGGGAATCGTCCCACTTCAGGGGGCGGCAGAGCCGGTGATTCATCCCGATGTCGAGATCGAGCATCAGGAAGATCGTGGTCTGCAGCCGCTCGGCGAGATCGAACGCAGCCGCCGCGAATTCGAAAGCCTCGGCCGGGTCTTCCGGAAACAGCAGCACGTGCTTGGTGTCGCCATGGCTGGCATAGGCGCAGGCGATGATGTCGCATTGCTGGGTGCGCGTCGGCATGCCCGTGGAGGGGCCGGCGCGCTGGATGTTCATGATCACGGCCGGAATCTCGGCGAAATACGACAGGCCGATGAATTCGGTCATCAGCGAAATACCCGGACCGGAGGTCGCGGTGAAGGCGCGGGCGCCGTTCCAGGACGCGCCGATCACGATGCCGATCGAGGCCAGTTCGTCCTCGCCCTGCACGATGGCGTATTTGGCCTGGCCGGTCTCCGCGTCGTGCCGGTACTTCTTGCAATGGCTGGTGAAGGCCTCCGCCACGGAGGACGAGGGCGTGATCGGATACCAGGCGCAGACGCTGGCGCCGCCATAGACGGCCCCGAGCGCGGCGGCGCTGTTGCCCTCGATGAAGATGCGATCGCCGACCTTGTCGGCTTTCCTGATGCGCAGCCCGATCGGGCATTTCAGGTTCTGCAGCGCCCAGTCCCGGCCGAGATGCAGCGCATGGACGTTGGAGGACAGCAGCTTCTCCTTGCCCTTGTACTGCTCGCCGATCAGCTGCTCGATCAGGCGCGGGTCCATGTCCAGCAGCGCGCAGAGGGCGCCGAGATAGATGATGTTCTTGAACAGCTGGCGCTGGCGCGGATCGGTGTAGGTCGAATTGGTGATGGCCGTCAGCGGCACGCCGATCACGGTGATGTCGTCGCGGAACTTGGTCGATGGCATCGGCTTGGTCGAATCGTAGAACAGGTAGCCGCCGGGCTCGATGCCGGCGACGTCCTTGTCCCAGGTCTGCGGATTCATCGCGACCATCATGTCGACGCCGCCGCGGGCGCCGAGATGGCCCTGCTCGGTCACGCGCACCTCGTACCAGGTCGGCAGGCCCTGGATGTTGGAGGGGAAGATGTTGCGGGGCGACACCGGCACGCCGTGGCGCAGGATCGCGCGCGCGAACATCTCGTTCGCGGAGGCCGAGCCCGAGCCGTTGACGTTGGCGAAACGGACGACGAAGTCGTTTACGCTGCTGATCGGCTTCTTGTCGGACATGATGATCCTGCGTGGGTCATTTCGATGAAATATTTCTGCATGTCCCAGGCGCCGGTGGGACAGCGCTCGGCGCACAGCCCGCAATGCAGGCAGACGTCCTCGTCCTTCACCATCACGCGCCCGGTCTTGAGACCGGAGGACACGTAGAGATCCTGGTCGGGATGCAGCGAGGGCGCCTTCAGCCGCTGGCGCAGATCGTCCTCCTCGCCATTGGCGGTGAAGGTGATGCAGTCCATCGGGCAGATGTCGGCGCAGGCATCGCATTCGATGCAGAGCGCGGTCGAGAACACGGTCTGCACGTCGCAGTTCAGGCAGCGCTCGGCCTCGCCCAGCGCCAGCTTGACGTCGTAGCCGAGCTCGACCTCGGCGCGGATGTCCTTCAGCGCGACGACCTTGTCGCGATGCGGCACCTTGAAGCGCTGGTCGAGCGAGATGTCGTTGTCATAGCTCCATTCGTGGATGCCCATCTTCTGGGAGGTGACGTTCACCTCCGGCAGCGGCCGGGCCGTGATGTCCTCGCCGGACAGGAGCTTGTGGATCGACAGCGCCGCGTCATGGCCGTGCGCCACCGCCCAGATGATGTTCTTGGGGCCGAACGCGGCGTCGCCGCCGAAGAACACCTTCGGGTTGGTGGAGGCAAAGGTCTTCGGATCGACCTTGGGCATGTGCCATTTGTCGAACGCGATGCCGCAATCCGGCTCGATCCAGGGGAAGGCGTTCTCCTGGCCGACCGCGACCAGCACGTCGTCGCAGGCGATGGTCTGGTCGGGCTCGCCCGCCGGGACGAGATTGCGCCGGCCCTTGGCGTCGTACTCGGCCTTCACCTTCTGGAAAGTGACGCCGGTGAGCTTGCCGCCCTCATGCACGAAGGCGACCGGAACCATGAAGTTGAGGATCGGGATGTCCTCGTGAATCGCGTCTTCCTTTTCCCAGGGCGAGGCCTTCATCTCCTCGAAGCCGGAGCGGACGATCACCTTGACGTCCTCGCCGCCGAGGCGGCGCGCGGTGCGGCAGCAATCCATCGCGGTGTTGCCGCCGCCGAGCACGATCACGCGCTTGCCGATCTTCTCGATATGGCCGAACGACACCGAGGCGAGCCATTCGATCCCGATATGGATGTTGGCGGCGGCTTCGTTGCGGCCGGGAAGGTCAAGCTCGCGGCCGCGCGGCGCGCCGGACCCGACGAAGATCGCGTCGTATTTCTCCGCGAGCAGCGCCTTCAGGCTCTCGACGCGATGACCGCCCTTGAACTCGACGCCGAGGCCGAGGACATAGCCGGTCTCCTCGTCGATCACCGAATTCGGCAGGCGGAATTTCGGGATCTGCGTCCGCATCATGCCGCCGGCTTCGGGATCGGCGTCGAACACGGTGCAGTGATAGCCGAGCGGGGCGAGGTCGCGCGCCACCGTCAGCGAGGCCGGCCCGCCGCCGACCAGCGCGACGCGCTTGCCGTTCTTCGCCGCCGGGCGCGGCAGGCGCTGGGTGATGTCGTCCTTGAAGTCGGCGGCCACGCGCTTGAGCCGGCAGATCGCCACCGGATTCTCCTCGACGCGTCCGCGCCGGCAGGCCGGCTCGCAGGGTCGATCGCAGGTGCGCCCGAGGATGCCGGGAAATACGTTCGACTTCCAATTGATCATGTAGGCGTCGCTGTAGCGGCCTTGCGCGATCAACCGGATGTATTCGGGAACGGGCGTATGCGCGGGACAGGCCCATTGGCAATCGACCACTTTGTGAAAGTAGTCGGGGGCCGCAATATCAGTCGGTTTCATTCCTACCCTGTCCGCGCCAGGCTTATGTGCCGCGCGGCCTTTTCTTGGAGCTTCGCCGACGCTTGAGCTGCGCCGATCTGGTTTCTGAATGACTTGATCGCGTTAGCTTATTAGAACTGTTCCGAAGTACAACGGCAAACTTGCCAGCTCTCCCATGCTTCATCGGAAAGGCGCGCAAAGCATCGTGACTGTGCGATGCAGCGACGCGCGATGCTGCACTGCATTTTTCGCGCTGTGATGTAATCAGCGTGCGATTTTCGAGGCGAGGTCGGCGATCGACTTCATCACTGCATCCCGCACGCCGGGATCGTAGAGCGAATGTCCGGCACCTTCGACGAGGCGGATCTCGGCGTCTCGCCAGGCCTCCGCCAGCGCGTGCGAGGTCTCGGGCGGGCAGAGCAGATCGTAGCGGCCCTGCACGATGATGCCGGGAATCCCGGCAAGACGATGCGCATTCCGCAGCAGCTGGTTCTCGCTCATGAAGCTGTCGTGGACGAAGTAATGCGCCTCCATGAACGGCGTTGCCGGCAGCGTGCGCCAGACGTTGAGCGAAGCGAGATCGAGCCGCGTCCGCGCCGGCTTGTGCTCCGACAGGATGCGCTCGACATCGTGCCAGGCCCGCGCCGCGGGACCGTGAACGGCTGGATCGGCATCGAGAATGCGGCGCCAATAGGCGGCCATCGGGTGGGCGCGTTCGTCCGGCGAAAGCACGCTGAGGAAATCGGCGTAAAGCGTCGGATAGAACTGCTGGAGCCGTGCGGTGAAGGCCGTCTCGACCTCCTTGCGCGTGCCGAGGAAGGTGGCGCGCAGCGCGATGCCGCAGACGCGCTCGGGATGCGCCTGCGCATAGGCCAACGCCAGCGTCGCGCCCCAGGAGCCGCCGACCACCATCCAGCGCGCGATCCCGAATGTCTCGCGAATCCGCTCCATGTCTGCGACCAGATGCGCCGTCGTGTTGTGCGCGCGCGAGCCTTTCGGCCGGCTGCGACCGCAGCCGCGCTGGTCGAACAGCACGGCATGGAAACGGTCGGGATCGAACAGCCGGCGATGATCGGGCTGGCAGCCGGAGCCCGGCCCGCCATGCAGATAGATGGCGGGAATGCCGTCGGCGCGGCCGACGCTTTCGACATAGAGCTCGTGGCCGTCGCCGACATCGAGCATGGTCGAGGTCAGCGGCGCGAAGGGATCGGCGCGCCGGACCGAGCTGGCCGCATCGGTATCGGGACTCATGTGCCGGATTCCAGCGTGCCGCCGGCGAAGTTGCGGTAGAGGAATCGGCTGGTCTCGCCCGCGGCCTCGGCTTCCGCCTGCTTGAAGATGGTCTCGTGCAGCGGCGACAGCGCGCAGGCCGGATCGGTGTTGGCGGCATCGCCGGTCAGCGCGAAGGCCTGGCAGCGGCAGCCGCCGAAGTCGATCTCGCGGAACTCGCAGGATTTGCACGGCTCCTTCATCCAGCCGGTGCCGCGATAGCGGTTGAAGGCCTCCGAGTTCTGCCAGATCCAGGCGATCGAATGGTTGGAGCGCACGGATTCGAAGTCGAGCCCGGTGATGCTCTCGGCGGCGTGGCAGGGCAGCACCTTGCCGGCAGGCGAGATGTTGAAGAACTGCCGTCCCCAGCCGCCCATGCATTTCTTCGGCCGCAGCGCGTAATAGTCCGGCACGACATAGTCGATCGTCAGACGGCCCTTCAGCCGCTCGCGCGCCGCCTCGACGATGCCGGTACATTCCTCGAGCTGCGCCACCGTCGGCATCAGCGCGGCGCGGTTCTTCAGCGCCCAGCCGTAATATTGCACATTGGCGACTTCGAGCCGGTCGGCATCGAGATCGAGCGCCATCTGGATGATGTCGGGCAGCTGGTGCAGGTTCTGGCGGTGCATCACCGCGTTCACGGTGAGCGGCAGGTCGAGCTCGCGCGTCCATCTCGCGACCTCCAGCTTCTTGCCGTGCCCGCCCTTGTAGCCGGCGACGCGGTCGGCGAGGCCGTCCTCGACGCCCTGGAAGGAGATCTGCACATGGCAGAGTCCGGCGTCGGCGAGTTCGCCTAGCTTCTCGCGCGTCAGCAGCACGGCGGAGGTGATCAGGTTGGTGTAGAGCCCGACATCGCCGGCATGTTTCACCAGCTCGACGAGGTCCTTGCGCGCGGTCGGCTCGCCGCCGGAGAAATGCACCTGGAGCACGCCGATCTCGGCGAGCTCGCTCAGCACCTTCTTCCATTCCTCGGTGGTCAGCTCCTTGCCCGAGCGGTCGAGTTCGACCGGGTTGGAGCAATAGGGACATTGCAGCGGGCAGCGATGGGTGATCTCCAGCAGCACCGCGAGCGGAATCCCGAAGGTCTCCGCCGTGGAGCGGCTCTTCTCCAGCACCGCGAGACTGTCGCCCGCGTCAGGCGGGATCGCGGCCGCGCCCGGCAGATCGCTCATGAGGTCTTCTCCCGGGCTTCGGTCAGAAACCCCTTGTCGGCGAGATCCTGCAGCATGGCGATGACGTCAGTGAGGATCGCCTCGCGCGGCGCGGCGTATTTCGCGGCGAGCTGGTCGGCGACCTCGCCGACGCTGCGTTCGCCGTTGCAGAGCTGCAGCACCTCGACCGCGATTTCGTCCGGCGCCAGCACGCGTTCCGGCGCCAGGATCACCCAGACCTTCCGCGTCTCGTCATATTTCAGCCTTGCGTGGCGCGGTAGCACGGCGCGGCTCGCTTCGCTGACGGTGATGTTGCGCGGACCGGCCATCGCGTCAGCTCGCCTTCACTTGCCCTGGGGCACGAACGCGCCCGGCGGAATGTGGCCCTCGACATAGGCATGCTGCAGCGCGTCGAGCTGCACCCACAGCACGTTGGTCTTGAAGATCAGCGCGTTGCAGACCTGCGCGCGCTGCTCCGGCGTCGTGGCGTGCGCCTTGACGTAGTCGAGCGCGAAGCCCGCATCGCGCGGCGCCTGCGTCAGCCGCCGCTTGAAATAGCTCATGATGTCGGGGTTGACGAAGTCGTAATGCTCCAGCATCCCGGCGATGCGCTCTTCATGCAGGTTCGGCGCGAACAGTTCGGTGAGCGAGGAAGCGATCGCCTCCAGCGGGCTCTTCTCGCGGCAATAATGAACATAGGCTTCCACCGCGAAACGAGTCGCCGGCAAAATCCCTTCGGTGGATTCCACATAGGCGGTGTCGAGCCCGAGTCCTTCGGTCAGCTTCAGCCAGCGCTCGATGCCGCCTTCGCTGCCGACGTCACCGTCATGGTCCTCGATTCGGTGCCGCCATTCCAGCCGCGTGGCGCGGTCGCGGAAGCGCGAGATCACCACGGCGTCCTTGATCGGGATCGTGCTCTGGTAATAGTAGCGATTGAGCGCCCAGGCCTGCACCTGGCCCTTGTTCAGCTTGCCGCCATGCAGCAGCTTGTGGAACGGATGCAGGCTGTGATAGCGCGTCGCGCCGATATGGCGCAGCGCCGCCTCCAGCTCCGCGGCGGAGTCGAGCCTGATGTCCTTGCCGATGGACAGCGCCGTCATTCCGGTCATGGCATTCACAGCACGATCTCCATTCCGTCGGAAGGTATCTGCCAGCCCGCCTGTTCGGCCGCCTTGCGCTCGTCGGTGCCAGGCAGCAGCGCGGGGTTCGAGTTATTGATATGCAGAAACATCTTCCTGTCGATAGCAAGCTTGGCGAGCGCGGCGATGGCGCCGTCCTCGCCGGACATCGCGATGTGGCCCATGCTCCTGCCGGTCTTCTGGCCGAGCCCGGCCCGGATCATCTCGTCGTCGCGCCACACCGTGCCGTCGAAGAACACCAGCGGCGCGCCTGAAATCCGCGCCTTCAATTCGTCGGTGACCTCGGCGCAGGCCGCGAGGAAGTAGAAGTATTTTTCGCTGGTCTTGTCGGCGATGCGCAGCCCCACGGTATCGCCGACCCCGTCGCTGCCGCCGGGATGCGATTTGCCCTCCAGATACCAGGCACGCTTGCCCGGCACGATGAAGGGCAGTACCTCCAGCCCCGACGGCGTGCCGTCGGACAGCTCGGGCTCGAACGCGCGATCGAGTGCGATCGGGCGGCGGCGCACGAATTTTTCGTTCAGCACGTCGAAGATGCTGTTCGATTTCAGGATCGCCAGCACCTTTTCATGGGCGTAGATCGCGAAGGGCGAACTCTCGCGCATCGACAAGAGGCCTGCGACCGCATCGACCTCGCCATTGGTGAGGATCACGCCTTCGATCGGCGTATGACGCAGCGCGCCCGGCTTCGGATGCAGACGCGGCGTGGCGTTCAATTGCTGGCGAAGATCGGGGGAGGCGTTGATCAGGAACCAGTGTTCGCCGTCGCGGCTGAAGGCGATGGACGCCTGCGTGCGCTGCAAGCGGGTGTCTTGGCGGGCCGCCCGGCAGCCCTCGCAGCCGCAATTCCATTGCGGGACTCCGCCGCCGGCTGCGGCGCCCAGGACGACGACGCGAAGCATGATCCGTCTCCTGGCAGGAACATCGCGCGGTGGATCCCGGGCTTGAGGGCGAGATGCCTCGGCCGAAAGACCCACCGGCGCGGAACGTTGAGACCAGCCGCTTACTTGCGGGTGGCGCTCACATACATGTTGATTTCCATGCCGCAGGGCACTTCGACGATCTTCGGGGCTTTCCAGGCCATTTCGGCTCTCCATGTTCGTGAATTGGGACGTCTCCGCCCATGGGTTAGAGTAATGCGGGCGGAGAAGTTAGCCAGTCAAATCTTCCAACAATGCATGTTGCGTCGCGGAAATTGATGGTGGAACATCACATCTGACAACGCTGCCTTGCCGGTGGCACATTCGGTCGCGATGCCTGTCCTGATAAAGCAGATGTGAGTGCAGTGCAGCTTCCAATCCGGGACAGGCGACTTTAGCTGGATCAGGTGATGCCCCGATATTTCTTCAACACCCGTATCGGCGACGAGCTGATCGTGGATCCCGAAGGCGAGGATCTGCGCAATCCCGATCGTGCCTGGGAAGTTGCCCGCCAGATGATCCTGGAAGTGGTGCGGTCCGAGGGCGCCCAGCCGGCGCTCATGGAGGCGGTGATCGAGGTCACCGACCGCGCTGGCGAGATCGTGCTGGAATTTCCCTTCACCGAAGCCCTGCTGGACATCCCCGACCAGTCCGCGACCAGGCATTAGGGCAAAGCGCCGGCCCCGAGCACGGGTGCCACCTCTCCCCGGCGGGGAGAGGTCGGATTGCGAAGCAATCCGGGTGAGGGGCCGCAGCGTACGGTGAAGCCCCAAACCCTCACCCGGATCGCATCTTCGATGCGCTCCGGCCTCTCCCCGCGGGAGAGGTGATCCGCCCTGCACCCCCGCGAAATCCGCATGGCTTTGGCGCGTTCCCGGCGCTAAAAGACGCCGGTCATACGGAGCAAGCCATGCAAGATCTCTGGCGCCTGTCGGCCGCCGACCTCGCCAATCTCGTCAGAACCCGAAAAGTGTCCGCCCGGGAGGCCGCGAAAGCCGGCCTCGACCGGCTCGACGCCGTCAATCCCCGGCTCAACGCCGTGATCGACCACCGTCCGGAGGACGTGCTCAAGCAGGCCGACGCCGTCGATGCCAAGGTCGCGCGGGGCGAGGATCCCGGCCTGCTGGCCGGCGTGCCCGTCACCATCAAGGCCAATGTCGACCAGGAGGGCTTTGCCACCACCAACGGCCTCAAGCTGCAGCGCGACCTGATCGCGCGCGAGGACAATCCGGTGGTCGCAAACTTCCGCAAGGCCGGCGCGGTGCTGCTCGGCCGCACCAATTGCCCGGCCTTCTCCTATCGCTGGTTCACCACCAATCTGGTCCATGGCGACACCAGGAACCCCCGCGATGCGTCCTTGACGCCGGGCGGCTCGTCCGGTGGCGCCGGTTCGGCGGTCGCGGCCGGCATCGGCCACATCGCCCATGGCACCGACATCGCCGGTTCGATCCGCTATCCTGCCTATGCCTGCGGCGTGCACGGCCTGCGCCCGACGCTTGGCCGCATCCCCGCCTTCAACCCGGCGCTGCCGGAGCGGCCGATCGGGCCACAGATCATGGCGGTGTCGGGCCCGCTGGCGCGCACCGTCAACGACGTCAGGATCTCGCTCGCCGCGATGTCGGCGCGCGACATCCGCGATCCCTGGTATGTGCCGGCTCCGCTCGAAGGGCCCGCGCGCGAAAAGCGCGCAGCGCTCTGCCTCAATCCCGGCGGGCTCGCCACCACGCCCGAGGTCAAGGCGGCGGTCAGCGATGCCGGCAAGCGGCTGGAACGGGCCGGCTGGACCGTCGATGTGATCGAGGACACGCCGCCGATGCGCGAAGCGGTGGAATGGCAGATCAAGCTGTGGCTCGGCGACGGCTATGAGGCGCAGCTGGAGATGGCCGAGCGCGAGGGCGACCCCGGTGCGCTGGCCTGCCTGCGCGGCAGCCGCGCCCGGGTGACGCCGATGGACCAGGCCAATTACGCCAGGGCGTTGACCCGCCGCGCCACGCTGACGCGCGACTGGATGCAGTTCTTCGAAACCTATGCCGTGCTGCTGACGCCGGTCTCCGGCGAATTGCCGTTCCCCGATCATCTCGACCGCAAGGACGAGGAGTCCTTCAAGCGGGTCTGGGAGGCGCAGCTGCCGCAGATCGCCATTCCCTTCATGGGATTGCCGGGCCTCGTGGTCTCCACCGGTCTCGTCGGCAAGGCGCCGGTCGGCGTCCACATCGTCTCCGGGCGCTATCGCGAGGATCTCTGCCTGCTCGCGGGCGAGGCGATCGAGGCGGGCGGCGTGCCGCCGTCGCCGATCGATCCCGTGGGCTGACGATGTCCGACATTTACGGCTTCACGGCAAGATCGCTGGACGGCGAGGAGGTCGCCTTGCGCCGCTTCGCGGGGCAGGTGCTGCTGATCGTCAACACCGCGAGCAAATGCGGCTTCACGCCGCAATATCGCGGCCTCGAGGATCTGCATCGCGATCTGTCGCCGCGCGGCTTTGCCGTGCTCGGCTTTCCCTGCAACCAGTTCGGCGCGCAGGAGCCGGGCGAGGCGAGCGAGATCCAGTCCTTCTGCTCGACCACATACGACGTCACCTTTCCCCTGTTCGAGAAGATCGACGTCAACGGCGCCAACGCGCATCCCTTGTATGAGTACCTGAAACGCCAGCAATCGGGCCTGCTCGGTTCCTCCATCAAATGGAATTTCACCAAATTCCTGGTGGACCGTTCCGGCAAGGTGGTCGCGCGCTACGCGCCGACATCGCGGCCCGAAGCGTTGCGGCAGCAAATCGAGGCCCTGTTATGAGCGAGACGAACATGAGCGACGAATTTCCCGACCGTCTGTCGGTCGATCCGAACAGCCCCTATTACAACGCGGACATCCTCGCCCGCGACGTCGGCATCCGCTTCAAGGGCGTCGAGAAGACCAATGTCGAGGAATACTGCATCAGCGAGGGCTGGGTCCGCGTCACCGCCGGCAACGCCAAGGACCGCCGCGGCAATCCGCTGACCATCAAGGTGCACGGCACCGTGGAGCCGTATTTCAGGGACAACAAATAGCCGGCCGCAATGCGTGCGGTACATTCGGTCGTCATGCCCGGGCTGACCCGGGCAGCCACGTCTTCGAGAGGAAGCACGCTCTCTTTCCACGTCATTGCGAGCGAAGCAATCCAGAATTGTTCCGCCGAGGCAGTCTGGATTGCTTCGTCGCTTCGCTCCTCGCAATGACGACGGCACCCATCGAAAGGCCACCCCATGTCCGTCCGCATCCTCGACGTCCGCGAAGTCACCAAGCCGATCTCTTCGCCGATCCGCAACGCCTATATCGACTTCACGAAGATGACGACGAGCCTCGTCGCCGTCGTCACCGACGTCGTGCGCGACGGCAGGCGCGTCGTCGGCTACGGCTTCAACTCCAACGGCCGCTACGGGCAGGGCGGCCTGATCCGCGAGCGCTTTGCCGCCCGCATCATCGAGGCCGACCCGAACTCGCTGCTGAACGCGGCCGGCGACAATCTCGACCCCGACAAGGTCTGGGGCGCGATGATGACCAACGAGAAGCCGGGCGGCCATGGCGAGCGCTCGGTCGCGGTCGGCACCATCGACATGGCGGTGTGGGACGCGGTGGCGAAGATCGCCGGCAGGCCGCTGTTCCGTCTGCTGGCCGAGCGCCACGGCCTTGACCCCAATCCGCGCGTCTTCGTCTATGCCGCCGGCGGCTATTACTATCCCGGCAAGGATCTCTCCGCCCTGCGCGGCGAGATGCGCGGCTATCTCGATCGCGGCTACAACGTCGTCAAGATGAAGATCGGCGGCGCCTCGATCGACGAGGATCGCAGCCGCATCGAGGCGGTGCTCAAGGAGATCGGCAAGGACGCGCAGCTCGCCGTCGACGCCAATGGCCGCTTCGATCTCGAGACCGCCATCGCCTACGCGAAGATGCTGCGCGACTATCCGCTGTTCTGGTACGAGGAGGCCGGCGATCCGCTCGACTATGCGCTGCAGGCCGCGCTCGCCGAGTTCTATCCCGGCCCGATGGCCACCGGCGAGAATCTCTTCAGCCACCAGGACGCCCGCAATCTGATCCGTCACGGCGGCATGCGCCCCGACCGCGACTGGCTGCAATTCGACTGCGCGCTGTCCTACGGCCTGTGCGAATACCAGCGCACGCTTGCTGTGCTGAAGACCCACGGCTGGTCGCCCAGCCGCTGCATTCCGCATGGCGGCCACCAGATGTCCCTGAACATCGCCGCCGGCCTCGGCCTGGGGGGCAACGAGAGCTATCCCGACCTGTTCCAGCCCTATGGCGGCTTCCCCGACGGCGTCCGCGTCGAGAACGGCCACATCACGATGCCCGACCTTCCCGGCATCGGCTTCGAAGGCAAGTCGGACCTCTACAAGGAAATGAAAGCGCTGGCGGAGTAGCCCGCCCGCTGCGGGATACTCCGTCATTGCGAGCGCAGCGAAGCAATCCAGAATCTCTCCGCGGAGGCAGTCTGGATTGCGTCGTCGCTTCGCTCCTCGCAATGACGATGCGGGACGACCTCTCGCTACGACAGCCGCATGTCCAGCAGCCGCCGTCCTTCGCCCTTGATCAGCTTCTTCACCGCGCTCGACGCCACGACCTCGCCGTCATTCGCATACGCTTCGTGGTTCTTCTCGATGTCGTCGAGCCGGTAGAGGTAGTTCACCATCACGCCGGCGGATTCGCGCAGGCCCTTCGGCGAGAGATCGCCGAGCCAGTTGATGCGCTCGAGCCGTGCGCCGTTGCCGAGGTGGAAGCGGGCGACGGAATCGATCAGCCGGCCCTTCGGCGTCCGCGCCTTCAGGAAGTAGTGGGCGGCGAGCGGCTCGAGCACGCCGCGCAGCTGTGCGGTGGTCTCGGGGCTCTCGAACCATCTGGGATCATCGAGGCGCTTCAGGATCTCGCGGTCCTCGTCCGACAGCGGCAAATCCTCGTCCTGCTTCACCCATGCCATGAAGCCCGGCACCGGCGACAGCGTGACGAAAGTATCGAGCTTCGGCAATTCGCGGCGCAGCTCCTCCACCACCTGCTTGATCAGGAAGCTGCCGAAGGAGATACCCCCGAGGCCACGTTGCGTGTTCGAGATCGAGTAGAACACGGCGGTGCGCGCCTTCTCGATGGACAGATGCTGGCGATCGACCGCGAGCAGCGGCGCGATCGCGGCCGGAATCGTTTCCGTCAGCGCCACCTCGACGAAGATCAGCGGCTCGTCGACCATCGCGGGATGGAAGAAGGCGTAGCAGCGGCGGTCGACCGGATCGATGCGGCGGCGCAGTTCGTCCCAGTCCGAGATTTCATGCACGGCCTCGTAGCGGATGATCTTTTCGAGGATGTTGGCCGGGGTCGACCAGTCGATCCTGCGCAGCACGAGAAACCCCCTGTTGAACCACGACGAGAGCAGATGCGAGACGTCGCGATCGAGCGCGGCGAAATCGGAATTGCCTTTCATCAGGCCGAGCAGATCGGCCCGCATGTTGACGAGATCGCCGGTGCCGCCGGGCGCGCGATTGAGCCGGCGGATCAGTTCCTGCCGCCGCGGCTCCGAGGCGAAATGCAGCGCGCTGGCGTCCTCGTCAACATGCG
>VYLF01000129.1_pt1 | contig 77234 bp, 80 predicted proteins | sample 5114371 | NCBI WGS metagenome assembly VYLF01 (sample SAMN12291773, study PRJNA351875) | freshwater metagenome | isolation source: freshwater lake | place: USA: Michigan, Kent Lake | collected 2013-08-15 | reverse complement strand
AGCCGAGTTTTCAAGGTGCTGCGCCGTCCACTTGGTTTTCGAGACTGGCCTTTTAATTCTAACGTAAAGCCAACCTAGAACGGCGGGGTTTCAGACCCAAAATTTCCGATGAAATTAAAAACTTGACTAACTATCAATGGCTAACCTATCGCTGAAACCGTAGATTTCCTATCGGAATGTTTCGCCCCTACTTTTTCAGCCAACCCCAATTAGGGTTGGCTGAAAAAGTTTCTCCTGTGGGGACTGACGCAGGTTCGTTCAGCATACCCTAATTAAAAACCGCCCCCAAAGGACGGAGTTTCAAACCGAGAAGCTACGATGCCTCTCCTCATCTTATCTTGACGTTAAGCTCGGTTAGCTATCCTTTTGTCGGCGTTTCATCGCCAGACCTAAGCCACCAACAACCAGCAGTCCAACAACAGTACCCGGTTCGGGAATAACCACCTGGGTGAAGGTTTGTGAGAAAGTCGTGACGCTGGCGGTTCCAGGCACTGTAGTAGTCCGGCGAGGTTGCAAAGACAGGTTGTTCATGACCGCAAGCGTGTTTGTTGGTCCCAATGTCATCGTGTCAGTCGCAGGCATGCTGGGGGTAGCGGTTTGATTGCCCATAATCGATGCACCATTGAAGCCCACAGAAGATGGTACTCCCGTAGTGGGGCCTGTAACTGACCCAACTGTTATGGCATCTATCTGGTTCATTATTGGGACATATTCAGCGGATGTTACCGTGAAGTCGAAGGTGACAGTAGCATTCCAAGTGGTATTCCCGCTCGGCGGAGTTAGGTTTATGCCGCCAACAACAGTGTAATTGAGAGTAGCACTACCAGAGACACCAGGAATGTAAGTGCCGGTTGCACTCACTTGAATGTTGCCTTGGGGATCGGTCAGAGGATTAGCCCCAGGACTTTTGAAAAAATCGTAATTCGTCCAGTCCTCGAACACTTTCTCAATTGTGCCATTTCCGTCCTCATCAACTGAGATGTAACCACCGGCAAGGAGCTCGGTGAGTGTACAGAATGAGTTACTTGCACAGTTGGTATAGGTTACCATAGGAGCCGCCTGGGCCGGGGCAGTGGCGAGGCCTAGGACAGCGGCGACGGACAGAGCAGCAGCGCTAGGAATGGTATATCTGAGTAATTTTGTCATCTGTATAGACTCCCACAAAGGTAAAGTGGATGTATAAATGATTATCGCAATGCTAACAGCAAATTTTTCCTTTGTCAACACAGAATTCCCTATTTGTCAACAGATCACTGAAAAATTGTCAACAGATCACTGAAAAGAGTTTCTCCCCACTTCCCCACTTCCCTAGATCTGATTCATTCTCCGAATCTAATTCTTTGTTTTGTTACCTTTAATCGCTTATGAGGTAAGCAAAGCACGACGTTTTGACAAATTTTCAGCTATTTAGGGTTTGCGGCAAAAAGTAGGGGCGAAGCATTCGGATAGAAAATCTCCGGTTTCACCGATAGGTTATGCCCGAATGCTTCGCCCCTACAGGACGCGATCGCCGCTCAAGTGGCCAGAAAAAGCCAGATCAGCAGTCTCGATTACCTTTAATAGCTGTTCGATGCGGTTTTCCGTCGGGGGGGCCAAACAGGGAAAAACGGCTAAACCGGGGATTTGATTGGCCACCTCGGTGACAGCCACATCAAGGGTGACTAGGGGTAAATTAGCTAGGGTTTGCGACTCGCTCAAGGTTTGCAGATAAGAGTATAAATCTTCTGCGATCGAACTATCGATTAAGATAGCGTCCACCTCCCAGACACCAGCTAAAAGTTCCGCCTGTTCGCAACTATCGGCCTCAATAAAACGATAATTCTCCCGAACTAATTGATTATTCCAAATCCAGCTAAAGGAAGATAAATCGGAGAAATTGGGGGCATAATGGCCGTGTAAACGCAGCAGAGTCGGAGCAGTGCGCCGTTTGCGGCTAGGAATGGGGGAAACGGTCAGATTCAGGCAAGCTTGCAGAGCTGCCGAGGTGATCGGCGGAACCAGAAAACTATCGGCCCCTTGCTGTTGACTGCGGTTGCGCTCAGAATCGGCAGCGGTGACAATAACTTTTATATCTTTGGTTTGGGGATGGGATTTCAGCAGCGTTAACACATCCCAACCGGACAACAGGGGTAGATTGGGATTGAGAAAAACACAACGGGGTTTTAACTGACGGGCTTTTTCGATCGCCTCAGTGCCGCTACGAGCGATAATCGCTTTTAATCCCAATTCACTCAAGCGATCGACAAACTGTTCGATCACTTGGGGATTAGCTTCCACCACTAACACCAGACGCTGGGGAGTGGCGGACTCCTGATCGGCAGCTTGGGGATGAACCGGCAGCAGTAAAGTGAATTGACTGCCTTCCCGGTCCTTGGAGACAAAGGATAGATCGCCACCGTGACAGCGCGCTAATTTTTGGCTGAGGACTAAACCTAAACCAGCACCCTCAAATTGACGGGTGAAAGGACTTTCTAGCTGTTGGAATTTCTGAAAAATCAGATGCTGGGATTCTTCCGGAATACCGATCCCCGTATCCCAGACGGTAAAAGCCAGCCAATTTTCCCAACGATTGACTTTAATGCCGAAATTACCGCCATCAATGGTGAATTTAACCGCATTATCTAACAAATTCACTAACATCTGTTGTAAACGGGCTTCATCGGCCAGGGCATAATCTAACCCTGATTCAATGTCAAGACGATAGCTGCCGGGGAGATCGAGACGTTGGGGATACTTATCGACGATGATATCGTACACCCGTTGACAGAGGCGATCGATTTTGACTCTAGTGAAAGTTAATTTTAGTTGTCCTGTCTCCAGGCGGGTTAAATCGAGGAGATCATTGACCAAAGCCATCAACTGGCGACCGCTGCGATAGATTAAATCGGCATATTTCGACTGTCGGGGGTTAAGTTCACCGATTTTTTCTTCCCGCAGCAGATTGGAGAGACCGATCACGGCGGTGAGGGGCGATTTAAACTCATGGCTGACACAGGCGAGAAATTCATCCTTAAGACGATTTAAATGGACTAAATCGGCATTTTTAACCGCTAATTCCTGACAATATTGCTGTTGTTCCGTGATATCGGTAGCCAACAGTAACCACAGTCCCGAAGTTTTCTCGAGCAAGGGATAATTATCCGCCCAATTTAACGGCACGGACAACAGTCGCCAAGTCTTGGCTAAACCCGATGTCACCGTTTCTAGACGCTGGGGAAACAGGGGGGGGGTGGGGGATGGGAGGGTTAAGGGGTCATTAACCAAAGCAAAGGGAAAGTTATCGATATTAGCGGGGAAAGCCGCCCCGATTTGTTGACACCAAGCCTGATTTTGGTATAAAATTCCCGCTTCTGGACTGTAGAGCAGCAGCGGCAGCGGTAATTGTTCCAGAAATTCCAGAGGACGATCGCTGCGGGGGAGGGAATTGCGATCGCTGATGCGGGGCTGCGGGGGAGGATCATCGAGAATCGAGTACCCGAGACAAAATTGGAGAAGTTTGCCCGTGTCTAAGCGTCCTAACAGTTTGCCCTGAGCATCCACTAAAATGGGGACGAAGGCGAGCGCTTCTCCCGTCAGGGTTGCCAGAAACTCACTTACGGCCATGCGAGCGTTAAGAGGGATAATCGGACGCAGCCAACCGCTCAGATCCAGGCAGCTGGAGGAGGGGTTTCTGGTTTCGGGGTGCTGTTGTTGATAGAGGAGGTAAGCAATCAGGGTTTGACTCTCAATCAGTCCTAGGGGACAATACCGCTCATCCACCACCACGATCGCTTCTGGATTGCCCGTATTAATTAAATCGCAAAGACTTGCCCGGTCAATAATTAATTCACAGGCAGTGACGGATTGATGAAAGTGATGGAGGCTGAGGGTAACGCTAGGCATGGGGATAATTGGGTGGGCGGTGGCGGTAACTTTAGGGCATAATTAACAAACTGATGGCCAAACTATTAGTAGTCCTAGAACTTGAATCTACCTTGATTATGACGCTCGCTCATCTAGACGACCTCCCCATTGATTACAATTAACTACAATACCCACTGCCAAAAAGCAAAGTTAACTTTAACTTCCCCGATCTGATGGCGAGGGGGTTGTCTTCTCAACAGAGAAAGCCTAACCTAATTGTTTGTTATTTTCTATCTACCTTGCGGGTGAGAAAACGTTGCCTCCGAGACTGACTATTTATGCTTTTGTCCCAACGGACCCACCCTTGACGGGAGTGAGTTCACCTCTGGGGCTGGTTAATTCTTTGACGGCTTTATTGGCTAATGAACGCTATCATCTAACCCTAGGGTCGTCTTCTAGCGAATTACTGGCTAATATCGAGGCACAGAAGGAAAAAATCGATTGTTTGCTGGTGGTCTTTCATCCTTCCCTACAGCCGACTTTTAATCAACTCTACGAAGGGGGGATTTTACTGCCAGTAGTGATCATTGTCGCTGACAAGAACATCACTGCCGAGACGAATGACTCTCCCACCTGTCTCTATCATAGTGCCGAATTACAAATTACCGTCAAGGAATTAGACAGCATCACCTCGGTCATCGACCAAGCGATCGCTCGATTTCTCCATTTAGCTCCTAATTGCTCTTTTTCCGAACCTACCACGATTGTTAACCAACCAAATCCCGTGGAAAATAATCACAGTTTTCTCCTCCTACAACAGCGCCGTTTAGCGGAAAAATTAAAAGAAAGACTCGGCTATTTAGGTGTTTACTACAAACGCAACCCGCAGCTATTCTATCGCAATCTTGCCCCGGCGGAAAAAAACGAATTACTGCGGGAAGTAAGAGCAGATTATCGGGAGATTATTTTAAATTACTTCCAACAGGATTATCCGATTAATCAAGCGATCGATGAGTTGGTTAATAATGTCTTTTTTACCGATCTCTCAGTGTCGCAAATTCTGGAAATTCACATGGAGTTAATGGATGAATTTTCCCAACAGTTAAAATTAGAAGGCAGAAGTGAGGAAATTCTCCTAGATTATCGTCTCGCTCTCATTGATATCCTTGCTCACTTGGGGGAAATGTATCGTCGTTCCATACCTCGCGAGGATATCCCTGATGATTTATCTCAAATGTCGGGGTGAAGACCCGAAGCACTTAGTGCGACGGGATGAAACCCCAGCCAATATAAAACAGCACTTCCACAGGCTCAGTGACACGAAGCACGATTAAAAATAAGTGTCCAGTATCCTGAAAAAATCTCGAATAACTTCTTCTTTTAAGGGTCTTGACCTACTCAGGCCAAATAGCTACTATATGAGTATAGCGGATAGGGTAATCAACCGCTCTAAAAACCCCTGTAGTCTAACCACTACGCTATCTGCACCTTGACAATCAAAGATATAGGGTTCTACTCAATAGTTCTAGTTTCTCACCTGTGAGTAGGTAAAATCTTTGCAGGAACTAGACAAAGCAGTATTTGAAGCTAACGTTTCAATTCAAGCAAACTTTGTAGAAATACAACTATCGTAGGGCATACGAAAAGTAACGCTTAGGGAGAGAACCACCTCTGGGTTGGATAACGCAAGGCATCTAATTTAAGTGGACTCGTTGAACTAAGAATCCCTCGCTTGAGTGCGATGGGAGTGTCAATATTGGGAATAGATTAAAATATCCCAGAAAAATAGCGATGAACTCATATCCCCAGCCCCTTTGATCCTAACCTATGAGCGTCTTTAAAAAAACCTATGTTTTAAAACTGTACGTCGCTGGGAACACCCCCAACTCCGTGCGCGCCTTGAAAACCCTGAAAAATATCCTAGAAGAGGAATTTCAGGGAGTTTATGCGCTCAAGGTGATTGACGTGCTGAAAAACCCGCAACTAGCGGAGGAAGACAAGATTCTCGCCACTCCTACCCTTGCGAAAGTCCTCCCTCCCCCGGTGCGGAAAATTATCGGTGATTTGTCCGATCGAGAGAAGGTTCTGATCGGTTTAGACTTACTGTACGAGGAAATTCGTGAACGAGAAAATGATAGCTAGTCCTTCGGCAATAGGTGATTAGACGGGTTATATTTATTGAAGGAGAAATGATCGGGGCGTAATCTAGTACGTCTATGGGAAAGTCAAGAGTCAATGGGAATCGAGATGGTATAAAGTATCTAGTCAGGCCTGATATGTTTCTGTGGAAAAATTAGATAAAAATCCTACTCTTTAAATATTCGCTGGATAAATAATGACTCAATCTAACTCTAATAGCCAATTGAATCCACCGATTAAACCGAAAGGTGTTCGCAAAATTAGAACCCTAATTGAAGGTTTTGATGAGATCACTCACGGTGGTTTACCCATGGGGCGAACTACCTTAGTGAGTGGCACTTCTGGCACGGGAAAAACCCTGCTTGCCGTTCAATTTCTCTACCACGGGATCAAGTATTTTGACTATCCGGGACTGTTTGTTACTTTTGAAGAATCTCCCACCGATATTATCCAAAATGCCTATAGTTTTGGTTGGGATTTAGAAGAATTAATTGACCAGGGTAAGTTATTTATTCTCGATGCTTCTCCAGATCCGGAAGGTCAAGAGGTGGTGGGTAGTTTTGATCTTTCGGCCCTGATCGAGCGCATTCAATACGCAATTACCAAATATAAAGCAAAACTGGTATCAATTGACTCTGTAACTGCTGTTTTTCAGCAGTACGAAGCGGTGTCAGTGGTGCGGCGAGAAATTTTTCGGCTCGTGGCCCGGCTAAAATTATTAGGAGTGACTTCAATTATGACCACGGAACGTATCGAAGAATACGGAGCGGTGGCGCGTTTTGGTGTAGAGGAATTTGTCTCTGATAATGTGGTAATTATGCGGAACGTGCTAGAGGGAGAAAGACGACGCAGAACCGCGGAAATCCTCAAATTACGGGGAACAACCCACATGAAGGGCGAATATCCCTTTACTATCACCAATGATGGCATTAATATCTTCCCCCTCGGTGCGATGCGTTTAACTCAGCGCTCCTCTAATGTCCGCATTTCTTCGGGAGTAAAAACCCTCGATGATATGTGTGGGGGCGGTTTTTTCAAGGATTCGATTATTTTGGCTACAGGAGCAACCGGTACGGGTAAAACTCTCTTAGTTAGTAAATTTTTGGAAGAAGGCTGTAGGCGCGGTGAGCGGGCGATTTTGTTCGCTTATGAAGAATCTCGCGCCCAATTGTCCCGAAATGCTTCTTCTTGGGGGATCGATTTTGAGGAGATGGAACGCAAGGGATTATTAAAATTATTGTGTTCTTACCCCGAATCGGCGGGATTAGAAGACCATTTACAGATGATTAAGTCGGAAATCTCGGAATTTAAACCCTCCCGTATTGCCATCGATTCTCTATCGGCGCTCGCGCGCGGGGTGACAAATAATGCTTTTCGGCAATTTGTGATCGGGGTGACAGGATACGCCAAACAGGAGGAAATTACGGGATTTTTCACCAATACCACCGACCAATTTATGGGAGCGCACTCGATCACCGAATCCCACATTTCTACGATTACCGACACGATTTTAATGTTGCAGTATGTGGAAATTCGCGGCGAAATGTCGCGAGCGATTAACGTCTTTAAGATGCGCGGTTCTTGGCACGATAAAGGGATTCGTGAATATACTATCAGTCAGGACGGGGCCGATATCAAGGATTCTTTCCGCAATTACGAGCGGATTATTAGTGGTTCCCCGACTAAAATTAGCGTCGATGAAAAGACTGAATTATCGCGGATTGTTCGCAATGTGCGCGAAAAATTACAGGATGAATAATCGGGAGTTGACTGATTGAGATTATTTTGAAGAGCGATCGGGTAAAGTCGGTCTTAAGGAAAATAACCACCAAATCAATAAACCTAATATAATCCAGAGAATATCTTTAACCCGGCGAATTTTTAAAAACTGTGCTTTCTAGATTTTTTGTCCTCAATCCAGACTTTTGGGGGGTAGAACCCCCCAAACCCCGGAGCGCATTAGTTTTTCGGTGGGATGCTTACACGCAGTTGTTCATATATTTGTACTAATTTAAAAGTTACTGATAATACTAAATCTGGTTATTAAAGACTGATTATTTATTCCCCTTTTTGCATGAGCGCATGAGTACATGAGTGCCTATCCTGATATGTTACCTATACTCAACGGATTTAGTATGATTGAGATTATTTTGAAGAGCGATCGGGTAAAGTCGGTCTTAAGGAAAATAACCACCAAATCAATAAACCTAATATAATCCAGAGAATATCTTTAACCCGGCGAATTACAGAAATCGCTAAACCTAATTCTAGACTACCGGTTAAAGAAGCACCCAGCAGCACTAAAGAACCTTCTAAAGTACCGATATTAGCGGGAATAAAAAAGGTTCCAGCGCGCACTAATTGGGCAACGGAATCGAATAACCAAGCATCGGCAAAAGTGATCGGATGTTGGAGAAGTTGCATTAAAACATAGATTTCTAAAACTCCGAGGGGCCAATTGAGAAAACCGACGATCAAGCCATTTCTAAATAGTGGCAGATTCCGGTAAAATTCCCCTAAACGATCATCGACACTGCGAAGATTTTCTAAAGGTTTAGCTAGGCGATCGCCTAAAAAAGAATGACCTAATCGATTAACTATTCGGGAGGATAAACGGAATCGCTGAATTAAGAAAAATATCAGGATACAACTGGAGAATATAGCAAGACTTAATCCGGTAAAAGTTTTAAAAGAATTGGAGAATTTTGGGGAAGCTAGGAGCAGAAAAAAACCGATAATTGCAAAGAAGACAAGGGAAGCAGTATTTAATGTCTTGGTCAGAATAATCGAGGCACTGGTTTCTTTATAGCTAATCTGATAGTGAGTTTTCAACATCACTGCTTTAAAACCTTCTCCTCCCAAAGAAGCGAAGGGAGTCACGCGATTAAAGGCTGCCCCTACCATGTAAATTAATAATAGGCGAATTGTCCATCGAGGTTGGATAGGAATGCTTTTAAAAGTTAGTTGCCAAGTAAAAACATCGGTGAGAAATTCTAGGAAATAAAAAATAATTACTAATGTCATTCCCCACCAACCGACTAGGGTGATTTGTTGCCACACTTCTTGCAGATTTGTTTTGCGTAAAATTACCCCTAGTAAAACAAAACCTAAACCCAGAAAGATAAATTTAAGATATTTCATAAGTAGTCGTGTAAAATTAATTTTTTGGTTAAGATATAGGCAAAAGGCAAGAAGTAGTTATACTAAATCCTGTTTAAAAGATATAAAAGAGCGGGAATTATGACTTAAGTAGCTGGTTATAATTAAATTAAAAATGGATTTTAGGTTCGATCCCCCCTGCCCCTCTTGATAAGGTAGGGTTGATTCATGAATCAACCCTACCCTTGATAAGGAGGGTGTCTGATAATTTTTAACGCCTACCTACTTATGACTGATAACTGATAACTGATAACTGATAACTGAAAAAGCTGATGACTAAAAATAATTCCAACGTTGAATAAATGGCAGCCAATGAGATTCGACTAACTCGATCGCTTTTGCATCTGGGGGATAATTATTTTTTTTATATCCTTGCAGACTACTGATATATTTCTCAAAGCGAGGCCTAGCTATTTTTAAGTCGGGAAGTTGCAGTTGATCGTAAATTTTCTCGATTTGTGCTAGGGGGTCTTTTTCTAAATCTTCAAAACGAATTTCTACAAAACTATCGGCGGGTAAATCGGCACTATCTCGCAGGAGAGAATTGAGCATTGGGGGATAACTTTTCAGAATTGTCTGCTCGATTTCATCCGGGGATAAATTATCGTAGGATTGTAGTGCTAGTTCCGGTAGGATGCGGGTAAAAAAGTGACGGGTTGAGGGAAAAACGAGATAGGGATTGCGGTAGATATGAATAAATTTAGCATCGGGCCAGATAGCTCGCAATTTGGCAATGTGTGCCGTATAAACGGGGTTTTTGATTAGTAATTGTTTGCCTTTTTGATGGATGGAAACTTTTTTTAATAGATGAGTATGCCAACGCTGCCAAGTGGCGATTTCTTTCTCGCTGCAGCCCTGAAAAAAAACCCCTCGCTGGAAATGATACTGAAAACGTTGGGGAAAGTATAAACCATGGTAGTAGGAAAGGGGGATCATGCTGGCCAGGGCGATCGAGTCTTCTTGAGGTGAATCGGTAGTAACGGCAACGTTATCCACATGGCGATCGCTCGGTAGGGCTAATTCTAGCAGCGGTTGAAATAAGCGGACGATGCCGAGGATATCCCAGGGTAATCCCACCGCTAGGGGCGAAATATAGCCAAAACGCTCCGATTGACCGAGTAAATTGTGCAGATGGGTCGTGCCGCTGCGCCAATAGCCGACAATAAAAATGGGTGATTTTACCTGTACGCCGCGCTCATAAAACCCTGTCATTAAAATTCGTTCTAGGGTAGAAAAAGGCAGTCGCGCCAGGGTAACTGCCAGCGCCAGGGTTGCCGGGGCCAAATTGGGGCGATCGATGCCGCCATTGGTCAAAAATAAACGAAGGAGAGTGCTAAGGTTACTACCACAGAGGGGATGAAACAAACTGGACATATTAACTATTTTTGGGCGGTTTTTTGGCGGATAGCTTGGCTGGCCAAGGTTTTGCCGAATTCCCAAGCGGCTCCGGGGAAGCGGTGAGCATCAGCGACCACATCTTTAACGGCGGTGATCAGCCAACGGCAATCCTCATCGGAGAGGGTGAGGGGGGGGATAAACTTAATGATATTCATGCCGTGGCCGGAAACCTGCGAGAGGATTTGATGGCGGGTAAAGAGGGGAACGACGATTAACTGGGAAAATAGCCCTTTATTGGCGGTTTCTAGCATTTTCCAGGCAGCTTTTAGTGACCAACTGCTCGGCTCGGCAAATTCCAAGGCGATCATCATACCCAATCCCCGCACTTCCTGCAAACATTCGTACTGATCTACGAGCGGCTGTAGTTCTGCGATAATTTGTTGACCGATTACGGCCGATCGCTCGACTAATTTTTCCTCCTCAATCACCTGTAAAGTGGCAATACCGGCGGCCATGGCCAGATTATTTTTACCAAAAGTGCTACCGTGCACCACAGAACGGTCCATGCGATCGAATACTCGATCGAAGATCCAGCGACGACAGAGAACCGCTCCCACTGGCACAAAACCGCCCGAAAGAGCCTTGGCAACACATAAAATGTCCGGTTCTACCCCCCAATGTTCCACTGCCCAAATTTTGCCGGTCCGGCCCAAACCGGTCTGCACTTCATCGGCCACAAAAAGAGTGCCGTAACGACGACAAAGGGCAGCCGCCGCGGGGAGATAGTTCGGTTCGGGAATTCTCACCCCGTGACCTTGGATCGGTTCGGTAATAAAAGCCGCTACTTCTTGATTAATTAGAGCTTTTTCGAGCGCAGCCAGATCGCCGAAGGGTATTTCCTTAAAATCGGCCACAAACGGCCCAAATCCCTGGCGATAATGGGGATCGCCGGTGGCGGAAAGGGAACCCATAGTTAACCCGTGGTAGCCTCCCTGACAGTAAACAATTTGGCTGCGTCCGGTGGCGTAGCGGCTGAATTTAATGGCGGCCTCGACGGTTTCCGTGCCGGAATTAGCAAAGAAAACTCGTTCTAATCCGGGAGGTGCGATCGCTGCTAACCGTTCCGCCAGCAATCCCGCTAGGATGGAAGCATCCAATTGGACTAAATTGGGCAATGCTGCCGTCAATACCTCTTGTAAAGCTTGCACGATCTTGGGGTGATTGCGTCCGAGGGCGAAAACACCAAAACCACTCAGTAAGTCCAGATACTTTTCCCCCTGATTGTCGAATAGGTACGGACCTTGGGCTTTAACGTAGTGGCGATCGTAGCCGATCGTTTTTAGTACCCTGACCATCTGGGGGTTTAGGTATTGTTCGTGGAGGGCAAAGTTTTCTTCTAGTCTTTTTTCTATCAGTTCTAAAATGCTCATAAATTCCAGATTTGATTACTGAAAAACTATTTTTCAAACACCTCAAAACCGATTATGTTTATAGCACATTATCATTATTTTTTTGGTTATTTAATATCATAAATTATTCAATATATTTTGTCAAGTATTTAAGAACTTATCTAGGATAATTAAACTAATTAGCTCTTGTGGGCTAAAGGTTAAAGCGACTTTGAGATAATTTATTAGTCAGTTTTTATATGGTGGGGGCGCATCGCGTGCGCCCAAAATGTAATATCAGTAAACAGTGAACTGATAACTGATAACTGATAACTGATAACTGATAACTGATTCAAGGCTGATAGCTATAAAAAAACCGACCGACAAGAGAGGATTCCCGTCAGTCAGTCGGTGATGATAGGCCGAATTTTACTCAGCTTTATTTCTTAGCGGGGGCAGCCTTAACGAGTTCCAATTCACTTTCAGCGAAGTTATTGGTATTCAGTCCACTGGCGCTACCACTAAAACCGTGGTAGTTAACAGTATCAAAACGGACGATAACGGGATAGAGGATACCACTTTTATCAACACTGGCTACGGTTCCCACATCGTTGTACCAGTAAGACTCTTTACGTTTGATTCTAACTTCGGCTCCGCGTTCGATTCCAGGCATAGCTGTTGTTTTTTTTTTAGGGTTTAGTTAACAGGTTACAATCAGAGCGAGTTTGCCGAAAGGGTTTTTACTTTAAGTTTTATTGCAAATCTTGCCACTCTGTTTGGACAAAATGCCCCGAACGTCCCCATAGGTCTGCCTTTGGTGCAATGTTAACGATTGTTAAGTTAAAAGGAATGGCCGTAGTCAGGTATTTTTGGGCCGACATTCCCACATCTGGCCCGATTTGAAAAGCGGCGGCGGTGGCTAAACCTAAGCCTAATAACTGAGAAATCGGACCTCTGGGTAAGAGAAGATGAGTTCCTAAGACTAAGCCGGCGGTTAAGGCTAAAGTTACCGATAAATTGGTGCCACAACGCGGATGTAATGCCAATTGCCCCTCGCCATTTTTGAGACGATGGAGTGCCTGTTTGGCCGCAATTCGCAGTTCATTTGTATTAACCTGCCCGTAGAGATAAAAACCCCTATCGGTGGAGAGTCCCCCTAGGGCCTCGTTATCCGCTTGGGAGTGGTCAAAAGGCGATTGACGACGGGCAGCCATTTCGCTTAATACCCAGACGGTGGCGTGTTCCAAGGCGTGAACCTGTCGCAGGGTCAGAAATTCTTTGAAACCGGGGATAAAGCCGATTTGTGCCAGTAAATCGCTGTCTTGCTGGGGCGAGTGGTTAAACCAGTCGAAAGAGGGGTTAGAAGGGCTACTAGGGGTCATAAAGTTGCGGTAGGGGGAGTTTTTTCGAGGAAGATAAGGGTGCTATAGAGTTGAAAGGCGGTGTCCCAGTAGGTGTCTTCAATGCGTAATAAGTCCAAATGGGGATTGACCATAGGCAGTAATTCGTAAAAATCGGCGGTGGTTTCGGCAAAAGCTGGAAAATCTGACCACAGGGGAACTGCTGCTAGTTGTTGTTTTAGGTAAGAAGCGAAATGATTCCAGTTATCTCGATTGCTGGTCTGTCTTTCCCGACTTTGTTGGTGGTCGGAAAAAGTAATCCCCGCTTGAAAGTGGTAATGGCGATCGCAAATACGGATAATTAAATCCTGTTTTTTCAAATGTAGATCAATAATCTGGGCATAATCAAGAATACTAATTTTTCTCACTTGATGGCGGCGCGCATCCATATCGACACATTCCCCAAAAATCGGCAAGATTCCCTCTACCACGGCGGTAACTTCTGACCAATCAAAAGTTATACTTGCGGTTAGGCCGTGGGAAGATTGATAGACTAGGGTGGCTTCTGGTTGGATAGCCCGGAAATATCGAGCTAAATAGACCCTAGGCCGGTTAATCGCTTTAATTGGCTGGCAAAAACAGGGAATTCCTTCTTTTCGCAAGTCGTGAACATATACTGCTAATTCTGCCATCGCCCCGACTCGATACAAGCGCCACGAACGACTAGGGATGTGTAAGCGGGCGCTATAGGCATCTATTTTAAATATTTGGGCAAATTTTAGAGCTAAGGGCTGTTTTTCTGCGTTAGCCACCGGTTCAAGAATTAAAAGCCCCATTTCTCGATTACTAGGGTTGGTTTTGGCTTTTTCGAGGGCAGCCTGTCGCTGTTGTTGTTGCTGTTCAACTTCCACCTGTTCAATCGCTTCTAAGCGGGCGATTCCTTGACGAATTTGGGCGATAAGTTGAGGATTAGCGGTTAATCGCAACATTTTTCGGTATTCTTGCCCTGCTAGTCCAATTTCTCCCGTGATTTCGTTTAAACGCGCTTGGTAGAATTTCAGCCAAGGGTTATCGTTTTCTAGGGTCTGGAAGTCGTTGACAAGACGGGCGGCAGTTTGATAGTCTTGACGGTCGAGCGCTTCAGCAATTTCTTTGAACATAGAAACTCCGGTCGATTAGCTGTCTAAATAGGCGTTAATGATAGCGAGAGCCACTAAGGGAGCGGTAATTGTTCTCAAAATCCGTTTTCCCAGTGATACAGGTAGAAAATCAGCAGCGATCGCTTGTTCTATTTCTGCCTCCGTCCATCCCCCTTCCGGTCCGATGGCAATGGTTATCTCGGTTGATGTTTGCAATTGAGAAAGTAGCGGGTCCACTGTTCTACGGGTAACACCAATATAACAAGTTGTCCCTGGGCTAACTCCCCGCTTAAGGATGGCTAAAAATGGTTGTGGTTCTTCGATAATAGGAATAATCTGTCTTTCTGATTGTTCTACAGCTTCCCGGGCAATTTTTCGCCAACGGTCAATTTTTTGAGGACTAGGATTAACTAAACCGCGTTCTGTCAGCAGCGGGATAATTCGATAAACTCCTAATTCGGTGGCAGCGCGAACGATATCATCAAAGCCATTTTTGGGAATTGCTACCATTAAATTCACTTGTACTGGTAGTTCGGTGGTTTCGTTTATCGCTTCTAAAAGATGGGCCGAATTATCAATTATTTCTGCTAACCACGCTTGTCCTTGTCCATTTAGGGCAATAAAATGGTCATGGGATTTTAAACGAACAACTTTTTTAAGATAATGACTTTGTTCGGATGTTAAGGCAATTAACCCGTTTTCTAGGGTATTAAAATCAAGAAGAAGACGATAATACAAGGCTGTTTAGTCTATATTACTATTGTGTTCAGAATCACTGTCAGCTATCTATTTTAGCTTTTATGGTGTTTTTGTATAAGGTTGAGAGTAGATCAGCTTATAGCAGTTATCTTAATGGTGAAGTACGAAGTTTTCCTTTTGGTTAGTCAGTCGTCAATACCAAATTAGGTTATACTTCATGTTTATGACAAAGGCTATAACTTACTATGGCCTTACCTACTCAGATCTGTTATAAAATTTATCCTCATCAAGGTATATCTTGCCAAATAAGAATTAAGACTTGACAATCTCCACTCCCTAACCCCTAACCCCCAGAAAATCCATGGACATAACTGCTAAAATTAAAGAACTGGCACAAAAATATGAGATACCTCCCCAACTGCTCAAGGAAGCCATGGCTTTAGAAGTAGAAAAAATTACTCTAAAAAATCGGCGGCTATCACCTAAAATTGTCAAACTTATCGAAAAATATACCGACTCCCCACAATCATAAATTTTATAGATCTCTTGCATGATTTATTTTTGGTAAGTAGGGAGGCACAATTATTTGTAGGATGGGTTAGCGGTAGCGTAACATGAGCGGACGTTGGGTTTCATGCTTCAACCCAACCTACGTTCTACGTTCATCTTATATTTAATTCCACCCACCCACTTAGTTTAAAAACGACAAAAATAAATATTAAGTTGCATAAAATCTCTAAATAAACCATTTAATTGATTATTATTCATTCTTAATTCTCCTGATTACTGACTACTGGCTACTGACTACTAACCAACCACAAAATTTTTGATTTTTACAAGAGTTCTTATGACTTTGAGACTGAAACAAATTCGCTTAACTAATTGGAAATGTTACCCTAGTCAAAATATTACTTTTAACCTGCATCCCGAGAGAAAAATTCAGATTATCTTCGGTAATAATGGCCACGGTAAAACTTCTCTGATGACAGGGATTTTATGGTGTCTCTATGGGGGAGATATTGTATCTAAAGAGACTCTGGAAACCTATTTTTATCGAGGTAAGTATGATTCTTCATCAGTAAGAGAAATGCGGGTAGAATTAAATTTTACTAGAAACGAGAAAAATTACTTTATCAGTCGCACAGCGAAATTAAAAGTTAATGGTAGCACTTTTTATCCCAGCGCAGAGGAAGCATTATTTTATGAAGATGGAACCATAAGAAGTAACTCTAGGGAATATATCGAAGCATTGCTTCCTAAATCTATTCGAGATTTTTTCTGTTTTGATGGCTTAAAAATTGAACAATATACCCAGATAACTCAAACTAAAGAAGCAAAAGAAGCAATTGAAAAAGTTTTGGGTATCCCGGAATTAAGAAATCTGCGCGATGATACAGAAAAAGCCTTGCAAGAATTAGAAAACCGTCTTAATAAGGCAGAGGGAACCAGTCAAACTTTTAGAGATAAGATGCAAGAATTGCGAGAATTAGAAGAAGACATTGATCTTAAAAAAGGTCAGCTTAAAAATGCTAAAGATGAGGAAAAAAATGCTATAATCATTCATCAGGATGCTCAAGAAAAAGCCGCTCAGATTGAAAGTTTACGAGAAAAATTAGAGGAAATTCATAACTTAGAGAAAAAGCGTATCGGTTTACAAACTCAGTTAGATAACCTGCAAAAGTCTATCGATTCTTGGTTAAAAAAAGCTTCGATACCTTTGCTGATTAACTTTGTGCAGGAAATGGCTGACGATTTGCAAGTTACTAGCTTAAAAAGCACTTATAAAACTAATTCTACAGCAGTTTTAAAAGCAATACTTGACGATGAAAGCTGTCTATGTGGTCGTTGTTTAGATAAAAATTCTCGGGACTTTATCCTTCAACAAATTGCCGAACTAGAGTCCTTAGAAGTGGACAACGCTACCAGAATAGAAAAAGACAAAATTAGAATTGATTTACAGGGAATTATGCGAGATAATGCTAAATTTAGCAACTATAGTCAATTGCTTTTACAAAGAGATCGTTTAGAAGAACAAATCGAAGAAATTAATCAACATATTAGACAGCTAAAACAGGAAACCACGGGAATAGATCAAGACTCGGTGAGGGAGATTTGGCGAAAAGTTGGCGAATCGGAACGAAAAGTCAAGGAGATTGAAGAAAGGATCGAACGCTTGCAAAAGGAAATCGAAATCAAAGAAAAGCAATTAGAAAATTTACGCCAAGAAGTGGAAATTTTAGCTAGTGAAAATCAAACCACATTGATGTTATCTAATCAGGTTAAAATGGCCAGAGGTTTAAAAAATGCCACTAACGAATTAATCGAATGGCATATCGATAATTCCCAAAAAATGATTAATCAAGTAACCAGCGATCGCTATTTACAAGTAACCAACAAACCAGAGGAATATAGAGGAGTAGAAATCACTCCCGAATACACTTTAGGAATCCGTACCATCACAGGAAAATTATTAAATCCCGATGTTTTAAGTGCGGGAGAAAAGGAAGCTTTAGCTTTTGCTTTTATCACCGGTTTAAATCAAATAACCGATACTTGTGTTCCCCTAATTATGGATACACCTTTCGGACATTTAGACGAAGAACATCAAAAAAATATTATTAACTCTCTCCCTAATTTAAACTCCCAAGTGATTATTTTAGCCACGGATCGCGATCTTCCCGATCCACTTTTAAATCTGCTGCGTCCCCACAGTACTGATATTTTAAAAATACACCGTTTGGCTGCCGATGAAGATGCTTCCGTGATTGAAGTGATGGAGAGTTACTAATGCAGAGAATCGATCCCAGTTTGAAGATTTATGCCTCGGAAACTTCCAGAAATTATCTACAGGTACTAAAAGATAATAAAACCTTTGAGCGCATGGTAGATGCCTATTTATTCGCCGCTGCTTTTGCCATTAAACAAGACTTCAGTATCTACGGAACCACTCTGAGCAATCGACAAGATTTAATTACTATTAGCCAAATCGATCCAGAAGTTATTTTAGCTTTAACCGCAGGAATTTATATTATCTGTAAAAAGAATTCCTATCCTCAACCCAGCGATGGCAAAGAAGTTTTAGATAAGATCTGTCAATACGCAGAAGTGGGATTAAGGGAATTAAAAGAACGCTGGCAAGGCAAAGTCAGCAATCAAATCCAAGCTGATATTGAGAGAATTATCGATAATCTCTAAAATTCTCTGGCTCTAACTATCTTTTTTAGCGATAACGGCAAATTATATTCTTTCCACACTGCCAAAAAAGACGGGTTCCACGCGAATAGCAATAATACTAGCCGGACGTAAAACCATATATTCCCCTTGGATATTTCTGATCGGAACATTGATAAAATCCTGGGAATCGGCTTTCGGAACTAATTCGTTACTGTACCACTTTTGAAATTCTTGGATAGTCAAAAAACGAACCTCCTCGCGATGTCCACTGCTTAAGAACAAATGTACGGCGTACTCGTCAGCTTTTCTACTCATTTTTTTAACTAATCAGATTGAATTTTTGTAATAAAGTTGCCATTAAAGGCGGAAAAGTGAGACGCAATTCGCTAGGATCCGAGAAAATTAATTTTTGGTAGCTTGGCAGGTCAAAAGCCAGTTTACCCTTTAATTCCGCTCGATTTTGATAGGTTAGCAGAATTTGTCCGCCCTGTTTACAAGCGATCGCATAACCTAATTCTACACCCACTAGGGGACTGGGCAGTAATTCCGTTTCCTTTTGGCTAATCGCCGTAGCATCGGCAATAAATAATAAACTTTTGCGAATTTTGCGTAATTGACTATCACTCAATCTGGTGACATTGCCCTCAGTTCGGGGCGTTTCTTCGATGTTTAAGGGCAAACGGGAGCGTTTATTGAGATTTTCGACGGTTTCGGTCAAAATTGTTCTTAAAGCGGTGCTAGAGTCCTTAAATTGGCTTTGGGAGCTAAAATAAATGACGGGATCCAACCAAGCGCTGAGGTCCTGTTTAGTAAAGTAAATTTCTTGGGAAATCAGGTCAATATTCGAGATGACGTAACCGCCACTACCTTCGAGGTAAAATTCCACCCTTTCCCCTTCTAGATAGCGTTGGAACCAGACAGAACCCTGTATCGTCAGGCTATCATCGAGAAAATCGGCTCTTAAACCCGATTTTAAGAGACTATTGCGACTTAAGCGCAAGTCGTGGGGACGTTTGACAACCTCGCGGATAGGTTCGTATTTGTCCAGATACCAAGCTTTCAGGGCAATGATGGCCATAGGTGTGGCGATTAAAGACACTCTCCCATTTTAGCAGTAAGCACCGATATCCTCTCCACATTCATCGGCAAGGTAAGAAAGAGCGCGAAATCTTAACATCATCAGGTTTTCGTAGAGGGGATTTAGCTTGCAAAGGGGCGGAATCTCTAGAATTGTCTGGCTAAATAGGGTAATTTTCCGCGCAAAGGGACATTGAGCCGGAATTAGACGACAAATCCGATGAGCTAGTGCAGGTGTATTAATCTCTAGGCGATCAATTCGTTGCCGCAGGGGTTGCCATAAATCCCATTTTGGTTGCGGTGACGGGTTTTTCCGATTGCCTTTCGACCAAGGGGCAATCCAATTAGACAAAATTATTTTATTTGTGGTATAATCTGATACATCAGCATCGGCCATAGCCTTACCTTCTATTGATTGACTCATAAGGTTCTATCTGAGATTACGAGAGGGCGAACAATCTTCCCCGAAAATCTTCTGGGACGTTCGGACATTTGACCGCTTTAACGATAACATCTCTGGGATAACAGATGTGGCTTATTGCGTCAGCGGCCCAGATGCGGGAGTAAGCTGTTAACTATCTAAATTACTCGTTAAGACTGTCTATGAGCGAGCAGGGAGCAGCGAGAGGAAGTTTGAGCATTTGTACTAACTTCTCATCTCCGAGTTATCACCTGAAAGCGAATAGGCAACAGACGACAATAAGATAACGTCACCAGTGAGTTTAACTAGATTAATCTCTAAGCTTCGCCCAAAGATATTGGCTCTGATTAGAGCTATTTCTAGGTTAGCAAAAACTCAGGTTTTTTCACGTCAGCATAGTACACTTTTTCTGGGTATAAAATAGCACCCGCTTTTGTCAAAGATACGCAATGCAAGGGGTGGGATGTGGGAATTATCAATTATGAATTATCAATTATGAATTATCAATTATGAATTGGGTCGTTTTTTGCTGTCAACTGATAACTGATAACTGATAACTGATTTACATTCTTTCCAAAACGGGGATTCCTAGCAGAGATAATCCTAATTTTAGGGTTCTTGCCGTTAAATCACACAAGACTAAACGAGAGGTTTTCATCGGTTCTGCCGATTTCAGAACGGGACAATTCTCGTAGAAACGATTATACTTTTTACTGAGTTCGTAAAGATAATCACATAAACGATTGGGTAATAAATCCTCTTCGACGGCACTAATTACTTCCGAAAATTGCAGTAATTGTTTAGCCAGAATTAATTCGCTTTCATCCTTGAGAATTAGCGATGAATTGGCACTTAAATCCTGAAAATTAATACCACCTTCGCGACTGATACTCTGAACCCTAGCGTAAGCGTACAGCATATAGGGGGCGGTGTTGCCTTGCAGATTGAGCATTTTGTCATAACTGAAAACGTAGTTACTATTGCGATTTTGGCTGAGATCGGCGTATTTAACGGCACTTAAACCGACAGTTTCGGCAGTCTTAGCGATAAAATCGCTGGTTTCTTCTCTTTCCTCGCTTGCCAGTCTTTTTTCTAAGTCAGCTAGGGAACAGGCGATCGCTTGATCGAGTAATTCTTGTAATTTTACCGTCTCCCCGGAACGAGTTTTTAATTTTTTACCATCTTCCCCTAAAACTAATCCAAAAGCGACGTGAACCACTGCCACATTATCGGGTAAAAATCCCGCTTTTTTAGCCACCTGAAATACTTGGGCAAAATGGTTAGCTTGTCCAGCATCGGTGACATAAATTATTCTTTCGGCTTTATCTTGACGCACTCGATAACAAATTGCTGCTAAATCGGTGGTAGCGTAATTATAACCGCCGTCGGATTTCTTGACAATTAGGGGTAAAGGCTCCCCCTCTTTGTTGGTAAAACCATCGAGAAAGACGCATAAAGCGCCATTGTCTTTTGTTAGCAATCCCTGCTGATCTAATTCTTTGATTACTGCCTCAAGGTAGGGATTATAAAAAGATTCACCCCTTTCGGTTAGTTTTATATCGAGAATATCATAGATTTTCTGAAATTCCCGTCGTGATTGTTGACAAAGTAACTGCCATGCTTGACGACTTTGAGGATCACCCGACTGTAATTTTACTACAGCTTGACGGGCAGTTTCTTTAAAGTTTTCGTCTTCATCAAAACGAATTTTGGCCTTTTTATAAAAGCTAACTAAATCCCCTAAATCTAGGGCATCTGCTTGGGTTAAAGCACTAGGATAAGCTTCTTGCAAATAGGTGATTAACATCCCGAATTGAGTCCCCCAATCCCCGACGTGATTAAGACGAATTACTTGATGATGACGAAATTCCAAAATCCGAGCGATACAATCACCAATTATAGTTGATCGCAAGTGGCCAACGTGCATTTCTTTGGCAATATTGGGACTGGAAAAATCGACAATAATTTTTTGACTGGGGTTAGCAGCGGCAACTCCTAAACGGTTGTCAGTAATTAGGTCTTTTAATTGGGTTTCTAGATAACCGGGTTTAAGGGTAAGATTGATAAAACCAGGTCCAGCAATTTCGGGGGGTTGACAAAGATCATCTATCTCTAGATTTTTTAGTAAAGTCGCCGCCACTTCCCGGGGTTTTTGGTTTAATTCTTTGGCTAAAGAGAGGGAAATATTACATTGATAATCGCCAAAACGGGGGTTACTAGCGGCCACAATTAGAGGATCGGTAGCGGCGAAGTTTTCCCCAAAGGATTTAACTAGGGATTGGGAAAAACGCTCTTTTATTTGTTGGATAATGGCAGTCATAGAGAGAATTTAGGAATGAATGTTAGAAATCTATGGGTAATGAGTAAATTTATCTTGCTCTCATCTTGAATAGAATTGAGCCGAACGGGGTATTATGTCCATTTTCTTGGTACATTATAAGCATCAAATTTAGTATCTTTACTAATTAGAATTAGCGATCTGTTTAGAGATTGAGCAATTAGCATTCTATCAAATGGATCACGGTGATGCAAGGGTAAAGTACAAATTTTTAGAGTATCAGAAAATGATATAGACAGTAAGGTTATATCTGATGCTTCTAGTTTAGTTTCAATGGTTTCATAACTTTTTTGTAGGGCTAACTTACCTAAATTTAACTTAATCGCGATTTCCCAGAGACTAACAATACTGACATAAACTTCAGGAGCAAAATCAATTTCCTCCCGAAGATTATTAGGCAAGTTAGAATCGTTTTCAGTTAACCAGATGAAAGTATGGGTGTCCAGAAGAAAAGATGTCATCACATATATTCCTGAAAATCTTCCAAAGACTCATCAAAGTCATCGGACAAAGGTAAGATAAATGTACCTTGTAAAATTCCTGAACGACGTTTTCTAAGAGAAGGTTTCTCTATAATAGCATCTGATTGATAATTGGCCATCAAATATTCAGCATAGTGAAGCAGCTCTATTTTTAATAACTCTGGCATTGTTTCGACAGTTTCTAAGATTTTTGTGTCTATATTCATAGGTTTGGGATACTTAATTTGAGCTAATTCTTACTAATTACTTATTCCTTAACCAATAAAACCACGGCATAAACTGCGATACCTTCTTCTCGTCCTACCGGTCCTAATTGTTCGTTAGTAGTGGCTTTAATTCCCACCTGTTCCGGATTAATATTGAGAGTTTCTGCTAACTTGGCTCGCATCGCGCTGAGGTGGGGTTTCATTTTCGGTTTTTCGGCGACAATTACCGAATCAATATTATTAATCTGCCAACCTTTATCGATAATTAATTGATTAACTTGTTCTAATAATTTTAAACTATTCGCCCCTTGCCATTGTGGGTCTGTGGGGGGAAAATAATGACCGATATCGCCTAAACTAAGCGCACCCAGCATGGCATCCATAATAGCGTGGGTTAAGACATCGGCATCACTGTGACCCAATAAACCGACAGTATGGGCAATCTCTACTCCTCCTAAAATTAAAGGTCTTCCTGTTACCAATCGGTGGATATCGTAGCCGTTACCAATACGAATATTCATAGAGCAGTCCTCATTGTCGGTGTTTCTGCAAATGTGAGATGCACCCAAATTGCGGTAGAATTTTCTTGGGGATAATCTCCTAAATTCTGACTATCCACTGCCGATTACCGCAAAGGATAGCCATTTATTCTATCATAATGATAAGATATTACTTATGATAACACTTGTGATTATGTTTTTCGCTGCCTTGCTGGCAGCTGCCGATTTTACTTACCAAGTTTTGATTCATTTTCCCATACAAATCATCAATTTTTTGGGGTCGTTGTTGTCCTATGGAGTAATCGGACTGATAATTTTCGTCCTAGTGTGGATTGTGGGTGACTGATTTCTCGGTAGAAAAAAATGAGAGAATCAGCCTTAGCCAATTCTCCCCAATTTAAGCCAACTTTTAATTTTTACTATTCACTAGCCACTGCTTGGGGTTGTCCTTGCGGTTGGAATTGGAACAGGGAATAAACCACGTTACGACGGATATCAATCATCATTTCTAAAAACATCTCGTAGCCTTCCTGTTTATACTCAATTAGGGGGTCTTTTTGACCGTAACCGCGTAAACTAATCGACTCGCGTAAAGCTTCCATAGCTTGCAGGTGTTCGCGCCATAACATATCGATTTGTTGCAGGATAAAATAACGTTCGGCATCGCGCATTAAACCGGCGCGAATACTATCCACTTGACGTTCCTTAATTTCGTAGGCTTTGCGAACTTCTTCGTGTAGGAACATCTTGATATCATTGACACTCATCTCCTCGACATCTTTAGCGGTAATATCTGCCAACAGATAGACGAATTCCTGAGATTTACTAATCAGTTTTTCCAAATCCCATTCTTCCGCCGGCAGTTCGGGATTAACATAAGCCATGACGATTTCATCCATGGTTTTTTCGGCGTATTGCAGCACCTGTTCTTTTAAGTCCATCCCCTCCAAAACCCGACGACGTTCGGCATAAATAGCGCGTCGTTGATTATTCATCACCTCGTCGTATTCAAACACCTGTTTCCGGGCATCATAATAGAAGGTTTCCACTTTTCTTTGCGCGCCTTCCAGAGAACGAGTCAACATTCCCGACTCAATGGGCATATCTTCTTCCACCCGGAAGGCATCCATTAAACCCGCCACGCGGTCGCCTCCAAAAATCCGCAATAAATTGTCTTCTAGGCTTAAAAAGAAGCGTGTAGAACCGGGGTCGCCCTGTCTGCCCGCCCGGCCTCGCAATTGGTTGTCAATACGGCGGGATTCGTGGCGTTCCGTCCCGATAACGTGCAGTCCGCCTCTTTCTACTACTTCATCGTGTTCTTTACCTGTGTAATCTTCATAACTTTTGCGAATTAATTTATAGACTTCGCGTAACTTTTGAATAACCGGGTCATCCGTGGGGGCTTTTTCGGCTGCGATGGCGATTTTTTCTTCTACTTCTAATTCGGGTAAACTTTGAGTTCCGTGGGTATCAACGGCAAATTTAACCGCTTCTTTCAGGGCATTTTCTACCTCTTTCGGCAACTCGGTGGGAAAAATTTCCGCCGAGGCACGCCAGTTTTTTTTCTTCTTACCCGGGGCGAATCCTTGCGGGCGATTGCGTTCTCCTAAACTGGGTAAACTAAAGGCCAAATTGTCATCTTCGGGCATAACTAATTTGGGCATTAAATACTCGCGAATTTTCAATCGGGCCATATAGTCGGAGTTACCACCGAGGATGATATCGGTTCCCCGTCCCGCCATGTTCGTGGCAATGGTTACGGCTCCGGCCCGGCCTGCTTGGGCGACGATTTCCGATTCCCTTTCCACGTTTTCTGGACGGGCATTAAGCAAGTTATGGGGAATCTTTCTCTCCTGTAATAAAAGCGAAAGCACTTCCGATTTTTCCACACTGGTGGTACCGACTAAAACCGGGCGACCCTGTTCGTGCATTTGTTGACATTCTTCAGCGACGGCGTTCCATTTTGCCTGTTCATTTTTATAGACCACATCGGCTAAATCTTGCCGACGAGAAACGCGGTTAGTGGGAATAATTGTTACTTGCAGGTTATAGACTTTTTCTAGTTCCGTTTCTTCGGTTTTGGCCGTCCCGGTCATGCCAGATAATTTCGGATAGAGTAGGAAAAAGTTTTGATAGGTAATCGTGGCTAAGGTTTGGGTTTCCTGTTGAATTTCCACCCCTTCCTTAGCCTCCACTGCCTGATGTAAACCATCGCCCCAACGTCGCCCCGGTAATACCCGTCCCGTGAACTCATCAACGATAACAATTTCACCACTGCGGACGATATAGTTAACGTCTTTTTTCTGGAGTTCTTTGGCACGAATAGCGTTAGAAATATAGTGCGCCCAGGGATTTTCTTGGTCGTATAAATCGGTGACTTCTAATAGTTCTTCCGCTCTTTTAAAGCCTTCATCGGTCATTAAAACGTTACGGTCTTTTTCGTTAACTTCGTAGTCTCCCGGTCCGTCTTCTACTTTTTGGCGCACTAATTGCTTGGCGATTTCGGCGGCGAGAATATATTTTTCTGTGGGTCGATCGATCGGTCCTGATATAATTAATGGGGTTCTGGCCTCATCGATAAGAATGGAGTCCACTTCGTCGATAACGCAGTAGTTAAAGGGTCTTTGGACGACTTCCCCCATCACTGTAGCCATGTTATCGCGCAGATAATCAAAGCCGAGTTCGCTGTTAGTGGTGTAGGTGATGTCACAGGCATAATTTTTCTTTCTTTCTTCTGGACTCATGCCGGCTTGAATTAGTCCCACACTTAACCCTAAAAAGCGGTGTACCTGCCCCATCCATTCCGCGTCACGACGGGCGAGATAATCGTTAACGGTGACGACGTGAACCCCTTTTCCGGTCAATCCATTCAAATAAGCGGGGAGTGTGGCAACTAGGGTTTTTCCTTCCCCGGTTTTCATCTCGGCGATTTGTCCTTTGTGGAGTACCATTCCCCCCAATAACTGCACGTCAAAGTGACGCATCCCTAAGACTCGGATTCCCGCTTCCCGGACAATGGCGAAAGCTTCGGGGAGGATTTCCTCGAGAATCTCCTCTCTTTCGTCATAATTTCTCGCTTTGTCTAATCTTTCCTTAAATTCGCTGGTTTTGCCCCTTAATTCCTCATCGGATAGGTTTTTAATGTCTTCTTCCAGCAGGTTGATTTCGGTGACGAGGGGCTGAAATTTTTTAATTTTGCGGGCGTTGGGATCTCCGAGTAGGGCTTTTAACATAGCAGTTTTTATTCTCTCGCTTCGATTGGCTCTTGGTCTGTGGTGTTAACAATTGTATCACTCTCGTTGGGAGTGGAGAATCATTTATCCCTGAAAAGGGACTCTTGCCAGTGGGCAAAAATTAAGTTAGAGATGGTATCTTAGAGATAAGAATATACTGATCTACTTTGATTCCCTAAAACCTTAAAAAACTTAGTATTGCCGACAAAGGAGGGTGAAACCATGACAGAAAGCCTTACCATGGCAGCCCTCTACGGGAAACTCTCAAAAATCGGACTTAAAAAAAATTATGTCCGAAAAAATGGCTTGCCCAGTTGGTGGGATGATGAACTCAATGATAAACCCGTTGCGGTCCTAGAAGGGGCAGGTTATATCGCCAAAAACCTCAATCTTGACCTCTCATCCTTATTAACCCCTCAAGAAAAGGTCAAATTTAATCGACCTCCCCATACTAAATTTAAACAGCACAATAGCCAAAATAACCAACATCCCCATCTAGCGCAAGCTTTAGCGAGTCGTTTTGCTGAGTTAATTTCCTTGGGGGTTGAAGTTAATTATACCCCTTTATATAAGGATGCTAAAACCATCAGAGAAGACATCTTAAGCCACTGGCCAAAGGTTGACTTGACCTCTCTTTTAGATTATTGTTGGTCTCGGGGAATAGCGGTGGGATACTTTGATCATTTTCCTGACAAAACTAAGAAATTTGCTGGATTAATTCAATGGTATTCCACTTGTCCTGTAATTATTCTTAGTTCAAAATATCAACAGTCGGCAAGACTCGCTTTTAACTTAGCGCACGAATTAGGACATTTAGCATTAGCACATCTAAAAGATGGGGTATTAGTTGATGAAGAGATTACATTTGATAATGATAGCGAAGAAAAAGAAGCTAATCAATTTGCCACTGAATTACTCTTAGGTGATTATGATAACTGCCTTGGTGATGGGAAATTCCCAAATACTGAAAAATTCAGTAAATATGTTCAAGAACATTTTATCTCTCATCATCCCGATATTGATATAGGTGCAATTATTCTGAACTATGGATGGCATAACAGGGACTACTTTGCTTTAGCCATGGCTACTTTAAAATTATTAGAACCCAACCCAAATGGCAATAAGATTATTAATGAATATTTGGCCAATCAGTTAGACTGGGATAAATTTGATGACGAAACCTACGAGTATCTAGAAAAGGTGTTAGGAGTTTAACCTTGATAGGTTCTGTTTATTGTTTGGATAATGACATTATCCTAAAATTGGCCACCTATGGCTTATTTGAGAAAACCCTCAATACCTTTGGAGTTGAAATTAATCAAGTTAAAATTCTTGAGACATTTAAATATAAATTTAAAAGGGAACCGCAACAAAAAAGGAAGAGAAACCCTAATAAATATAACCTAGAAGACGCTTTATCTGTGGTTGAAACCTGCGATAAAATATCAATCTAGGGTTTGCGGCAAAAAGTACGGGCGAAGCATTCGGATAGAAAATCTCCGGTTTCACCGATAGGTTATTGCCCGAATGCTTCGCCCCTACAGGACGCGGGCCGATGAAAACCCAAGGTTTTGAAGCACGATTCTCTCAAAATCTTGCACCTGTACTGATTATTTATTCTCCCTTTTACCTGTCCTGATATGTAGCCTATAGTCAACGGATTTAGTATTAATCTTCTCTCACCGGTGGCTTAACTAAAGGGGAAACCACCATATTTATTGATAATTATATCTATGGTTTCCATAATTGCGATCGATTCGCCCAAAATGGAGATAATTTGTTGATAATGTTCTAGGTCATCGTAGCTAAGGTGGCGACCTTTGCGGTCTTTTAGCCACTTCTGACACACTTGATAACCGCCGATATAAAAGTTCCAAATTTGGAGCGGAATCCCCGCAAAATACTGGTCAGAATTAATCGAAATTTGTTGTTTATTTTCGTCATATTTCACCTGTTCGACTAGATTAGAACCCGCCACGGGATAGCTACTAATTTCTTTTCCCGTTGCTTTCATCAGGTGTAACTGTACTAATCTGTCACCTTTTTTGACTAATTCCCAGAATAATTCTTGATTACTGGTGAGAGGAACACGAGGAAAGTCTATCTTTAAAAATTCGGCGTAACGTTGGCGATATTGGGGAGAGTGAAAGACAGCATAGATATAGTTAAAAATGTCTTCCGGTCCAAAGGTTTTCTTTTCGTCTCCTTTGCCATCACTGATAAATTCTAAGTCAAGTTTTGCCGAAAGTTCCTTAATAAATTCTGGTGCTAGATTGGGACGGCGAGACATTCCCATGTCTTTCTCTGCCTGAGTTTCAGGATAACAATATAATGGCATAGTGTATCCTCTTTCTCTACTTTTGTTTGAAACATAGGAATCGTCTGTAAGCTGATTAGTAATTAAAATATGTTGCCAAGTTTCACTGACTATTTGTCTGCATATATGAAATCCTAAATTATTTTCTTTTAGGTGACGCATAGTATCAATTCTTGCTCTACAGTGAAACCCACCTGAATTACCTGTATAATAGGTATATCTTTGATCAAAAGGTCTATATGAAATGGGTAAGAGGTTATCTTTAGATAAATTTGATTGCTTAACATCTTTCTGTGCTAAATCTATCTTCCAATCTTGAGAATCTTTACCTAAATTATATTTAATCCTAGCTTGTTCTGGACTGAGATTGACAAAATCATTGATTATATCCCAAATTTCTTTTTTATTCCATTGAATTGTTAAACTATCTCTAGCTGTGACGATACCAACACTATTAACTGGCATAATTTCAGTAATCTTCCAAAATTGATCATATTCCGAGCGCAGATTAATATTCTGAGGTTTAAATAGATAAAAAGGAGAATCAGGTTTTAATTCTTGCCAAGAAGTAGAATAAAGATCATTTTCCTCTAACCAATGATACTTACCACCGACAATAATTTGATTCTCAATCATCTCTCTTTTACCCCATAAATCAGCATGATAAACTTTAGCTAAATTTGAAGAACTATTGTGATATTTAATAAAAATACCAATAGCTACACCTTGCTGAATATCAAACACATTTTGATCGGGTGAACCGTCGGGACAGATTTCTTTTTTCTTACTATTGCCGTGTAAATCGAGAATATAAATATCATCAAAAGTTTTTAATAAACTTTGACGCATTCCCCGAAAAGTTGGGTTATCCAAATAACCATGATTAGTAACAAAAGCTAAAATTCCATAACCAGTTTTCTCGATGCGCCATTGACTAAAGCGAATAAATTTGACATAATCATCATTTAACCATTTAGGATTTTTTTCGCCTAAAGGTTGCTCATCTACTTCAAAATAACTAGCAGTTTTTTCCCCAGAAATAATATCTTTTCCCTTCAATAATTCCTTAATCCATTCTCCTGTATTTACGGAATGTCCAGAGTAGGGAGGATTACCAATAATCACCATAACAGGATGTTCTTGCTTAACACCTTGCGCTGACTCTGCTTCATCGCGAATGCGATTTAAAAAACCATCAGCAGGGGGAATTTGAAAAGCTTCCTGTAGGGTGTTAGTGAGATAGATTCCTAAGCGTTCATCGGCACTAAAATCATAGCCTAATTCCTGAAGTTGTAACCCTAATTTCATGTGTGCTACGGTGTAGGGAGCCATCAGTAATTCAAACCCAAAGAGACGGGGTAATAAATGTTTACTGACATAACTAGACCACATCCCTTTCTGTTGACGAAAACTGTCATAGATATGGTCAATAACAGAGTGTAAAAAAGTGCCTGTTCCCACAGCAGGATCGAGAATTAAAACTTGGTGAACTTCCTGAGTTTCTTGGCTATTATTAGGATTTTTAATCGTAATTTTTTTGGCATCGGCCAAACCTTTAGGAATCTGAAACTTATTTTTTAGAATATAGTCCACACTGCGAACCATGTAAGAAACCACGGGTTCAGGGGTATAATAAACCCCCCTAGACTCACGCATTTTACTATCGTATTCGGCTAAAAAAGTCTCATAAAAGTGAACTACAGGATCCTGCTTGCGCGTGCGTTTTCCAAAGCTGCTAAGAATACCATCCATGTCCGTTTGTTGTAAAATAGTGGCTAGAGTATCCACGGCCCAAGTAATCCGCTCATCTAATTCTGTACCAGCAATTTGATGAAAAATTCCCCGCAAAAAAGGGTTAGTTTTCGGTAGTCGAAATCCCGCCGTTTCCCTGGAAAAAGAACTTATTTGATCCGTATTACAGCGTGCTGCGAATAAACCATAACAGATTGTTTGTGCATACATATCCGCGAACTGCGCTTCATTGAGATCACTAATTAAAACTCGTTGAAAAGATTGCAATTGTTGCCGCAACATTCCCCCGCAATCTTGATCTTTTAAAGCTTGGCCGATTGCGTCTCTAATTAACTGCGCTAAAGCGGCCATTTTTTTCGCTAATTCTCGCGGTGTTGTTATCTGAATAACTTTTGAGAGGAAAAATTGACAGAACAATTGTTCTACTTGTAAAATACCCTGGGAATCAGGCTTAATTTGCTTTTTTTGATTAAGACTTGCCACGGACGCTGATAGACGCAATTCTCCCGATACATACCAACGAAATTCTAAATGATCGGTGATAATTAAATTACCCAAAGCCTGTAAATAACGTTTTATTTGGGGAGTATTTTCAACCTTTTTGAGAGAAGTTCCGATATCTTTGGCTTCCAGATGACCAATTTCTACTATACCCTGATTAATCACAAAATCTGGAGCGCCACAAGCAATCCTTTTGGGTTCATTGAGAGCTTGTAGGTTATTATTTAGGGATTCAATTAATTTTTTTAAAGCAGGACGATAACTGTGTTCTGTGGCGTTACCCTGTTGATAAATGCCTGTGATTTCCTCTAGATATTTTGGCAGTGAGTTACTCATTATCAGTGTTGCATACAAACGTTCTTCTATAGATAAAATATAACCTCATTTGCCCCCAATGTCCACTGCCCTCATCCTACTTTATGGCTGCATCTGACATTTGCAGAAATACCGACAATCAGCAGCTGCCTGTAAGCATCCCACCGAAAAGCTAATGCGCGGGGGGTTTGGGGGCGGCGCCACGCCCCCAACGGGGGGTTTGGGGGGTAGAACCCCCCAAAAGCTTGGATTGATTAATAAAGTCGGAAGTAATGCCCAATTTTATCAGAGAGTTTTCGCGTAAAAATCCCAACTTGCTAGATTTACAAAAATAAGATGTACCCTGCTTTATCCCTATCCTCAAGGATACCAAAATTAGCTAGAATGAAATAATAGGCGATAATCTCATCCCAACAACTTCACCAAAATATTAACGATGGTCAAAGCATCATCTCCCTTATCTCTAGAGCATCTCTATCATGTTCCCACCTACACTATAGCCGATACTGCGCGCTATCTCCATATTCCTTTGCCCACTCTGAGAACGTGGGTACGAGGACGCACCTACCCGACAAAAAAAGGACAAAAAGAGTTTTTACCCCTCATTCAACGACCTAATCCGAATATTCCGCAACTTTCCTTTACTAACTTAGTGGAAGCGCACGTTTTAAGAGTTATTCGCAAAGTTCATAACATCCCTCTCGATAAAGTTAGACTGGCCCTAGACTATATTAGTGAACAATTTAACACCGATCATCCTCTGGTTCAAAAACAATTTAGTACCGATGGAATTGACCTTTTTATTGAACAATTTGAACATTTAATTAATGCCTCCCGTTCGGTACAATTGACGATGAAACAATTCTTAAATAATCTCTTAACTCGTATTGAATGGGATGAACAAGATATCGCCACACGGCTTTTTCCCACTATCGACATAAATGGGGAAGACTTCAGCAATAAAGTCCTAAAGATAGACCCGAATATTTCCTTCGGAAAACCCGTGATCGCAGGAACAGGAATTCCCACTAAAGTTGTCACAGAACTTTATGATGCGGGGGACTCTATAGAAGATATTGCCAATGATTATAATTGTCAACCTTGGCAAATTGAAAAAGCGATTTTATTCGAGTGCAATTGGCAAGCGGCATGACCTATCAATACACCTATTTTATCGACCGCGCTTTAGGAAAATCTATCGGTGAAGCTTTGCAAGAAATAGGGGTTAAAATTGAATTTCATCATGCCCATTTTGCGCCAGATGCACCGGATACGGAGTGGCTACCTATTGTTAGTCAAAGAGGATGGATAGTATTAACTAAAGATGTAAACATTGGTAGAAATATTTTAGAAGTTCAACAGATAGCCCGTTATCAGGCTCAAGTATTTGTTCTAGTTTCTGGCAACTTACCTCGTCAAACCATGGTTAATATTTTTGTCGAAACAATCGATAAAATCGAAAAAATAATTCAAGGTAATCAAGCCCCTTTTATCGCCAAAATATACCAAGATTTTCAAGTAAAATTGTGGAAAAATAAAAATGAATTAACCAGAATAATAGAAACTATGTAAAACTTATTAAAATATTTTTTATTCAGTAAAAAATTACAGCTAAATTTGTTGACAATCTTCTCACCATTACCTTTGATGCAATTGTCGAAATTGTCTGAGCAGTGAACCGGTTTAATCAACTTCTTAATCCCCCCACTTGCTGTTAAATTTATTTCCGTTCACTTCACCCAGGGGAAGGGGGGACTTCTGGCGAGATTTGAGTTAAACTAGAAAGGTTGACTATTGACAAACATCGATCGCACAGGAGTAAATTATGTCTAGAGTCTGTACTATGACGGGGAAAAAGGCCAATAACGCCTATGCGGTGTCCCACTCCCACCGTCGCACCAAAAAATTACAAGAAGCTAACCTACAATGGAAAAGAGTTTGGTGGTCGGAAGGCAACCGTTGGGTAAAACTACGCATCTCCACCAAAGCTATCAAAACCATTGAAAAGAAAGGATTAGCCGTCTTCGCTAAAGAAGTAGGCTTAAACTTGAATTTGTACTAAGCGAGTAGTTCGGAAGTGGAGACGAATCGGCTGTATGGTTTACTCCTCTGCTTTTGATTATTAAGTATTGCAACAGGGCGTGATGTGGGGTGAAAACTACCTTTAAGATTAAAAACTTAAAACGACCTGTTCAGGAGAATTTCAATGTATTCAACCCTATTAATGGCCGCTACCGCCGTACAAGGTTCCAGCGAATGGAGTCCTAAAGTGGCGATTGTCATGATTATCTGCAATATTCTCGCTATTGCTTTCGGTAAAGCGACTATTCAACAACAAAATGTCGGTCCTGCTTTACCTTCCCCCGCTTTATTCGGTGGTATGGGATTAGGCGCTTTACTGGGTACTACCAGTTTTGGTCATGTCCTCGGTGCCGGTGTCATCCTCGGTCTTTCCCGTCTGGGAGTTATCTAAATATGTTTTGATTTTCTCAATCGGTGGCCAAAAGTCACCGATTTCTTTTGTTAAAAATTCTGGAATATATAAGTAGGTAGGTGTTAAAAATTATCAGATGCCCCCCTTATTAAGGGGGGATTAAGGGGGGACTAAGGGGGGATCGTCACCCCCCTTATCAAGGGGGGCAGGGGGGATCAGAGGCAAAATCTATCTTCTATTTAATTAGAACCACTTACTTATAATCAATATGACTCTACCTCAAAAAAATTCTTTTTGGTACGATGAGCGATTTCAGAAGATTTTTCTACAGGTAATTATTCTGCTAATTGTCTGCCTAATTTTCTGGTTTTTTGGCCGCAATTTAGTGATTAATTTCCAACGCTTACGCTTAAGTTTTGGCTTTGGCTTTCTCTTTGATACTGACCGACCAGCCTCTTTTGCTATTGGTGACTCTCCTATTGCCTACAGTCCCACCGATACCTATTTTCGCGCTCTTTTGGTGGGATTAGTTAATTCCCTCCGCATTATGATTACTGGCATATTTTTGGCGATTAGTCTGGGAATAGTCATCGGGTTAGGTCGCTTGTCGGATAATTGGTTAATTCGTCAGTTAGCAACAATTTATGTGGAAACTATTCGCAATACTCCTCTATTATTACAATTATTTTTCTGGTATTTTGCTGTATTTCTGAAACTGCCGAAGATTGAGGACTCTCTAGAGTTTTTTGGCAGGGTATTCTTAAATAACTCAGGAGTCTATTTGCCTTTTCCCGCCAATAGTTTCAGGACATGGTTAACCTTTGCTATCATTATTTTAGGAATAATTCTCTCAGTATTTTTATACCTAAAAAATAAACTTAGTTTATGCCTAACTAGCCTACTAATCCTAGTTATAATTCCCCTAATTTGGGGTTTACAATGGCAAAGTCCCCAAGTTAATCCTCTTAATCAAAATATTGACTTTGGTTTACATCTTTCTTCTGAGTTTGCTACTCTCCTAATCGGTTTAACTGTTTATACAGCTGCCTTTATTGCGGAAACGGTACGGGGAGGGATTCAATCGGTTAATCGGGGACAATGGGAAGCAGCTAAAGCCTTGGGATTAAAACCTTTATTAGTGATGAGATTAGTAATTTTTCCCCAAGCTTTGCCAGTGATTATTCCTCCTTTAACTAATGAATGTTTAAACCTGGTTAAAAACTCTAGTTTAGCGATCGCTATTGGTTATAATGATATTTATGCTATCTCTAGTACCATCGCTAATCAGACAGGAAAAGCTCTAGAAATGTTAATAGTAGTTATGGCAACCTATTTATTCTTTAATCTGGTGATTTCCTTGACTATGAATCAATTAAACAAACGGGTAAAAATTCAGGAAAGATAGGGTGTGTTAGCGAGTGCGTAACGCACCGAATCGCACCAGAATTTAGCGATAAAGTAACTAATGAGCATTAGCAGAATATAAAGCGGTGATAATTGCTGTCACCGCAGGACTAAGACTAGATAAAACCACCACAGAAGCGGTGGCAATGATGATAGTAGTAGCCATTCTCACCATACCATCTGTACCTTTTTGATAGGCATCAAATTTATAATCTATGCGATCAATTTTTTGTCCTATTTCATCTCGCCACTTACTGAATGCGTCCTGTGATTGGCTGAATTTTTCTTGCAAATCACTAACTTCATCACTTAATTGAATCAACGCTGCTCTGATGTCATCATTACTGGGATTTTCGGGAATTTGCATGACCTTGATTAGCAATCAACTAACAACCGCATATATTATAGCAGTTCTTAGCCATAAATTACAATTTTTTATCAGGAGGAGGAGTCAATCGCCAGCGCACTAAAAAACTATCAATACTTTCTAAACATTCCAAGTCATCTTTAGGTAAATAAGAATCTTTTAACAAGAAAGAAAAAGCCTGCTGAAACTCTTGACTATCAGCTTGAATCGGACTAGCAAAATGACAAGGAATAACCTGTTTAATCGGCCATTGGCAAATTCTATCAACCCATTGACTAACCTCGTCAGTAGTGCGATTAAGAATCAAAGTTTGCAAAATTGGGGCTACTATTAACCTCCCCTCTCGACGCAAATTTAAAAAAGTCTTTTGCCAATCATCCCCCCATTGAAAAGGGAATAAACCAAAATAGGCTTTTTTACTCTTTTCCTGAGCAGTAAAAGCATCTCGAAAGACCTTAATCCAATTGGGAACAGCTAAAACAGGAGGTTGAAAATAAAGAGCAAAAAGACAAATTCTCTGCCAACCCCGACGGCGATTTTCTGGGGTATCCTCCACCAAATCCTTAGCACTATTTTTAGCGTGAAACAGGAGAGGATAGGGGTCTAATTCTAAAATAGCGGGAGGATTTTCTGGGATAGAAATAATTCCATCAGTCAGCAGCAGAGTTTGAGAGTAGTGATGAAAAAAAGCCACTTCCGAGAAGTATCCCACATTCAGATCAATTGCGGGTAAAATTTCATAACTAAAATCTTTTCCTAAAGAAGTGGTTGCCGAGTCAGCAGGTAAAATTTCTGTTCGTTTTGCCGGTAAACCCAACCAACTCAAAGGTAAATTAAGAGGAAAACTCCATTGATTAGGAGCAACATAAACTATAGCCTTAGGAAAATAACGGGCAAAAGGACCGACAAAAACCTTATGTTCAATCCCAGAAATCGTCGGCAAAATAATATATTTAACTTCCCCGTGTTCACTTTCCAACTCACGCATTAAGCGAATACATTCAGGAGTCGGGGCCACTGGTGCATAAACAAATAAACCCCCGGATGCTAACTTAATTACCGTCATACGAATCGGCACAACCACATAAAAAATACCCTGCAATTGCTCAAATGTCCAGAGCGTATCTTTCACCACTTCTTGGCGAATTGTCCGTCTTTGACCGTAGGGATAAAGTGGTACAATTGGCCAAAAAGGCCATGATAAATCTTGCGGACTAATTGCGGCTTTTGTCATCGTCTGATTCTATGGCTGAAAATCTCTATTTTAGTTATCATAAACCCTTCTAATCCCCATGACTGATAAACTGCCCATTGATTCTTTGGTCAATACTTGGAATAGTCTCACGGGGGAAGTGATGAAAAGACTCCCCATCGACCAGTTGACTAATACTGTCCTCCAGTGGTTTAGTGTTAGTGACAATCAAGTGGCGGAAATTTTAGAAAAAGTCCGTCAAGAATTACCCACCACCGAGGCGCTGTTAATCGGCAAACCGCAAACGGGAAAAAGTTCGATTATTCGGGGAATAACGGGAGTTTCGGCGGAAATCGTCGGGCAGGGTTTCCGTCCCCACACCCAAAACACCCAGCGCTACACCTACCCTGCGGAAGACTTACCCCTGTTGATTTTTACCGATACGGTGGGGTTAGGGGATGCCTATCAACACACAGACAAGGTAATCGCGGAATTATTAGCAGATTTAGCCGAAAATACGGGACGCGCCCAGGTTTTTATCGTGACGGTAAAAATTGATGATTTTGCCACCGATAGCCTTCTGGAAATTACCAAACAACTGCGGCAAAAATACCCTAAAATCCCCTGTTTACTGGCTGTCACCTGCCTTCATCAGCTTTATACTCCTAATACCGCCGATCATCCCCCTTATCCTCCCGATTGCGAGGATATCAATCGTGCCTATCAAGAAATCAAAGAAACTTTTAAGGATTTATACGACAATTCTGTGCTAATCGATTTCACCCTAGAGGAAGACGGTTACAACCCTGTTTTTTACGGTTTAGAGGCATTTAGAGACAATTTAGCTGATTTATTGCCAAAAGCCGAGGCCAACACCATCCACCAACTTTTAGATCGGGAAACCAGCAATAAATTAGGCCATCTCTATCGGGACGTGGCCCGACGCTATATGTTAGCCTTTTCCGTCATAGCGGCGACCTTGGCGGCGATTCCCTTACCCTTAGCGACTATGCCCGTGTTAACCGCCCTACAAGTGTCAATGGTGGGGGTTTTAGGCAAATTATACGGTCAAGTGTTAACCCCATCCCAAGCCGGTGGAATCGTCAGTGCGATCGCTGGCGGCTTTTTGGCTCAGGCCATCGGTCGGGAATTGGTGAAATTTATCCCCGGTTTTGGCAGTGTGATCGCCGCTTCTTGGTCCGCTGCCTATACCTGGGCCCTAGGAGAGGGCGCTTGTGTCTATTTTGGCGATTTAATGGGGGGTAAAAAACCCGATCCTAAGAGGATTCAAAGGGTGATGAAAGAGGCTTTTTCTGCTGCCCAAGAAAGATTTAAAAATGTCGCTACGGGAGGAGATAATTGATCGGTATTCAAAGAATATAGTCATTTCAGATAAATCTGATACAGTCTAGAGCGATGGGAAAATAAGTAGCTGGTTATAATTAAATTAAAAATGGATTTTAGGTTCGATCCCCCCTGCCCCCCTTGATAAGGGGGGTGCCGATAGGCGGGGGGATCCCCCCTTAATCCCCCCTTGATAAGGGGGGCATCTGACAACTTTTAACGCCTACCTACTTATCTTAAGAATTTGTGGTATGTAGATATAGATTCGTCCAGTGTGCCAAAGTGAACTGACTAATAACAGTTATCAGTTAGACGTTTTCAGTGCAATACCGAAGGCACTGCCTAATACTGTGCCGAGCTTGTAGTATATTAACTAAGTGTAATGCGTCTCTTGAACGGGAAACGGCGTTGCTGATTTTAAGTATGAATTGTCCCCTAGTCAATTTTTAAAACCTAGTCCTCAGCGTTGGTTGTGGATAGGATGCACAATTAGCATTCATATCTTGATCCAGTAACGCCTAAAACTGTTAGAATGGGTCAAGTCAATTAACTAGAGGCCCTATGTTAGCTCTAACCTATCCACACATAGAAAAAAGTGACGACCAACCCGCGCATTTACAAAGATTACCGCGTATCCGCGTTGCTCAAATTGTCATGGACTACATCGCCTATGGTTGGTCGGTAGAAGAAATCTGTCGTCAACACCTTTATTTAACCCTAGCCGAAGCTCATGCAGCCATGGGTTACTATTTTGACCATCAAGAAGAAATTGACCAAGAAATCACCCTGGAATGGCAACAAGTACAAGAAAATATGACTAATCAAGCTGCCAAGTCGCCTTTTTATATTCGTATGAAAGCCAAAGGGCTACTGTAAATGACTATTGCTTTGTACATGGATGTTCACGTTCCCCAGGCAATTACCGAACAGTTGCGTCGCCGAGGCATAGATGTATTAACAGCATTTGAAGACGGAACCGAACAACTACCTGATGATCAACTTTTGCTAAGAGTAACTGAGCTTAAGCGCATTCTCTTTACCCAAGACATTCGCTTTAGAGTTTTAGCCGAAACTTGGCAAGTAAAAGGCAAACCGTTTTCAGGTTTAATTTTTGGTCATCAACTTGGAGGCACTATTGGTCAATTTGTCAAGGATTTAGAATTGATTGCTAAGGCTTCTGAACCTGACGAATGGTTCAATACAATTGAATATATTCCGTTCAAGTAATAGACAAAACATATAAAAAATGTGCCATCAGTTTCAGTGGGTAGCAGTATAATTGTTTTAGGCAGTTTGACTGGGATAAGAATAAGGCAGAACACAATCTATCAAAGCACGAAGTCTCATTTGAGGAGGTAAAACTGGTTATAATTAAATTAAAAATGGATTTTAGGTTCGATCCCCCCTGCCCCCCTTGATAAGGGGGGTGCCGATCCCCCCTTAGTCCCCCCTTAATCCCCCCTTAATAAGGGGGGTGTCTGACAACTTTTAACGCCTACCTACTTATGTTAGTTAAAGGAATTAAAAAAGGCAAAATTATTGAGTTATTAGAGGAAGTTGATTTTCCCGATAATGAAGAGGTATTAGTAGCAATTAGAGAGGTTAATGATTTTTGGTCAGCCTTGCAAGATTTTAGGCAAAGGGTAGATTTGACAAGTCTTGATGATGATACTTTTGATAATTTACGCGACAACTCAACGGGGAGAGATGTTCATTTATGACTCTCAAGTATTTACTAGATACTAATGTTTTGTCAGATCATGGCTCTTATACCAGTTATCTTAGCCGTTGTTGTAGTACCTTGAACCCTATACTTTACCCACAGTTAAAAACGAAAGGAAAAAGGCAGTAAATCCGAGAGACTAAAACAATAATTTTGCTGGGTTCCACAGATAATAATCTCTGCTTGCGGCGCTAATTCGGCTATCCATTGACGACAGGCTCCGCAGGGAGTTAACTGACTAATATCATCCTTGTCCACCCCATCGATACAGGCTATAGCGATCGCCCGTACTTCTCGATCGCCCGCCGCGATTATTTGCGCTAAAGTTGCCCTTTCCGCGCACAAACTCAAGCCATAACTAGCGTTCTCTACATTAGTACCAGCATAAATCTTTTTATCTGTCAAGACCGCTGCCCCCACTCGAAAACGGGAATAGGGAGAATAGGAAAGTTTCGCCACTTCCCGAGCAGTGTCACAGAGTTGTTGTCTTTCTTGGTCAGATAGGGTCATCGGCTGCCGATAGCAGGGAGTGGGGAATTGGGGAATTGGGGAAGTGGGGTGGCAAAAATTATTTATTGACTGCAAAAACTTGAGAATATTTAAATTAACATTCCGCAATATTTATAAATTCTTAAGAATTAATTGAGAAAGATTTTTATTTAACAACGATGTTATGATGGTTACAGCGATTTTACTGAATTTCATAATGGGATGCTCTGTGCTTTTTTGGGCAGCAATGGTTGAAACCCTTGCCAGACCTAGAAGGTGATCCTAATTAAGACGGGTAAATCAGTCAATTTCACCCACAACGATGATCTTTTTTTTATGTAGTTTTATTGCAAAAAAAAATTTTTTTTGACAAAAAGCACAAAGTATGATAATAAGCAACGTATTTCTGGCTGCGAGTAATTATTGTAGAGAGGGGAGAAAAAAGCCGAATACCGACTCCTAACCCCATCAACAAACTTTTTCAGCAAACCCTAACTTATCACTTAACATTTCCCTGACGATTTTAGCGGTAGCGGGGGCTAATAAAACCCCGTTGCGGTAGTGTCCCGTGGCCAGAATAACGTTATCGTATCCGGGCAAATATTCGATGATGGGAGCGGATTTTTTCTCCGGTCGCGGTCGCTTACCGGACCAAGTACGCACGATCGCACCCGCGGCCAAAGAGGGACAAAAAGTGATCGCCTTTTGATACACTTGTTCTAATAGGGCAGTATCGGCGATAATTTCGCCCTTTTCGTCCATAAATTCCACCGTTGCTCCAATCCAGTATTCTGCTCCGGCCAAAGGCAGAATATGCAGGTCATTTCCCGTTAAAATCGGCTTAAAATCGGAACTTTCTAAGGGTTGCGTCAATTTTATCTGTAAAGCTTGCCCTAAAACCGGTCGGATCTCCACTGGATGGGTAAGAGTTTCGGTTAAAGCAGTGGCACCAATTCCCGCACAAAGAATCAAAGAGTCGGTTTCCTCTATACCATTGGAACTATAAACCTGGGTGCATTGCCTCAAATTAGAGCCTTGAAGCTCTGTCTTCCCGAAATTTTCAACTTTTACCCCAAATTGACATTTCACACCCCTTCTTGCCACAGCAGCGACGAGAGACTCCGTGAGCAGGACTGGATTAATTTGATGATCACTGGGAGAATAGATAGCACCCTGGAGATGATCGCTGGCCACTTGGGGACATTTTTGGTTTAAAGTCTCTTTATCCCATATTTCTAGACAATATCCCTGTTCTTGGCGGATTTGGGCTAACTTGCGCCAATTTTCTTCGTCTTCGGCACTCGATCGCAGGAGGACAATACCATCACGGTTACAGGGAATAGTCAGTCCGGTGAGGGATTCTAGCTCAGGAAGGAGGGTTTCGTAACGTTTTAAACTTTCTTGCCGCAGTTTCCAGGCTCTACCTTTAGTTTTATGGCTGATAATCCCCATTAAAATCCCTAGGGCTGCCCCGGTTGCTCCTTGTCCCGGTTTTTTTTCATCGATGAGGGTAATTTCTAATCCTTCGACGGCACTTAATTCGTAGGCAATGGTGGCCCCCACTATCCCCGCACCGATGATGACAATTTTAGTCATAAACTCCAGAGGCTATTTTTCTAGCAGCAACAGGACTAAAAAAGGGTTGAACAGGTTTCAACCCCGATAATTAATTACAGAACCCGGAAAATAAAAGGATAACGGAAAACCTTATAGGCATCTTTCCAGACTTGCAGGATAGCAAGAATGGGGAGAACAATGTTCACCACACCCAGAATTGCTAGGAGCAAATAACCGATTAAAACCCAAATTAGAATCCAGGCAATTAGGCAGTATAACCACATATTCAGGTGAAAGTTTAAAGCTTCTTTGGCGTTTTCCTTCACCGTTCCATCATCAGAAATGAAATAAATAGCTAAGGGAATCCCCACCGATACCAGCGTAGCACTCAAAAAGATCGAGGCATGACAAGCCACGGATAGTAGTCTTTTTTTGGTTAAATCTTCACTCTTGACCATCGTGTTTATCCCCCTAAAATTGGCGGAGAAAGCGGATATCGCTATTATAACAACGGCGAATATCGTCTATCTCATGTAATACCATAGCAAATCTTTCTACGCCAAAACCGGCAGCAAAACCCGTATAGATTTGGGGGTCATAACCGACTGCTTTTAAGACATTGGGATCCACCATACCACAGCCCATCACCTCCAACCATTTGCCTTTCCACTGCACATCTACCTCGGCCGAGGGTTCAGTAAAAGGAAAGTAGGAAGCGCGGAATTTAACTGGTAAATCGGCCCCAAACATTTGCTTAAGAAATTCTTTAATTGTTCCTTTCAAATCCGTAAAAGTTAATCCCCTGTCCACCGCTAATAATTCCACTTGATGGAAAACCGCCGAATGGGTTGCATCCACGGTATCGCGACGATAAACGCGGCCCGGGGCCACAATCCGAATTGGGGGTTCATGACTTTCCATGTAGCGAATCTGCACCGGGGAGGTATGGGTCCGCAATAAACGACCATCCCTCAAGAAAAAAGTATCCTGCATATCCCGGGCCGGATGGTCAGCAGGGATATTTAAAGCCTCAAAATTATAATAATCGGTTTCTACCTGCGGCCCGGTGGCGATGCTGTAACCGAGACCGACGAAAATATCGATCATGCGATCAACTGTGCTATTTAAGGGGTGAATTCGCCCTAAAGGACGGCTAAGAGCAGGTAGGGTGACATCGAGGGTTTCCGCCGCTAATTTTGCCTTAATTTGGGCATTATTTAGACTTTCTCGCCGGTATTCCAGCAGCGATTGTACTAATTCTTTGACCTCATTAGCGATCGCACCGAGGCGCGGTCTCTCTTCGGGGGTTAATTTGCCCATTTCGCGTAAAATCTGCGATAATTCTCCTTTCTTACCCAGATAATTCACCCTTAGCTGTTCTAAGTCTTCTAGGGTTGTTGTTGGTTCGATGGAATTTTCCGCTTTCGCTGCCAGGGTTTTTAGGGCAGTTTCGATCGGATGGGGGGATAAACTCATAATTAGGGCATTTTATAGGGCAGCATTCTAGTCTAGTTTATCTGCTCCCGTGGCGAGAGAGGCAGAATCGATAAAAGCTAATAGCTATGTGCTAGGATGGAGATCGAGAATAAAAGTCGGCACTGCGGCTCGTTGTCAGTATTAATGGTCAAAGCGTTTCTGTTTAGTATTGGTTCAGCTAGTTCCCGAAATCTTGGTTCTCTACAAATCTGTTGTTTTTATCTGTGCAAGGATAGGTTTTATGTCAATTTATGTTGGTAATCTCCCCTTCGAGGTTGACCAAGACGACGTAGTTGAGGTTTTTACCGAATATGGTAAAATTAAGCGCGTTCACCTCCCCATGGATCGGGAAACGAAAAGAAAACGCGGGTTCGCTTTCGTGGAAATGGAAACCCCAGAGCAAGAATCGGCCGCTATTGCCGCTCTTGACGGCGCTCAATGGATGGGACGAGAATTAAAAGTCAATCAAGCTCGCGAAAGAGAACCCAAATCTTCCTTCGGTGGTGGTGATCGCAATCGAGATCGTCGCTACTAATCCCCAATCGTAACAATTCTAGGTGATCGGAAATTTGGGTTGAAAACCCCGTCCTTTTAGGACGGCTTTGTGCGAGAATGTTTGTCGGTGGTTCCGAGCGTGAGAACGTGAGGAAACAGGTTAAACGTCCTACTCCGTGATCTCAAAATTTCTAACAGTCCATGGTGTTCAATTAAGTCCAAACTGTAAGAACGCAAAACAATTAAATACTGTGGGACACACAGAAATTTACGCTTGGGGAGTAGTCCATAAGAGTGCTTGCCTTATCGGTGTAGTCGGACTAGACATGAAACCGTAAGACCAAAATTAGCGTTGCTAGTGGAGGCAGGATTCAGCCCAAGAATCTCCGCACTTTTAGGGCGGAGAGTGTCAATGTCAATAGGGGGAGCGAGCGCTCGTTTCCCCGCTTGTCTATCTATTATCCCAAGGAGATTCTTGTGGCTAAACGTCGTAATTTGAAAAAAGAAAAAGCTGAACGCAACCGCGCTTACGCTCGTCAATTCCGGGCTGCCTCTAATCGTACCACCACTAGAGGAGGTAGAGGCGGTTATTCCAGCGATCAAAGACAATCTTCGGAAAATGAAGGGGCAGCCGATACCTAATCTGCTGACTTAGTTAGGGTCTGCTGAAAAAGTTTTTTGTGGGGACAGGGTGTAGGGTGTGGGGTGTGGGGTGTGGGGTTTTACCGATTCTCATCTGGTCAATTACCTAATTTTCAGAGAAAAAGTCCCAGAATTTTCCCCCTATCTCTCCCACAACTGGTACTTTTTGATTGACAAAAAGTCTAAAAGTCTTACCCAATAAGGTTTTTAGATTTATTCAGCAAGCCCGAGTTAATCTAGCAATAAAAGCCATAGCCTCGCTTTTATTGCTGACTATTCCATCTAACGTCGCCCCCAACACTGCCGCAAGTAACGATTTAAATTGGGGACCTGGTTGATAACCCAAAGCTTTTAGGTCATTGCCGTCGATAGGAGCCTCGATCTGCGACCATTTAGTTAAATATTGCCAGATTAAAGCCCGCATCCTAGTCTCACTCCTCACCGCCACCAGTAACAAACTAGGAACCTTATAACCATTGAAAAAGCTGACAATTTGACTAACGGGTCGATCATAAGCAAAATTATTGCTAATCTCCTTTTCCATAACTTCTAGTTTTTGTAAACGCTCCACAGTATCTTTGGGCAATTGTAAATTATTAGCGATCGCTATTCTTTCCTCCATAGCCAGAGAAGCGATTAGTAATTCCAACCGCATTAACCAAGCATTCACCGGCAATTCCAGACTTAAACAATCTAACCAACGACTGAGACAGCGCAATTGTCGCCATAAAGCCCGATTCAAGCTTAAATCCCCGTGTAAACAGTGCAAAGCCTCTAAATCAGCCAACTTTTCTAAGGCACTTTCCCAGTAATCCGCCTCTAAAATATAATTCAACTCCGCTTTTAAACGGGACTGTAAAGCGGGTGCATTCTGATTTTGTTGCCGTGAGCGATCATAAACTCCACTTTCGATCGCATACCTAATATAGCTTTCTGTCAAGGGTTCAATAACAAATCCTAACCGAGTGGCAAAACGCACCGCTCGATAGATGCGCGTCGGATCCTCGATAAAACTATTAGCGTGTAAAACCCGGATTTGTTGGGCGCGTAAATCCAACATACCGCCAAAAAAGTCGAGTAATTCCCCCTCTTTCGGCGAAGTTAGGCGAATTGCCAGAGCATTAATCGTAAAATCCCTTCTATACAAATCCTGTCGAATCGAACTAGCCTCCACTTGGGGATTGCTGGCAGGATAGGGATAGAATTCCGTGCGTGCCGTGGCGATATCTACCCATAACGAGCCAAAATGCTCATCTTTGTGCCATAACAAAGCCGCCGTCTGAAATTCCCCGTGAATCGATAACCGGGCCCCCGGATAAATTTCCTGTAAACAATTAGCCAACTCCACCCCTGCACCCACATCGGCGACGCGATGGCAGCCATCCACCACTAAATCGATATCCTGTAACAATAAAGTATCCCTTTCTGCCGCTAACAATAAATCGCGCACCGCACCCCCAACCAGATAGAGATGCCAACCGCGTTTTTGAGCGGCAGTGGCGGCAGCTTGCAGGAATGACCATAAAATCGGCTCTAAACGCTCTTTAATCGTCGGTAAAAGACAGGAAACCAAAGCAACCCCTTCAAAACGCACCCGCTCATTTTGATGAATCTGTCTTAATACATCTGTACGAGTGACGATACCGACTAACTGCCCGTTTTCTAGTACGGGTAAACGCCCCAAATCATACGTTACCATCAGCGACTCGATTTCCTGAAGGGAAGTGTCAGGGGTAATAGTTTTCGGATTACAAGTCATGTATCCCTTCACGGGAGAGCGAGAAAAGCCGTGATGGAGAGCTAAATCGAGGTCACGACGAGAAATCACCCCAACTAAGCGATCCTGCTCATCTACCACCGATAAACCCGAATGGCCGTAACGGAAAAGGATGCGCTCGGCTTGAGATATGGAAGTATCGGGACGAATTGTCCGCACTGGGGAAGACATTAAATCCCTAGCGGTGGGAGAGGGAGGAATTTGGGCAATTAAGTCCCCCAGCAGTTGGTTTAACTGTTGAACTGGCTGAACATCGCGAAAGCTCACCGAAGCTGCCTGAGCATGACCACCGCCGTTATAGGGGGAAAAAAGCCGATATAGATTCACCCCATCGATTCTAGAGCGACCGATCACGGTTAAACGCTGTCGGGAATTATCTTCCTCGTCTTTACTATAACTATGGGCAAAAAGTAGCGCATCACTATCGGATAATTCCAGTAGGCGCTCGGCCACACTAGACAAACCGGGGATAAAATCGGCAGTATGGAGGAGAACGTGGGCGATTTTACGGTCATGGATCGTTTTAATCTCTAGATTTTCCCAAGCAAGGCTAAATAACTCCTGTAAGCGCGGGGAAAAACTCGGTTGACAGTATTGGGCGATCGTTTTAATGTTAGCAGCACAGGTCATTAACCAAGCCAAAGCATAGGCATCCCTGGGGGTACTACCGGCAAAAGTCAGGGAACCCGTGTCAACGTGAATACCGAGTGCCATTACCGTCGCTGCCATCGAGTTTGGTTTAATGTGGGCTTTTTGTAAAGCTTCGACAATTAAAGTCGTGGTGGCTCCCACCGCTTCTAAATGGACGCTAGAGGCATGAATATCGCTTTCACTATCCAAATGATGATCATACAATTCGATCGCCTGTAAATGCCCTAAATCGAGCCACTGGGAAGCTTTTCCCAGACGCTCCCGCCACTGATTATCAACGATAATTAAAGAGCGAATACGGGCCAGATTAACACTACGCATTTCAATTAAAGCGAATTCATCCCGATGCAGGGCCAAAAATTCCCTCACCGTCGGGTGCGCTCCCCCCGTTAACACAATGCGACTACCCGCTTTCAGCAACGATAAACCCACCGCTGCCCCCAAAGCGTCAAAATCCGCCGTTTGATGACATAAAATTAAATCCATATTTTTTAGTAAGGAGAAGTTATCGGGATTTTTTCTGTATCTATTGTTACTAAATGCTCGGCAATAACCGGGTCAAGTACTATAAGTTAGCAAATCATGACTGAGAGAAACCGATGTTGTTCAAAATTTTAGTAATTCTCCACACCCTAGGGGCGACCGTCTGGGCCGGTGGTCATTTATTGTTGGCAGTCACCGTTCTACCCCAGGCCCTCAAAAACCGAGAACCAGACCGAATTCGTCAATTTGAGCAATATTTTGAAGGTTTTGGGTTATCTGCGCTATTGTTGCAGGTAATAACAGGCCTAGGACTTACTTGGATTTATTTGCCCGGTTTTCGTAATTTTTGGTCATTTGATAGTTTTTTGTCGGTTTATATAGGAATTAAGTTAGCTTTACTGCTATTAACTCTCATCTTGGCCCTTCATTCCCGCTTTTTTCTCATCCCTAAACTGAGCGAGGAAAACTTAAATTTCCTCGCCCTGCACATAGTCGCCGTCACCACTCTAGCAGTATTGTTCGTCATTTTTGGCGCTGGCATCCGTTTGGGGGGCTTGACCATTAGCTTTTAGCAGTTCAGCAGTCTGGAGACCTTTCTAGGGCAGGTTTGGCGAAAACGCGAAAATACTGTAATCTGGGCAAGGGATTACAGGGAGTCACTTCCCCCACCTAACCCTTACAATCCTGCTTTTGGCAAGGATGGAGACATCAAAAAAATTTTAGAACCCGCTGCGGCTGGGTAGTCACTGGCAGTAAAATTAAAATGCTCGTGGATTCAGTCTGACAGGGATATCTCCTGGGAACCCCTGATTCAGAGAGGACTTAGAGGAAGGATCGTCCAGTTAAGTTGAGTGGAAGCGAGGCTCTTCCATACAAGTATCAAATCTGGGAGAATTATCTAAATAAACATCAACTGCTTTAGGAGAACCCAATCATGTCTATTGTTTTTCAATTTTTTCTCATTGCCTTAGTTTTATTTTCCTTGCTGATGGTGATTGGTGTCCCCGTTGCCTATGCTTCCCCCCAAAACTGGGATCAATCGAAACCCCTTCTCTATGTGGGTTCGGCAATTTGGGCGATTTTAGTCGTTGCCGTCGCTATTTTAAACTTTTTAGTGATTTAGCCTTGATCAGGAGACGGGAGACGGGAGGAGATAGGGTGATAGGGTTTTGGGGTGATAGGGTGATGAGACAGCTACCCCACTTCCCCACTTCCCCATCTCCCCACTTCCCCATCTCCCCACTTCCCCACTTCCCCACTTCCCCACTTCCCCACTCCCCACTTCCCACTCCTATCCCCTTCTACCTATGACTGTTTTTGAGGGAAATTTTACCGAGGACATATCGTCCTTGCGCTTTGCGATCGTGATTGGTCGTTTTAATGATCTCGTCACTGATAAACTGTTATCAGGCTGTCAAGACTGTCTGAAGCGTCACGGGGTTGATGTCAATCCCGATGGCACCCAAGTCGATTATATCTGGGTACCCGGTAGCTTTGAAGTGCCAATGGTAGCCCGTCAAGTCGCCCTTTCCCACCGTTACGATGCCGTTATTTGTCTAGGGGCAATTATTCGCGGCCAAACGCCCCATTTTGACTACGTTGCCGCCGAGGCCGCTAAGGGTATTGCTGCGGCCGCTTTTCAGACAGGTGTTCCCGTTGTCTTCGGTATTCTCACCACTGATACTCTACAACAGGCCCTCGAACGGGCCGGTATTAAAAGTAATTTGGGCTGGAATTATGCCCTATCTGCCCTAGAAATGGCTAGTCTCATGCGTCAATTGCGCCCCCGGAATGAAGATAAACCCCTAGAATTATTGGAAAATAATCCCCAACAGGCACTGATGGAAGGCTAAGAAAATTCCCCCGGCATTTAGGATTTTAGTTGTCCCCACTCCCGGAGTTCCACTGATGAGCGAAGCTGAACAGAACAAATATATTAACCAACTCAGACGGCAATTAGTGAACGCTGTCGAGAGAATCAAGACTCTGGAATTAGATTTAGAACCAGAGGGGCGGATTACGGCAGCTTTTGAGGCTATGGAACGGCATATCGCTGAAAAATTCGCCGCAGTGGATGAAAAATTCGCCGCCATTGACAAGCGCTTTGATCGCTTGGAACATCAGTTCAACCGACTACAGGCTAAGATAGAAGTGGTTCTCGAAGCTATTACGGGTTTGGGGGATTTGCCAGAAGATGAATCATTGTCAAAAAATGCTCCAAACTACTTGACAAATGCTCTGAGATTTGGCACACTTATAGAAGTGTAAAAAAACGGCTTGCGGGCATAGCTCAGTGGTAGAGCGTCACCTTGCCAAGGTGAATGTCGCGCGTTCGAATCGCGTTGCCCGCTTGAAAAAATCTTGAAATATACCTTAAGGTCAGGATGAATAATTTAGAGGTATCCCTTAAGATGGGAATTACCCGTGAGAAACAGGTTTCAGGATTTTGGGCAACCATTGAATCCCTTCGCTATTGATCACGAGCGACTAAAAACAACCGTTTATAAACAAAAAATTAGCTTGTGCGACCGCATAAATATACCAAAATCGACCAACACCAAGACTATCCATGTCCCTGTCGTCGGAAAGGGACATTATGCCCGATTCTATTGACCGATGCCTTTGGCTGCGATCGCTGTCAACAGATATTTGTGGTACAGGAAAACGGCCAAATTATCGAACAATTAGCCTCCCACTATCCCTATAAACGCACTTGGCGCTGGACGGGATTTCGTTGGGTGAGTACGAATCGGCGCCTTGGGGAAGAGGTATTACCCCTGATGATGGGGATAATTCTGTTATTATCGATCGTCTGGCTACCCTTAATTTTAAAATCACCGCCGGGGGTAAGCGTAATTTTTGGGGCAATTCTAGTTATGCTATTAGTTATTTTGCCCGCGTTCATCTTTTGGTTAGCCTATCGACGCTAGACAACAATCAATCTATCAATCTATGAGCGAAAGTTCCCCCAAAACCCCCCTGACGATCTTTAAGCAAGCATACAATGCTTTTCTGGCTCTAGGTCAATTTAATGGCAACGAAAGAAATCGCGGGGTAATTGCGATCGCTAAGGGCATTAAAACTGGCTTTGATCGCATTTTAGAAGCCAATACCCTCGATTTAGAAGTTAGTCGAGAGATGGCTGTCTCAGAACAAATGATTCGCTGGTTAAGGTTAACTCCCGAACGTTTAGAGACGACGGTGGAGGTATTGCAACAACTAGCGGAAGCATCGGATCCGCTGCAACAGGTAATTAACGCGGCCTATCAACTTAATCCTTCCCAAACCTATTGCCAAAGGATGCCCTTAGGAGTGATTGCCTTAGTCTATGAAGGTTTTCCGGAATTAGCGATGGTAGCGGCGGGATTTTCCCTAAAAAGTGGCAATAGTTTGATTATTCGAGGTTCCAATGCCTCTAGTCATTCCGATGGGGTGATTACGGAAATTATCCAAGAAGCATTGGAAGATGTGGGTTTACCCGTGGATTGTGTGAGTGGTTTACCCTGTGATTGTAGTCCCTCCCTAGAGGAGTTGGTGACCCAGGAAAATTATGTTAATTTGATTATTCCCTACGGTCGCCCTAGTTTAATCGGTCAGGTGAGTCAATTGGCCACGGTTCCCGTTTTGCGTGCGGCGATGGGAAACTGTTATTTGTATTGGTCTCCTAGTGGCGATTTGGAGTTAGCCCGTCAGGTAATTATCGATAGTCATGGCAGCATACCCGATCCGGTTAATGCGATCGAAAAAGTTTTAATTAGTCCCCATCAGAATTCTTCGACTTTAAGTCGTTTGTTTAAAAGTTTGCAGGAAAAAGGCTTTAAATTGCGGGGAGATACCCGATTAGCGGCGGATTTTCCGGAACATTTAACCATTGCCACCGATAATGATTGGCAAAGACCCTATTTAGAAAAAACGGTGGCCTTTAGGTTAGTGGATACCCTAACTGATGCGATCGCTTGGATTAATAAGTATAGTAGCGGTCATGCCGATTGTATTGTCACCGAATCCTATCGAGAAAGTCGTCAATTCGCCATGGAGTCCGATAGTGCTTTAGTTTATATCAATTCTTCACCCCGATTCGATCGCAATCCCAAACAGGGAGAATCGGTATTTTTGGGCATTTCCAACCAAAAAGGCCAGCGCCGGGGGTTAATCAACCTAGAAACCTTTACCACCCTTAAACAGGTGGTGCAGGGGTAGTTTTGGTGAACTGGGTATTGTTAAGTTAGCTAGGGTTTGCGGCAAAAAGTTTTTCGTGGGGACAGGGTGTGGGGTGTGGGGTGTGGGGTGTGGGGTTTTAGGGATTTTGAGGGGGTCAGTTACCTAATTTTCAGGGAAAAAGTCCCGGAATTTTACCCCCGATCACTCCAATGGTTGGCACTTTTTGAGGGAAAAAAAGTCTAAAAGTCTTACCCAACAAGGTTTTTAGATTTATTCAGCCAACCCTACCTAGTGGTCTGCGGCAAAAAGTTTTTCGTGGGGGTAGGGGTAGGGTTGATTCATGAATCAACCCTACGACATCGGGGGGGGGCGGGGGCAAGAGGCAAAAGGGGGAATAAATAATCAGTCTTTAATAACTGGATTTAGTATTAGAACAATGGCGAGAAAATGACAGTTTTGAACTGAAATTACTGTCCAAATAAAACCGAACTATTGCCAGATCCTTGGAACAAGATCCAGGTCATCAGCAGATTAGATACAAAAATCGCTAAGAGCATAGTGACTACGGCTGCGGTAGTAGCTTGGCCGACTCCTTTAGCACCGCCATCGGTCGTTAAACCCCAATTACAGCCGATAATCGCGATTAAAGCCCCAAAAACCACCCCTTTAACCGGTCCACTCAGCACATCTCCCACACCCAGAAAACCGCGAACCGAGTCGAGAAAAACTGAATTAGCAATCCCGTATAAACTTTGGCCGACTAGCAAACCGCTACCTAAACCGATCAGCAACGCCATAACACTCAAAGCGGGAACCATCAGACAACAGGCAATTAAACGAGGCAGCACCAGATATTCCACGGGATCGGTTTTGAGCATATAGAGTGCGTCGATCTGCTCTGTCACCTTCATGGTACCGATTTCCGCCGCAAAAGCCGATCCTACCCGACCGGCCACCACGATCGCCATCATAATCGGACAGAGTTCCCGACCGAGAGCAAGGGCCAAAATTCCCCCCACCATACTGCCAGCGCCCAAGGCTTGGAACTCCCGGGCCACTTGGATAGTAAAGATCATGCCGATCACTGCGGCCGTGATCATGGCGATAATCAGCGAGGCGGGCCCGGCTGCCACCATTTGTTCTTGGGTGACGCGCCAATCGGGTTTGCGTGTGAATAGGAAGTAAAAAACCCTGCCGGTTAATAGTACCGCTAACCAACAGCGCCAAAACCAGGAGCTTAATTCCTTGCTAAAAATTGCCAATAAATCCTTCATGGCCCTCAAAATCGATCGGACTAGAGAAAAGTCTATCCTGTTTTGTCTTCTAACTCCCATTCCCTACCATGCTATGGATAGTGCAGAATTTTTGTACTAGACCTCTGGCAAAAATCAAAAATCTTCCGTTAGGTGAGGAGTAAGGAGCCAGTAGTCTCGGAGTCAGGAAAATTAAGAATGAGCATTAATCAATTAAATGCTCTATTTAGTGATTTTATGCGATTTTATGCCTATTTTTCTCATTTTTGCCCTCTCAAAAATTAATTATGGAAGAACTCTAGTATAGACCTCGTTTCCACACAGAAACCAGAAGAGCCGAATAGATCAATGAATTACTTTTCATTCCCAGAAAAAGCGATTGATCAGATGCTTTGATCTTGTACGCACAAAAATGTATATATTGATGATATGGTCTTCGACTGGGACAACAATAAAAACCAAAGCAATCTCATCAAACACGGTATCAGTTTCGAGGAAGCGATCGCTATATTCGCTGATCCTTCTATCCTGACCTTTGAGGATACCCGATGCAACTATGGGGAAACGAGATTTGTTTCAATAGGGCAAATAACGCTTACAACCCAAGAAAAGAAAGCGATCATCGTAGTTATTCATACTCAAAGAAATCAAAGCATTCGTCTCATATCAGCCAGAAAAGCCAATGAACGGGAGAGAAAACGCTATGAGCAACCCTGAATTTTCCCTTGATATGCCTCTTAAAGAGCGACAAGAGAAATTTATGCAAATGTCCGATGAGAATATTGATTATTCAGATATTCCTCCCCTAGATGATGAATTTTTCAAGAATGCTAAACTGGTCAAACCAAATCCACAAACAGAGCAAATTAGTATCAGGTTGGATTCAGAAATCCTTGAGTGGTTTAGGAATCATGCTCAAGAAAAGAGCTATCACGACCTAATTAATGATGTATTACTAACCTACGTCAAACATCAATCCCAATAGCCGATTATCTGCCGAGTAAAGAACCTCGAAGAAGCGGTTATAAATGGGCAATGATTACAAGCTCAATTGCAGCGTTTGCCTAAATTAAACCTCAAATGTCGGAGTTTTTTCAAACTCCGAAACACCTTATATGCTACAATTCACAAGCCGCAGCGAGAGAAACTTCATTATTAGGTAAATAATAGTCGTCCTTTTGGTTCAGGAATGATTCGTTCTAGTTGTTTGGCAGTTTCAATCCATTCTTGAATAACAAGTTCAGCATTTTGTACAGCTTCTTGATAGGTTTCTCCATCTGCCATACATCCTGCTAATTCTGGAACTTCAACAATAAAAGCTTGATCTTCCTCACTCCAATAAATAATTAATTCATAGCGAATTTTCATCTTTTCCTCCTAATTTATATTTTAAAATTAGATTACGAATTTGTTTGATTTGATAAGTTATGTAGGTTGGGTTGAACAGAGTGAAACCCAACAATTATAGGCTTTGTGTTGGGTTTCGTGCCTCAACCCAACCTACTACTACTGAACCAGAGAACAAAGAATCATCATAACATTATTGATCATCTGGCAAAGCTAAAATTTCATCCCCAATTAAATCAGGTAAATTTTCGGTATGAACGTGCAAGTGAGTAATTGAGCCTATTAATTCTGCCAAAATATCCCCTTTTTGGTCATCAGTTAGGCTTGGTAATTTAAGCTGACTTAGTAAGAATAAAACCGCCTCGCATTCTTCACCTAATTCAGATAATAGAGTGGCCAAGGTAGAGTTGACTTTCAAGGGTTTTTCAGTGTTTGAAATCATTGCTTATTTTCCTCTGTTTAATCGCTTTTCTGCTCTAGATAAACTTTTTTCTAAACCTTTAATTTCTCTTTCTCAGTAATTAATTAAGTTTTCATCGGGGGATTCTTTTTGTTCCTCATTGGCAATTTTTTGATGATGGATCAGAATTTGATAACGAATGCTTTCAACAGATTTACGAAATTTCTTTTTTGACAAGTATTTACTCCTAACTTGCGCTGGTTAATATCTATCGTAATTATAAACCATAGATTATGTAGGGGAAAATGGCATTTACCCTCCTGGGGTGACGGTGACAGGTATCGAATCGCGGAACCCCTGATAACCTCGTGTTGAACCCCTGTAGGATCGGAGTTTGAAAAAACTGCGAAACGCTTTATATGCTACAGTTCACAAGCCGCAGCGCGAGAGATTAGCTCCCAGCCCCACAACATCCGTCCATCCGTTTGTACCCTAACCACCGTATGGTTCTTTATGCTGCCCGGCAGGTGTCCTTTGGGTGCTGATGATGGTGCGTTTGTACTCCATGTTAAATCGGAATCAGTTTTCCAGTTTCCGTTGACTCGCCAGCCTACCGCGTCCGCGAAACGATCGTAGGCTCGACCATTATAGTCGCCGATCTGGTTGCCTGTCTGCTTGTAGATAGCCAATTGTACAGAAAAGCCAAACTGGCCACCGGAAGCCGCTAACCACTCTCGATCAATCATCCGCAACTCCTCACAGGAAAACTTCTCGGCGGATTTGCTGTCTATCCATCCTTCTTTTTCTCGTTTAGCGGCCGCCAGCATGAGATCCCAGGTTTTTTGATCCGCCTCTTCCCATTTCTTTTGTTGCAGGAGTTCTCGTAGCGTTGTATAGTCCACGCCAGTGGTTGAGGAGATGAGGGTCGATCGTGGTTGGGTAGGTGGTGTTGGTTGTGGCGTAACCACGGGCGATGGGGTAACAGGGGGAGGACTGAACGGAGGAGGCGATACTGCAACGGATTGCTGTGGATTGAGATAAAACTCACCCCCTTCTAAATTCCCTTCTGTCCAAGGTTGTTGGACTGCGTTTGTTTTTTCCTTAACTGATGTGCTGACCCGCCGAAACATCAACTGCACATCTATATTAGGTTTCTTGATATTTTCGAGTAATGCCGAAGTAAAGGGAGAATTGCGCTGTCCTACCCCATCTGCCGCCGTATTTCCTTCCCTCGTAGCGTAGGCAATAATAATGCCACTGGGAGGAGAAACAGCCGTCAATCCCCGAACATTGCTACTCCGACGGCTCGATCTCCACCGCCGATAAAACGGATTATCCCGACAAGCATCAATAATAATAATATTGACCTGATTTCTAGCTTCTTCCATTGCATTCAGCACCTTACCCAAAGCAACCGCCTCATAACGGGCATCTTTCTCATTCAGGAGTTGTGCCTTGAGGGGAATTAAATAATTTTCTCCTTCTACCTGTACCCCATGTCCCGCATAATAAAAGACACCCACGCCACCCTTACGCAATTGTCGGCTGAAATCGTTGATCGCTGTCTCCATCGATCGCAAATCCTGATTTTGCAACAACGTCACCTCAAAATCCAACTCCCGTAACGCCTTCGCCATATCCGTCGCATCATTGACAGGATTAGATAATGCGCCTTCCTCATAGTTCGCATTGCCAATCACCAGGGCAAATTTAGGCTGTTTCTGCGCCACTAATCGAGGATCGATCCCCTTCAATTGCCCTTGTGGAGATGGCAAACTGAAACCCGCATCCTTCGCCAAAATCGTTGTTTTGGGAGTCGCATTAGCGGCAAATCCCGCAAAAGCAATGACGGTTAAATCAGTAGCAACAGAGAAAAAAATCGGTTTCAGAGGCAACATAGAACAAACTCAGCGATTTTTAAACTCAATAACAACTTACTCAATTTCTCCTATGTGAATCGTCATTTTTGCTGACGAATTCAAGAGAATCTTTTTCACTCCGTGGGGTTTATTCTGGGTGTCTTCTAACAATCGTTCTCGCCCTTGAGGACTCATTGTGGCTAGAGCGATCGTCGCTTTTCTGGGAGGATTTCCCAGCTTCAATGCCTGAATGGGCAAATCTGGCAATATTTTACTTCCTCGGAACTTACTCGGCAGAGGCTTTCCTGTAATCCAGACATCACCCTCAAAAGCGATCGCCTGAACTTGTGTCAACGGAACCTTTTCCGAATAACCCCCGGCCGAAAGCGTCAAACTTGTTTGATTAAAAGCCGTTAATTGCCCCGTCAGAGAAGCCCCCTGTTTCCTCGTCACCGTCGCCTTATCCGGCACCGCCACTTCTAAAACTGTTCCCTGACTGCGCGCGGAACCCTGCCATCCCGCCCAATGCCCCTCATTCGCCACACCCAGCCACAGCAAAGCCAGAACACTCCCCTGCAAAATAGTCTTCTTCACCGGATTAACCTCTCTATATCCAGATAAATAAGAAATGATAGAATCCTAACACCTCTTTTCTGCGCTCACAACTAGGCTGTTTGTCATGGCTGAACCCCAGACTACCACCGAATACAATCCCCTCGGCAAACTCCTCGGTGTGCTGGCTTTGTTAGCCGCCGGCCTGTACTTTACTGGATGGACTTATCGCTGGACTTACTTCAGCTTCTTTCAACTCGAAGTCACCACCCTTAACCTACCCGGCGAATCCTTTTATCTTGCCGCCTTTCAAACCTTTTTCGGGGAACCCCTCGCCTTCCTGAGAACCATTCTCGTTTTGGGTGTGACAGTCTTAGCTATTCTCGTCACCTTGCACTGGGGTCAAAAATGGGGCAGTAAATACCTGCGAAGATTGCCCTTTACTTTCAATGAAGCCCAGACAAAGATTCTTAACTTTTTCGCCTCTCTGCTGAATGAGCTAATTATCGTCCTCTTTATCCTCACGGCCCTCTTTTGGCTGGCCCGTTGGCAAGCCCAAGCGGATGCTTGGAAAGATGCCGTCAACGAAACCTCTTCACTGCCCGTCGTCACCCTTCTGATGTCTAAAAATGCCCCTTTAGGACGCAAACTCGATAACCCTCTCGATAACCCGACTGACTTGCGGATCATCGGCGATCGCAAAGCCTACGATCGCCTCCTTGGTGAAGAACTCACCGACCTGAGCAATTCTAACAACCCCAGAGTTTGGCGACTTCTTCTCAAAGGAGACGGTTATGCCTATATTTTCCCCGCCTTACCGAAAAAAGATTCCAGGTTGACCATTCCCGTGGCGATCGTTTATGAAAAAGATAATGGTGTTCAGCTAACCATTCTCAATGCCTCCCCGTCTCCACAGTAAAATAGGCAATGCTCACCCTAGTCATGCAAGGCGTAAAATTTCCCAGATTTTCAGATATTCTCGCTAACTACTTTTGTATATCTTCATTGGCCCGAAAAATCGCTTCTTGACCACCACTAGAGGACACAAAACCCATAAAAGCTTTGACTGCTTCACTAGCAGGTTCTTTGTAAACGTAGTAAAGGGTACGCTGCCAGGGATAATTAGGTTCACTGGCTGAAATTCCGTCCACAGCGAGCGCTCTGACGGTTTTTTGGTCGGCGATTTGGCTATAGGTTGCGTAACTAATGCCATTCAGTCCCAAAACTCGCAAAATTGGGGTAGTGGCATCCCTCTCCATCATTTGAAAATTAGTTCCCGTACCAAATTCTCCCCCTTGCAGGACTTCCTGACGAAAACTTTGATAAGTGCCACTAATCGGAGGACGATTAATCACTTGAATAGTAGCAGCAGAACCGCCCACCTCGGACCAAGAGGTGATTTTTCCGGTAAAAATACCTCTAACTTGGGCAGTGGTTAACCCCCCTGCAAAGGGGTTTTTTACTCCCACCACAATAGCGATCGCATCTCGAACGATCGGACTAGAAGCCAATCCCTGAGAGCGTTCTGACTCGGTTAAAGGTCGTGACACCGCCGCAATATCGATCGCCCCCCGGGCTACTTCCTCTAATCCCTTATCAGATCCTTGAGCATTTGTCAAGACCTCTACCCCCTGAAATTTGGCAGTTAAAGCGGCTTTTAAGGCTTGATTAATCTGTACCATACTGGTAGAGCCGTTAATGCGAATTGTCGTGCCACTGGGGATAGAAGTCGGTGGGGCAAAACTGACCACTCCCTGGGGGGAAGGGGGAGGGGGTAGCGGAGAGGAGGCACTTTCCGATGTTGGCGATTTTTGCGGACTTTTACCGCTGCCACAGAGAAAAAATTCTTGACCCGCAGCACATTGACTTTGCAGCCAGAAGTAACCTCCACCTAAAATGCCCGCAGTGGCTAAAAGAGCGATTATTAAAGCAGTTGTTTCGTTTTTTTGAGACATACCCATCATTTGCTGACATTAGGGGGTCGATCGCCCCGACACCGGTGATCAATGGAAGTTTCGATGATATTATCTTAGTGCATGGAAATCCACTCTTAATTTAGGACTGTATATCATGACCCACGCACCTATATCCCCAGTCGTGCTGGTTATCCTTGATGGTTGGGGTTATCGCCCGCAAAGGTCGGATAATGCGATCGCAATGGCGAAAACCCCGATTATGGATAGTCTCTGGGAAGTGTATCCCCACACCTTAATCCGCACCTCCGCTAAGGATGTGGGACTACCAGAAGGACAGATGGGCAACTCGGAAGTTGGCCACCTGAATATCGGAGCGGGGCGAGTTGTACCACAGGAATTAGTACGAATTTCCGATGCGATCGAAGATGGTTCGATTCAAAAAAATCAGGCTTTATTAAAACTCTGCGACGAGATTCGCCCCAAAAAAAGCAAATTACACCTGATTGGTTTATGTTCCGAGGGAGGAGTCCATTCCCATCTCGATCACTTACTGGGATTATTAGACTTAGCGAAAGTGCAAGGGATTAGCGATGTCTGCATTCATGTCATCACCGATGGTCGCGATACTAATGTCACCGACGGAATGCCAGCTATTAAACGGATTCAAGAACATATTAATAAAATTAAACTCGGTCGCATGGTGACTCTCAGTGGCCGTTATTATGCCATGGATCGGGATCGCCGTTGGGATCGGGTGGAAAAAGCCTATAACGTTATGACCAGTGATCAAGGTATTGACGGGCGATCGATTACTGAAGTATTACAGGCATTTTATGATCAAAATATTACCGATGAATTTATTCCCCCCACCAGAATTGCACCGGGGGCGATCGAAGCAGGCGATGGGGTGATATTCTATAATTTCCGTCCCGATCGAGCTAGACAGTTATGTTATGCCCTGACTATGCCCGATTTTGAAGATTTCGATCGAGATTTAATTTCTCCCCTCAGTTTTGTTACTTTCACCCAATACGATCCGAAATTACCGGTAGATGTGGCCTTTGCTCCCCAGAATTTAAATAATATTTTAGGACAGGTGATCGCTCAACAGGGATTAAAACAGTTTCGTTGTGCGGAAACCGAAAAATATCCCCACGTCACCTACTTTTTTAATGGGGGGTTAGAAAAACCCTTTGAGGGAGAAGTACGCGAATTAATTCCTAGTCCAAAAGTCGCCACCTATGACCAAGCGCCGGCCATGTCGGCAGCCGCGGTGACAGCAGCGGTCTCTGCGGCGATCGAACAGGGGATCTATAGTCTCGTGGTAGTCAATTACGCTAACCCCGATATGGTGGGTCATACGGGCATTTTAGACGCGGCCATGAAAGCAGTGGAAACGGTGGATCTATGCTTGGCTAAGTTGTTAAGTAGCATCAATAAATTGGGGGGAACAGTGTTAATCACCGCGGACCACGGTAACGCGGAAACGATGGTGGATGAGTCGGGTAATCCTTGGACCGCCCACACGACTAATCCCGTTCCTTTAATTTTAATTGAAGGGGAAGGGAGAAAAATACCCGGCCACGGTGGCGATGTGCAGCTGCGGGATGATGGTCGTTTAGCCGATATTGCCCCCACTATCCTGGAAATTCTCTCTATTCCCGTCCCAGTAGAAATGACCGGGCGATCGCTGATTAAACCGGCCGAAGTGGAAATTAAAGCCAGTCGCACTCCCGTCCGCATCTCGCTTTATGCGGCAAAAAGTACGGGCGAAGCATTCGGATAGAAAATCTCCGGTTTCACCGATAGGTTATTGCCCGAATGCTTCGCCCCTACAGGACGCGGGCCGATGAAGACGCAAGGTTTGGAAGCACGATTCTCTCAAAATCTTGCACCTGTTTCGCGAAACAAGACCCTACAACCCTTACCTCGTCTATATTTCACCATTATTCAGCAAGCCCTAATTAGCAGAAAAATGACCAATAAAAACCGCTCTCTTGTAGTTATGCTGATCAGCAAATCTTATCGAAGAAAGGGCGTAGGGCATCTTTGAATGTAAGATAATGAACATTTTTCAGCCAATTTCCGAGAGAGCCATAAAAATTTAAAACTTACATCTGATAACTGATAACTGATAACTGATAACTGATGATAACTGCTATACTTTGTAATGGAAAATAGAGAGTAATAATCATGACAGTGGTGCTGGTAGTACAGATTATTTGGGCGCTGGCGGCGGCCTTTCTGGCGATTTTGGTGTTATTACACAGTCCCAAAGGGGATGGTATTGGCGGTATTGGCGGCCAATCACAGATTTTTACCAGCGCAAAAACGGCGGAAAAAACCTTAAATCAGGTGACTTGGGCGTTGGGGACGGTATTTATCACCCTAACTATTGTACTGAGCGCCGGCTGGTTAAATCGCTAAATGCTAAGAGGTCGGTTCTCTTTTTTAGGACTCGCAGCCTTGGCGAGTCTTTTGCTGTTTTCCTATTCTTTGATTGCCGACAGTCGATCGCTACCGGAGTTAAAAACCCATCCTTTACCCGCTAATTTAGCCCAATGGCAAGAGCAAAACCAGCCCGGGGATTATTTTGATGCTGTGGAAATCAGCCCCGTGGGGGCGTTGATTTGGTCGCAATTTCCCGTGAAGATTTATATTCACAGCGATCGCAGTTCTTGGCTGAGTTTGGTACAAGAGGCGATCGCTGAATGGGGGCAGTATTTGCCGATCGAGTTGGTAAATCGGGCAGAATTGGCCGATATCCTCATTAAACGGGAGTTACCGCCCTCGGGAGTCCGTTTTAATGCCGAAACTGGTAAGTTAGAACTGCCCCGGGTGCGTTCTGCCATAACACAATACGAGATTTTTGTCAAGGAAAATCGCCTAACTCATCGGATGAGTATCCAGATTAGTCCTAATTTAGCCGATCGGTCGGCCTTAGCGGCAGCGCGGCACGAATTAGGTCACGCTTTGGGAATTTGGGGTCATAGTCCCCTAGAGACGGATGTAATGTATTTCGCTCAAACTAGAGATATTGCCCCGATTTCTAGCCGGGATATTAACACTTTAAAAAAGGTTTATCAGCAGCCAACTAAGTTAGGTTGGGAGATGAATCAGCTAGGGTATCTAATACCTGAATAGGTAAATATTGCTCTTCAGTCGGTTCTGCTATTAAAAAGTATAAGTTATGGATATACTTAGGGCTTGCTGAATAATGGTGAAATATAGACGAAGTAAGGGTTTTAGGGTCTTGTTTCGCGAAACAGGTGCAAGATTTTGAGAGAATCGTGGTTCAAAACCTTGCGTCTTCATGGTTCCGCGTCCTGTAGGGGCGAAGCATTCGGGCAATAACCTATCGGTAAAACCGGAGATTTTCTATCCGAATGCTTCGCCCGTACTTTTTGCCGCAAACCCCTACTTAACCGACTAAGATGCAGCAATGTTCCTGACTCCATTGCTATCTGTTAACCTATAGATGGAATATTTTCAATCAGCTTATGAAAGTGGTGCGGCTGGCTTGGGTGTTAACTTTGGCATTGATGATCATGCCGCCGACAACAGTGGCACAAACACTGGAGCAGTTATGGCAACAGGGTGAAACCGCTCAAGCGCAAAAAAAATACCCGGAAGCCGAAAGAATCTGGCGACAAATTATTCAGCTTGATCCTAACAGTGCTGTGGCTTTTAGCAATCTCTGCGCTGCGCTATTCCGTCAAAATAAGTTAGACGAAGCACTGATTTTCTGTCAAAAGTCGCTCGCTCTTGATCCAAAACTTCCAGAAACCTACAAAAATATAGGTAATGTCCTATATTTCCAGAAAAAACTGACGGAAGCGGAGGAAATGTACCGTAGGGCGCTCGCTCTTGATGATAAGTATGTCGATGCCTACTACGGTCTGGGTATCGTGCTGTCGGACCAGAAAAAACTGACGGAAGCGGAGGAAATGTTCCGTAGGGCGATCGCTCTTGATGATAAGAATGTCTATGCCTACTACGGTCTGGGTATCGTGCTGAGGGACCAGAAAAAACTGAAGGAAGCGGAGGAAATGTACCGTAGGGCGCTCGCTCTTGATGATAAGTATGTCGATGCCTACAACGGTCTGGGTATCGTGCTGTCGGACCAGAAAAAACTGACGGAAGCGGAGGAAATGTACCGTAGAGCGATCGCTCTTGATGATAAGTATGTCTATGCCTACTACGGTCTGGGTATCGTGCTGTCGGACCAGAAAAAACTGACGGAAGCGGAGGAAATGTTCCGTAGGGCGATCGCTCTTGATGATAAGAATGTCTATGCCTACAACGGTCTCGGTAACGTGCTGAGGGACCAGAAAAAACTGACGGAAGCGGAGGAAATGTACCGTAGGGCGATCGCTCTTGATGATAAGTTTTTCTATGCCTACGACGGTCTCGGTAACGTGCTGTGGGAGCAGAAAAAACTGACGGAAGCCGAGGAAATGTACCGTAGGGCGCTCGCTCTTGATGATAAGTATGTCTATGCCTACTACAATCTCGGTCTCGTGCTGAGGGACCAGAAAAAACTGAAGGAAGCGGAGGAAATGTACCGTAGGGCGCTCGCTCTTGATGATAAGTATGTCGATGCCTACAACGGTCTCGGTAACGTGCTGTGGGACCAGAAAAAACTGACGGAAGCGGAGGAAATGTACCGTAGGGCGATCGCTCTTGATGATAAGAATGTCTATGCCTACAACAATCTCGGTAACGTGCTGTATAACCAGAAAAAACTGAAGGAAGCGGAGGAAATGTACCGTAGGGCTTTAGATTTACCGGATGATACTACTGGGACTCCTACTACCGCTCATACCCTTGCCCATAATGGTTTGGGTCTGCTCCTACAGGAACAGGGCAAGCTAGAGGCAGCGATCGCTGAGTTCGAGAAGGCGACGAAAATCGATCCCCAGTATGAATTTGCCAGCAATAACCTGCAAGAGGCCCGGCGCTTGTTATCCTTGCAGCAACAACCGGAGCAGATCATCGCTTTGAATAATACCGAATATTTACGCCAAGAGGATCCCCTCACCCGGATCAAGCGATCGATCGTTAAAATCAGTGTTGTCTTTACCGGTAACGCCAAGGGGACTGCCTACGGTACGGGTTATGTGGTCAAACGCCGGGGAACGACGGTGTGGATTATCACTAATCGTCATGTGGTGGTCGATCGCGACACGGAACAGAGGGGCGATAATCTGGAAAATAATCTGGAAGTGGAACCCTATTACGGCGAAAATCTACCCAACCTCCCGCGCGATCGTGTAGTGGCTAAAATAATTCACATCACCCAACCCCAAGAAAACTTGGATTTAGCTTTGCTGGAAGTCACGGGTTTACCAGACGATATCAGTCCTTTAACCTTTCATCAAGGCGAAATTGCCCCAAACACACCGATTTCTATCATCGGACATCCTGAATCAAAAGATTGGTCGAAGTACGAGGCGATTACCATCGGCATTCAGTCTAGTAGCGGCAATTTATTAATCGATGTGAGTCTGGCCGTGGGGGGGTCTGGTAGTCCAGTATTTGATCAGGAAATGCGGGTGATCGGATTGATGTTTAAAACGATTAACGAGTCCCAAATCGATTCTTCCGGTATCGGTTTCGCTTACCCAATCGATCGAGTTCTCCAAAAATTAGCTCAATGGCAGGTTACTGTACCATGAAAAAATCATTTATTGCCCTCAACTTAACAATTCTTAGTCTTATTTTGGTCTCGTTCTTCCCTATTCAAGCTCAAAACTGTGGGACGGGAAATACTAGATCTAGCAACTATATCCAGAGAGATAATGACAAGCGCTGTGAGGGAATAGCTCCGATCGATATTGCGGGCAGTTTTAGTCTTATTTCCCTTTCTATCGGCCGGATTCGGGAGATGACTGACCCCCTAAAGTTGGAAGTACCTAGTCGTAATAACCGAGCGCCGAAAGTGATAGTGCGTTCTGTGCCAAAAAATTATCAACTCGATCCCCTCACCTTGCGTCCCCAAGGTTCTCGCTATCAATTTAAATGGTCTAACTATGTTATTGATCGCGAAGATATCGCCCTTGAAAGTCTGCGGGCCACGGCCTATATCAGTGAGGGTAGATTGATCTATTTGCCAGTTATTTTTAATCCGTCGGGAAAATACGATCTCGTCTTTTTTACTAATGTGCGTAGCCAGATCAAAGAATTACAAATCCTCCAGAACAACAAGGTTATCTATGAGACTTCTCGCCCTAACTGGCAACCAAAAGGAGAAATTTTCTTGAGTTGGGATGGTCGTACTTCTGATGGTAAACTGGCTAAGGCGGGATTGTACGAATTGCGAGTCAAAGCTTTATTAGAACAAGATGATGCTCCTCCCAGAAATGCCCCGATTAATATAACTTTTGAACATAATCCCCAGTGGCTAAAATGAAGTCCAAGCATAATTTTAAAAGTTTCTGGCGATTTATTAGGAAAAATCTCAAGTTTTGCACAGTTTTTATAGTTACTCTAGCACTGGTTTTCCTGTCGATTTTTTGGGGAATTATCCCAGTTAAACAAAACTTTGAAGGCAATTTATTGGTAAAAAGCTTTAGTTTTACCTGTCAAGAAAACGAAAGTTTATTGCTCAAAGATGTCTATAATCTTTCCCAAATAGATCTATCGGGACTGAAAAAATTTACCCTCGCTGGCATTTTTAGCAGTCTTGCAGATACCGAACTGAATAAACGAGAGCGACTAGAAATTGAATCAATCCGGGAAAATAGCACTTTAACAATTACCCCGACGGCGGATTTTATCCTGCAAGAACTCCGTTTACAAAAAGAAACTAGAGTAAAAAATCTCAAATACGCGCCTTTTAATAATCTTTTGGCTTTTAGTTTGCAGCCAAATTCTCAACCAGTAAATTTATCATTTAACCCTAGCGGCAACCCGATTAAAATAACTCTCTCTGGTTATAAAATTGCTAATTTACCCCAAAAAAAAGAGGATATTCCCCTCGAATTTAATCTCAGTACCACCGAATTTAAATTAGAAATACAACAAGCGATCGATGTTAATTTACAACTTTCTCAAGAGCAAGAACAGCCTATTTTTTGGCGCAATATTAAAGTTAGTAATGTTAGATTTGAGCGACCGATTATCACCGGTAATAATGTGAGAGATGACTTAGTGGAATCAACAATTATTTCCGGTAATATCCGGATGGCTCAACAGGATCTTAAGCTAGAAGAAAATCAATTCCTGATCGTCGAGAAACCGGGAGTAGAGATATTAAATCAGATAAAAATTATCCGAGAGGATAGTAACCAAAACCTCAAACTAAAAACCACGGGGGAAAACTTGCAGATTACCGAGGCATCACAAGGTTTAGAAGTGAGCGTTTCCGGCAATACCAACAGCATCCAAGTGGGGTTAAATCCGCGACTACCGATCGCCCAAATTCAAGGCAGTTTTTTATCCCGTTATCTTGGCAGCGAGGCGATCGTGGCGATAATTTCCTTTTCTGCTGGTTTGATTGTTTCCTTGCTTTCGTGGCTATTCGATAATTTTGCCGCTTCTCCCTAAAAATTACCGTCCCGCTCGCTAAACTGCCAAATTGATAAGATCCTTTGACCTTTCGCCGCCCTATTAAGCAAAACTAGGTATAAACACTTTCTTAAGAATTAACCTATGTCACAATAGATGAAGATAAACCAAATAGTGTGAAGTTGTAAACTAGGTATTACTGAATGGAACCGCTTTATCAGTACGCGTGGCTAGTTCCCGTCCTGCCTTTGGTAGGCGCTACCCTAGTCGGCGCGGGCTTAATTTCCTTTAATGAAGTCACCAATCGTCTGCGACAGGTGAATGCTGTATTGATCATTTCTACCCTCGGCGCGTCGATGGTGCTGTCTTTTGCGCTGCTGTGGAGTCAAATCAATGGACACGCTCCCTACAACCAAATGATCGATTGGGCATCGGCGGGTAACTTTCACCTGAAAATGGGTTATACGATCGATCACCTCAGTGCTTTAATGTCGGTTATCGTCACCACCGTGGCTTTTTTGGTGATGATTTATACCGATGGTTACATGGCCCACGACCCCGGTTATGTGCGTTTTTACGCCTATCTGAGCATTTTTAGCAGTTCTATGCTCGGTTTGGTCATCAGTCCCAACCTCGTCCAGATCTACGTTTTCTGGGAATTGGTGGGGATGTGTTCCTATCTGCTAGTAGGTTTCTGGTTCACTCGTCCGGCGGCTGCCGAGGCCTGTCAAAAAGCCTTCGTTACCAACCGCGTCGGCGATTTTGGCTTATTACTGGGAATGCTGGGTCTTTTCTGGGCTACCGGCAGCTTCGAGTTTGATATCATGGGTGAACGTCTAGAGGAATTAGTCTCTTCTGGAGCCATTGCCGGCAGTTTAGCGGCATTATTCGCCGTTTTAGTCTTCCTTGGACCGGTGGCCAAATCAGCCCAGTTTCCCCTTCATGTCTGGCTACCGGATGCCATGGAAGGTCCGACCCCGATTTCGGCCCTGATTCACGCCGCCACCATGGTGGCCGCCGGAGTTTTCCTGATTGCCCGGATGTATCCCGTTTTTGAGCCAATTCCCACGGCGATGACGGTAATTGCTTGGACGGGGGCCTTTACTGCCTTTCTAGGGGCAAGTATCGCCCTCACCCAGAATGATATCAAAAAGGGTTTAGCCTATTCCACCATCTCCCAATTGGGTTACATGGTTATGGCTATGGGTATCGGTGCTTATAGTGCGGGGTTATTCCACCTGATGACCCATGCTTATTTTAAAGCGATGTTGTTCCTCGGTTCCGGTTCGGTCATCCACGGTATGGAGGATGTGGTCGGTCATGAGCCGGTTTTAGCGCAAGATATGCGGATGATGGGCGGTTTACGCAAGTATATGCCCATTACTGCCCTAACTTTCCTGGTGGGAACTCTGGCCATCTGTGGGATTCCTCCTTTCGCTGGTTTCTGGTCGAAGGATGAAATTCTCGGTTTAGCTTTTGAGGCGAACCCAGCTTTATGGTTAATCGGTTGGGGGACTGCGGGTTTAACAGCTTTTTATATGTTCCGGATGTACTTTAACACTTTTGAAGGGGAGTTTAGAGGGACTAATAAGGAGATTAAACGCCGACTGTTAGCCAATGCGGGTGCGATTCCGGCTTTTGGACCGGGGGCAATGAATGTTAAGCAATTAGACTCGGAAGCACAGGAAGAAGACAACCACGGCCATCATGCCCATGAACCCCACGAATCGCCAATTACTATGACTTTACCTCTCATGATTTTGGCGGTTCCCTCTTTGTTAATCGGTTTGGTGGGTAAACCTTGGCAGAATTTCTTCGAGGGTTTTATTCATGTTCCTAACGAAGTGGTGGAAGAAGTTCATGCTTTTGATTGGACAGAGTTTCTGATTATGGCGGGTAATTCGGTGGGGATTGCTTTAATCGGGATTACTGTCGCTTCTTTGATGTATCTCCAGAAGAAAATTGACCCCGCAACTATTGCGGAAAAATTCCCCGCTTTGTATCGTTTTTCCCTGAACAAATGGTACATTGATAATCTCTATGATCGAGTTTTTGTCCAGGGTTGTCGTCGTCTCGCACGGCAAATTATGGAAGTGGATTATCGCGTTATCGATGGGGCAGTGAATTTAACCGGTTTAGCTACTCTTGTCAGTGGTGAAGGTCTCAAATACCTTGAAAATGGTCGCGCCCAATTCTACGCTTTAATTGTCTTTGCCGCAGTTTTGGGTTTGGTAATTGTCTATAGTCTGGTGTAGATTTTTAATCGGTTGACTAAAGATTTTTGGGGGCGCAAAGCCCCTTTTTTCAGCTTTAAGTCCCCCTTTTTAAGAGAGATTTAGGGGGATCAAACTCTTATAGTCAGATTTGGGAAAAGCGATCGCTTTTGATATACTCTTTAAAAATAGATGATAATTGAAATCGGTTTTGCTCCCTTTGAATTAAATAACGTTGTTGCAAGGATTGTAAACCATTGATTAAATCACTGACAGATAAATCTAGGTTATTTTTTAAAAGCCTGTAGTACCCTTAAACGTAACTTAAGTTCAACTAAGGATTATTCTAGGATGAAAACGGCAATTAAACCCAATCAATCAACTAAACCCTTGCTACAATCTCTATCGGTCGCTATGACATCGGCCCTCTTGTTGGGAGTGACCGCATTACCTAGCAAAGCCTCTATGATGGTTGTAGTACCAATAGATATAGCAATAGGTGATGGTACTCTTGAAAATCCCTTTTTACCAACTCCAGACCCCACTAATCCCGATGGTTTTAGTTTTGTCGATATTCCTATAGTCCCGGGTCAAATCTTCTTCTTCGATCCCGATGTGGCAGTGGGTTATGATTATGCCGTTACAGGAGGTCCGTTATTTGCTTCTGTTTTAATTCCTGGTCCCTTACCCAATGGAGACAGTAACTTCACCCTAGAATTACCCGGCGGTGTTGGTAGTTTTCCTCTGACAGCTGGAACATCCTTCAACTTATTAGACTATAATACTATGGGCTTTAGTAGCTTCCGTATTAGCGGTATTGACACAATGGAAATGCTTGATCCTACTAATCCTCTTGCTTTCGTAACTGGATTAAGCTTTACCAATAGTGGCATGGTGAGTGTTACTCAAAATCCCGTTGTAGTAAATATTCCTGAACCTTCAAGCTTGTTAAGTTTTGGTTTATTAGGATTAGGTTTTGGGATGAAGAAACTCAAGAAATAACTGATTAAAATATTCAATTGTGATCGCTTTTTTATCGGGTGCATTAACAAAGTATAATGCGCTTTATTTGTTGTCTATTGACGAATTCAATAAACATAAGATAAAATACTATTGATACTCGTAACCATTAAAGAGAGATATGAAGATCAATCCCATTCTAGATAACTCTTTAACCCTTGAACAAAGAGTGACTGCTTTAGAAACAGAATTATTAGAAATTAAACAAAAACTGACTCAACCCCATTCTTGGTGGTTAAAGATAGCGGGAAGTTTTGAGGAAGATCAAACCTTTGATGAAGTGGTTAAACTAGGACAAGAATGGCGTAAATCTGTTGAGTGATAACTTTAATACATGACATAGATTTTTGATACCGATAACCTTAGCTTTATTCAACGGAATGGAAAAGAAGGAAAGCAAATATTAAAAAAGTTAGCCACCCTAGATAATCCAGAAGTGGCGGTTACAATTATTACCTATGAAGAACAAGTAAGAGGAAGACTTTTATTCATATCCAAAGCAAAAACAGTAGAACAGCAAATTTTAGCTTATCAAGGGTTAGAACAATTAATCATTGACTATCAGTCAATTGTGTTAATTCCTTTCAATCAAGTCGCCATGTTAGAATATCAACGCTTGCGAAAATTGTACCCTCGTCTGGGAAAAATGGAGCTTAAAATAGCAGCAATTACTTTAACAAACAAAGGAATTTTCTTAACTCGTAATAGTACCGACTTTCAACAAATTGACGAATTCAAAATAGAAGATTGGTCAGTCACTTAAACCTGAATTGATTTAATGATTAATTTTCACCCAGTCATCGCAGATGAATTAGCCTCCCTTAAAAACAGGTAAAGTGACTATCACCATTTTGCCTAATTTTTTCGCTCTGGTAATGAACTTTTGATTATGAAATGATCCAAAGACGTTAATTTAAAAGATTGAGGTCAGGGGAGTTGGTTGGGTTGGTTTTGTGTTAAAATCGGGTTAGGGCTAGTCTGAATCATTTATCCTGTATCATTTAACGGTGGAGAAAACTATGCTAAAAACCTTTAAAGCAATTTTGACAAATAATACCCTTCAATGGCTTGATGAAACCCCTGAAATCAACTCCGAACATCCTGTTAATGTTTATATTACCTTATTAGAAGAAAATATCATTGGTGAAAATCGATCTAACGGTCAGAAAATGGCCAATGCTTTGAAAAAAATTGCTAACAATAATACTTTTACTGATGTTGATACCCAACAGTGGCAACAACAAACTCGACGCAATCGCTCTCTTCCGCTCCCCCTTGCCTCGTCTCAACAAGCAATTTAAATTACGAACAGCTTACCATTTTTCTTTATTCGTGGCAGACATTCTACTCCCCTTTCCCCCCCAACCCCCCCCGATGTCGGGGGGGTTGAGGTGAGGGTAATTAACCATCTCTGCCATTACTTTAGAAAAATGGTATTAAGCTATAATAATCATTAGCCAACAACAATTATTACTATGTCTTTTGCAGCTAAATATCGAGATCGGATTGTGATTAACCCAGACATTCGCAGTGGCAAGCCTTGCATTGTCAATACTCGTATTGCAGTAGCAGATATTTTTGATTATCTAGGAGGAGGGATGACTATTGAAGAAATATTAGATGATTTCCCCGATCTTACCTTAGAAGATATACAAGCCTGTTTTGCATTTGCCGCCGAGAGGGATCGTCGTTTAATGGTTATTCCCTATGAAGCTGCTATTTGACGAAAATTTATCACCTAAACTACCTCTGTTGCTGGTATCACATTTTCCCGATAGCACTCATGTTAGAGATTGTGGCCTAAAAGGGTTTCCCGATCAAAGGATTTGGGAATATGCGTGTATCAATGGATTTATAATTGTCTCGAAAGATTCTGATTTTTATCAACGGAGTTTGTTGTATGGCCAACCTCCAAAGTTCATCTGGCTGAGGATTGGAAATTGTACCACTCATCATCTAATCAGTCTTATTTTAAAACATAAACAAGCTATTAAGAGATTTAGCAATAATTCTACCGAGTCAGTTTTAGTAATTGCATAATGATAAGCTGTACTGAATTTAAACTGCGTAGGGGAAATTTTAGTACAAATGCTCAAACTGCTTCTCCCTGCTCCGGTGCTCCCCGCTCCCCTGCAATCTTAACGAGTAATTTAGATAGTCAACAGCTTATATTATCCTAAGCGATCGCTTTTCTTTTCTGGTGCATCTTTTGGGCGAACGCAGTTCGCCCCTACATTGTGGACAAAATCCGTTACTGTAGGGGCGCAAAGCTTGCGCCCTCCGATCGATTGGGATATTATTCCCACGCAAGTCCCCTATCGGAAATTTTAGTACAAATGCTCGAACTTGCAACTCCAGCAATCCCGTACAATCTTAACGAGCAATCTGGATAGTCAACAGCTGATCACGGTTAATTCTTTGTCACCCCGTCAGAGCAAGAGCAAAGCACAGACAGAAGCGAAGCTCAACCCGATGATTAGCTAATGGTATCGATAAACATCTTCAATGCTGCTTTTGAGAAGGAGACGGGTTGCTAAAGCCTCTATAATAAGTAGCCATAGAGATGCCGACAACTTCCCCTGTCGATAGCGAATAAGGAGAAAAAAAACCCAGTGTTTGTCCTCAAAGGTTACGAGTATTTTCTAGGATTTCTGCTCGCTTGCAGTTTAGTACCAATCCTATCCCTAACTGCCTCCAAAGTCCTGCGGCCTAGTGGTGGTGGTCCGGAAAGACGCACCACTTATGAATCGGGGATGGAACCGATCGGCGGTGCTTGGATTCAGTTTAACATTCGTTATTATATGTTTGCCCTCGTTTTCGTGGTTTTTGACGTGGAAACCGTCTTTCTCTACCCTTGGGCAGTAGCTTTCAATCAATTGGGCCTATTAGCTTTTGTAGAAGCACTGATCTTTATTGCTATCCTTGTGGTTGCTCTCGTCTATGCTTGGCGAAAAGGAGCCTTAGAATGGTCATAACGGCCATAATTTTCCTTATTTTTGACTTTTCATAAGAGGATAACCCGATGAGTCCCAACCCTACCAGCGAATTTAAGCAAATTATCGAACAACAAAGCGAAAAAATCCTCAATCCCATCGAACGCACCAAAGTTACCCAGGATTTATCGGAAAATGTCATCCTCACCACCGTTGATGACCTGTATAACTGGGCGCGTTTGTCAAGTCTTTGGCCGATGCTATACGGTACAGCTTGCTGTTTTATCGAGTTCGCAGCCTTGATTGGTTCCCGTTTTGATTTTGATCGCTTTGGTTTAGTTCCCCGTTCTAGTCCCCGGCAAGCCGATTTAATCATCACTGCCGGTACAATCACCATGAAAATGGCCCCCGCTTTGGTGCGTCTGTATGAAGAAATGCCGGAACCTAAATACGTTATCGCCATGGGTGCCTGTACGATTACGGGGGGAATGTTCAGCAGTGACTCCACCACTGCGGTTAGAGGGGTAGATAAACTTATCCCCGTGGATGTCTATATACCCGGTTGTCCCCCCCGTCCGGAAGCGATTATCGATGCGATTATTAAACTGCGGAAAAAAGTCGCTAACGAATCTATTCAAGAACGCGGGACTGTCCTCCAGCAAACCAATCGTTATTACAGCACTACCCACAAAATGCAGGCCACGGAACCGATTCTTACGGGTAAATATCTGCAATCGGCCACCCGTCAAGCACCTCCGAAAGAGTTGCTAGAAGCCACCGGTATGCCTGTTCCCCCCGCTCTTTTGACCACGAAACAAAAGGAAGAAATCTAAATGACTGAAGAAACGACAGCTATTGTGCAAGCTGGCCCCACTTCGATTTGGTTAAGTGAAAATGGTTTTGAGCATCAAGCTTTAGAAGCTGACCATAGTGGTGTGGAATTGATTAAAGTAGAAGCAGACTTTTTAATTCCTCTGGCCACTGCTTTATACGCTTATGGCTTTAATTATCTCCAATGTCAGGGCGCTTACGATTTGGGACCGGGGAAAGAATTAGTTAGTTTCTATCATCTGGTCAAAGTAACCGATAATGTCGATAGTCCCGTGGAAGTGCGCTTAAAAGTCTTTCTTCCCAGAGATAATCCCCGGGTTGCCTCGGTTTACTGGATTTGGAAAGCAGCTGACTGGCAAGAACGAGAAAGTTATGATATGTTCGGCATTATTTATGAAGGACATCCCCACCTGAAACGGATTTTAATGCCGGAAGATTGGGTCGGTTGGCCTCTACGCAAAGATTACGTTTCTCCCGAATTCTACGAACTACAGGACGCTTACTAAGTCGAGAAATTAATCACTAATATCGGGTTAGAAGATATTTCTAGCCCGATTTTTTTGAGATTTAGGGACAAGATAAGCTCTTGAGTATTTAGTCAGTTAAATCTACATTTCGTAGCCAAACTTATTGGCATCTACTTCTTGTAAATTAATATCGATTAAACCGTATTCTAACCAGCGTTGGGAAACCTTGACCGCCATGGCAGGATCCGACTCCAAAGGTTCCCCCCATTCGTGGTCAGTTTCAGGATACATTTTAGTGGTGGCATCAATTCCCATTCTCCCCCCCAAACCGACCTTTTCGCTGGCAAAATCGAGGCTATCAAAGGGGGTTTCCGGGAGAATAAACACATCGCGAACCGGATCCACTTTAGAACTAATTGCCCAAACCACTTGCCGGGGGTCGCGAATATTAATCTCCTTATCGACGACGATGACAAATTTAGTATAGGTGAACTGGGGTAAGGCACTCCAAAAAGCTAAGGCCGCTCGCCGCGCTTGTCCGGGATAGGCTTTATCAATGGAGATAATCGCCGCTTTATAGCTTAAAGCTTCCATCGGTAGGAAAAAATCCCTGATTTCTGACACCTGTTGCCGTAAAATCGGTGTATAAATACGATTAAGAGCGATCGCCATCATCGCTTCTTCCTTGGGAGGACGACCGCTAAAAGTGGTTAAATAAATGGGGTCGCGACGATGGGTCATGCAGTGGAAATGAATCAGGGGTGAATCTTCCACACCGCCATAGTAACCCATGTGATCACCAAAGGGGCCATCTGGCAATACCTCTCCGGGGGTAATTGTTCCTTCCAGGACGATTTCTGCGTCGGCCGGCACTTGCAAATTGAGGGTTTTACACTTGGCTAACTGTACCCCAGAACCGCCGTACAATCCCGCAAACAGCCATTCTGAGAGATCTACGGGGATAGGAGTGGCGGCGGCCATGATAATTAAAGGATCGACCCCTAAAGCGATGGCTATTTCCAATTTTTTGCCCATTTGTGCCGCTTTTCGCAGGTGACGCGCCCCACCGCGCACGGATAACCAGTGGACGGTCATGGTATTGTGAGACTGTAGCTGTAAGCGATAGACACCGACGTTAGGGGTTCCCGTTTCGCAATCTTTGGTAATTACTAGCCCTAGGGTGATAATCTGGCCTGCATCCCCCGGATAGGGGCGAATCATCGGAATTTTCTTTAAATCTACCTCATCCTCCTCTAAAATCACCTGTTGACAGGCAGGAAAAAAGTTACGGTTGGGTTTGGCTTTCAGGACATCAAATAAAACTTTACCAAAATCGATCGCTTGGGAGAGTTTTTTCGGCGGTTTCGGTTGTTGCAACAGGGCGAGTTTTTTGCCTAAATCTTCCAATTCTTCGGGTTTATTCAGGTTCATCGCCCAACAGATGCGTTCTACGGTTCCCATGAGGTTAATAGCGACGGGAAACTCTGCTCCTTGCACGTTTTCAAACAGTAGGGCCGGTCCCCCCACCTGTAGCATCCGATTAGCGATCTCGGCAATTTCTAAATCGGCAGAGACCGATGCACTAATGCGGCGTAATTGCCCACGCTCTTCTAAAAGCTTAATAAATCCTCGTAAGTCTCTAGCCATGATGAAGAAATGTAAATAAATCCCTGTCTCTATTATCTCTTAGGGCGGCAGTTTCGGTGGGGGATAGTCACCGGTTTGAGAGTTGGAGGCGATTCTCGTCTAGAATTAAGGAAAAAAATCCCCATCTTTCAAGCATCATTCCTAACCCTAAATTTATGCTTATCCAGCCCGGAGGTCAACATGATTAAGGATATTGAAATTAGTAATTTTAGATGTTTTGAGCATACCAAAATTGAAGGTTTTGAGCGAGTTAATTTAATTGGCGGTAAAAACAATTCAGGGAAAACTGCCCTATTAGAGGCAATATTTTTGTATAGTTATCCCTATCCAAATACTATTCATGAAGTCAGAGAAGCTATTCGCAAGGAATCTTTAGCAGTTGTTCAGGCTGTTCCTAAAAATGCTTGGGATAATTTATTATTCAATCTTGATAGAAAAAATATTATTGAGTTAAAAGGCTCCCAATCTAACCAAGGAGATAAATTGGTAAAAATATCGATTTCCGATTCTCTTAAAGATAGCGTTTTAGGCATCTCTGAAGACTGGCAAAAATTATACGATTTTATCGCTAAAAATAAATCAGTTATTTCTATCTTAAATATTCACACAAGTTTTGACCTCAAGAATGACTCAAAAGATAGTCAAATGAACTATTTTTTAATTGCTAGTTCTGAGGGAATACTCGCTTTACCTGATGCGGGTGATGAGGAACCAGTAATCATTGCCGCATCTGTCAATAAATCTTTGGAAGAATTGAGCGAGTCCTATACTAAAATAGTTTTTAATGAACAGGAAAAAGAAGTACTAAAAGCCTTGCAAAGACTTGATCCGTCCATTGAGAAAATAGAAAGTTTTTTTCTGGGTGAACCAAATTTATATCTGAAAAGAAAAGAGAGAAAACGCCTACCCATATCTCTGTTTGGTGAAGCTATTAATCGTCTGATAGAGATGATTTTTGCTCTACTCATCAATCCTAAAAAAATTATTTTTATCGATGAAATAGAAAATGGTCTTCACTATACTGCTTACCCAGATATTTGGAAAACTTTATTCCGATTAGCTATCGAACTAGATAGCCAAATTTTTGCCACAACTCATAGTTTAGAGATGATCCAAGCTTTTGCCGATGTGGGGTTAGAATATTATCCAGAAGAGGGGGCCTATTTTGAACTAGCAAGGAGTCCCAGAACTGATAAAATTATCGGTATTAAAAGTGAATTAGATATCTTAGATTACGCGCTCAAGCATAATGATCGAATCAGAGGTGAGTAGAATCGTGGCTAATGTAATGATTGTTGAGAGTCAAGATGATGAGGCTTTTTTACGAGCTATTATTGAGCATATTAATGAATCAACTCATCTAACGATAACTATTGTTGAATTTTATATTCTAGACGGAATAGAACGAGAAAATTATCGTAGCCTTGAACAACGACTGAAACGACTTAATGACACCCTGCTTAAAGATGATATTCAAAAGATAGGTATTGTTTTAGATTTAGATGAACAAACCAGAGAAGAAAGACTTGCTCTGGTTAGTCAATGTATTCAAAGAGTTTTTAGAGAAGCAGCCAGGATAGATGATATCCAAAAGCTATTTCAATTAAATGCTTCTACGAATAAGCTAAAACGCACTTAAACCACCTAAAATAGAAATAGTAACTTGAGAAAAATCCTACTTATGCCAGCCAAAGATTTCCTAGACTTAGAAGAAAAGAAAAACTTACAAAA
>VYLF01000040.1_pt1 | contig 77714 bp, 73 predicted proteins | sample 5114371 | NCBI WGS metagenome assembly VYLF01 (sample SAMN12291773, study PRJNA351875) | freshwater metagenome | isolation source: freshwater lake | place: USA: Michigan, Kent Lake | collected 2013-08-15 | reverse complement strand
ATCGACCGATCGTGCAGCTTCCATCCTCGACACCGGCATTGCTGCTGGTGAAAGCATCATGGAATTGCTGAACGAAATGAAGGGCAAGGCGCTTGCCGCTTCACAAGCCGGTCTCTCCGCAGGTACTCAGAGTGCTCTGGCAGCGGACTTTGCCCAATTGCGCGATCAAATCACCAGCATCGGTGCCAACGCATCGTTTGACGGCGCCAACATGATCGGTGCCACGCCAGCAAGTGCCATTGCTCTGGGTGATGCCGCGGGTGGTAACACCATCACCGTTGCCGGTGCCAGCTTGGCATTGGGTGGTGCAACGATCACCGTTACCGGTACTTCGGTCCTTACGTCCGCTGGTGCAGCAACCACGGCCCTGGGTCTGGTCAACGCCTCCATCGACCTTTTGGGTACCCAATTGGCGACTTGGGGTGCAGGTGCAAAGCGTTTGGAAGTGCACAAAACGTTTGTCAGCAAGTTGCAAGACGCTTTGTCCAACGGGATTGGCTCCATCGCAGACGCCGACTTGGCCAAGGAAAGCGCCAAGCTGCAAGCGCTGCAAACCAAGCAACAGCTGGGCATTCAAGCCCTGTCGATTGCCAACAGCTCGTCGCAGTCGGCTCTGTCGCTGTTCCGTTAAACGAACCAGTACTAGCTATCAATTTGGGTCCAAGCCAATGGCTTGGACCCCTTTTTGTTTGAGATATGCCACTTTTGCATAGAATTACTGTATAGTTAGATAAAATTGAAACTATATTCAAGAGAATTTGTACTTTGATCTCCGCTATTCTTCACGTCGATCACTAGGATCAATGCACCTGAATGGTGCATCATTGTGTGTAAGGAGATCAAGAATGATCAGCGTAAATACAAATAGCGGTGCCATGGTCGCCATGCAAACCATGAACAAAANNNNATCGACCGATCGTGCAGCTTCCATCCTCGACACCGGCATTGCTGCTGGTGAAAGCATCATGGAATTGCTGAACGAAATGAAGGGCAAGGCGCTTGCCGCTTCACAAGCCGGTCTTTCCACCGGCTCTCAAAATGCTTTGAATGCTGATTTTGTTCAATTGCGCGATCAAATCACCAGCATCGTTGCTAACGCATCGTTTGACGGTGCCAACATGATCGGTGCCACGCCAGCCAACGCCATTGCTTTGGGTGATGCGGCAGGTGGTAACGCCATCACCGTCAACGGTATCAGTTTGGCATTAGGTAGCACGACGATCACCGTGGCGGCTGGTACGGCCATCACTTCCGCCGCACTCGGCGCTACCGCTTTGGGTCTGGTCAACGCCTCCATCGACGCCTTAGGCACCCAATTGGCGACTTGGGGTGCAGGTGCAAAGCGTTTGGAAGTGCACAAAACGTTTGTCAGCAAGCTGCAAGACGCTTTGACCAACGGGATCGGCTCCATCGCAGACGCCGACTTGGCCAAGGAAAGCGCCAAGCTGCAAGCGCTGCAAACAAAGCAACAGCTGGGCATTCAAGCCCTGTCGATTGCCAACAGCTCGTCGCAGTCGGCTCTGTCGCTGTTCCGTTAATTAACGGCTGACATAAACTTCAGGCCCGGCGTCACACCCGGGCCTGTTTTCTATGTCTAAACATCACATCAATAAGTCTTAATTTTATCTAAAATGCGGTTGATTGGGAAAACCTTCCATTGATAGTCCTGTGGTAGGGTAATCGCGGGTTATTACGACCTAGGCGCTTTAGTAGATGTGCCTGGTACACAAGAACTGGAGGGGGCCGGTGGCGACATCGGTCTAGGATCGGATGAACATCGAGACGAAGAACATCTCGCTGGCACAAACCGCACCAATCGCTCCCATACGTCTGGGGCAGGAGGCGGTTGTGGTGCAACCAGCGTCCAAGAATATTAGAAATCAGCAAACCAATGACCGTGCGTCGTCAAGCGACTATCAGCGCGCGGCAAGGCAAGAGGCCAAATCTGTTTCGGTTGAGATCGAGCAAGATGCGCTCGAGGCCCAGCAACGCGTTGCCCTGGTTGAGAAGATTATGGGAACCAACAAATCTTTGGTCATTGAGAAGAGCAAAGAGTTTGAGGGCTTCGTCTATAAGTCGGTGGATCGGGTGACGGGCGAAGTCACACGGATTTGGCCGATTGAAGACTTGGCCAGCACGCTGACCTCACTTGCCGATGAAGATGAGCGCGCCACCATGCGCGGCATGATGATCGACGCAAAAGCCTGAAACGGCCTTGCTGCTAAAAATCTCACCGTAACTTTGAAAGTTGCGCTTACCCATCAGAAATCGGCTTCTGGTGGCATTTACCATTGGTTATTCAAATCAAATCACCTCTGAATGCCTCTTACTCATTCATTCTAGGAGGTCTGATTTGACAACGACCGTTCACACCAATTTGGCGGCCTTGGGCGCTGTCCAATCCTTCAACAGCGTCAATCGCGGGGTTGAAACTGTCCAAAACCGGATTTCGACAGGGCTAAAGGCAAGTGGTGCGCGCGATGGCGCTGCCACCTTCGGCATCGCCCAGCAACAGCGGGCAGAAGCCAGTAGTTTAGACGCTGTTACTACCAGCCTTAACCGCGCCATTAGCATCGCCGATGTCGCCCTCGCAGCTGGTTCTTCATTGTCAGATATCCTAACGCAGATGCGGCAAAAGGCCGTCGCGGCGTCCGATGCTTCAATCTCAGACATAAGCCGCGCGATTCACAACGCAGACTTTATCGCCCTGCGGGATCAAATTAGCGGCATCATCGCCAATGCCGTATTCGACGGCCAAAATTTGTTAGGTGGGCCAGCTGGTACAAACATTACCTTTCTTGCCAGCACGAACGGATCCAACAGCCTCGACCTCCCGGTCTTGGATTTACGACTACCAGCAACACCAAGCGCCGTCGCCAGCCCCGCCGCCGCCATGTATTTGGGAAGCGGCACGGCACTGACCACCGCGGCCAATAGTGTCGATGCTGCAGCCCGGGTCAGCGCCAGTCTCGACTTTCTCAACACCGAGCTTTCGCGGCTTGGCGCTGCCAGCAAAATGTTCGAAAGCCAGAAAGTCTATTTCTCGAAACTCAAAGACAGCGTCACGGCTGGAATTGGCCACATGGTTGACGCCGATTTGGGCTATGAAAGCGCACGATTACAAGCCTTACAAACGCGGCAGCAATTATCTGTGCAAGCTATGTCTCTGGCAAACAAAGCCCCTCGGGCTATCTTGAATCTCTTGCGGGACATCTAGTTCAACGATAGAATTATCCTCTATTGTTGGCCACCCGTGCGCTTGGCTGTATTAAGAAAGGAAAGTCTGATGCTGATTTCCCTAACGATGCTATTGGCTGCCAGTATTGGCCCAACCTCTGAACAAGCACCGGCGGCAAATCCCGCTGATGCCAAACCAAGTGTTGTCAATCCTTATGCAGGCCGTCCCAGTGCTCGGATTATGCTCTCTCGACAGGTCCGCAACTTTGTTGTTCGGCGGGAAGAGGATAGTGATCGCGTCATCTATCTGGAATCCCCCCGCAACACTTGGTTTCGGGGTGAAATGGTTTGCCGCGGCGGGGGAGACCCGCGCGATGCCAAGTCGTTTAGATCGGCCGGCCACGGCAATGGTATCGATACCGGCACTACGTTGATTTTCTATGATTTATCGAGAGAAACTTCGAACTGCACTTTGGTGAGTTTGGTTAGCCTAACACCAGAAGAGGCTTTGGAATTAAAATTGGTCCGCCCACCAAAGGCAAAGAAAGGCTAAAGCTCTTTCACCGGTGACCTAAGTCAGTCTAAAGAGGCGTTATGAAGAATCAATCTGTCCGTTTCCTACTCGCCTCCACACTCATTCTGATCGCGGCTTGCGCGCCGGCAGCCAAAACACAGGCCCCTGCGGCGGCGTCGGCCCAGACCATCAAGGTCACCGAAATTGCCGCTGGTCTGGCTTATCCTTGGGGCGCGGCAATCCTTCCCGATGGCTCCATTTTGGTAACCGAACGCGACGGCCGTTTGCGGGTTATTCGCGATGGCAAATTGGTAGAAGCCCCGATCACGGGGGTTCCCGAAGTCTTAAATGACGGCCAGGGCGGTTTGTTTGACGTGGCGCTGCACCCTGATTTTGCGACAAACGGCTTGGTCTATCTGTCCTTTGCCAAAGGGACCAAGTCGTCGAACCATACGGCCGTGGTGCGCGGCAAGTTTGACGGCAAAGCTCTGACCAATGTCGAGCCGGTTTTTGACGCCGTGCCAGAGCGGCAGACACAAGCCCACTTTGGCGGTAGATTGTTGTTTATGCCGGATAAAACGCTCATCGTCACCTTGGGAGATGGCTATAAATATCGCGATAAAGCGCAAGACCTTTCGAGCGATCTAGGCAAGATTGTGCGCATCACCGATACCGGCGCACCAGCCCCAGGGAACCCTTTCGCCGGCCAAGCGGGCAAGCGCGCTGAAATCTATTCCTATGGCCACCGCAATGTTCAAGGCATCGCGCGCGATCCCGTCAGCGGCACCCTCTATGCCCATGAGCATGGGCCTAAAGGCGGCGATGAAGTCAATGTCATCCAGCCCGGCAAGAATTACGGCTGGCCCGTGATCACTTATGGGGTAGATTATTCTGGCGCGCCGATCAGCATGGAAAATAAGCGCGACGGGATGGAGCAACCGTTGGTCTATTGGGTGCCATCTATCGCCCCGTCCAGCATGGTATTGTACACAGGCAGTCTGTTCCCGGAGTGGAAGGGTGACCTTCTCGTGAGCGCTTTGGCTGGACAACAAATACGCCGGGTTGACCTGGAAAATGGTGCGGTGAAAGCCCAAGAAACCCTGCTGGCAGAGCGTGAAGAGCGGTATCGCGCCATCATCCAAGCACCAGATGGCAGCTTGATCGTCCTCACCGATGATCCAGAAGGTAAAGTGCTGCGCTTAAGCCCGAATTGATCATGACCTTGGTTGCAACCCAAGAAATTCTGGCCTTTGCCCATCAGCTTGCCGACCTCGCGCGGGCGGCAATTCTACCTTTTTTTCGAGCTGAGGCAGCGATTGAGAATAAGGCAGAAACTGGCTTTGATCCGGTCACAGCGGCTGACAAAGCTGCTGAGGAGGCGATGCGCGCCAAAATCCGCGCCGAACGCCCGAATGACAGCATCGTCGGCGAAGAGTTTGATGATCACGATGGCAATTCGGGCTGGACTTGGGTGCTGGACCCCATTGACGGCACACGCGCCTTCATCGCTGGCACGACAACTTGGGGCGTCCTGATTGGCGCACGCTATGAAGGCAAGCCGTTGGTCGGCATTATGGACCAACCCTTTGCCGATGAGCGCTGGGCCGCAAACCCTGATCGGGGGTTCTGGTCGCGCGGACGTGCCCGTCAGCCCCTGATGACACGCAAAAATGTGGCTTTAGATCAAGCGCTTCTGGCCACGACTGACCCCTTCTTGTTTCAAGGCGGTCAGCATGACGCGTTCTTGGCCTTGCGCGCCGCAACCCGCCTGACCCGTTATGGGCTTGATTGCACCGCCTATGCGCTGTTGGCGCATGGCCATGTTGATCTGGTGGTAGAGCCAGGCCTGAAAGATGTCGACATTGCTGCCCTGATCCCCATTATTGAGGCGGCAGGCGGCGTTGTCACCGATTGGCAGGGCCGCCATCACCCAAAGGGTGGTGACATTATTGCGGCGGGATGCCCGGCGCTGCATGCCAAAGCCTTGTCCTTCGTGGCAGGAGAATAAGCCTTCCCTGCCCGCTGGTATGCCTTAGGTCTTAATCCCGTTCTGCCAGTCGGCTATCACCGTATCAAGCACGTCAAGGGGAAGTGGGCCCGGCAGCAAGACTTGGTCGTGGAAAGCCTTGATGTCGAATTTAGCGCCCAGCTTGGTTTTTGCATCGGTACGCAGGCGGATCAGATTGGTCTTGCCAACCATATAGCTGCAGGCTTGGCCGGGCCAAACGCAATAGCGCTCTACTTCCGTGACAATGCTATCGCGCGTGTCGCCGGTGGCTTCCAGCATATAGTCAACCGCCTGTTCCTTTGTCCATTTCTTGGCATGAAGGCCGGTATCGACGACAAGGCGGGCAGCGCGGAACGCGGCTGACTGAGCATAGCCCAAGCGGCCTGCAATATCATTTTCATAGAGGCCCAGTTCATCTGCCAATTGCTCCGCATAGAGCGCCCAGCCTTCCCCATAAGCGCCAAACCACAGCATTTTTGAACGCAAGAACGGTAGGCCTTGAGCCTCTTGTGCAAGGGAAATCTGTAAGTGGTGGCCAGGCTGGGCCTCATGATAGGTCAAAGTCGGCAAGGACCATTTAGGCCAAGCCGCCGTGTCGCGCAGATTGATGTAATAAGCACCAGGGCGCGACCCGTCGGGGGCGGGTGACTGATAATAGCCGCCAGGAGCACCCGCTTCCGTATAGGCTGGGACGCGCTTTACTTCGCAATCGGCCTTAGCCAGCGTCGCAAACACCTCTGGCAAGCGCTTCTTGAGGTCGGCCATCTGCTTGTTCAAATCCGCCAGCAATTGCTCTTTGCCAGCGTCTGTATTGGCATATAGATACTTGGGATCTTTGGCTAAAGCGCTCATACGCTCAGCCACACTGCCTTCGGTCATACCTAGCTTCTTCAAGCCCTCATCCATTTGAGACCCGAAGGAGCGCACCAGATCACGGCCTAGTTCATGGATTTCGTTGGGCGACATTTTGGTCGTCGTCCAATAGCCCGTTGCAGCCTGATAATAGGCTTCACCCTGTGGCAGCTTCCAAACCCCGGCATCAGCAGTCGACTTAGTCCGCAACTCTTCCAGCAAGGCAATCTGGGCTTGATAGGCGGGGAAGACTTTCTCTGTCACCAATTTGGTGGCCGCTGCTCCCAATTGATCGGAACCCAGACCCGACTCCTTAGCCTTACGGACCAAGCCCGACACCAAAACGGTTTCAGCAACGGGGATTTTCATGAAGCTGCGCAATTGGCCAAGGGCGCGATCGATGATGAAATTCGGCGGGATGACGCCTTTGGCGGCATCGGCTTTAACGCGCTCTACCTCATGGCCCATTTGACCGGCGAAGCCGTCGACACGCGAAAGCCACGCATCTGCGTCGTCTTGGGACTTCACCACGTGCTGGCTATCCAAGAAGTCTGGCATGCCGACATAACTGCCGGTCAATTGCGACAGGATGTAAGGATTGGGGGAGCCATAGCCCGCCGTGCCATAGCCCATTGGTGCGGCAGCAGCGGCATAACGCGTGGAGGACAAGACAACCGCATGGGTTATCTTGTCCGTCGGGTTCAGGCTTTCTGGTTTGATCTTCTCAAGGTCCTTGATCCAACCAGCGACCCATTGATTGCGGGCAGTTTCTGCGGCGGCAGAAGCGTCTGAAACTCGGCCTTTATAGGGCCCACCAGCCAAAGCCTCCGGAACCGTTAAGCTGGTCGCATATTCGGGCGAGTCCTTGAGCATGGCCGTGGTGATGGAATCAATCACCGCCTTCAGCTCTGGATTGGCCGTACTTTTATCGGCACAGCCCCACAAAAAGGCTGTAGCCCCGATTGCACCCGTGCCCAACAGGGCACCCCGCCGCGTTAGCGTCATGTTACTCTACCTTTTCCTCTAGCCTGCCCTCACCCTGCGAGGACGCACTTACCATTCTTGATCACGACCACATCGCGGGATTTCACGCGGGCTTCAAACGACACCACATTGCCATCCCGCCACATCTGCACGCTCACCGTCTCACCGGGGAAGACTGGCGAGGAGAAGCGCACGTCATGGCTCAAAATCAGGCTGGGATCATTGCCGCAATAGGCGGACAACACAGCCCGGCAGGTCAGTCCGTAGGTGCACAGGCCGTGCAGGATTGGACGCGGGAAACCGACCATTTTCGCAAAATCAGGATCGGCATGCAGTGGATTACGATCGCCCGACAGACGATAAATCAAAGCCTGATCGGGGCTGGTGGGAATGTCGACTTCCATATCTGGCGCGCGATCTGGAATAGGATGGGACTCTGGCCCGCCTTCACTGGGCCCACCAAAGCCACCATCGGCGCGGGCAAAGATAGACGAAGTCAAGGTGCACAGCGGGCTATTGTCCTTTTTGTCACGGATCACAGTCTCGCTGATCAAAACAGCGCCCTTGCCTGCGCCCTTATCAAGGCACTCAACAAAGCGGCTATCGGCCAAAATCGTTGCAGCAGCTGGCAGCGGCTTATGCATGGTCACGCGCTGTTCGCCATGCACCACCATCGCATAATTGATACCCGTATCGCCAACCCGGCCCGCGCCCCAAGCAATCACGGTCGCCATGGTAGGGATGGTCTTTAAGCCGTTTTCATAAACAAATGGCAGCTCACCCTTATCCATCGGGTCAGCGCCCATACCAATGCCCAAGGCGTAAAGCATAGTCTGCGTATCGCCATAGGAAAATTCTTGGTCCTTGGATGTCAAAGACATCACGTGCTCATAATTGATCGCCATGGGTATTCCTCCAGCTGTGCCTATATTCGTTTGGCTTTTCAGCCATGTGACAGAATAAATCAGCCGCGCGCAAGGGGGCATGCATGGCCCCACTGCCTTAACTCAGATCAGCCTTTGGGCTTAAGCAGCCACCACAGGATCATGCTCGGCCACCCAATGACCGGGGGCCACTTCCATCAATTGTGGACGATATTGCGGCCCATCACCATCCACGAGTTTTGACTTCATGAAACGCAATTGCGCGCGCGGATCCATCGGTGACGGCAGATCGCCTTCCAAGCGCATGCGCGGGCGGGCCTTCTCCAACTCTGGGTCCGGGATTGGTGCCGCAGAAATCAGGGCTTGGGTGTAAGGATGGCGCGGGTTGAGATAAATGGAATTGCGGTCGGCGGTTTCTACCACCCGGCCCAGATACATCACCATGATGCGGTGGCTTACTTCTCGCACAACGGCCAAATCGTGGCTGATGAACAACATGGCGAGGCCAAACTCGCGTTGCAAATCCAGCAAAAGATCAATGATTTGCGCACGAATAGATACATCGAGCGCAGAAACCGCTTCGTCACACACCACAAACTTGGGACGCAAAATCATCGCACGGGCAATCCCCACACGCTGGTTCTGACCGCCAGAAAACTCATGTGGGTAGCGGTTGATCCAATCAGGGTCGAGGCCGACGCGGTTCATCATGTCCTTGACCAACGCATCACGCTCTTGCTTGCCGATCCCGGGCTTATGGACTTCCAAAGGCTCCGCGATGGAAGCACCAATTGTCATACGTGGATCGAGGCTTGCCAGCGGGTCTTGGAAGACAATAGTCAGGTCTTTGCGGGACGCGCGCAAATCATAGCGCGAAGCTGCGGTAACGCCCTTGCCAAGCCAAACCACTTCACCAGCCGTTGTTGGTACCAAGCGCAAAACGCCACGCGCTAAGGTCGATTTGCCACAGCCAGACTCCCCCACCACGCCGACGGTCTCGCCAGCACGAATGGTCAGATCGACCCCGTCCACTGCCCGCAAAGGCTTAGACTTGGGGAACAAGCCGCCGGAGACTTTTACCGGGAAATGGATTTGCAGATTTTTGGCTTCCACCAGAATGGGGTCACTATTCTTAGGGGGCGCAGCCAAAGGCACGCCTTTGCGCTCGGGCCGATCCAAGCGCGGCACAGCGGCCAACAGCTTTTGGGTATAGGCATCTTTTGGAGCCGCGAAGATTTGGTGCACGTCGCCAGTCTCGACATAGAGACCTTTGTTCATCACCTGCACCTTGTCAGCCAATCGGGCCACCACGCCCATATCGTGGGTGACGAGTGCAATCGCGGCACCAGTATCGCGCTTAAGCTCATCCATCAGCTCCAGCACTTGGGCCTGAACGGTGACGTCGAGTGCTGTCGTAGGCTCGTCGGCAATCAAAAGCGCTGGTTCGCAGAGCATGGAAATCGCGATCATCACCCGTTGGCGCATGCCGCCCGACAATTCATGGGGATATTGGTTGAGACGGCGAACTGCTTCAGGAATGCGAACCCGCTCTAACCACTCGACACAGCGCTTGGTCGCGGCTTCACCTTGCAAATTCATGTGCAATTTCAGCACTTCATACATTTGATCACCCACCTTCATATGTGGGGTCAAAGAAGTAAGCGGGTCTTGGAAAATCATCGCCATTTGCTTGCCGCGAATGGCATTCAACTCCGTCGGTTTGAGGCCGAGTAATTCTTGACCTTTGAATTTGATGGAGCCCGTGGCCACGCCGTTTGACGCCAAAAGCCCCATTGCAGCCATAAAAGTCTGGCTTTTGCCCGATCCAGACTCCCCCACCACAGCGACACATTCACCGGGCAAAATGTCCAAATCAATGCCCTTTACCGCCCGAACGGAACCATCAGGCGTCGAGAACGTCACGGAGAGGTCACGGACAGACAAAATTGGGCTAGACATAAGGACGAGGTTCCTTGAAGAAACGATTTCGAAACTACGACTTAGCTTTGCATTTCCCTGCGGTCTATGCGTTCAAGCACATGTGACCACATTGCAGCGTCAGGGCGGTGCCAATAAGGTCGGTTAAAACATCGCTTTGCTCAGGAAACAGACAATGGCCAGCCTTCCCTATTTGACCGATACCCGTTTTGACCATGGCGCTGTAAGCCAAACTGGCAAAGCACTCCAAAGTTTGGGCGCAAGCCGCCCTCTTATCGTCACCGACAAGGGCATTGTTGCGGCAGGCCTGTTAAACTCCGTGCTGGACGCGCTCGGCGCGCCTCCTGCTGCGGTATTTGACGAAACGCCAGGCAATCCAACCGAAGCCGCCACTTTGGCTGCTACTGCACTCTATAAAGAGGCCGGGGCAGATTCGATCATCGCCTTAGGTGGCGGCTCCTCCATGGATCTGGCCAAGGGCGTTGGCTTGCTGGTTAGCGGCGAAGGTCCCTTGGCGCGCTATGGCGCGGCGCAGCGCGGCTCGCGCCTGATTGGCAAAATCCCGCCGTTGATCGCGATCCCGACTACGTCGGGTACAGGCTCTGAAGTCTCAATCGGCGCGGTGATCGTGCTAGAATCAGGCATCAAGGAACTGTTTGTCTCCAAGCATCTCATCCCTGCCATCGCCATTTGCGATCCCGACCTGACTTTAGGCCTGCCTGCGGGCCTCACCGCTGCGACTGGCATGGATGCGGTGACCCATTGTATCGAGAGCATCATGTCGCCTGCCATCAACCCCCCCGGAGACGCGATCGCCGCTGACGGGATCGTACGGGCCGTGCGCGACGGTATGCTCGCCCGCGCCGTGAAGGATGGCTCTGATAAGGAAGCACGCTGGCATATGATGATGGCGTCGACCGAAGGCGCTTTGGCGTTTGTGAAGGGTCTGGGCAGCGTCCACGCCCTCTCCCACGCTGCTGGTCGGCTCAAAAGCCCCAGCCTGCACCACGGCACCCTTAACGCCATCTTCTTACCCCATGTGATGCGCTTTAATGCGGGCGTGCGACCAGATGCAGAGGCGCGTATTCGCGACGCGATGGGCCTAAAAGCCCATGAAGATTTGGCCGACGCTTTGGCCAGCCTTAACCAAGCCTTGGGCATTCCGGCCAATCTCTCAGCCCTTGGCCTGTCCAATGATCATGCTGACGGCATTGTCGCCAACGCCTTGGTTGACATCGCCCACCTATCAAATCCCAGAAAGGCCAGCGAAGCCGATTATCATGCTTTGTTTGCCGCAGCCCTCAAGGGCTAACGAAAGAAGTCCAAACTATGGAAGCCATTTGGCTCTCAACGCTGATTGTCGCCATCGCTGAGATCGGCGACAAAACCCAATTGCTCGCCATCGTTTTGGCGTGCAAGTTCAATAAGCCCATCCCGATCATTGCCGGGATTTTTGTGGCAACCATGATCAATCACGCGCTTGCAGCCAGCGTGGGCTTTGGCGTGGCGCAATTGATTTCGGGCAAGTGGTTTCAAGTCGGGGTCGGCGTGGCCTTTATCGCGATGGCCGCTTGGGCGTTAATCCCCGACAAAGAGGATGAGGATGCCGGGGCCAAATCCCACGGCAGCGTTTTCATGACCACCGTCATCGCCTTCTTCCTTGTGGAGATGGGCGACAAAACCCAAATCGCGACATCACTTTTGGCGGCACGGTTTGAGAATATTACTTTGGTGACTATTGGCACGACCCTCGGCATGATGCTGGCCAATGTGCCTGCTGTTTATCTCGGCCAAGCCGCAACCAAAGTCGTACCCCTCAATGTTGTCCGCATGATCGCCTCGGGCATTTTTGCGGCGATTGGCGTTTGGGTGGTGGTGGCAGCGCTGACGGCATCCCATCCCGCTTAACAAAAAAGGCGACCCGCGTGGGTCGCCTTTTTCAAACTCTTCGGTGTTGAAACGCTTAGGCGTTGCCAGCAACGACTTCTGGCGGCGCATTGCGCAGGGTGCGTTGGATCAGCTTCTGCCAGTGCAGCAAGGACACCAGATGGGCATAGATCGCGCCCAAGCAGCCCTTTTGCTTCAATTCCAGCAATTTTGCGGCTGGCAAAGCATTCAGCTTTTCCTCTGAGACGCCGATATAGTCAGCCACTTTCACAGGCTCACCTTGGCTGCCGTCCGGGTTGGTTGGCGTGAAGGTGACGCTTTTTTCTTCGAGGATGTCCATCGAGGTGATGACTTCCATGAACTCTTCAGTGGCGCGACGCTGACGTTCAAAGTCCTGCAGGAATTCCATGGCATTGTTGGTGTAAGCGGTTGGCTGGCCATTTTCAAACAGTGGCAGATCTGGGTTTTCGCCAATCATTTCTGCTTGGGTGTCGATGCAGACGACGAAATTGTCGCCTTGCTGGTCGGCAGCAAATACGAAGGGATAGCGGCGGATGAAGGCTGGGATATAGCCGTCCAGTTCCCAATTGCCGGTTGTGTCGACGTAGAGGTTTTCACCAGAACGTGCTGACAACACTGCCAAAGGCGTTTTGCGGTCAGGCGCGAAAATGATTGGCAGCGAGGTAGCCGCCATGCCGAATTCTTGCACCGTCAAAGGAACCACATGGGTGGTCTCCACAAAGCCAAACGGGCGTTCGATATTTTTGAGGCCCAGTTTGTTGTGGGCTTCCAAAGACAAGGGCTCTGGATTTTTGTACAAAAGGACGTTGCCGGTGAGGGCAGGTGCGCCGGTTTGGGCGTCAGACATGGTGAGAAACTCCGTTAGGTCGCGGGCTTCTAGCGGTTTCTAAGCAAAAGGCCAACCTTGCTCTGCAATTGGCACCTGATGCGCAGGGGTGACAGGGGCTGCAAGTGGTTTAGGGTGTGAATTTCAACGCGCCGAATGATCGCTAGGAGCCCAGCATGTCCAGAACAAATAAGATCGCTACAGGGCTTTTAGGTCTCGCACTGACCGCCAGTATCGCGACTTGGCTAAGCCCCGCGCAGGCGCAAGAAAACGTGCCAACACCCAAAGCTATGGCCGCCTTTCGCGTCTGTTTGGCAGCGGCCAAAGCTGGCGTTGATTGTGGGCAACCGGTGTATGATTCCTGCCAAGCCGCCCATGACCAGCCCGACACAACCTTGTCGATCACCGAATGCACGATGACGACACATAAGGCGTGGGACGTGATTTTAAACGAGCGCTATCGCGCCGTGATCGCGGCCTCCCCACCCAATTTGAAGCTGAAACTTCAAGAGGCGCAGCGGGCTTGGATTATCAGCCGCGATGCAGATTGCGCGGCCGTCTATGAAGCCTATATCGACGGCACCATCCGAGGCCCGCTCTATGCCGGCTGCATGGTCGAAAAGACCTCCGAACGGGTGCGCTGGCTAAAGGAAATGGGTGAGGACTAACCTATCGCCTTACTGAGTCAGACGCTTTACGGATCGCCTCAAACTCATCGCCCTTGGTCCATTGCGGCCAGGTCGCGGCATTAGCGACTTCCAACATCAGACTGCGGGTCGCCGTCAAATCCATCAATGCGCCGGTGAAATCAAAAGCTGGATCATACTCATCCTGCGGCTTGTGATAGCGCTGATCGAACCATTCCTTCGTTGCAGCTTGGCCAGCTTCCACCCCACCATTGACCAACGTCGTGCCGGTCGAAGGGAACATAGCTGGTACCCCTGCGCGGGCGAACGGAAAGTGGTCGGACCGATAAAACAAGCCAAACTGTGGATTGCGATCGGGCGTGTAGGTGCGGCCTTGCGCGGTCAGAATCGCCTTCATGCTGGCATCGAGGCTGGATTTGCCGGAACCTGGAAACTCCATCTCCGTCGTCGCGCCGCGATGGGGCAACATGTCGAGGGTGAAGGCGGCTGCGGTCTTCTCCAGCGGGAAGCGGGGGTTATTGACGTAATAGTCAGAGCCCAACAGCCCCTGCTCTTCTGCGGCCCACGAAGCAAAGACGATCGAGCGGGCCGGACGCGGCCCTTGTGAAAGGGTGCGCGCGATTTCTAACATCCCAGCCATGCCGGAAGCATTGTCCATCGCGCCATTATAGATTTTATCGCCATTGATCGGCTCACGAATGCCTAGATGGTCGTGATGGGCCCCTATTAAGACGGTCTCATTCGGGCGGCTCGTCCCTTTAAGGACACCGACAACGTTACGCGTCGAGACCGATTCCCGGGTTACACCGATGTCGATGGTCGCAGTTTGGTTGAGCGGTACAGGCTTAAAGCCCGGCGTGCGGGCTGCCTTCTTCAGAGCCTCAAAATCAAGGCCAGACTTGCGGAACAATTCTACGGCTACATCGCGCTGCATCCAGCCTTCAATGGCCGCCAGCGAAGAACCACCATCAGGCCGCACGAAGTCAAAACGGGTGCCGTTGGAATTACGCACAACGCCCCAGCCGTAAGCAGCTGGTGCATCCTCATGAATGATCAGAACGCCAGCTGCACCTGCTTTGGCCGCAGCTTCAAATTTATAAGGCCAGCGGCCGTACCATTGCATGGCTTTGCCGCCGAACATGCCTGCGACTGCTTCGCCTGGGGCTGCCTCAAAATCGGGGTCATTGATTAGAACGAGTGCGATCTTGCCTTCCCAGTTCACGCCCGCAAAATCATCCCAATTCTTCTCCAGGGCTTTCACGCCATAACCAGCAAACACTAGAGGCGCGTCGACTAAATTATAAGAACTGCCATCCGCCTTGCGGCTGATCATCATGATATCCTTGCCCTGATACCAAATCTCATCCTCGACCGCGAACGTACCGCGTGGCGCGGTTGTAAAGCGGTTGAGCTCAAAGTTCTGGAACCAGGTGCCGCTGTCGCCCGCGGGCTCCAGCCCAAGTGCCGCCATAGCGCCAGCGACATAGGTGGTAGCCATGTCATCACCGCGCGTCCCCGGGCTACGCCCTTCAAAGAAGTCATCGGAGAGTGTTTTGATGTGCATCCGCAGACGCGCATCATCTATGGCAGGATAGGATGCTAGCTGGCCCGTCATAACGGCCTTCGAACTTGTTTGCCCGGTCTGAGCCTGTGCGAATTGGGTTACCAAAGCACCCGCAGCAATCAATGCCACCAAAGCGGTGCCAGCTAGTACGCGTTTCATGGCTATTCCTTAAACTGCGGTTGCGCCGCCATCGATCACGAACGTCTGCCCGGTGGTGAAGCCACCCGCACGCGAGGCCAAAAACACAGCCATGCCAGCAATTTCGTCTGGTTCACCAATGCGCTTCAAGCAGGAATGGGTGGTGGCTTGCTTTAAGGTGGCGGGATCTTCCCATAAGGCGCGCGCAAAGTCTGTCTTTATCAAGCCCGGCGCGATACAGTTCACCGTTACGCCATCTGGGCCAAATTCCAGCGCGAGGTTACGCGCCAATTGCATATCTGCAGCCTTGGAGATGTTATAGGCGCCAATGATATTGGTCGCTTTCAAGCCACCAATCGAGGAAATGATGGTGATGTTGCCAGCCTTGCGCGCCACCATTTGCGGCGCGACCATCGAGATCAGCCAATGGTTAGAGATGATGTTGTTCTGCAGGATTTTCGCAAACACATCATCAGCAATCCCAGCCATCGGGCCGTAATAAGGATTGGAAGCCGCGTTACAGACCACGATATCAATCTGGCCAAAGCGCTCGTTGGTTTGGTCGACCAAGCGCTGGAGGTCTTCTTTCGAGGAAATATTGGCAGGTACGGCCAGTGCACGATTATCACCGTGCTTGGCATTGATGGCATTGGCGACGTCTTCACAGGGGCCAGCCTTGCGAGATGAGACGATAACATTGGCCCCGTGATCGGCCATTTGCTCAACAATCGCTTTGCCAATTCCCCGGGACGAGCCGGTGACGATGGCAGTCTTGCCGCTGAGGTCAAAAATAGTGGTCATAAGGCTTCCCCCTGAGAATGTTGTTTAAACCCGGCATCTGATGTGCTGGCAGAGTTTCTGCCACGGGTTTGTCACAGGGGAAAGGGGGCGATGACGCGTTCGCTCCTTCGCCAACAGCCACAGGCAGTTTGCGTGCTTTAGCCGTGTGTTCCGTCAAGCTTGTCGAGGCGCGCCTGCATCGCAGCCATTTGAGCCCGCATGGCGACCAACTCCTCCGAAGCTTCAGACTTTTGCGCCGTTTTGCTGGCAGGCCGGAGAGCGGTAGGCACAACAACGCCGGTGAAAGCTTTGGCAGCCTCTGCCATCATTGACATATTGGCGCGGACGGCCTGTTGGAACAATTCAGCTGGGCCGGACAAGTCAAAGCCGCCATTTAGCGACTTCGAGAATTGTTCGCGGCTGTCGGTAAAGCTTTTCATCGCGAGGTCGAGGTAAGAGGGCAAAAAGCCTTGCACGCTATCGCCATAAGACCGGATGATGTCACGCAGGAACCCTACAGGCAAAAGATTATTGCCAGAGCTTTCAGCCTCCAAGATAATTTGGGTCAGGATCGAGCGGGTGATATCGTCGCCCGACTTGGCGTCAAATACAACAAAATCGACCCTGTCCCGCACCATTTGAGCCAAATGGTCCAAGGTCACATAAGCCGAAGTCGCGGTGTTATAGAGCCGCCGGTTGGCGTACTTCTTGATTGTCACCACGGGATTTGCCTGTTTGCTATCGGCCAAATGGGGCTCCCTTTCGCGGCGAATTGCGCGATTTTTCTTAGTTTCGCTGCTGTTCTTCGCAGATGCAAGACAATTGGGCAGGTGCGAAACGCACCTTGCAAACACGACGCGTGAAAAAGGTCGATTGCCGAGCCCGTCGTCGCTGTGGGACAGGTCTGGTCCTTTGACCGATGGCTGCACAAAGAAAAACGAATCTTGGCGGGGTCTTGTTTGAGATTGACGCCAACCTTTTCTTACGCAAGACAGAGCCAACATTTACTGGGAAAGGCACACGCATATGAGCACTTCATCTTCCGACATCGTGATCGTCTCGGCGGCACGCACCCCGATTGGCTCTTTCTCCGGCGCATTTGCGACCGTTGAAGCCCATGAATTGGGTAAGACCGCCATTGTCGAAGCCTTGGCGCGCGCCGGGGTGTCGGGTGATGAAGTCTCTGAACTGATCTTCGGCCAAGTGCTGACCGCTGGCAAAGGCCAAAACCCCGCGCGCCAAGCCAGCCGCGCGGCTGGCATCTCGGACGCGGCACCGGCTTGGTTAGTCAATCAAGTGTGTGGTTCTGGTCTGCGCACAGTGGCCTTGGCGGCCCAGCAAATCATGACGGGAAGTGCTGATATCGTTGTCGCCGGCGGTCAAGAAAGCATGAGTTTGTCGGCCCATGCGGCCTACATGCGTGCAGGCACGAAAATGGGCGACCTAGGCTTGGTTGACACCATGATCCGCGATGGCCTGACGGACGCCTTCAACGCGTATCATATGGGCATCACGGCAGAAAATGTCGCCGAGAAGTGGCAGATCACGCGCGATGAGCAAGACCAGTTCGCCACAGCAAGCCAGAACAAAGCCGAAGCCGCTCAAGCCGCGGGCCGTTTTGACGCAGAAATCGCCGCCGTTACCGTTAAAGGCCGCAAGGGCGACGTGACGGTCGATAAGGATGAATACATCCGCAAAGGTGCCACGATGGATGCAGCCCAAGCGTTACGCCCTGCGTTCAAAAAGGACGGCACGGTCACGGCAGGCAATGCTTCGGGCATCAATGATGGTGCTGCAGCCCTTGTGGTCATGAGTGCGGCTGAAGCGGCCAAACGCGGTCTGACCCCACTGGCGCGTATCGCATCTTTCGCGACAGCTGGCGTCGACCCTTCCATCATGGGCACAGGCCCTATTCCAGCTTCGAAGCGCGCTTTGGAAAAGGCTGGCTGGAAGCCCGCTGACCTTGACCTGATCGAAGCCAATGAAGCCTTCGCTGCTCAAGCTATCGCGGTTAACCGCGACATGGGCTGGGATACCAAAAAGGTGAACGTCAATGGCGGTGCTATTGCTTTGGGCCACCCGATTGGTGCTTCTGGTGCCCGGGTATTGGTGACCCTGTTGCATGAAATGGCCGCCCGCGATGTCCACCGCGGCCTTGCAACCTTGTGCATCGGTGGTGGCATGGGTGTTGCGCTGTGCGTTGAGCGGTAGGGGCATTTGCGCAGTAACGTCTTGTTCTGCGCAAGACCAAATTTGCTGCTTAGGAACGGCTCTAAGGTTCGCACTGCTCACTTTAGAGCCGCTCGGCAATTCTCTCCTCGCAGTTCTCAATTATTTTATTGCGAGGCACTTGCAACTAGAGCCATTTTGATCTACATAAGAATGACTCTTAGAAGCAAGAACGGGTAACGCCTCATGTATGTTTGCAATTGCAACGGAATACGCGAAAAAGCGGTTCATGAGGCAATTGCGGCGGGTGCCGGTCGTCCTTGCGATGTGTTCCACGCTAACAAATGCCGCGCCCAATGCGGCCGGTGCGTGCCTGAGATGCAAGAATTGATCGCGCGTCAAACCCAACAATTCAAAGTGGCCGCCGAATAAACTCTGCCTTGTTGAATCCGACAGGAAGCCTATACTCGCACCCAACTTAGGAGCCTCCCATGCAAGCCGCAGAGGGCGTCATCGCACGCCTCAATACCATTCTCACCAATGAATTGACCGCCATCAATCAGTATTTCTTGCATGCCCGCATGTATAAGAATTGGGGCCTGACCAAGCTGGGCGACATTACCTATAAAGAGTCGATCGGCGAGATGAAGCACGCCGACTATCTGATTGAACGCATCCTCATGCTCGACGGCCTGCCCAATATGCAAGACATGCATAAGCTAAAGCTGGGCGAAAATGTGCCTGAAAGCTTGACCGCAGACCTTGCGGTGGAATATCGCGGCCAAGGCCAAATGAAAGATGCGATTGAGCATTTTGAAAAGGTCCGCGATTATGTTTCGCGCGATATCGTCGCCAAAATCCTCGAAGATACCGAAGAGCACATCGACTTCCTCGAGACCCAATTACAATTGATCGAGCAATTGGGCATCCAAAACTATCTGCAAACAGCTATGGGCCCTATCGAGGGCTGAGGGATTGGACGCGGTCGACACCTCTATCCGTCACGTCGGCCGCGTGCTCATCCGCAACCACGCCGGTGAGGTGTTTCTCTTGCGCGGGAAAGACCCGGGTGAACCACATCGCCCGGCCTTCTGGTTTACGCCGGGCGGGAAGGTCGATCCAGGTGAGACCGCACAAGAAGCTGCCGCTCGCGAACTACAAGAAGAAGTTGGCATTACAGTGGAGCCCGCCGCCCTAGGTGAGATAATCGGCACCGAGGATGTGACATACCGGTTCAATGGGGTCAGCTATCGGCAAAGCGGGGTTTTTTTCGCGCTGAGCCATGGCAGCCCGCGCCTGCACGCCGAGGGCCTCACGGCCCTTGAAGCCGAGACAATCGATCTGGGTCAATGGTGGTCTCTGGAACAAATTCAAACCACTGAAGAGACAATTTACCCGAAGCATCTGGCTGAAATGCTCGAGCGCCTGAATAATACCTAAAATACCTGTTGACTCATAAATAATTATAGATTTAGTCTTAGGTCAAGATATTTTCATTGGAATTGGGGCCTGCCGTGCGTGCAACCCTCGCGTGGCTCTCTTGCCTGACGTTTCTTACTGCTGGCTGTGCCAGCGTTGAAGCTGGTGATGGCTTGGGGGCGAGCTCCAACTCCCGATTGCTTGTTGGGATTGTGCACCTGCGAACCCATGAGCAAGCCGAGCGTGTGGTTGGGTGGCAAACGGGTGTGATTGGCGCCGAAATAAGCCAGCGCCGTCTGCTTATTGGGGCGGCTAGCGAGGCCAAGTTCGAGGCAGACCCGGCAAAGTGTCAGGTCATTATTGTAATTAAGCGCAAAGCAGATGTGGCCGCAGCGCAGAATTTAGTGAACCAATTCAAAGGGGGTAACGCATGTATCGCAGATATGGCTTCATTTTAATCGCTTCTTCCTTGTTGGCGTCAGGCTGCACCCAGACCGTGCGCCACACCAACACCTTGCTGTTTGCGACCAATACGCAGATTGCGATCTCTGCTGGAACAAGCGCAACCGCACAGCCGGACATAACGATTGGCTACAAGCGACAGGAAGCTGTTGTCATGCCGCTGGTGGCCAACTATGCGCCAGACCCGAAGGAACCTGGTAAATTAGTGCCCTGTGGGAATGCGACCAGTCCCCCAGCCGATAGTTGCCTAATCGTCGGCAAGAACGGCACCTCCGGCGCTCAAGATAGCTATTCGGTCTTGGCTAGTTTTGGCGCAAAATTTGGCGGAAAGTCGAGCGGGACCACCCCGGAAGCCAGCGTTGGGATCGCGCAATATTTTGCCACGGGCGTTGCCGCCCAGCTGCTTGCGGCTACTGGCGGTGCTTCAATCGTCACCACTGCTGCACCCGAGGCCGTGACCCCCGCCAAGGCCGCGGTCGTTGCCGCAGTCATGAACCCTGAGGATGCTCAGAGAGCCGCACTGGGCGTGGCAAATTACGAGGACGCAGTAAAGGCCGGCATTGCGGCTGGGGAGAAACGAAACCTCATCGCCAGCACGGGTGCTGCTTGCTTCAAAGATCTAGCAAAGGCCAACAATCTTCTCGCCGGCCTAAACAGTGTCGAGACGTTAAAGGACAAAGCATCCGACCTAGAAGCGGCAGGCAAGAATTCCGCCGATGCCCTTTCGATATATCTGCAAGACGCAGGATCATCGGTTCAAAAAGAGTTTTCAAACCAGGTTCTCAAACATTGCTAGGAGTTCGTCATGAGCATTAAAGTTGTTATCTGCGATACACTTGCCGCGCTGGTAGCTGCAAAGGCCGATTTAAAGGCTCCCCCTATCAATGCTGTGGTTTTGTATCAGACTGCGGGCGCGCAAGGGGAAACTGGAAATCTAAAGTTTCAGGGTGCTGAGATTAATCCGCAAGACGAATTGGAATATGGAGCATCCCAAACCGCCACCACTTATGCGGGTAACTTCATCCTCGTCATCAAGACCTAATCCCTAAACCACTCGGTTCTTGAGGGGTTGGCCCTGATAGACGCGGATCAGATTGCCGATGGCGGCGCGTACCGCTTCTTGCACGCTCTCGCGGGTGCGGCCTGCAACATGGGGCGTGAGGACGACATTGGGTAGATCCGCCCAGAGCTTAGGGTCGGTCGGCTCATTCTCGAACACGTCAAGACCCGCACCCAAAATCTTCTTCTCGCGAAGGGCCGTCAAAAGCGCCGCCTCATCAACCACGCCACCGCGTGCCACATTGATCAAGACGCCTTCTGTACCCAAGGCGTCGAGCACTTCGGCGGAGACCACTTTGCGGGTGGCATCCGTCAGCGGGCAGGCGAGCATTAAGATGTCGGACTTTTTGGCTAAGTCCAAAACCGTGTCGACACGCGGCCAAACAAGTTCTGGCTTCGAATTTGGGCCGGCCCAAATGATTTTCAGGCCAAAGGCTTCGCCGCGCACGGCAATGGCTTGGCCAATCGCGCCCATGCCGAGGATGCCCAGAGTACGGCCGCGCAAGCGATAGCGCGGCGCATGGGTCAACGCATCGGCCCACTCTCCACGCCGCACAAGGCCGTCCAGCTCAATGATGTTGCGCTCACCTGCGATCAAGAGGCCCATGGCGAGGTCTGCCACGTCGTCTGTATTGATACCGGGCGAGTTGCAGACAGAGATGCTAGCAGCTTTAGCGGCCACCAGATCAACCCCGTCCACGCCCACCCCTGCGGCGATCACCGCTTCCAGCTTCGGGAACAAGGTGAACAATGCCGCATCGGTTTTTTTGCCGCCGATACAGGCGATAGCACGCACTTGCGCACCGGGTCCGGCGGCAAAGGCTGCAATATCCGCAATCTCCCACAGACGTGCACAAGGCGCGATGTTTTCAAGAAGCGGCTGGGCGAGGACGAGTTCAGGGTGAATAATCAGGATCATGGGAGGCCTTGTGAAAGGCTTGCGCGCCAGATGCAAGGGGGGGGGGAGCGCGCAGCACTAGCTGCGCATGTCACCGCGTCTAGATGAATCTGTTACCAAGCACCGCCACTCCCCTCTCCCCATGGGAGAGGGGTAGGGGGTGAGGGCTTACGCCCGCAATTCTTTAAGGCCGGGAGCGGAGCCTTTCGACGTGGGCAGCAACGCGCCTTTGCGCTAACACCCCCCTCACCCCCGACCCCTCTCCCCCCCCCTGGGGGCGAGGGGAGCAAATCGGCAATCCGGGTGAAGCCGGTGAAGGGGTGGTTCTGCCCCGACTCCGTCATCCCGGACGGCATTAGCCGATCCGGGACCTTAATCCGCAAAGTCTTTGGGGGCCCCCGCTCTCCGCTGCCCTGCGGTGAGGATGACAAATCGCAAAGCTCCCCTATGCCCGCCCGAGAGCAAGATCACTCACATAAGGGTTGGTTTTGCGTTCCCAGCCGAAATTGCCAATCTCGCCATGGCCAGGCACAAAGTGGATATCATCGCCATAAGGCCAGAGCTTGCCCGTGATAGAGGCGACCAGATCGTCAAAATTGCCCTTGGGAAAGTCCGTGCGACCGATCGAGCCTTTGAACAACAAATCACCGACAAAGGCCAGCTTGGCATCCTTATTGATGATCGCAACGTGGCCCGGCGTGTGGCCGGGGCAATGAACGACGTCAAACTGATGGCCCGCAAGCTCTAATTTGTCGCCATCTTTGAGATAGCGGGTCGGCACGCAATTCTCATAACCCGTCGTCTGACCATATTTGGCCCATTGCGCGACGATATCATCCAAGAGCCATTGGTCATCCTCATGCGGGCCAATGATGTCGACCCCCAAGGTGCGCGACAATTCCTGCGCGCCACCGGCATGGTCCAAATGGCCATGGGTCAACCAGATCGCCACGACCTTCACACCCAAATGCTTCACCGCCCCCAAAAGGCGCGGCACCTCACCACCTGGATCGACAAAAACCGCCTCTTTCGTGGCCTGCGACCACAAAAGCGTCGTGTTCTGCTGAAAAGGCGTGACGGGGATGATGGAGGCTTGCAGGTCAGATGGATTGGGCATGGCTAGCAGCTCCCTACAACTTCGCCTGCAGGCCATTGGCCCAGGCGGTGATATCGCCTGCGCCGAGGCAGACGAAGATGTCGCCAGCGCTGCACTCGGCCTTAAGAAGCGCGGGTAGATCGTCGGGGGAAGCAAGTTTCAGGGCGCGCTTGTGGCCATGGTCGCGAGCCGCGCGCACCAAGGCATCGGCGTCCACCCCCTCTATCGGGGCCTCGCCTGCAGTATAGACGTCTGCGATAGCGACGACGTCTGCGTCGTTAAAGCACCGCGCGAAATCCTCAAACAAGGCTTGTAGGCGGCTAAATCGGTGGGGCTGGACGACGGCGACGACTTTGCCAGCCGTGACTTGGCGCGCGGCTTTGAGGACGGCGGCGATCTCAACCGGGTGGTGGCCATAATCATCAATGATACGCACACCCTGCCACTCACCCACTTTGGTAAAGCGACGCTTGACGCCTTCAAATTCTTTGAGGCCTTTTGCGATTTGGGCATCGCTTGCGCCCAGTTCGCGTGCCACGCTGATGGCGGCCAAGGCGTTGGTGACATTGTGCAGGCCCGGCATGGGCAGATGTAGGTCATCGATCTGGTGGGCTGGACTGCCCCGCTTGGCTGCAAAGGCGACGCTGAAGCGCGAACCATCAGGGTCTGCTTCCAAGTTCAAAGCGCGCACATCGGCCTGCGGGTTAAAGCCATAGGTGACGACGCGCCGGTCAGTCGCGCGCGCCACCAAGCCCTGCACGCCCGGATGGTCGATGCACATGACAGCAAACCCATAGAAGGGCACGGAGGCCACAAAGGTCTCAAACGCGGCTTCCATCGCCTCAGCCGTGCCGTAAAAGTCCAGATGTTCTGGGTCCATATTGGTGACGATGGCGATGGTGGGGCGCAATTTGGTGAAAGTGCCATCGCTTTCATCGGCTTCCACCACCATCCAATCACCCGAGCCTACCCGCGCATTGGTACCATAAGCGTTGATGATGCCGCCATTGATCACGGTGGGGTCTTTGTCTGCCGCATCGAGAAGTGTCGCCACCATGCTGGTGGTGGTGGTCTTGCCGTGTGTGCCGCCAACCGCAATGGTCCAGCCCAAGCGCATCAGCTCTGCCAACATCTCAGCCCGGCGCACCACGGGAATGCCCTGATCGCGCGCGGCCACGACTTCGAGATTGTCGGGCTTCACAGCTGAGGAGATCAGCACAATCCCAGCCTCGGCCACATGGGCCCCATCATGGCCGACAAACACCTTAATCCCGGCCTTGCGCAGACGATCGAGATTAGCGCTGTCCTTAGCATCAGAGCCCTGAACCTTATGGCCCCAATGAGCCAAAACTTCAGCAATCCCACTCATCCCAATCCCGCCAATGCCGACAATGTGGATGGCACCGATATCGAGGGGGATGGAGTTGGTTCGCATGGCTTAGGACTTTCAGTCGAGGCGGAAGGAGTGTCTGCCGTTAGGCAGCTTTGTCAGACACCATTGTGATGGCACGATAGACCAGATCGGCCAAGGCTTCAGCCGCATCCGGCTTGCCGACGCTTCTGGCGGCTTTAGCGCGCTTTTGTAGCTCATCTGGGGCAGTTAAGCGGTTTTCCAACAACTGGGCTAAGGCATCGACAGTAAACTCCGTCTCCTTGATCACATCGGCTGCGCCGACACTGGCCAAGGCTTCGGCGTTGAAGGTCTGGTGGTCATTGGTCGCACCGGGGAGCGGCACCAGAATGGCGGGGCGACCGACCACAGCGGTTTCTGACACGGTGGAGGCACCAGCACGCCCGATGACCAGATGGCTTTTGGCTAAGCGGTCGGCCATATCTTTGAAGAAAGGCCAAACCTCGCACTGGACGCCAGCTTCGGTATAGGTATCGCGGGCAAAATCGCATTGCTCTTCACGCACTTGGTGCGACACGAACAGGCGCGCACGCAAATGCTCTGGCAATGCGGCGATGGCTTGGGGCACAATGATGCCTAGCACGCGCGCGCCTTGGCTGCCGCCTGTAACCAGAATGCGCAGATTGCCGCTAGACAGATCGGGATAGCCATCCAAGCGAGCATCCACGATAGGCTGGCGCACAGGGTTGCCGACGACGACGTGTTTGTCTGGATGCTCTAACCCGTCGAGTTGGGCAAAGCCTGAAGCAATCGAAACCGCCTTGACTTGAAACAGGCGATTGACGCGCCCCAGCACCGCATTTTGCTCATGCACGATGACGGGCACTTTGCCGCTGGAAAACAATACAGGAAACGTCGGATAGCCACCGAACCCGATAATCGCCGAGGGATCGTGGCTTTTGATAAAGGGGCCGACGAGATTGAGGCTTTTCATCACAGCAAAGCCCGCATCAATCTTGCCCTTGATCCCACCTTCATCTGCATTGGTCACGGGCAGGATCAGAACTTCTTCGGCGGGAAAGCCTTCGGTATAGCGCTTGCCACGTGGGTCAGTGATCAAAGCGACACGACCGCCACGGGCGACAATGGCATCAGCAAAAGCGCGGGCTGGAAACATATGACCGCCAGTGCCACCAGCAGCAATTATAACAAGGGGACCCATATCTACACTTCATCCTTGGAGAGGCAATCGCCCGTTCTTTAGGGCGCTTTGAGGCCAGATTGAAGCGACTTGGGCGGTAAGTGACTGCTGAATGAGGAAAGTGCTCGCGCCTTACCAGCCCACCCAGCCTGGTTCCTTGCCATTGCGCAAATCTTGGCCGGGCCGCTTGCGGGTTAAAGCCAAAGCCAAACCAATGGTGACGGCAGAGCCCAAGATGGATGAGCCGCCATACGAGATAAAGGGCAGCGTCATGCCCTTGGCTGGCATCAGGTTTAAGTTCACCGCCAGATTGATCGCCGCTTGATACCCAATCAGGGCAAAAAGACCTGTTGCGGCTAATTGTGGGAAGTTCTCGCTTTGGCGATTGGCGATCAAAAGACCGCGCACAACCAGCGCGCAAAACAGAACCACAAGGCCTACGCTCGCAATCAAGCCAAACTCTTCTGCCGCCACTGAATAGATGAAGTCGGTGTGCGCGTCGGGCAAAAAGTGTTTGATCTCGCCCTCGCCCGGACCGCGGCCTAAAAAGTCGCCAGCTGCAATCGCATCAAGCGCCCGATCTGTTTGGTAGGTTTCGCCTGCTTCTGGGTTCAAAAAGCCTTGTACGCGCTTCTGCACATGCTCAAAGGCAAAGTACAAAATCCCGCCGCCGACGACTGCCGCACTGGCAAAGGCCGCGATCCAAACCCACGACATGCCAGAGATCAGAAACACAGTCAGGAAAGCCATGGTCAAGAGACCTGTCTGTCCAATGTCGGGCTGTGCGATCAAGAGCGCAACCGGTAGGACATAGAGTGCCATGCCAATGCGCGCGGCAGGAAAAGATGGCGTCTCTATCCGCTTGGAAAACAACCAAGCCGCAAGCACAATCAGTGAAGGTTTGAGAAGTTCCGACGGCTGAAACGAGAAACCGCCAATGCGCAACCAACGCTGCGCCCCTTTGGCTTCATGCCCAAACATCAGAATATAAACCATCAAGATGACGGCCAGAAGGTAGAAAACGGCGGCGGCCCGCCTTGCGCCCGTGGGGCTCAAGAAGGACAAAGCCACCACAACGGCTGCGCCGAGGGAGACAAACATGGCTTGGCGCAGCACAAAGAAGTACTCATTGTTAAAGCCCAAGCGCCCTGTCGCCGCCCCGGACGAGGCAAAACTAAACACCAATCCCATGGTCATCAGAACAGCCGCAATCAGCACGATGGGGCGATCAATCGTGCGCCACCAGTCAGCGATAAAGGTGAACTCAGCACGTGGCAGTCTGACAGAAGCGAGCATCGCCATGGGGTGGCTCCAAAAAGGACGTAAGGGCGCTACGCCGTTTCGGCGGCAGCAAACGCTGGTGCCGATAGGCCATCATCAGGGTTAATGAGTCCTTTCACGCAGGCGGTAAAATGCCGTCCTCGTGCCTCAAAATCTGGAAATTGATCGAAACTGGCGCAAGCCGGTGACAGGATGATGATCTCTTCGCTTTGTGTCTCTTGCGCCTCCTCATAGGCCCGCGCGGTAGCCACATCGATTGTGCCGCAAATCTCAAACGGGACCTGGCCTTCAAGGGTCTTGGCAAAGGCTTCACCTGCCTCGCCAATCAGATAGGCTTTGGTGACATGATCAAACAAAGGCGAAAGGCTGTCGATCCCGCCTAGCTTGGCTTGCCCACCGACAATCCAACGCAATTTTGGGAAAGCCGCTAAAGCTTGCGCGGCAGCATCTGCATTGGTCGCCTTAGAGTCATTATAAAACCGGATTGGGCCAACTTGGCCAATTTCCTGCAAGCGATGTTCGAGGCCTGGAAAACTAATCAAGGCTTTGGTGATGGCTTGCGCGCTAAGGCCAAGTGCGCGGGCAGCGGCATAGGCAGCGGCTGCATTTTGCGCATTGTGAGAGCCCGGAAGCGCATGGGCATGGGCAAGGTCGACGACCATTTGGCTGCGACCATCCAAATTATCCCACAACATAGAACCTAGCGCACAAACCCCTTTGCCTAGCGCTTGGCAGGCAGAAATCGGCACCACAACCCGCTGCGCTCCAGCATTCATGCGCGTGCAAAGCGCCATGCCCCAATCATCATCCACGCCAACAATCGCCCAATCGGTCGCGGTTTGATTGTTAAAGATACGCCGCTTGGCAGCCGCATAGCGCTCCATCGTGCCGTGGCGTTCTAAATGGTCTGGTGTCAGATTAAGATGGACGGCGGCTTTGGCTCGCAAGCTTTCGACGAGATCGAGTTGGTAGGAGGAAAGCTCCAGCACATAGATGGCGTCAGGACGGGGTGGATCGAGGGCGAGCACGCCTGTTCCAATATTGCCCCCCATGCGCACATCCTTGCCATTAGACGACAGAATATGGGTGATCAAAGCGGTGGTTGTGGATTTGCCATTGGTGCCCGTTATGGCGACCACAGCAGGACGCTGAGCTTCAGGAATGGCATTGAGTTCGCGCGCAAAGAGCTCAACGTCGCCAATCACGGGCACATTTGCCCCATGAGCCTTGGTAACAGTCCAATGTTGCTTTGGGCCATAGATTGGCACGCCAGGGCTCATCACCAAGGCCGCCAAATCTTCAAACGTGGTCTCTGACAGGTCAAAAGGTGTCAGGCCTTGGGCGATTGCCGCTGCCCGGCCGGCCTCGGCGTCGTCCCACGCCAGGACCTGCGCACCGCCTGCTTTCAGCGCCAAAGCTGCTGCAATCCCCGTGCGCGCCAAGCCGAAGACGGCAACTTTTTGGCCTTTGAACGTGGTGACAGGGAACATGGGCTTCGGTCCTTACGTTCTAACGCAGCTTCAAAGTGGTCAGACCGATCAAGGCCAAAACAGTAGCAATAATCCAGAAGCGGATCACCACTGTGGGCTCACTCCAACCCAATTTCTCAAAGTGATGGTGGATTGGGGCCATTCGAAACACCCGCTTGCCGGTGAGCTTAAAGCTGGTGACCTGTACGATCACAGAAACCAATTCCAACACAAAAAGCCCGCCTACAATGGCCAGCACGAACTCATGCTTGGTTGCGACGGCTGTGATGCCGAGAAGACCGCCCAGAGCCAACGAACCCGTATCGCCCATGAAGATTTGCGCAGGCGGCGCGTTCCACCACAGGAAGCCGAGGCCAGCACCCAAGACCGCGCCCAGAATAATGGCAATCTCGCCCACCCCTTGTACGAAATGAAGCTGCAGATAATTGGCGAAAACGAAGTTGCCGACGAGGTACACGATTAAGCCAAACGTGGCCGATGCGATCATTACCGGCATAATGGCTAAACCATCTAAGCCGTCGGTCATGTTCACAGCATTGCCGAAGCCGACGACAACAATCATGCCGAAAACCAGCGTGAACCAGCCTAAATTGAGCAAAAGGTCCTTGAAGAAAGGAAAGGCAATCGAAGTCCCGAAGCCCGGCGGTGCGTTGTCACCCGCATTCTGTAGCTGGGCGATGAAATAGACGGCGATGAACGCCACCACAAATTCGCCAGCCAGTCGGAACAGCGAAGAGACGCCATCGGTCTTCTGCTTGGCGACTTTGGCGTAATCATCGAGAAAACCAATAAAGCCATAACCTGCCGTGACACCTAAGACGATCCAGACATAGGGGTTCTTTAAGTCTGCCCACAAAAGCGCGCCGACAAAGATGGACAATAAGATCATGGCTCCGCCCATGGTGGGCGTGCCGGCCTTTTTGAAATGGCTTTCTGGACCATCTGTGCGGATCGGTTGACCCTTGCCCTGCTTCACCCGAAGCCAGCCAATCATCGGCTTGCCAAAGACAAACATAATGAAAGCTGCTGTCACCACGGCACCTGCCGTGCGGAAGGTCAAATAGGTGAAGATGTTAAAGTGGGGGTGCAGCAATTCGTACAGCATCAGCTCTCTCCAGCGGGGGCTTCAAGTGCTTGCAGCGCACGCACAACTTCGGCCATTTTGGATCCATTTGACCCTTTGACCATGACAACGTCACCTGCTTGCACCGCTTGGGCGAGTATGGGAGCAAGCTCAGCAGCAGTGGTTGCATAAGCCCCGCGTTGGGCTTGGGGCAAAGCATCCCACAAATGTTTCATGCGGGGCCCGGCGCAGAAGACAAGGTCAATATTGGCCCGGATGACATCTTCTGCCACACCAGCATGATAGGCGTTTTCCTGCACACCCAATTCCAGCATGTCACCCAAAGCGGCAATGCGGCGTAGGCCAGCGCGCTCCGTCAAAGTAGATATGGCTTCGGCCATCGAAGCAGGGTTTGCGTTATAAGCCTCATCCACCAAGACAAAGAAGCCACCTGACGCCAGCGAAATCGGTCGCGACACACCGCGACCATCAATGGCACCAAATTGCGAAAGTGCGGCCGCTGCGGCTTGCCCATCACCGCCGGCCAAGACCGCCAAGGTCAGCGCGCACAGGCCGTTATGAACCCAATGAGCTCCTGGCTCTTGGATTACCCAAGTAAGCTCTTGACCCATGATGTCGGCTGTCACGCGACGGCCTTTTGCCATTTCGTCAATCGCGACAATGTGGGAGTCAAAGCTCGATTGCATGCCAAAGGTCACGATTGAAATACCATCGCGGTCGCGGGCGCGCGCCGCCAAGCGCGCAGCATGGCGATTGTCACCGGGGATGAGGGCTGTGCCGCCGGCATCAAGGCCCAAGAAGATTTCTGCCTTAGCATCAGCAACACCGGTCTCATCGACGAAATGTTCGATATGGACGGGCGCGACCATGGTGATGGCGGCAATATGGGGCCTAACTTGAGGCGACAAGCGCGAAATTTCACCACCGTGGTTCATGCCAATCTCAAACACACCAAAGCGGGCGTCGCCTGGCATGCGGGCCAAGGTTAGCGGCACGCCCCAGTGGTTATTATAGGACTTGACCGAGCGGTGGGTCTTGGCCGTTGCGGCTAAAGCTGTAGCCGTCATTTCTTTGACCGTCGTTTTGCCAACAGAGCCTGTGATGGCCACACGGGTCGCAATGACATTGCGACGACGTGCCTGCGTGCCAAGATTTTCAAGCGCCAGCAATGTGTCGGGCACTACCAAAAGGGGCGCGTCTGCATCCGCACAGGAGGGGTCGACCACCATGGCAGCGCCAGCACCGGCAGCTAACGCATTTCGTACAAAGCTGTGTCCATCGCGTTCGGCTTTCAGCGCAACAAACAAGTCCCCGGGCTCCACCGCACGACTATCAATCGAAATGCCGTTAATGGCCCACTGGCCCTGCGCTTTGCCCGAAACGGCGAAAGCTGCGGCCGTTGAGGTCCAGAGAGGGTCAGTCAAGCGTGCCTCCCCGGGCTAGTAGCGCAGCGGCGGCAGCTTCTTGGTCAGAGAAAGGTAGAACTTGGCCTTGCACCAATTGGCCGGTCTCATGGCCTTTGCCCGCAATCAACAGACAATCGCCCTTTTTTAACAATCTTACAGCATGGGCAATCGCCTCACCGCGGTCGCCAATTTCAAGCGCATCTGGGCACCCAACCATGACGTCTTTACGGATTTGGGCGGCGTCTTCGGTCCGGGGGTTATCATCTGTAACGATAACGACATCACCAAATTTGGCAGCCAAACCGCCCATCAAGGGCCGCTTGCCCTTATCCCGGTCGCCACCACAACCAAATACCAGCACCACCCGACCTGGCGCATGAGGGCGGGCCGCACGTAAAAGCACATCTAACCCGTCTGGAGTATGGGCATAATCGACAAACACATGGGCACCATCTTCGGTGCTACCAATATGTTCCATCCGGCCTTTGACCGTTTTGAGGCCGGCCAAGCCTTCAAACACCTTGCTGGGTTCTTCGCCAAGGGACAAAGCGAAGCCAGCAGCCATGACCGCATTGAGGGCTTGAAACTCTCCGATCAAGGGGATTTCAACGGGATGGGTCTTGTTGGCAAAACGCAGATCAACCCGCTGACTTGCAGGTTTGGGCCAAAGTTCTTCGATCTTGAGGAAGTCGCCGCGCCAGCCAACCAGTTTCAAGTCGAGTGCCTTAGCTTTAGCCGCTTCTTCAAAGGCTGAGGCCTCGGCTGCATCGGCGTTCACAATCGCAGGCTGGCCCGCGCTCAACAGATCGTTGAACAAGCGCAGCTTAGCTTGGCGATATTCGGCCATGGTGCCGTGATAATCGAGGTGGTCTTGCGTCAGATTAGAAAAGCCAGCAGCCGACAAGTGCACACCATGCATCCGGCGCTGATCCAAGGCGTGGGAGGAGCTTTCCATCGCAATATGTGTGATGCCCTCATCGGCCAAATTCTGAAGCGTTGCATGTAACGCAATCGGGTCCGGCGTTGTGAAGCCCAGGTCGATGCGGCCTTTCGGACCAATAGCCCCCAAGGTTCCGACGCTAGCTGCCGCCCTGCCCGCATGGGTCCAGATTTGGCGCAAGAAATCGACGGTGGAGCTTTTCCCATTGGTGCCGGTAATTGCCACCACACAAGCTGGCTGGCGCGGATAAAAGCGCGAGGCTGCGGTTGACAACGCAGCGCGGGCTTGGGGCACTTCAATGACAGGCACACCGCATTCGGCCAAACCCGGTTCAGCTAAAATTGCGACAGCACCGGCGGCCACAGCCTGCGCCACAAAAGCGCGGCCATCGCTCTGGGTGCCCGTTAGGGCGGCGAACAAGTCTCCCGGCTTGGTCTTCCGACTATCGGATGAGAGGCCAGTGATGGTAAGGTTTGCAGCTGGATGTCCCGACTCTAAGTCGAGGAGATCGGCGAGTTTCATGGCTCCCCCTGCGTCGCTTTCTGCGACGGATTAGTCTTTGGTGTTGGCGCAGACTTGAGCGTCGACGCGCGCGGCGGTTCCATCTGAGCTAACGCGCGGTTTGGCGCAATCCCCAGAAGCGGTGCAGAGCGCGCCACAATCCGCGAGACAGAAGGCGCTGCCGCAAACGCAGCTGTAGCGGCACCGCCGGATTCAGCATGCCCCTTCGGCTCATCAAGCAAGAAAACAATGGCATAACGGGGGTCGCTTGCAGGGAAGACGCCAGCAAAGCTCGAAACGCGGCGATTGGAATCATAGCCATTCGGCCCTGCTTTCTCGGCTGTGCCCGTTTTTCCTGCAACCTCATAGCCCAGAGCATCCGCGTTCTTGCCGGTGCCATCGGTCACCACTTCACGCATAAGCTTCACAACGGTTTTCGACGTTGCAGGGGTCAGGACGGCGCGGCTGGATACTGGTATAGCGGGGTCGCGCGCGACAAAGGTCGGGCGAATATAATGACCGCCATTGGAGACAGCCGCATAGCCACCCGCCACAGCCATTGGAGAGACCGCGATCCCATGCCCGAACGAGGCGGTTGCGGCGGCAATCTCGCTCCAACGCTTCGGCAGGATTGGGCGAGCATTCTCCAAAAGCTCTCCGCCGGCTGCTTCCATCAAGCCTAGACGCGAAAAGAATTCGCGTACACGCGGTGCACCAACTGAACGGGCAATCCGCACCGTACCAATGTTGGACGAGTGAGCTAGAATCTCTGACACAGACACGATCTTATTCATCGCGTGAAAGTCTGAAATCAATTCCGAACCAATGCGCATTGGTGCGCGGGCGTCGAATACCGATTCAGGCGTAATGATATTGTCTTCAAGGCCAATTGCGACAGTAAAGACCTTGAAGGTCGAGCCCATTTCAAAGCGCGAATTGGTCACCCGATTATTCTGTTGGTTTGGCGTATTGGCCTCTGGCCGATTGGGGTCCATGAACGGCCACGAAGCCGAGGCGATAACCTCACCTGTTTTTGCATCCAGCATAACGGCGGCACCGCCCTGTGCCCGGAATGCGCTGGCGGCTTCGCCCAGTTCACGCTCCAAGATGTATTGTACGCGCATGTCTAAGGACAGGCGCACAGGTTCTGCGCCTGATCCCGTAGTCAAACGATCATTCAAGGCACGCTCTATCCCATTGATACCCTTACCATCAGGATGCATGGAGCCGAGCACATGGCCTGCCAAGTGGCCCATGGGATAAATCCGCTCCGACTCTTCAATGAACTCAAGGCCAGGCTGGGCCAATTCCCAGACGGCTTGTTTTTGCTTGGGCGTCAAACGTCGCTTGATCCAGACAAAGCGCGAGCGGCTCGATAGCTTTTCAATGAGGCTCGCCTCATCCATTTCTGGGAAGACGTTGCGCAAAGCGCGCGCGGCCTCAACCGGATCCCAGATACGTTTTGGATCTGCATAAAGGGAATGGGCAACGAGCGAAGTGGCCATCAATTGGCCATTACGGTCAACAATATCGGCCCGCTTAGAAGACGGTGCGACGGCGGCCCGCGCGGCGGTCGCGGCCTCATCAACCGGACGGAAAAGACCAATCTGGACAGCACGGAGACTTAACAGACCAAAGCCCGCACAAAAGGCAACGGCAAGTGCGATGGTGCGGCCCCGCATGGTCCCAATACCGCCCTGATCACGAGGGGCTGGTCTTGGCCAATCGAAGCTGGGCTCAGGGCTGCGCGCTTCGCTCATCGTGCCACCACCGTCACGACGGGAGCGGGCTTTGCCGCAACAGCTTTTGACGTGTCGGCCGCAGGCTCCGCTGGCTTGGCCGCAGAATTCGGCACGATCGGATTGGCGTCGGCAGCTGGAGGGGCAACACGCAAGGGTGCGACTTGATCAATATCTTCTATGGTTGCAATGCGATCCGCAGTTATCGGAGCTAAGCCCAGCCTGCGCGTCGCCGCCTCTTCTAGTCGGTCCGGCCGCTCAACCCATGTGAGCTCTGCCTCCAAGGTCCGCACGGCGCGACGCTCGGTATCGACCTCATCCTGCAGTACCAGCACTTTTTCGCGCACCGCTTGGGCCTCTGCTTTGGCCCAGTAAAGCGCAAAGGCCAGTGCCACGAGGCCGACAAAGCCAAACAAATGGGTGCGGGTCAGTGTCATGCGGCCCTCTTAATCTGGTCAAGTGATGGGACACCGGCAATGCCTGTGACGCGGCCCAAGCGCGCTGGCGCGCTGGTGCGGATAGCGGCTCGCAGTTTCGCTGACCGCGAACGCGGATTAGCTTCAACTTCAACCTCAGACGCGATCAACGGCTTGCGATTCACAAGGCTAAATGTAGCGGCAGGACCAGCTTGGGCCGGGGCATGACGCGACCCAGGGGCCTCCTTGCTGCGGTCATTTAGGAATGTCTTTACGGCACGATCTTCAAGGGAGTGAAACGTCAACACCACTAGGCGACCGCCCGGAGGCAAAATAGCCTCAGCCGCCACTAAGGCTTTTTCCAACTCACCAATCTCGTCATTCACATAAATGCGCAGCGCTTGGAATACGCGGGTTGCGGGATGAATGTGGTCTTTATGTTTACGGCCAATGACACGGGAGACCACGCCAGCTAATTCTGAGGTCCGCAAGTAAGGGGTCGCGACCCTGTCGGTGACAATCGCACGCGCAATCCGACGCGCCTCGCGCTCCTCACCGTAAACATGGAACAAGGTGCTGAGCTCACCCTCGCTTAAGTGTGCCACGACATCTGCGGCACTTGGGCCATCCTTGCCCATGCGCATATCTAATGGCCCATCCTGCATGAAGGAAAAGCCGCGCTCTGGCTGATCAATCTGAAAGGATGAAACACCTATATCGAGGACCACTGCATCAATCTTGTCTTGCAACTCATCCAATTTGGAAAACTGGGTTTCAACAATGGTGAAACGGCCGGACATTTCCTGTTCAAGAGCTTTCCCGCGCACGACCGCATCGGGATCTCGATCAAGGCCGATAACCTGACAGGCTGCGGCTGCCAGAATGGCGCGTGTATAGCCACCGCCGCCAAAGGTGCCGTCGACGATCACCTGACCCGCTTGTGGGGCCAGTGTTTCAAGCACTTCGGCCATCATGACGGGTAGGTGGCCGCTCATTCGGGGCCTCCTTCACGCACTTTGCGGCGGGCCATCGCAAAGATTTTGGCCTTGGTGGCCGCGGTTCGATCGCGCGCGGTTTGGGCCATACGGGCTGCGACTTCAGGGCTCGCGATGCGGAAATAGGGTCCAAGACCTACAAAGCTGACGCGATCTGACAATCCCGCATGGGAAACGAAGGTTTCGGGCAAGACGATCCGGCCTGCACCATCTAAAGCCAGCTTGCGAGAGCCGCCTAAAATGGCCAAGGTTGCAGCCTCTGCCGCCTCTGGATCGTCCTGCGCCAAGTCTTCAGCAGATTGGGACAGCGCTGCGATAAAGCGATCGTCTGCCCCTTCCAGCCAATCGCCATCACCGGGCCAAACACGCACATGATCCTGTGCGTCGCCTTCGGCCTTCAACCCGGAGCGGAAGTCAGCCGGCAGGGTTACCCGCCGCTTGTCATCCAATCCCGCGTCATAGGTCGAAACAAAGCGCATGTAGCCCCCAAAGCAATCCATCTTTGGGATAACATGGGATTTAGACCCATTCAATGGGATTATGTGGATTCAGAGCAAGATTCAGGTCCTGACCTGCATTGCGGCAGGACAAGATTGAACCCGCCCCAAGAATCTAGACCAAATAGTCTGCCCGTAGCTTCGCAATTGCGGCGTCTGTCAGGCCATATTGCTTCTTTGCCAGACCGACCGGACCGCCAAATTCCCGATCCATCCGGCCAAGCGCATGCTGCATGACACCGGGGTCTGACCCCAAGATCACTTCGGCGACCGGGCGCGGCAAACGCGCAAATGGGCTGGTTTGTGCTGCGGTGGCACCAGACGCCTGATTTAGATAATAGGACGGAGGTACGAATTTCTGACTCAATGCATAATCAGCAACCACCGCTGCACGGTCTACACCCAATATCGACAGGATCAGTGCGCTTGCCACGCCGGTTCGGTCTTTGCCTGCCGTACAATTTACCGCCAATGGAGCCTTGTTCTCTAACAGGTTTTCAAACATCTCCTTATATTGCGGAGCAAGGGTTTGAGCAAAGTCGATATAGGCATCGCCAAAGGTCACGACTGCTTCGTCTTTGGTCTTCGCCGCCATCAGCTTGTTCAAGGACGAGCCCATCTCATAATCCTTAAACAACGTCTTGACCCCATCGCTGCCCAGCAAGACGCTTGGCTCGCTTGAACGCTCTTGCCCACTGCGAAGATCACAGATCACGGCGATACCAAGGCTGCGCAGGTAGGCGGTATCATTTGCCGTAAACTTCGCCATCACCCCAGAGCGATAGATTTTTCCCCAGCTTACACTTTTGCCACGGTGCGCTGCATAGCCACCTAAGTCGCGAAAATTGCGGCCACCCTCAAGCGGCAAGAGACGCTCTGCAATTCGTACTTGGCCACCAGAGCGGGTGCGGATCAGGAAGTATGGGCGAGGAGAAATCGCGGCTGCAACATCCAACTGGCCATTTTGAACGGCTGCGGCAACTTCCTTCATGGCAAATAGGTTGGCATTGGGTTGGCTCGACATCAGCACCCGGGCCGAACCGGCGGATGCATTCCACATCAACCGCACTTTGGTGGGGTCAAGGCGTGTTGCAGCAGCGTTAAGGCGGCTTGCGGCTTGGGTGTGTGTGCCGGCTAAAGCCAAGCCGGATGATAAGCCAATCAGAAGTGTGCGACGATCCATGATAGGGTTCCTCTTTTAAATGATCTTCCGGGCCTAACCAGCCTTTTTGACGGTCTGATCATGAAATGATGAAGCTTTCACGATTTTTGGTCGATATTTGGTCGACAGATTAAGATGCCAATCTCACACGCTCCGACCGCCCCTATGGAATACTCAAACCCTTGCGATCATAGGCCTCATTCGGATAAACGCGGTGTACATACCCGGAGAGACAATACGGTAACATAATACCATATCTCTAACATCTTGTTTTTATATCAATTTCAGCAACCCTGTTGACATAGCTTTTGCCCCCGCCTAGAAGCGGCGCTCTCAAGTGGCCGCCCCTTTCGGGCGGTCGCGTTCATTTGGAACTAACTCCATGAAGACCTTCAGTGCCAAGACGCACGAAGCCGACCGTAAATGGATCGTGGTAGATGCCGAAGGGGTGGTTGTTGGCCGCCTCGCGACCTTTATCGCCATGCGTTTGCGCGGCAAGCACCGTCCAGATTTCACACCTCATGCTGATGTTGGCGACCATGTTGTGGTCATCAATGCGGAAAAGGTTGTTTTCACCGGCAACAAGCTGCGTGACAAAGTTTATTATCGCCACACCGGCTATGCTGGCGGCATCAAGGAAACCACTGCTGCGCGTTTGCTGGGCGGCCGTTTCCCAGAGCGCGTGCTCGAAAAGGCTGTTCTGCGCATGATGCCAAAGGAAAGCCCTCTGGCTCGCTCGCAATTCGGCAAGCTGCGCGTTTACGCTGGCACCGAACACCCACATGAGGCCCAATCTCCAGAAGTGGTAGATTTCAAGGGTCGTAACCGCAAGAACGTCGGGGCCGCATAATGGAAGAAGTAGCAAAGAGCTTCGAAGACCTAGCCTCCATGGGCACCGGTGAAGGTGTTGTGGAAGTGGTTGTTCGTGAACCCGAAATCGACTCCTTGGGTCGTGCTTATTCGACCGGCAAGCGCAAGAACGCGATTGCTCGGGTTTGGGTAAAGCGCGGGACGGGCAAGATCACCATCAATGGCAAAGACCAAGGCACCTATTTTGCGCGCCCAGTTCTGCGCATGGTGATCAACCAACCCATGCAAGTGACCGATCGCTCAACAGAATTTGACGTCATCGCCACTGTAAAGGGCGGCGGTCTGTCAGGCCAAGCCGGTGCTGTTCGTCACGGTATCGCAACCGCTTTGACCCGCTTTGAGCCAGGCCTGCGTCCAGTTCTGAAGCCATTCGGCTATCTGACCCGCGACAGCCGTGTGGTTGAGCGTAAGAAGTATGGCCGCGCGAAAGCACGCCGTAGCTTCCAGTTCTCCAAGCGCTAAGACCTACGCGTCGAACATATCCATGTTTCAAGCGGGCGGCCTTAGCGGGCCGCCCGTTTTTCGTTTTGGACCTTGAAGGCAAATCCCATGACCACCCAGACCCTAAATGCCGCAATCCTTGGTGCCTCTGGCTATACGGGGGCGGAGACGATCCGCCTGCTCGCCCACCATGCCAACGTCCGCGTCGGCGCGATTACGGCCAATGCCCAAGCTGGGCGCTCTCTGGGTGACCTCTTCCCGCATTTGCACCCTTTTGCCGATCGTACCTTGGTGAAGGCAGAAGATGTCAATTGGGATGGGGTGGATGTCGCGTTTGGATGCTTACCGCATGGGGCCAGTGAAGAGCTCTTGGGTGAGTTGCCATCGCATGTGACCGTGATCGATCTAAGCGCCGACTTCCGGTTCCGCGATCCAACTGCCTATGCCAATGTCTATGGCCGTAGCCATCTCCACCCCGAAAAGACCGCGAGCGCGGTGTATGGTCTGACCGAGTTTGCGCGGGCAGAGCTGGCCAAGAAGCCCGACATCATCGCCTGCCCCGGCTGTTATCCAACCGCAACCCTACTTGCGCTCAAGCCTTTGTTGGAAGCGGGCGTCGTCTCACCGCGTGACATCATTGTGGACGCAAAATCTGGAGTATCAGGTGCCGGGCGAGGTCTCAAGGAAGGCAATCTGTTCTGTGAAGCAGCCGAAGGCCTGCATGCCTATAGCGTTGGCAACCACCGCCACGCGCCCGAGATTGAGCAAGAATTGTCCCACGCTTCCGGCGCACCCGTTTTGGTGAACTTCACGCCACATTTGGTGCCAATGGCACGCGGCGAACTGGTGACCTGCCATGTGAAGCTGGCCAATGGTGCGACCGTGGACGATGTGCGCGCGACACTTGAGCAGCGCTATGCAAACGAAGCCTTTATAAAGCTGGCCCCCAAAGGTGCCTCGCCAGATACACGCTGGGTACGGGGATCAAACCTCTGCATTCTAGCAATATTCCCCGACCGGATCCCTGGCCGCGTGATCGTGGTGGGCGTCATCGACAATCTCGTCAAAGGTTCAGGTGGGCAGGCCATTCAAAACATGAATGTTGCCTTTGGACTGCCTGAGTCACAAGGATTGACGATGGAGCCCCTGTTTCCGTAAAGGAGAACTTGGCCTAGATCGGGCCTTGTCGCGTGTGCGCAACATTTTGCACGCGAGGCTTTTAGCCTTGTTTGGCGGATGAGAGAGTCGGGCAAATATGGCAAAACCGATCCTGCGACTGGGCCCCGTTGATGATTTGGACGATGAGTACGACCCGCTGCTGGGGCGTTCGGTCCGCGACGAACCCATGCCGGTTGCCGTTAGTCCCTCAGTACAACTGGATCCAGATCAAAGCGTTTTCGACGAGCCCGTTTCGGTGGTTGAACCCGCTTGGACTGACGAGACAGCACCGCTTGCCAAGTCAAAACCAGCCGCTGAAGATAAACAGCCCAACCTATTGGATTGGATGGAAGGCCCTGCTGAGACCCAAGCTCCTACTGCAGAACCTGAACCAACGCCCGAGCTTGAGCCTGAGCCTGAGCCTGAGCCTGAGCCTGAGCCTGAGCCTGAAGCAGACTTGGTTGCTGAAGTTGTGCAAGATGTGCCGACATTAGAAGAGCCCGTTGAAGCCCTTCTTGAGGAACCTGGCGTCGAACTTGAAACCGAGGCTGAGCAAGCCGATCCGCCTCATGACGAGTCCGATCTTGAACCTATGTTAGATCAAGTGGTTCAACCCTCAGAAGACATCGCCCCAGAAACTCCCGTAGATGCTGGACCGGAAACTGCGCCGGACCCAGTCGTCTCCTTAGAGCCAGAAGCAACCGAAGAGTCGCCTTTGGTCCCAGAAGCCGGGCCGCTAAACGCCACATCCGCCCAAGCTGCGCAGCGGATTGAACGTGCTGCCGGCCAAACACGGGCAGCACAGCGCCGGGCGAATATGAAGCGCAGCCCGATTGGGCGGCGCAGGGCTGCGCAGAAGCTTGCCGCCATGGTGATGGGGACAGCCCTCTTCGCCATTGCCTTGTTCTTTACGATGTTGTCCTTCCTAGCGCCCTTGGGTTATCCGTTTGACGCGGTGTCTAGCTATCGCTGGTACTGGACGCTCTTAGCGCTAGCTGCGGGTCTATCATGGGCGTTGGTACGTGGCCGGAATATGATGATCGCTTCAGCCTTGGTTGGTCTGATCAATCTGATCGTCGTTTTACCGACATTAGGTAGTGCCCCTAAAGGCGGGCAGATTTCAAATGCAGTTGTGGCTTGGGCCAATGTTGCGGGTGATGACAAGGCGCTTGAAAAAGTGTTGCGTGAGGCAGAGCGCCAAAAAGCTGGCCTTGTCTTGATTGCCAAGGCTCCAGAAAGCATTTTGACCCTGCCGCAGGGCTGGAATGTAATCGAACGGCCCAATTTTTCCGATCCGACCAGTATTGCCGTATTGTCGCGCGGGCGGTGGCAGTCCTCAACCATCCCGGGTGAGCCAACGATTGTGCGCACTGCGGCAGGTGACTTAACCATCATCGCCACCCTGCCGCCGCCTTCAAATGGTGGGCAAGGGGTCGGTGCTGCTCGGGAGTCTCAGTTGAACCGTGCGGCGGTTCGTGCCGGCGATCAGGAAGGCCCGGTTGCCGTCGTGGGCGATTTTGGTGTTGCCCCTTGGGACGGAGCGATGAGCCAATTTGGAAAGTATGGCAACGTTACGCGGGTGCGGTGCGGCGGCTTTATGGGGGCAACAGTCATCAAAGCCTTTGGGCTTATCGGAATTGCCCATGACCACGCCTATGTGCGCGATGTGAAGGTTACACATTGCCGCTTGGGCGGACCACTCAATCGCGGCGGACATCGCGCGATCTATCTTTACCTCGCCCCCTTGGATGCTGCGAACTAGTCAGCGCAGCACGCTAAATACGTTGCCGCGCAACCGCCCATACAAGCCGAAGCTGGCGCTCTAACAAGCTCAGGCTAGCGACCTGCCGGAACGGGTCCTGGAGCGCTTGAAACGATTTGGCATAAGGCAAGCCCAGCGCAGCATAAGCTACAGCCGGGAAGGCCTGCCCAAAGGCGGCCGCACGGCATGCTTGGTTTGCATCTTTGTGTGCAGTCAGGACATGCGTGTAGGCCAGCTGCAGCCCCTTCGCTAGCGCCGGGCTGGTCTTTCCAGCAAAGGTCGCCTCCCTATCCAAGCCTACCTGCGCTTCCACTGGCAACCAAAGCTGACGCCGCTGCGTCCAACGCGGCCATTGAGCCATAAGGTCGCATAGACGCCACAGAACTCCTGCTTGGCAGGCGAGCCAGTCTAAGGACGTGGAAATGGCCGGCGCACCTGCAATCAACAAGGCCAAGCGGTTGAAGTTTCCATACGTCTGGTTGCCATGGTCAGCCAGCGCAGCCCAAGTCTCAAATGGGACGTCGTCTTGCTCTGCCCCAAAGGCATCCACCAGGGCATCAAACCATGGTCTAGGCAGATCAAAGGCGCGGATTGTTTCAGCCAGCGCATGCGCGGTCGGTTGGGCGCGGACGGCCTTGCCGGTATAAATCTCGTCCAGCGCGTCGCGCCACCATTGCAGGCGAATGGCGGCCAACATGGGCTCTGAAACAGCTTGGCGGGCGCGCGCGACTTCATGGGTAAACAGGATCAGCGCGATCATACCAGCCCGCGCCTCTGGTGCCAGAAAACTCGTCGCCAAGGTTTGGTCCGGCGCGACTTGGGCGGCTTGTTCAATCATGTCTGGACTAAGGGTGATCATGGCGGCTCCCATACAAAAACGGCCCGCACTATGGCGGGCCGCTTTCCGAGAATTGTTTAGGCTTTAGCCCCACATGGTTTGGCGCATGGTCATGGCTACCAACATGGGCAGCGACAACAGCATATTGGTGCGCGAGAACAACATCGCCGTCCGCGCAGCCTTTGGCTTAGCTTCTGCTGGAGCTTCTACCAAGCCCAGAGCAATTTTCTGATTTGGCCAAATCACCAGCCACACATTGAGGAACATGATGATGGCGAGCCACATGCCAATGCCGATGAACACAGTGCCATCATCCAAGGCAAAGCCATGAGCAGCGTTTAAAGTCAGCGAAGAGACCAAATAGCCCCGCGCCCACGCAATCAGAATGCCGGTCACCAAAGTACCAACAGCAGCCCAACGGAACCAGAACAGCGCTTCTGGCGCAATGAACTTGCCAATAGCTGGCTTCAATTCATCAGGAATTTTCGGCATGGTGCGGATTTGCACGAAGTTGAAGTAATAGAGCAAGCCAATCCACAAAATGCCGAAGAAGACGTGCAACCAGCGCATAGCAGCATGGCCCATCAATTCGTGCATATTGCCAGAAGTGTTATTTGGCTGACCAGCGAAGACCGCGATCAAAAGGATGGCCAGCACCGCACTGACGATGAATGTGTTTCTGAAGTTAGAAAGAAGCGCGCCCATAGTTTCCCCTTTAAGTACGGATGGCTAGATTAAGCTCTATGTAGCCTATTTCAGCGCCATGTCACGTTACAGGTAACATTGCCACTGCAAAGTGACGGCCCTCTGTCGCCAAATGATTATAGGTACGACAGGCAGCTGGCGTTGGCATGATCTCTAGGCCGATGCCAATGCCCCTTAGGATATCGCGCAGCCCCACAGGCGGTGGTGCCATGTCCGGACCTGTTCCAAATAGCAGAAACTCAATCTCGCCTTTCAAGGCCAAGATCGGCGCAACGTGTTCGGCCAAGGCTGCGCCCGCAAGATCGACCATCGTCAACGGACCCCAAGCCGAAGGCGTATCGGCTAGAATCAAGACCGAGCCTTCGATCCGCTTATCGCCGCTCTCCAGACCAAAGCGGAACCCGCCCGCACCATAGGCCGTGATCAGTGGACGACCTTTGCCTGTTGCGGGGACCAATTGCATCGTGACTAGGGCCGCGCGTCAGCTTCAGTTCTGGCGGCCGCTTTCTCTGCGCCACGCTTAGGTGGCCACAAGATCAAGACGGGAGCGGCGACATAGATGGACGAATAGGTGCCGATAAACACGCCAAATAGCATGATCACAGTAAAGACCTGCATCGTCTCACCGCCTACAACCGTCAAGCCTAATAGCGCGAGGAAGGTGGTCAAAGCCGTAATGATTGTGCGTGACAACGTCTCGTTGGTCGATAAGTCGATGATATCGCCGAAGGACATCTTCTTATATTTTCGCATGTTCTCGCGCATGCGGTCAAAGACCACGACCGTATCATTCATCGAATAGCCGATGATCGTCAAAAGCGCGGCAATCGTGGTGAGCGAGAAATCAAGCTGGGTGATCGACATGAAGCCCAAGGTCAGAATGATGTCGTGCGCCAAGGCCACAATGGAGCCAAAGCCCATTTGCAATTCAAACCGCGTCCAGATGTAGAGCACAACAAGAATAATGGCGATGCCCAGCGCCAAGGCACCATTGGTGCCCAGTTCTTCTGAGACTTTTGGCCCGACCACTTCCACCCGCGGGAATCTCACGCCGGGCATTATGGCGCGCAATTCTGCCTTTACGGAATCCACCGTGGCCGAGGCATCAGCCCCTTCAGGCGGCAAAAAGCGGATCATGGCCTGGTTTGGTTCTTGGAAGTCCTGCACGCCGACATCGCGCAAGTTCATATTGCCGACCCGCTCGCGCACTTGCGCCAGATTGATCGGCTTATCCCAAACAGCCTCAACGACGGTGCCGCCCTTAAAGTCGATCCCAAAATTGAGGCCGAGGGTGAAGCAGGACACGAGCGAAGCAATGCACAGCACCACTGAAACGATTGCCGCCGGAATGGAGAAACGAACAAACCCAAACTTAGTGTTCTTGGGAATGATCTTGATAAAGGGCCATTTCATGTTCGTATTCCTCAGATCGGCAGGCGCTTAGGTTTGGTCTGCCGATACCAGGCAGCGACCAAGACCTGCGTCATCAGGATGGCGGTAAAGAGCGACGTGACCACGCCGATGGATAGGGTCCACGCAAAGCCGCGCACAGGGCCCGCACCAAAGTAGAAGAGGATTAGCGCCGTCAACAGAGCTGTGACGTTTGCGTCCATCACGGTCACGATGGCGCGCTTAAAGCCAGCATCAATCGCCAAAGCTGTCGAGCGGCCTGCCAATTCTTCTTCCCGCATGCGTTCATAGATCAAAACGTTGGCGTCCACAGCCGCACCAATGGTCAAAATCAGACCAGCAATGCCCGGCAGCGTCAGAGTTGCACCAACTGCAGTCATCGCTGCCAAGATCAAGATCAGGTTTATCGTCAGCGCCAAGATCGCGATGCCACCAAAGATAAAGCCATAGGCCAAGATCATGAAGGCGACGATCAGCAACATCGCGATAACACCAGCAGTCGCGCCAGCATTGATTGAGTCACGACCCAATTCAGGGCCAACTGTGCGTTGCTCCATAACTTTCAACGGTGCAGGCAAAGCCCCAGCGCGCAACAAGGTCGCCAATTCGTTTGCGCTTTCAATGGTGAAGCTGCCGGAAATCTGACCATTGCCGCCCAAGATAGGCTCGCGAATGGAGGGGGCGGACAGGACCTTATCGTCGAGCACGATCGCAAAGCGCTTGCCGACATTCTCTGTCGATGCCCGGGCAAACGCACGTGCGCCAGTTCCATCAAATTGGAAGGTAACGGCAGGCTCGCCCGATTGTTGATCAAAGCCTGGGTCTGCCTTGGTCAAGTTATCGCCGGTCACCAAGGCGCGGCGACGAACGAGAACAAAAGGCTCACCCGGCTGACCAGGTTGTTCCAAAAGCACAGACCCGGGCGGGATACGTCCAGCAGCGGCTTCTGCGGGGGGGACAGTTTCATCGACCATTTGGAACGTCAGGCGCGCGGTCTGGCCGACCAAGCGCTTCAGCTTTTCAGGATCGCTTTCACCCGGGGCTTGCACCACGATGCGGTCGACGCCTTGGCGGGTGATGGCGGGTTCCTTGGTACCGGTTTCATCGATCCGGCGACGGATCACTTCGATCGACTGGCTGACCGCGCGACGCGTCATCGCCACTTTGGCCTCTTCCGTCAAACGGATTTCGATGACATTGCCGGGGGCAGCTTTGACATCAAGGTCGTTGCGACCGGTCGGTCCTGTTAAACCAATTACCGGGGAAGCAAGCGTTTGGATGCGCTTAATCGCTTCTTGGACGTCAGCCGCGTTCTGGATCGTAACGCGTGCTACTTGGCCATCTGGTGTAAGCCCACGACCTGCGAACAAAATCGGAGTCTTGGCAGCGCCAAGTTCGCCGGGCCGCCTCTGGCCCCGCAACTCGCGCACGAGGTCATCGGCAACAGTCTCCAAGCGGGCCTTATAGACCACTTGGCTTTCTACCTCGAACATCAGATAGGAGCCGCCTTGAAGGTCGAGACCCAGATTGACGGTCTTGTTTGGCAAGAAGCTCGGCATCGAATCTCTTGCCGACTGCGGCAACGCATTCGGCAGGGCAAAAATCAAGCCCAGGAGGGAAACGATGATAACGGCGAGAACTCGCCAGCGCGCAACATGTAACACGTCTATCTAGCCCTTCGGCAGAAGCAGACCCTCAAAAGACAGGCCTACACTGATCTCAATTAGGATTTTGCGTCATTGGCGACGACTGGCTCGCTTTTGCCTTGCACTTGGCTCACCGTCGACTTCACCACACGGACCGCAACATTGGGTGCGATTTCCACGGTCAATTCGTCGTCAGCCACTTTGGTCACTTTGCCAATGATCCCACCCGAGGTGATCACGGTGTCGCCGCGACGGATCGCGCTCAACATTTCTGTATGCTGCTTCATACGTTTTTGTTGTGGACGGATCAGAAGAAAATAAAACACCACCAGAATCATCACCAGTGGCAGGAGTTGCATCATAATGACTTCTGGGCCTGCTGGGGCCGCAGCGCCGGCAGCTTGTGCATAAGCGGGGGTGGAAAACATAGGGACCTCAAAGTTTCTGACAGAAAGACAGAGTAGGCGGTTGAACGGTGCGCTGCAGGTGGGGACGCCTAACCCGAATGGCAAGGCAAACCGCAGCAAGGGGCGGGAGTTAGCATGCCAAAGACCTCTGCGGCAATGAAACTTGACACATTGCCGCGATCTCACGCCCTTGTGACAGGGCGAACATTTAGGTGAGGCGGATTGGGGCCTCTTGGCCGAGGCTTTCAACTGTTAAGACACCTCCGGCACTCCGCAAGATCGTGACCGATGCATGGCCAGGCTTAAAGAAGGTCACGGTGTCGGATTTGGTCGCAAGACCCACAGCTGCATTGATGGCAACAAAGTGCGAGAAAACCAACGTGTCGTGTGTGAGTTCCAACAAAGCCCGGCCAATCTGATCACGCCAGTCGCGCAGCCCCTGATCCACATGCTCATCCTGCCAAGAGCCGCTCATCACCCTCGTTAGCCAGTCACGATGATCGGTCACATGGGCCGGCACCGGGATTTCAGCCACCCGCGGCTCAATGAGTGGGACGAACCCCAAGGTAGCCGCGCTTGGCTGCGCCGTTTCCTGGCACCGTGCCAAGGGTGAGGTGATGAGATGCTTGGCCCCCACCTCTTCCAAGCGGATGGCGGCAGCCTCCGCCTGCCTATGGCCAAGCTCAGAGAGACCCGGATTGGGGTGGGCACCCCATGTGGCGGCAGGCTCGGCATGACGCACGAGGTAGATTAAGGACATCGAAGCTGCTCCTGCAGGAAAAAATTTAAGGCTTCTGTGCCGCGTTCAAGGCTTTTTGTGCTGCGGTCCGCGCTGTCCAAGTCGCAATGATTTCTGCGGCATTGGCAGCTTCTTCGGCCATAATCTCATCATGCTTAGGATCACGGCAGGTGATTTCCACATTGATGCCATTGGGATCGTAAAAATAGATCGAGTGGACAAAATGATGGTCAATCGGGCCAAAGCAGGGGACGCCCGCTTGGTCTAGACGCTCTTTAAAGGCCATCATGCTAGCATGGCTTTCGGCTTCCATGGCAAAATGCAGGTCCATGCCCCATTTCATTTTGAATTTTCCGCTATGGGCACCTTCAGGAACGTCGAAGAAAGCGACGTAATTTCCGTCACCCAATTCAAAGAACAAATGCATATAGGGGATGGGGCGGCCAGAGCCCGGCTCTTCCTCAAACACCAGCGCAGCTTTGAGCGGCAGGCCCAAGATGTCCTCGTAGAATTTACGCGTCTCTTCAGCGTCACGACAGCGGAACGCGCTGTGGTGGACGCCCTTTAGTGCCGGTGCTGGATTGATTGCTTTGGCTTTATCAGCAGCTTCTGCAAAGTCGATCGCCATGGCCATTTCCCCGATACATTCTGTGTTTCAACTCAGTCTATCGCAGTTTTGGCGATCGACCAGTCACCACACTGTTTAGGCTGGTTTCAATGGCCAAGCATATGGTTGACAGAAAGCCGGTTCCACTTAACGATCTTGTGATGAAAAATCTCACCCCTACCCGCCTCGCCGGCCTTGTTTTGGCCCTCTCCATGGTTTCTGCGGCAAAAGCCCCTGTGCCGATTCCAGCAGCAGAGATCAATGCGGCTTCCGACGCGATGGCGACCAAAGTTGTGGCATGGCGGCGCGATATTCATGAGCATCCAGAGCTTTCTAATCGCGAGTTTCGTACGGGGGCTCTGGTCGCCGCGCATCTGAAGTCACTCGGGCTTGAAGTGCGCGAAAATGTGGCCAAGACAGGGGTTGTCGCCGTCCTGCGGGGAGGTCGCCCCGGCCCTGTTGTCGCGTTGCGCGCTGATATGGATGCTTTGCCTGTGCTTGAAGCTACAGGGCTGCCCTTTGCTTCCAAAGCTGTGGGCGAATATCTCGGCAATAAGGTTCCTGTCGCCCATGCCTGTGGCCATGACGCCCACACTGCCATGCTGATGGGGGCAGCCGAAGTCCTCGCCAAAATGAAAGACCGGATCCCTGGGACCATCGTCTTTATCTTCCAGCCCGCCGAAGAGGGGGCACCTCCGGGCGAAAAAGGCGGTGCTTCGCTGATGATCGAAGAAGGTGCGCTACAAAACCCAGCGCCATCGGCGATTTTCGGTCTGCATGTCTTCCCCGGCCCGCCAGGGACGATCCATTATCGTCCGGGGGGCTTCATGGCGGCATCGGATAAGTTCCAAGTCTTCATCAAAGGCAAGCAGACCCATGGTGCAGCACCTTGGGCTGGGATCGACATTATGTCGCTGCAAGCCGCCATCATACAAGACTTCAACCGCTTAGCGGCACGCACCGTAGATGTGACGGCGACACCGACTGTCATCACGACTGCCATGGTTCATGGTGGCGTGCGCTACAATATCATTCCAGACGCGCTGGAAATGGGCGGCACATTGCGTACCTTTGACAATGCCCAGCGCCAAGACATTAAGAATAAGATGGAAAAAACGGTGATGTCACTCGCCGCCGCATATGGAGCCGAAGCCAAAATCGCCTTTAACAGCGGCGACCCTTACGGCGGCAATAATGTGACCTTTAATGACCCAAATCTAACGCGAGCCATCCTTTCTTCTTTGGAAGAAGCAGCAGGCGCTGGCAAAGTGAACATCAATCGTCCGCCCATTACTGGCGCTGAAGATTTTGCAGACTACCAAGCCGTGATTCCCGGCGTGTTCTATCATTTGGGGGTCAGCAAAGCTGGCGTGCCACCCTCGGAATGGACCGTCAATCACGCACCCAATTTCGACACCAATGAAGACGTCCTGCCTATCGGCGTCCGCACCCATGTGATGACGGCCATTCGTTATCTGGAACGCGGTGTGCCAGCAGTTCGTACGCCGCAGGGGGGCTGAGGGGGCGCTACCCCTCTCCCTCATCCTCAAGCTCTGGCGCGGTAAAAATCGCCTCAAAGCTGGTTTGGTGCATGCCTGCTTTCAGCCAGCCATAAGGCGTGACATTGGTGGCCTTGATGATGCGGCGCTCAATCCGGCTGACTGGGTTGTCGCCCTCTTCGGGTACGAGATCAAAGTCGAGCACATTGACGCAGGCCAAGTCCTGCTCAAACGGCAGCGAAGCCGACGGCCCTGCCCCACACATCCACCCAAGCAATAGCCGGTTGATGCCTTCATGGGCGACAACCAAAGCGCTGCTCCAGCCCGGACGGTGCAGGAGGGCCTCAATCGAGGCGACAGCGCGCGCATAGGCGTCGGCAAAGAGTTCGCCGCCTTCAAAGAAAGTTGCCCCTTCTTGGCCTGCCTGCTCGAACGTGAAGGTCAAATAAGCGCTCAATTCTTCGCGTGTTGCAAACGGGATGAACTTGCCGGAGTGGAGTTCCGTTAAGCCGGGCTCGTCCTCTAACACCGGTGGCGAGACGTGCTGGGCCAGCACAATCTCTGCCGTCTCGCGCGTGCGGCGCAGGCCAGAGCAAATTGCGATATCCAAGGGCACATGGGCAAAGGCAGCCGCCGCGGCTTTGGCTTGTTCTTTGCCCAGAGGCGTCAAGCGCGCAATTGTCGGATCTTGCGATTTGACCACTTCGCGTGAGCCATAATCAACATGGCCGTGACGCATCAGATAAATGCGACGACGCCCGGTCGTTCCTTCCAAAGCGCTCATCCAGAGATACCCCAGTCGGCCAAAATGTCTTGGCTATGCTGGCCAGGCTTAGGTGCGACGGAGCGAATGGTGCCCGGCGTTTTGGAGAAGCGGGGTGCAGGAGCAGGTTGGGTGACGCCTTCGACTTCTACGAAGGTCTGGCGCGCCACATTGTGGGGATGCTGGGCAGCCTCTTCCCAACTCAACACAGGCGCAAAGCACACGTCAGTGCCTTCCATGATAGCCGTCCATTCATCCCGTGTCTTGGACTTGAAAATGGCGGCGATCTTTTCTGACAAGATCGGCCAATTGGCGCGGTCAAACTGGTTTTGGAAGGCGGGATCTGTGATTTCGGCTTGCTGCAACAGAAGCGCGTAGAATTGCGGTTCGATTGAGCCAATCGACACCCATTTGCCGTCGCTGGTCTCGTAGCAATCATAGAAATGTGCCCCACCGTCGAGCAAGTTTGCGTCGCGCGTGTCCTGCCACATACCGCTAGCACGCATGCCCCAGAACATCGATGTCAGCGAGGCTGCGCCATCGGTCATCGCGACGTCGATCACTTGGCCTTCACCGGTAGCTCGGGCATGGATGACACCAGCCAACAGACCAAAAGCGAGATAAAGTGCGCCACCGCCGTAATCGCCAATCAGATTGAGAGGCGGTGCAGGTGGCTCTCCTTGCCGTCCGGTTGCCCACAGCGCGCCAGTCAAGGCGATATAATTGAGGTCGTGACCAGCCGCTTTTGCCAAGGGTCCAAACTGACCCCAACCGGTCATGCGGCCGTAAACAAGCTTGGGGTTGCGGACCAACACGACATCAGGCCCTAGACCCAGCTTTTCCAACACGCCGGGGCGATAGCCCTCCAACATGGCATCGGCCTTTTCCAACAGCTTCAGGCAGGTTTCAACATCGTCTGGGTTTTTAAGATCAAGGCTGATCGAGCGACGACCGCGCCCCGTTACGTCCTTGGCTCCACCACCGGAACGCGACCGTGGGCCATCAATGCGAATAACGTCTGCCCCCAAGTCGGACAGCAACATGCCGCAAAAAGGCCCAGGACCGATTGCTTCAAATTCGACGACTTTGACGCCACTTAATGGACCCGACATGGCTTTCCCCTTGAGCTGTTGATCTGCGGCTCTTTACGAACCTTTGGCGAGTGTGTTGCGACAATGTGGGGAAAAGCGCAATGGCCAAAGCCACTTCAAACGGGGGATAAAGTCCAGTCCACCACCCAAGGCCAATCCGGGCCACGACGCAGGATTTTAGCTGGCGCATCGGTGCCTAAATCGCGGGCCTGCCATTCTTTGACGCCAGCGACGCGCAGGCCTGCCTGTTCAAAGGCTGCCAACCAATCCTGAAATGGATGAGCAAAAGCGGGCATGGTGATTTCCTCCCCCGTGGCAGTTTTGAAGTGGGCCGAGATGCCCTGCAACGACACAAATGGATGAATTTCGATGACCTTGATCACACCCTCGGTTCTCAACAGGCGGCGCGCTTCGCGCAAGGGTGGCACAAGGTCTGCGACATGTTCCAGCGTCAGAGAGAACAAAATGATATCTACGCTTTGGTTGGGTAGAGGAATTGCCTCGCTCATGTCCGCTTGGAACAGGGTCCAGCTAGCGTCATGTTTGCGCGCCTCTGCCAACATCGCCGGGGAAAAATCAAACCCGATCAGTTTTGACGCCCCGCGCGCTGACAAAGCTGCCAAATTGCGCCCCGTGCCACAACCAAACTCTAAAAGCGTCTTCTGCGCGAGAGAAAGCGGGGCTTGGCTAAGGGCATAACCAGCTGCATGGACCATCGGATTGTCATAGCCGTCATAGCTCTTCGCCCACACATCATAGGCCGCGGCGACATCCAAGGTCACAGGCCCGCTCATACAGGAATGACTTTCCAGTCTGCCGCGCGGTTACGTATCCACGTCATTTGCCGCTTGGCATAGTGCCGGCTGTCGAGGATGGAGCGCGAGATGGCTTCGTCATAGCCACATTGCTCTTCAAAGAAATCAATCAGCCCCGGCATGCCGACAGCCTTCATGACCGGCAAATCAGGCTCCAGCCTGCGCTGGTAAAGTGCATGGGCTTCGTTGAGGCCGCCCTCTTCCATCATGCGTTCAAAGCGCGCCTCAATCCTTGCATAAAGGACTTCGCGGTCTGGCATCAGCGCAATGCCCTCCCAAGCACCTTGCGCCAGAATAGGGGGTTGGGGGTCTTGGTGCCAGTCAGACAAGGGCCTGCCCGTGGCTTCAAAAACCTCTAACGCGCGCGCAATCCGCACCGCGTCCTTAGGTTCAATCTTGCGGGCAGCTTTTGGGTCCACCTGCAGCAGGCGCGCGTGTGCTGCACGCGGATCGGCACCAACCAGTCTGCGGGTCGAAGCGCGAACATCTGCTGGTACAGGTGGGGTCGGTACAAGGCCTTGCGTCAAGGCATGCGCATACAGGCCAGTCCCGCCCACCAGAATTGGCCTGCGACCGCGCGCTTGAATTTCAGCAATGGCGGCTTCGGCTTCTGCCAGCCAAGCCCCGGTTGAGTAAGCGACGGCTCCATCAATATGGCCGAACAAATGATGCGGTACATCGCCCATTTCGGCTACGCCGGGCCTTGCCGACAAAATCTCGAGGTCTGCATAGACTTGCATCGAGTCCATATTGATGACTTCGCCATTTTGCTTGATAGCAGCATCAATGGCATAGGCGGTCTTGCCCGAAGCCGTGGGGCCGAGAATAAGGAGGGCAGTTTGCATGGCCTGCCTCTAGCCCAAGTTACGGCACGCCGCCAATAGTCTGATGCGAATAAGCTGAATGGAGTCTCAAGTGCCTTCTTTAATCCTCGTGAGCCCAACTGGCGAAAAAGTCCTTGAAGAAGCCTTGGCGCGGATTGAGGCGCTATGGGGCGAACTTTCGCTGAAGACGATTGAACCAGGCGAGGCCCTACATCTGAGCTCTGTCGATGGCGATACCGAGGAAGCGATTTCTTGGCTGGATGGGCTGCCGCTCGACATTTCCGCAAAGCCGCCAGAACGCATGGGCCTTTTGGTCGCCGACATGGATTCGACCATCATTGGCTGCGAGTGCCTCGATGAATTGGCAGACTTTGCCAATAAAAAGGCAGAAGTCTCAGCCATTACCGAACGGGCAATGGCAGGCGAACTTGATTTTGAAGGTGCCCTGACCGAACGAGTAGCAATGCTGACAGGGTTGGAGCTGACAGCGCTACAAGCCTGTTACGAAGCCCGTGTGGACCTGAATCCGGGTGCCGAAGTCTTTGTGAGAACCATGGCGCACTTAGGCGCGCATTGTGCCTTGGTCTCGGGTGGCTTTAGCTTCTTCACCAGCCGCGTTGCGGCACGGGCAGGATTTCATACCAATCGCGCCAATCAATTACTGGATGATGGTACTTGCCTGACCGGTAAAGTCGGCATGCCGATCCTTGGCAAGGAAGCCAAGTTGGCAGCTTTGAAAGAAGATGCGACGCGGCTGAACCTCAATCTATCCCAGACCCTCGCAATTGGGGATGGTGCAAATGATCTGATGATGATTGAAGCAGCAGGCCTTGGTATCGCGTATCGCGCCAAACCAATCGTGGCCGCTCAAGCCCCTGCACGGATTGAGCATGGAAGCTTAGAAAGCGCCCTCTTCTTCCAAGGCATCCCACGCAGCGCATTCGTAACTAACTAAAGGCAAGCGGAACCTTAACTCGAATTCATTTGAGTTGACTGCCACTTCCCGCTTAGGACGAGCGCGGGATGTAAGGGAGGGCGAGACGATGAAACGTAACTTTTTAGTGGCAACAGCTATGCTGTCGGGGACTTTGATCGGCGGCTCGGCCTTTGCCAACCAAAGTGGTGGCACGCAGTCGACCGCAGACCTGACCCGGCGCGCAGCCCTAGGTGTCGCGCTTGAAAACACCAGCGATGGGCCAAAGGTGACCTTGGTTACGCCGCAGATGACGGCGGCCTTGGCAGGCGTTGAACCCGGCGACATTATCTTAAGCGTCAATGGTCAGGCGACAAAAACCAATATGGAACTTGTTGCGGCTGCAGGCCTTTTGCGTTCAGGCGACATGGCGACCCTCACCCTTAAGCGCGGCACAGACACCAAAACCGTCACTGCCAAAGCCACGGCCCGCCCGCTTGAATCCATTCCCGGTGCGGATGTGCGCTATGGCACAGTTGCTTTCAAGGAAGGTCGATTGCGCGATATTTTAGTGACCCCGAAGACTGCGCTACCAGGAGCCCCTGTCGTATTCCTGATCCAAGGTTATGGCTGCGGCAGTGTCGAAGGCCCACCCAATCATCCCTATCACCTCTTGGCCAAGACTTTGGCAGAATCCGGCATTGGGTCTTATCGGATTGAAAAGCTGGGCATGGGTGACAGCCTCACATCTACACCCTGCCTGAAAACCGACTTTGCTTTGGAAATGGAGGGGTTTGAGGCCGGATACCAAGCCTTGATCAAGGATCGCGGTGTCGGCCCCGATCGTATCATCATCCTCGGCCATTCCATGGGCGGGATTCAAGCGCCATTGGTTGCCGCCAAAGGGCCCGCGCCTCGGGGCGTGATGGTCTTTGGCACCGCCCTGCGTAATTGGCAGGATTATATGCAAGAGCTATTTGCCATGCAGGGCTTCTTGTCCGCTGGGGCTGATCCCGCAGACGCGGAGCAGGCGGCGAAAGCCTTTAGGCCTTTGATGCAGCGCATTTTCAATGAAGATGTCAGCCTTAAGACAATCGCAAATGAAAACCCCAATCATGAAGCCATGTTGCGTAGCGCTTTTGATTGGGATGGCGACGACCTAATCCTTGGCCGCAACCTTGCCTATTGGCGTGGGGTGGCTGCGCAAGATACCGTAGCCGCTTGGCGCGATACCAAGGCCCCGGTTCTAGCCATTTATGGTGAAGCTGATTTTGCAGCCATTGACGAACGCGATCACAAACGGATTGTCGACGTCGTCAACTTTTATCGCCCGGGCACGGCAACCTACCGCTTTTTGCCCCTCACTGGCCATGGCTTTGATGTACAAGCAAGCCGAGATGAGGTTCGAGCAGCCAATCAGGCGGGCAAACCCGTGACCGTGGCCCCTTATAACCCTGAGTTGACCAAAGTAATGGCGGCTTGGATCAGTGCTTTACCCGCCAAAGGGCAGACAGCGGCCAATTAATCGGAACGCGCAAACAGGTGTCAAAGGGTCTTTAGCCTTTCGGCACCGGCTCCCCTTCCACAGGCGGGCGCGGTGGGCCAAGTCGGACACCGGCTGGAATGCCCCGCGTCGTAGCTTCAGCTTCAGCCCCCAGATTAATCAGTGGGCAAGCCGGTGGTGCACATAACCAAATCTCCACCCGCCGATTACGCATGCGCCCGCGCTCGTCCGAGTTTGAGCCGACTGGCAAGGAATCCCCGTAGGAACGCACAACCCCTGGGGTAACTCCAAGCCCCTGCAAAGCCAAAGCGACAGTTTCTGCCCGTGATTGTGCAAGACCAATATTGGTGACCCTTGCACCAACGTTGTCAGCAAAGCCCAAAACGGCGATCCGGCGCTTATCAATCTGGTTCTTATTGATGAAGGCAACAAAGCGCTTAAGGTCTTCTTCTGCGCGTGAGTCAGGTTGGTTGGCCCCGTCATAGAAGCGTATGTCAAAATTCATCCGCTCAGCAAAGCGCCCAAAGGTCCGGTAGTCACCCGGCGCATCCGGCGGCGTCAAGACTTTGACAGCCCTCAGTCTGAGGGGCGTAATTCCCATACGTGCTACCAATTCCTGTCCTGCTTGGGAGGTGACAAAATCGGCAAAATCGCGCGCGTTTGGATCGCCGCCGGACGAACCCACATAGACAAACAGCCGTTCGGTAAACGTATAAGTCTCGGTAGAAATCGAAAAATCGTCGGCCCCCACCGAACGCGCATTTCGCTCATTCAGCGCCAATGCCTTTACGCCGCCTGTGCCGCGTCGGGTGATCCCAATTGCCTTTTCATCTCGACTAACGGCATCGGCGACTCCGGCGGGAGCGTCCAAGAAGGTGACGGTTTCAGGCGGCTCACGGTCGCCCAACAAACGCCCTGCAGGGCTTGAAGCAAAATCAGCGCCTAGGCTCTCAAGTTTAATGGAAATGCGTCCCGACATGTCTTTAGAAACCTGATTCCAGTCGGTGAACTCACCACTCAAAATCCGACCTAAGACTTCTGTGTCGATCCGATTGATCGGGTTGTTCCGATTGACCACGACCAAGCTAGCATCCAGCCCAATGATCTTTTCACTCGAGGCATTGGTGAAATTGCCAAGGGCTGACAAGCGGTCTGCCTCACCGGGTAAAACTTGTCGGGACGACATCACGGCCTCGAGACGTTGTTGCGTCAAAGCCTCAAAGCCACCGTGAGATGAGCCAAGCGCGATCAAAACCCGGGCAGTTTTACCCGCGCGCGAGCCACTAACTTCAATGAGTTTGTCGCCCTGATCTGCCCGCACCGAGGTATATCCTCGTGCCCGCATCCAAGCGGAAACAAGGTCCATCATCACATTTGGGCCCATGCTAGATGCGCCACCAATTCGAAACAGCACATCTTTAGGTTTGGGCTGCCCGGCTGCGAAGTCCTCTGTGATTGGAATTTGGCCTTGATCTTGGCTGGCAACGCGTTGCCCCTCGGCTTGAAAGAGCCAAGACATGTAAAAAAGTACGATGATACCGACAACAATAATCAAGCTGGTCACAGCCATCAGCCAGCCAAGCACATCAAGTTTCAAGTTGAAGCGAGGGACCTTTGGCAAAGCCGGAGCCTTACGAGGCGATTGCTTTTTCAATCTTTTTGGGGGACTTGGGTTGATCACCTTATCCCAGTCATAAGGCACATCGTCGCGGCCGTCTGCCATCAAGGATTCCCCACGTTTCCATGTCTGTCATCGCGCGCGCCGCATTCACTCAGCTTGCGCCCATCATGCCTTTGAGGCTTCGCGCCAAGCGATAGTCGAGGCGGACTGAAAGGTCTAGCTTTGCTGCCTGTTACTAGCGCGTTGGACGCAGCGCGCGGTAAATCGGCTTTCCATCTCGGTACAGACGAATGACCACCCCATCGCGCTTGCGCGCTGCTGCCTGTAAAGCCGCGCGCGCTTCTTGCGGGCTCGAAATAGCCTGGCCCTGCACCTCTAAAAGGCCATCGCCCGGGCGAACTTGGTCCTTGCCTGGGCCAAACGGATCAAGAGCGGAGACGACAACACGCACTTCAGGCGGCAGTTTTGGACGATCCGACGGTGCGGCCGAACGCAATACAAGCCCCATTACAGAGACCGTTGGCAAAGCCTGCGGCGTGGGTACCCGCACTTCACTAGGAGAGCGTCCAATCACCAGATTGGCAAAAATTGCTTGTCTGCCACGGAAGCCTTCAACCTTTACTTTAGCCCCAGCGGGGGCGGCTGCGACGTAGCGAGCCAAGGCGCGCGGATCGGTTATGGGCTGGCCGGCCCATTTCAAAATCCGGTCACCCATGCGCAAGCCAGCCTTGGCTGCTGGTGAGTTAGCAGCAACATCGGCAACAATGACACCATTTCGGCCCGTCCCACCTTCTTCTGGCGTCAAGAGACGTGCGCGCAGCCCGATCCAGCCGCGCTGAACGCTGCCAGTTTGAAGAATGTCTGCCACAATCTTGCGCGCCAAATTCGATGGCACAGCAAAGCCAACTCCAACCGACCCACCTTGGGTGCCGCCGGGGGAAACAATGGCGGTATTAACGCCGATCACTTCACCGCGGGCATTGAATAAGGGCCCGCCCGAATTGCCTCGATTGATTGCCGCATCGGTCTGCAAGAAGTCGTCATAGCGCCCCGCCTGCAAATCGCGGTTCCGGGCCGAGATCACCCCGACTGACAAGGAATTGCCAAGACCAAACGGACTGCCAATCGCAATCGCCCAATCACCAACCCGGGCCGCATCGCTATTGCCCCACGTTACACTTGAAAGGCGCGCTGTACCGGTGGCCCGCAGCACCGCAAGGTCTGTCTCGGCATCGCGTCCGACTAAAACGGCCGGCAAAACGGTGCCGTCGACCAACATGATCTCAAACCGATCATTGCCTTCGATGACATGATTGTTGGTAACCACCACCCCGCGAGCATCAATCACAAAGCCCGAGCCTGTTGAACTGCCACCGGCTTCCGCATGCACAGAATCGCGCGGGGCACCAACCAAGGACCGTTTGGCCCGGATGGCAACAACGGCGGGTTGGAGCCGAGCTGATAGATCAGCAAATCCATTGCCTAGCCCAATTGTTGGGCTGGCAGGTGGTGGACCTGCATTCTGGGCACCAGCGGGCGCAAGGCCTGACAAGCCAAGCCCAACGATCGAAATCCAGAAAAAAGCAAGCAGGCGAGCAGTCATCATGGCCTACGACTTAGACCGGAGCGGGCGTTTGGGAAAGTAACTCCATGCCTCAAAGCGCACGCAATCACATAAGCCCCTCAATTAAAAAAACTTCATGACAGCCTTTTCACGGGTAATTGAAGATCAAATCGAAGATAGACAAGCCGTCAGTTTAATTTGGGCGGGGAAACACCCATGGCTTTGATTTCTTATCGCGCGCTCGCTTTTGCGCTTGCGCCTTTTGTACTTGTCGGCACCAGTGGCCTTGCCCCGGCTTGGGCGCAAACAACCATTAGCGCCAGTCCCGCGTCCGGCGTGACGAATGCGCTGCCAGATTTGGTAGATGGCAAACGTACTTTTCAGCCCGCCTATTTCAACGATATCACGCCGCAGACGGCCGCCGATATGGTGGCGCGGATTCCAGGGTTTAACATCGACGACGGCGAATCCGTCCGTGGCTTTGGCGGGGCAGCGGGCAATGTGCTGATCGACGGCTCTCGGCCCACGAGCAAGAATGAGGATTTATTCTCCATTCTTGGCCGGATCCCAGCTAGCAATGTAGAGAAGGTTGAACTGTTAGAGGGCGCAGCAGCCGGTGCTCTCGCGCCAGGCAAAAGCCTCGTCGTCAATGTGGTCCGAAAAGCCGACAACAAAGCTAGCGGCAAGTGGGAAGTGCAAGCCACCGGTGTTGGCAGCGGCCGAATTAAGCCCAAAATCGATACGTCCTACACCTCAAAGCTGGGTGGCTTTAATATCACCTCCGGCCTGCAAGCCGAGATCGAAAACGTCGAAGACTTTATTGGTTTTGAAGGCATCCTGTCGCCTTCAGGCGTCTACACCGAGCGCGGCCCCAATGACGATCGCCGCCGCTCAAAATACGCGCAAGCGACTTTTGCCGTTGATGGCAAGATTGGCGAAACCAAACTCAAAGCCAATGCCAGCTATATGGAAGGAAAGTTTCGCCGCAACTGGGTGCATGTGGCTTTTCGGCCAAACGCAACTTTGCCGTTCCGGGTTGATGAGGGCAAGGCAACTGGCTCAATCAAGCGCTGGGAAATTGGCGGCGATCTAGAGCGTGAAGTGGCTGGCTGGACCGGCAAGCTCGCCCTTTTGGCCAAGGCGAATGAGGATCAAGACCTTGACCTGGCAGGCTTTAACGCGGTTGGGCAAGCCAAAAACTTCGGCCGCTTCGTGGCAGACTCCACCAATGAAGAGCGCGTGGCGCGCCTGACGTTCAAGAAGAAATTTGGTGCCCATCAAATCGAGACTGGCGGCGAACTTGCTTACAACAGTTTGGATTTCGTCGGGCAATATGCCGAAGGCGATGGGACGATCTTTGTGGTTCGCCCATCTGACATATCTTCCACCGAAGTCTCTGAGACCCGGAAAGAGGCTTTCATCAGTGATTCTTGGACGCTCTCGCCCAAGCTGACTTTAGAATCGACGTTAACAGGTGAGTGGTCAACGATTGAGCAAAGTGGCGCTGCGGGCAAGGAGCGATCCTTCTTTTATCCAAAGCCCCGCATCAAAGCGGCTTGGAAACCCAAAGATGGGTGGACCTATCGCGTGGAAGTGGAGCGAGTCGTCGGGCAATTGGACTTTGGTGCCTTTGCAGACTCTGCATCAGTTGGCGACAACAACCAGAATAGTGGCAACCCAGAGCTGCGGCCAGAACAAATCTGGTCTGGCCTGATTGGTTTTGAAAGACGCTGGGGCAAGCGCGGCGTGATCAATGCCTCACTCATCCAAGAAAAATTTGAGGATCAATTAACGTTGGTGCCCACCCGTAATGGCGGCGTGGCGCTGGGTAATGTGCCTGAGGCTGAACGTTGGGGCTATAATGTGTCTTGGACAGTGCCGTTGCCCATTCTCTTAGAAGGGCTGGAATTTGAAGGTAGCTATCGCTGGCGGGATTCAGAGTTGACCGACCCAATTACCAATCAAGCACGGCCATTCTCCGGTTGGAATGGCAATAGCTTTGAAGCCAATGTGCGCTATGAGATGCCGAAGAAGCGGCTGCGAATGGGAGCTTGGCTCTGGCGTGGCGACAACAACCGAGAATATAGACCTAGTCAGACGTTCCAATGGAGCACGATCGAATTCTGGGGTGCTTGGATCGAGACCAAGGCTTATAAAAATGTAAGCTTCGAGCTTGGCGTGGAAGATCCAAATGGAAACACGTTCAACCGCGTCCGCACAGACTTTACCCCCGACCGGCGGTCAGGTGTGATCCGCCAAACCCAATATCGCGAACGGTCCAAGGATGGGACTTGGTATCTTCTGGTCAAAAGCACCTTCTGACCAGAAGATCCCAACCTTATTTCACGCCGTGGGCCAGCTTCTTTAGAAGTGGTGAGGCCAAGGCCATCACAATCCCAATCCCAATCGACCACAGACCGATTGTGTTGAAGACCTCTAGCGAGGTCGCCAAGGCTTTTGCGGGATCGGTGACTTGACCAGCCACAGTTTCTGTAGCGGTCAATTGGGCGATGATGCCCCCCAGATATTGCGCACCAGAACTGGCCAAGAACCACGTCGCCATCAAGGTTGAAAGCAGCTTTGGCGTGGACAATTTGGTCATCCAGCTCAGGCCCACGGGGCTCAAGCACAGCTCACCGGTTGTGTGCAACAGATAAGCAAGCGCCAAGAAGATTACCGGCACGCGGGCCTGCTCATCGGCAAATTGCGCGCCCCACACCAAAATCAAGAAGCCTAGGCCCACTTGAACCAAGGCTATTGCGAATTTCATCGGTGCCGAGGGGTCCATATTGCGCTGCCCAAGCTTTACCCAAAGCCACGCAAAAGCAGGCGCAAAAATCAAGATGAAGCCGGAGTTGAAACTTTGGGTCTGCGGCGCACTGATGCTGACAAACCCATCATTCGGTAGCGCCACATTGGTTGCGGTAAACAGCGACAGGGATGAACCAGCTTGCTCAAACAGCGTCCAGAACACAACAGAAGCAGCGATCAAGACCAATGCTAAAATCAAGCGACCAGCCTCTTCTTTGCTGCACGCGGTCGCCATGTGGTAGACGATGTAAATCAAGACGGCGGCAGAGCCCAAGGCCAACATATTGCCGACCAATTGGTTATTCTGCACCAAGAACCAAATCGCTGGCACCGACACAATCGCCCCGATATAGATTGCCATTTCCAGATTGATCGGGCCCAAAACCTTCTTCTTCAAAGCTTCGGGATTGGGGGGTTCGCCCTTGCCTTCTAAACTATCCTTGCCGCGCACAAAGGCGATATAGCCCGCCAACATGCCAACACCGGCAAGGCCAAAGCCTGCCCACCAGCCCACGACGGTCCCTAAAGCACCGCACAGAATAGCGGCCCAGAATGCCCCTAGATTGATCCCGTAATAATAGAGCGTGAAGCCGGGATCTCGACGTGGATCGCCATCGGGATAGAGCTGCCCAACAATGGACGAGATACTGGGCTTGAGGAAGCCCACACCTAAAATGATCAGAGACAAAGCGATGTAGAAGATGATCTCAAACGGACCTTCAGACTTCACCTTCTTCAACTCATAGCTGCCCGTCGGCAACAAGGCGGGAACCGGCGCAGTTGCGGGTAGGTCCTTGATCTCAATGCCCTTCTCCGACGCGCTGTAGGCATAGGCCTGTTCGCCAATTTTCAGCTTGGCGACATAATCCTCATTGCGGCCTTCGGTAACGAACTCATAAGTCGCGCCCTGATAGGTCAAAGTCTGGGTGGTTGGCTTGCCCTCAAAACCCATGGCAAAATGGCCAAACACCAGCGCCAAAGCACCAAAGGCAATTGCCTTACGCGTGCCCAAAAAGCGGTCTGCCAGAACCCCGCCGACCAGCGGCAACAAATAGACTAAGGTGGTGTACGAGGAGTAGGTCTTTTGCGCGTCAGCTTGGTCAAACAAGAAGTGCTGGACCAGATAAACCGTCAAAAGGCCGCGCATGCCGTAATAGGAAAAGCGCTCCCACATCTCGGCGAAGAACAAGACGCGCAAGCCTTTGGGGTGATTTTTCATCTCTCTGGCGACTGGGAAAATCGTCCCCAAAGTCACCAAGAGCCCACCGGCAAACACGATGTTCCAAATAACACCCCAAAGATCAGACATGATCAACCCCCTTTTGGGGCCGCTGATGACAGCCCCGTGATCTATGGCGCGCACATGATCACGGGATCGCGATGAGGGCAAGGGCAGTTAAGCGGCTGGCATTGCACACTTATCAGTCGACTTGCACGCCTAGGCGGGCCTTAATTGGCGTCTTGCTGAACGGGCAGCTCTGCGTGCAAATCCAAATCGCCACCGAGTTTATCGCCGACCGAGAGGGCGTTGAGCCGGGCATAAGCCCCACCTTTTGCCACCAACGTGTCATGCGTGCCCTGCTCGACGATGCGTCCGGCCTCGAACACCAAAATACGATCAGCTTCCCGCACCGTCGACAGGCGGTGCGCAATCAGGATGGTCGTCTTGTCTTTCGCCAAGGCCTTCATCGCATCTTGCACATCTCGTTCGGTCTGGGTGTCGAGTGAGGATGTGGCCTCATCCAAGATCAAGATGCGAGCATCGGCGAGGAATGCACGGGCAAGCGCCACACGCTGACGCTCCCCACCAGATAGCTTGACCCCTCGCTCGCCCACTTGGGTCTCAAGACCCTTCGGCAAGCGACCTATGAAATCAGATGCGCGGGCATCGCGTGTTGCCGCTTCCAACTCAGCCATTGTGGCGTCCGGACGGGCATAGGCGATGTTTTCCCGCAAGCTGCGGTGAAACAAGGCTGGGTCCTGCGGTACCAAGGCAATGGAGCCACGCAAACTATCTTGCCGCACGTGGCGCACATCTTGGCCATCGATGCGGATGGCACCGGCATCGACATCATAGAGGCGTTGTAAGAGCTTGACGAAGGTTGACTTGCCAGAGCCGGTTTGGCCCACAAGTGCTACCGTCTCACCGGGTTCAATCGTCAAAGAGAAGTCATTGTACAAGGGCTCGCTCTGCCCGCGATAGCCGAATGTGACACCATCAAATTCAATCCTGCCGTTGCCTTGCACAAAACGAGCAGCACCGGGCGCGTCCGCGACGTCTTCCACTTCCAAGCTGTAAGCGACAGCGTCTTCAATATCGGCAAAGCCGCGCTGAACTTGTTGCACTGTCTCGCCCAAATTGCGCAGATAGCTGGCAATCAGAAAGTAGCTCGTTAGAGCAAAGGTTGCATCCCCGGGACTTGCCCGGCCTTCGCGCCATTCGATCAAAACCAGACCCAAAAGCCCAACTTGTAGGGACCATAGGATAATGTTGGACACCGCCCAGCCGTCCGCATAGCGCATCCACGTTATGGCCACGAGCCCGCGCCATTTCTCCACAACCCCGCCAAAGCGTGCTTCTTCACGGGCTTCTGCGCCGAAAGCTTTCACGGTTGGGTTTGCTGAGACCGCGTCAGCAAGGGACGCCCCAATTGCCGTGTCGGCCGAATTAGAACGCTCATTGGCTTCTTGAATGTAGAGGCGCGCAATCAAGATACTGGCGAGCGTAAACAGCGTGATCGACCCACCGACATAAAGCCCGACCATCGGCCATGTTACCAGCATCATGCCAGTCAAGCCTAACAACACGATTGCGGCTGGCAAAATGAACCACAGAAAGTTGTCTGACAGCGTGTCATAGGCCCACATAGCGCGGCTAACCCGGCGCACGGTTGCGCCGGCGAAATTGTCGCTGTGCCACTGGCTAGAGAAGCGCTGGACATCTTTAAAGCTGGCGCTGGTGATATTTGCCATATTGCGTGCCGCAAACAGATTCCAAACCCGCACAAGAATATTACGCAGGACAAACATGCCTGCGGCGATCGCCGCGAAAAGCCAGAAAAGCTCGAAGGCGCGATCGGCAGCTTCTGGGCCTGCAGTCAATGCTTCAACGATCTGGCCTGACAAGGCTGGCAACAACAGCTCGCATGCTGTCGACGCCATCATCAAGATAACAACGGCGGCGAACTTCAACGGCTGGCTGGACCAATGCCGCCAAAGATAGCGCATAATTTGGCCAATATGGGCCTTTTGCTGACGCGTCGAGGCGTCGTCTTCATCATCGTAAAAGTCAGACATGGGTCACACGAAATCGAAAAACAGCCAAGCACCGTCTGGTGTGGTTCAAAGTGCAGGCTGTTTGACTAAGCTTAAGCAAGGCCGTTTAACGGCAAAGCCACGAAGGAATTGAAGTGCGACGCGCGTGGGTTGGCCCAACCTAATGAGACAAACCATCGTTGGATGGGCGGCGTCAGCAATCGCCCCGTGTCAATTCTCAATCATGCTTAAGTGGTCCCCCTTAGGTTTATAAGGGCGTGGTTAACGGCAGCGCTTGCACGGGTAAAGCCCGCTTCTTCAAAAAGATGCTTGGTTTGACCCACTTCAAGAATACCTGTGGCCGGAAGGCCACAGAGACTTAATAGCCCTTGGTGATTTTGTCGTGGGCGATAATGCCTTGCAACACATCTTCCAACTCAGCAAACGGCACCATGTTTGGCCCGTCAGACGGGGCTTTATCAGGGTCTGGATGGCTTTCCATGAAGATGGCAGCGACACCAACAGCCGCTGCGGCGCGCGCCAAATATTTCACCATGGACCGATCCCCACCCGAAGAATCACCACGCCCACCCGGTTGCTGAACCGAATGGGTTGCATCAAACACCACGGGTGCTCCAAAGGCCGCCATCGTGGGCAGACCGCGGAAATCGGTCACCAAGGTGTTGTAGCCGAAGCTTGCACCACGCTCGGTCACCATCACATTGGGATTGCCTGAGCCGGTCACTTTGGCAATGACATGCTTCATATCCCAAGGCGCTAAAAACTGGCCCTTCTTGATGTTTACGACTTTGCCAGTCTTGGCAGCGGCAATCAGCAAATCGGTTTGGCGGCACAAAAAAGCTGGAATCTGCAACACATCAACGACTTCACCCACGATGCGGCAATGCTCTTCGGTGTGTACATCGGTCAAAACCGGCAGGCCGAGTTTGTCCTTAATCTCTTGAAACACCGCCATTGCATTATCGAGACCGAAGCCGCGCGCGCCCGTCAGGCTCGACCGATTGGCCTTGTCGTAGCTGGATTTATAAATAAGGCCCGCGCCCAATTTGCCATAGGTTTCTTTAAGCCATTGGGCGGTTTCCAACGCATGTTCGCGGCTTTCCATCGCGCAAGGGCCGCAAATGAAGCTGATCGGCAAACTGTTGCCAATTTGCACAGCGCCTGTGCCAGCGCCGACGGTCACGATGGGAGCGGGATTGGTCATCTTTACATCTCCGGCGGCACGGCGACCGCAACTTGGTTTCACAAACCTGATCATAGGCAGGCGCGCGCCGCTTTTGGCATAGCTTCGCACTGAAATAAACAGATAGGGATTGAGACGATGGCTTTCGATGGGGTTTGGTTAACACATGCATAAGGTTTCGCAGTTTTAATGGTGCCATGAGCCAGTTGGAGTCTCCCTTTTCCCCTAATCTTGGGCCTGTCACGCCGACACCCCTCGTCATTGCGCGCGGGTATAAGGACGGCGACAGTGAAAGACGAAAATGGTCATGGCAACAGACCATCATTTTTGCACTCATTGCCTCAACCGGCCTTTGGGGTTTGATCTTTTGGGCCATCCGTACTTTGCTGGCTTAAGGGTGCGAGTACGCGCTATCAGGACTAGACAAATCGCGTCCAAAGTCTGAGGAAGCTAAGCCATGAAACTGATTTCCTATACTCTTGGCTTTCCCCCAACTGAGATGCGTCCAGGCCCGGCTCAACGGCCTTGGATGGACTCAACGTCCGACCGCTTCGCTTATCGTTGTTTGCCGCTTAACATCGCCAACCAATATGGGTGGGAAATGTTGTGCCCCTGCTCGTTCGAAGTGACTTGGGACGGCGGCTCGAGCCCAGACGCTATGGTCGTCGAGATTTTGGAAGATGGCTGGCCCCATCCCACCAGCCACTTTGGCCATGGTGTCTTGACCTTTCATGTGAACCAAATTTTCCGGACCGAGCCCGGCACCCAACTTATGACCACGGGGCCGATGAATAATCCAAAAGACGGGATTGCAGCCCTTTCCGGCATTATTGAGACGGATTGGTCGCACTATACTTTCACGATGAATTGGGTGATGACACGGGCATTCCATCCCGTACGCTTCGAAAAGGGTGAGCCGTTTGCCCATATTTTCCCGGTCAATTTGGCGGGGATTGAGCAGATCAAACCAGAATTCAAACCCTATGAGAGCGAGGACAAGCTCAAGGAATCCTATGAGGCGTGGCAGGATAGCCGCAATAATTTCAACAATGACCTCGAAGTCCCCGGTTCCCAAGCCCAGAAAGACAAGTGGCAAAAGGCCTATTTCCAAGGCCTAGGCCCGGATGCGAAACCCACCCAGAAGGCCCGCCATTGGACCAAGCTGGATGTGCAACCTTGGCCCGGCGCGAAAACAAAAAAGAAATAGGGCCTCTCGACAAAAGAACATAGATGGAACATTATGGGTCATGCTTGACCCACTCAGCCCCGATCTCTTGTCTTATACCACCACAGAAACAGTAGGTTCGGTCGTAACGCCGGCCGCACGGCCAGATGTGACCTTGGCTGTACGCAACGGCGCGACCCGTTGCCTGATCCATGCAGGCTATGCGCCGATTTGGGAGTTTAAGCTCGCCAATAACCGTCGGGCCGATATTTGCGGTCTTAGTCCCAAGGGTGAGCTTGTGATTGTTGAAGTGAAGTCCGGGGTAGAGGATTTCAAGACCGACATGAAATGGCCAGAATATGCGCCCTATTGCGATCTGTTTTACTTCGCAGTTGCGCCAGATTTTCCAATCGACCTGATCCCTGCAACAGAAGAACAAGCGCCCGGCCTGATTGTTGCCGATACCTTCGGGGCAGAGATTGTACGCCGCGCACCCCGGTTTGATCTGGCCCCGGCGCGGCGCAAGGCAGTGACCTTAAGCTTTGCACGCCATGCGGCCGTGCGGGCATTGCGCCTTTAATTGCTGAACTGATTGTAAGCCTTCGTAACCGCTGGCCCAAATTCCAAATTGCGCTTGGCATAGAAGCCGGCAAGCCCAGCCAGAATATCGCCCGGTGTTGATTGGGGTGAACCGCCAGCAAAGGGTGGGGCGGGATCATATTCAATCGATAATTGGATGCGTTGGGCCATGGCTTGGCCTGCGATTTCTGCAACGATCGTTAAGGCAAAGTCGATGCCCGCCGTCACCCCGCCGCCTGTGAAAACACGGCCATCGCGCACCACCCGGCCTTGGGTCGGGATCGCACCGACTTCCGACAACAGGCTATGATAGGCCCAATGGGTGGTCGCTTGTTTGTCTTTCAACAAGCCAGCTGCCCCCAGAACAAACGCCCCGGTGCACACGCTGGTGATATAGCTCGCTTGGCTTGCCTGCTGCTTCAAGAAGTCAATCAGGACCGGGTCGGCCATTGCTTGTTCAACCCCGAAGCCACCAGGGACGCAAATCAAATCCAAAGGCGGACAATCTTCAAACGTCTTAGTTGGGACCAGCGACAAACCACAATCACTGGGCACTGGCTCTAAAGTGTGGCTGATGATGTGGACTTGTGAGTCGGGCAAACGATACAGAACCTGCAAAGGCCCGGTAAAGTCTAATTGGGTGACGTTGGGAAACAGGATAAAACCGATGTGGAACATAGGGCCCCCGCAAATTAATTCTAATTCTAAGCCCCTAACATGTTAGCATGGGATCAGAAAGACGTGGGCACGTACTGAACATTCGGACAAACGGTCGCAGGCAAAACTGTCGAAATGTGCTTGCCAGCACCGGGAATAAGTGGTGGATCACGGGCCATGTCGAAACCGTCTGAAGCACCTCCTACCAAGCCATCCACCCCATTGCCCCGTCTGATCGCGCTTGGCGCGCTGGGCCTTGGATTGGTGGTGCTGGGTGGGGCAATTGTGCAAAAGGGCTTAGCCCCAAAATCTGTTGAGACCGCCCTACCAGAAGGCTGCAATGCGCGCGCGTTTGCAGAGATTGGCGGCCCCTTCAGTCTGGTCAATCAAGATAATGTGGCCGTTACCGAGAAGACTTTCGTGGGCAAGCCTGCGCTCATCTATTTCGGCTTTACCTATTGCCCAGACATCTGCCCCTTATCCCTACAAACCATGCGGCTGGCTTTGGATGAAGCCAAAACAGTTTCAGGCTCTATAGCAGGCGATATCCAGCCCATTCTGATCAGTTTGGATCCCGAGCGAGACACCCCAGCCGCCTTGAAAACCTATGTTACGTCAGGCGGTTTTCCCGAAAAGCTGCAAGGTCTAACGGGGAGTGTCGAACAAGTCACAGCCGCCGCCAAAGCCTTTAAGGTTGGTTTTCGCAAGTCCGTCCCAGAAGGCTCCTCGGCTGGGGATTATCTGATCGACCATACCTCGATCTTCTATTTGCTCGACCGCCAAGGCAAGCTCGCCACCTTCTTTTCGGCCGACCCAGACCCAAAAGTCATGGGCCAATGTTTGGCAGCCTTGTCCAAGAATGGACTGTAGTGACTCGCCCAACTCGCGAGTTTGGCCGGGCTGAATCGTATATCTAGTCCACCTATTGGTTGTGCATCTTGCACAACGCAGTTGCAGCATTATTGTAAATAGCTGATTTTGATAATTTATTTGGCATTCCCTAGCGGCAAGTACGCCAATTATGCTGCGTGATATGGTTGCCAAATCTTCATAGATACCATGCAATCATGTCTAATCTGGCCGTCGCAAGTGGCGCGCGCGGAGGGAGCAAATATGCTTTATTCCATTGTTGAGATGCAGCGTGCCGCTCTGATGCCTTGGCGCTTGGCTGTAAATTACCAGCGCGCTTTGCTGGCCAATCCGCTTAATCCCATTGCGCAGACGCCGTTTGGCCGCAATCTCAGCGCCGCTTCTGACCTCTTTGAAGCGATGACACGCCGCTATGAGAAGCCCGATTGGCGGATTGATTCCACCGTGATCAACGGCATCAAAGTGCCGGTTACAATCGAGACCGTTTGGTCATCGGCGTGGTGCAGCCTCGTCCACTTTAAGCGCGACAAGCAGGCCTTGGCCCAAGCGCGCGGGCCTGATTGGGTCGAACCACGCGTCTTGATTGCAGCGCCTCTATCGGGCCATTTCGCGACCTTGCTGCGCGGCACGGTCGAAGCCTTCATTCAAGATCATGATGTCTATATCACCGACTGGCATGATGCCCGCGATGTGCCAATCGGCATGGGACGCTTTGATCTAGACGACTATATCGAACACATCCGTGAGATGCTGGTACAAGTGGGCCCAAAGGCCCACGTGGTAGCTGTGTGCCAACCAGGCCCTCCCGTTTTGGCCGCCATCGCCTTGATGGCCGAAGACAAAGACCCCGCCCTGCCCGCGTCCATGACCTACATGGGCTCACCCATTGATGCACGATGCTCGCCCACGGTGACCAATAAGCTGGCGGAAGAAAAGCCGTTTGCTTGGTTTGAATCCAAGATGATCCAGACCGTACCTCCGATTTTTCCGGGCGCATTTCGGCGCGTGTATCCGGGCTTTGTGCAATTAGCCTCCTTCATGCAAATGAATATGGATCGGCATATCGACGCCCACCGTGACTTCTTTAATCATTTGGTCGCTGGTGATGGTGATGAAGCCGAAAAGCACCGCGAATTCTATGATGAATATCTGGCAGTTCTGGACCTGTCAGAAGAATTCTACCTTCAGACGATCCAAAAAGTGTTTCAAGAATATCATCTGCCACGTGGCATCCTGATGTGTCGGGACCGCTTGGTGAAGCCCCAATTGATCAAGACGGTCGCGCTGATGACCGTCGAGGGCGAGAAGGACGATATTTCCGGTATTGGCCAGACCCAAGCCGCTCATGACATCTGCACCGGCATCCCTAAAAAGATGCAATATGACTATGTACAAGAAGGCGTCGGCCACTATGGCGTGTTTAATGGCCGACGGTTCAAGAGCGAGATTTACCCCCGCCAGAAGCAGTTTATCCGCACTTATTTCAGTGCGGATAAAGAACGTCAGTTTTTAGCAGCTGGCTGATTGGTAAAGGTGATACCAAGGCGCGTTGGCAGGTCTTTTGGATCTGCCAGGGCGGGTATCTCAATCGGCACAGGGGGCTGCATAACAGCCGTCATTGCGCCACCAACCTCTATCCAGCGGGCCAAGGAAATCAGGAACTGCCGCTCCATGATCGACTTGTTTTTCTCCGCAGCCGACTGACGCAGTGGCTCTGCCCAAGATTGACGAACTTGTGCCAAAGCTTGAGCATCTTGAGTTGCGGCACGGCTGGTTGCGCCCTTTGTAGGTGGAGCCATCATCGAGGCAAACACCCCGGCCGCCTTAGCAATCCCGCCTTGATCACGCAGCTCTAGCGCGCCATTGAGGAAGCGGACGCCCTGATAGATTGCCAAGGTCCGCTTGAGCTGTTCCATATCGTCCGGCTTCTTTTCGCCTTTCCCTTTGGGCTCATTCAGGTTTTTGAGGTCTGCAGCCAAGGGTGCCATGAGGGAATCGACGGTCTGTTCGCGGTAAAAATTCGCGAGCCCGTTCATGGCCATATTCAAATTGAATCCTGCCCAACCTTTTATCTCATAGCCAAGTTCCTTGAACTTCACGATGTCAGTTGTGGGCTCATAGGTAGCATCATAGCGAACAACCAACTCAATCCCATCAGCAATCAGCGGCGCAAACATCGCCATGGGACTATTGGGTTGATTCAATAAGGCATCTGGAATGGTTAGTTTCATGGTGGTGGGCACCATCCGCGTCCCAGTGATGATGCCATCTGCATTGCGGGTCGAACTGGTTGCAATCTGGTCGATCGTAAAGTTGAAGCCCATGGCTTCAATGCCGAACTTTGACATGGTGATTGCACCGATGCCGCCATCGAGCGGCCCACCTGGCAATAAGTCTTTGAGTTTTGGGCTGGGTGTGGGCGTAGCGACTGGAGCAATTGTTGCAGCCAAGGCTGATCCAGAGGCCAGTTCGGCAAAGCCGAGGAGTGCCGAGCGGCCGCTTGGCTTTTTGTCCAAGCTGGGCATGATCTTAGCAAAAGCGCCGCCAAGCGCTGCGAAATAGGCGACATTGATGTCCTCTAGCGTGAAGGACTCAAGGCTTATATCGACGCGCTTTTCCCCGACGCCCGTTGTGCCCTTCATGCCGGACAAACCAAACTTGCCAATATTCTTATCGGTCCAATCCGCCAATTCCATCCGGTCCATGGCGAATGAGAAGTTTTGCGGCTGATCTTTTTCCGCGGGCAATTTAATGTCCATGGTGACGTTCTCGATCAGCATAGAGCCCAGCGATAGCTTCTTGAAATCAAAGTCCACCAGATCCATGGAGCCGTCTTCAGGCATTGTTTGCCACCCGGCAATCTTAAAATTGGTCGCAGAAATCTTGCCAAATTTAAGGTTACTTTCTGAATCAACGACCTCGAAATTCAACAACTCCATCGAAGTGGTGGACCAACCGTCTGGCGTAAGGCTGATGCCAATCAGATTGATATTGCCGATCTTGCTGTTGGCGAGTGTGCCATCTGAGCCCTTTATTTGTGAAACCACATTAGCAATACGCAAGTCACCATTAAAGTCAGCATTCGCGATGTTTGGCGTCGCGCCCGCACTATTCTTGTTGGCGCCACCAACCCACTTTGAAAGAGTGTCAAAATTGGAGGATTGGGTCAGCCCCGTAGCCTCAATCTTGCCAATCGTGGTCTTCTCGCCGTCTTTACTTAGCGTCGTGCCATTTTCGAAAGTGAGGCTGAACCGCGCTTGATCGGAGGGTGCACCCGTTTGCGGCATACGCTGCAGCACCAACTGACCGAAACTCACATCAACCTTGTTGGTTTCTTTATCCTTGAAAACCAAGTTCTCAAGAACCACCCGGTCTTCACTCACGCTTTTGGTTACAAATTGCGTTGTCGCGCTGGGCTTATCCAATTGCCAAGACTTCAAAACATCGCTCATTTTTGGTGCAGTTTGAGCATAAGCTGGTGCAATCATGACAGAACACAGCGCCGTTGCAGCCAATAAAGACTTCAAATTCATCGATAAACTCCCCCTAAAAGAGTGATCAAACTGGCATGATACGGGCTCTCTGCCAACGGGAGAACTGTCCAATCAAGATTAAAAAACGTTAAAGTCCAGGCGGGCCGCGCCTTAACGGGGCGGACCGCTAGCTTCTGCTGGACGGGCCTGCACGTCCTTCACAATCTCATCGAGACTGCGGGTCTCAGGGGCGGCGCGGGCTGGCGTCAATGCGGCGGGCTGGGCTTCTGTGCTCGGGGTAACGGGCACAGGCATAGCGTCTCCGCCGGGCGGCAGCTCAAGTGCGTCGACGGGGAGAGTTTCGACATTCTCGTCGGTCGGTTCTGTTAAAGCATTGGGATCGGGTACTGGGGCGAGCGGCAAGGCAAAACCACGTGGCGCTACCCCCTTCATGGTTGGAACCATAAGGGCGCGCCAGATACGTGCGGGGGCTGAGCCGCCGGTGACGCGATTGGTTTTGACGGTGAAGTCATCATTGCCGACCCAAACACCCGCCACATAGCCACCGGTAAAGCCGATGAACCAAGCATCGGCATAATCACTGGTCGTGCCGGTCTTGCCGCCGACGGGCCGGTCAGAAAGTTGCGCGGTGCGGGCTGTACCAGCTGAAACCACTTGTGCCAGCATCACATTCATATTGCGTAACGGCCCATCTTCGATGGCGCGACGAGGGGCCGGGGGTGTGCGCTCCCACAAGATTTTACCAGAACGGGTGCGGATGCGCTTAAACCCATAGGGGGTGACCGCCATCCCACCATTGGCGAATGGAACATAGGCGGCGGTCAACTCAAGCGGGGTTAGAACTTCTGTCCCCAAGGCCAATGTCGGTTGTGGGTCAAGGCGCGACCGGATGCCTAAGCGGCGCGCCGCCCGAATGACGGAATCACGGCCAACTTCTTCGCCGAGACCGACGGCAACGGTGTTGACCGAGCGGGCAAAGGCGCTGATCAACGGCATCGCGCCCCGGAACTTGCCATCATAGTTTTGCGGAGCCCATTCCCCGACCTTAATCGGCGCATCGACCCGCACGGAATAAGGCGTCTCGCCCCGCTCCATCGCAGCCAGATAGACAAAAGGTTTGAAGGCAGACCCAGGCTGACGCTTTGCATCGCTCACCCGGTTAAACTCGCTCTCCTGATAATTCCGGCCACCGACCATGGCCCTTACGCCGCCATCGCCCGCGAAGGCGACCACGGCCCCTTGGCCCATCCGCATGGCTTTACCATTCTGGCTGAGTTCTTGGACAAGCGCGGCCTCGGCATTCAATTGGGCGGATATATCGAGTGTGGTCTCAACAATAATGTCTTCTTCGGGCTCACCAACAATCGAGCCTACATCTTCAGCAATCCAATCAAGGAAATAAGCCGCACCACCGCCGCGCGAGGTTGGGACAAAGCGTAATGGCTGGCTGACCGCTTGTAGGCGCTGAGCTTTGGTAATGACATTTTGTGCCTCCATCACATCAAGGACGACGGTCGCACGGTCTGAAGCACGCTGAGCGCTCGATACGGGATTGAAGCGCGACGGTGCCTTTAAAAGGCCCGCCAACAAAGCTGCTTCCGAGATGGTGAGGTTTTGCGGCGTCTTGTCAAAATAGCGACGGGCGGCCTCATCAATGCCATAGGCACCCGAACCAAAGTAGACGCGTGCCAAATAAAGCGCCAAAATCTCATCCTTGGTAAATCGGCTTTCCAGCCAGACCGAGAGCAAGAGTTCTTGCGCTTTCCGCTTCAAAGATTGTTCTGACGACAAAAATAGGTTCTTGGCCAATTGCTGCGTTAGGGTCGAACCGCCTTGCACCACACGGCCAGCGCGTGCGTTGACGTAGAAAGCACGGGCCAAGCCCTCGAAATCAAAGCCCCAGTGGCGATAGAACTTCCGGTCTTCAATCGCCAGCACCGCTTGGGGCACATAGGATGGCAGGCTCTTCAGATCGATGGGTGGTGAATCGGGCGCACCACGTCGATCGACGACATTACCGCGAATATCGACATAGGTGATCGAGGGACGGTCGGTTTTCTTCCACAGAGCTTCAGGGTCTGGCAGGTCTGAGGCAACCCAGATGAAGACGCCAACGGCGAATACCCCCATCCATAAAACCATAACCGCACCCCAATAAAATAGGGTACCGAAAAAGCCTCGGCCTTTGCGAGGCTTAGCGGCGCTAGACCGCGACGGGCCGCGACGACGCGGTGGTGGACCATCTTGATAGCTGCCGCGACGACCGCCACCATTGGAATTTCTTCCATTGCCTGCCCCGCGCCCTGCCAAGATCGTAACCTTTCGTAAAGTCTAACAGAAATGTCCTGACTGATTGGGGTTAATCACAGGTGAATCAGGCAAATCCAAGGATGCTTCGAGACGACTCCAAGGCAAAGTTTTGGCATTGTTCTTGCGGTACCAGTGCGATGAGCACTTTTTCGGGACAAATCATTCTGGTCGGCACCGCCGTGTGCGAAGGCTATAACCACAAAGTGGCCAAGGGCGCGCGCTGTGCCATGCTGTGTGTGTGCGATTGCGACCGTATGGAAGGCATGGGCCTTCTAGAGCTTTACGAGACCGAAGACGGCCTCGATGCGGGTCGCCTGCTTGATGAGACCCTCGGCCGTCATGGCTGGTGCGACATCAAGATTAGGGCATGCCTGCCTGTGGCCGACAAGCCCGATGGCTGGGAGCCGGAGCTTGAAGCGCTGATCGGAGCGGCCAAGCGCCTTGGGGTGGCCCACATGGTATTTGAACCCCAATCAGACCGCCCCAAAGTGCTGCACTAGACGTTTTCAGTCAGGGGCTTAGGAGCCCTGATACCCATAGCCTTGGGCATTGGCGCGCTCTACACCTTCCATAATCATGGCCTTGGCGACATCGGCATCTTGCCAACCTTTCAACTTGGTCCACTTGCCGGGCTCCAGATCCTTATAATGGGCAAAGAAATGCTCAATCTGGGCGACTTGGATGGCGGGCAAATCCTTATAGCTATCAACCCCATCATAAAAAGCGGTCAGCTTTGGAATGGGAACGGCCAGAATTTTCTCGTCTTCGCCGGCCTGATCTTCCATCAGCAAAACGCCAATTGGCTTCACGCGCAGCACACAGCCCGGGATCAAAGCGCGACGGCCGATGCAAAGCACATCAACTGGGTCGCCATCTCCAGACAACGTGCCCGGGATAAAGCCGTAATTGGTTGGATAGCGCATCGGCGTATAGAGGAAGCGGTCGACAAACATCGCGCCGGAGTCCTTATCAATCTCATACTTAATCGGCTCACCACCCAACGGGACTTCGATCACGACATTCACATCATTGGGCATATCGTGGCCGGGTGGTATTTTCTTGATATCCATGGGGAGGATTCCTGTTTTTTGAAGAAGCTGTGCCTTTGGCAGATCGTCCGCGTGTTCTTGATTTAGGTCGCGAACCCCTGCGCGCGGGGGTTTAGACCAAGTGATGTTACAAAGCCATATTGCGATGCAATAATTTTGGAGAGCGACCCGCGCTCGGTTACCAAGCAAGCTCTGCACCCCCCTGTGTAGAAACTGGCACTTAGCCGACGCGAACATCTTCCCCCTCTATGCGACAGCCTTTAATCTTGTCTTCACGGAGCTTGATGCAGGCTCTTGCCCCGAGGCTAGTAGTTTGGAGCGCCGGCGAGATGAACGATGACGAAAAGCGGTACACGACCGCAACAATCAAGAGCCATAACGATACTGAGACGCCCAATCCTATCCCCTTTTACTTGCTGCATGTCTCTGCTTTAGCAGCGATTTTTACAGGCGTTCATGCGGCTGATCTCTGGCTTTGTCTTGGCCTCTATCTCTTGCGCATGTTTGGTGTGACGGCAGGATACCACCGCTATTTCGCGCATAAGAGCTTTAAGACCAGCCGGGTGTTCCAATTCATTCTGGCCTTCATTGCCCAAACTTCGGCCCAGCGCGGCATCTTGTGGTGGGCGAGCCACCACCGCAACCACCACCGCTTCTCCGACACCGCACAAGATGTCCACTCTCCGGCCAGAACCAGCTTTTGGTATGCCCATTTTGGTTGGGTGATCGACCCGAAGAATCACGAGACCGACTATGATGGCATCGCTGATTTCACCAAATATCCAGAGCTTGTTTGGCTGGAGCGTAATCCCTATTTGCCTCCAGTCATTTTGGGCGTCGTAGTTTGGCTGTTCGCGGGTTGGTCCGGCCTTGTGGTTGGTTATGTGTGGAGCTTGATTGCCTGCTATCATGCCACCTTCTTCATCAATTCCTTGGCCCATGTGCATGGCCGCCAACGCTTTGTGACGGGTGACCACTCGCGCAATAATTGGATGCTAGCCATCGCCACCATGGGCGAAGGCTGGCACAATAACCACCACGCTTTCCCCAATGCAGCCCGGCAAGGCTTTAAGTGGTGGGAGTTTGATTTGAGTTTCTTGATCCTGCGCGTTTTGTCCTGGTTCGGGATCGTGTGGGACTTGCGTCACCCGCCCAAAGAAATGGTGCAAGGCATTCATTTGCCGGGCCCTGCCCTGATGGAGAAAGCCGCCCATCAATTGTTGCAAGACTTCGCCGACCGCCTCGCCAAGGCCCGCGAAGGGTGGCGCGTGCCAACCGTTGAGGAATTACGCGCCATCGCCATCCGCAATATGCCCAAGAACCCACATTTGGACGCCATCCTTGCGCGGGCAGAAGAACTGGCCACCGAATGGCTGCCCTCCTGGCTGGCCCAACAAACGGCTCGTCAGCCGGGGTAATGGACTGCACGCTGGTGCAGGCTAACCCCAATCTGTCATCCCCGCCGGAGCGGTAGCGCAGAGCGGGGACCTCATCGGACTTTGCGGCACAAGGTCTGGGACTCGGCTTACGCCGTCCGGGATGACAGCGCTTTGGTTGATACCCTCCAACACCCATAGCCCCGCGCGGAAACCGCCGGGGGTGCACCTTGTTGCCTCCTTAAGAAGCAGAGGGGCCGGGGCGCGTGGTGCGCGCCAGATGAGGTGGGCCAGATTAACGGACTGGCCCGGAATACGACGCAAACCGTGCGCCCCGGCTGAAATAAGTCTGTGTGCCCAAGGGAGGATCATGAGCCCTCC
>VYLF01000038.1_pt1 | contig 81124 bp, 66 predicted proteins | sample 5114371 | NCBI WGS metagenome assembly VYLF01 (sample SAMN12291773, study PRJNA351875) | freshwater metagenome | isolation source: freshwater lake | place: USA: Michigan, Kent Lake | collected 2013-08-15 | reverse complement strand
GTTGGGGCGGGGAGGTAGAGCTTGCGGAGGAACTCGGCGGCGCGGCGGGCGGAGTCGAGGTCGCGGCGGCGGCGGTCGGACTCGGCGGGGGTGGGGTTGGCGGGGAGGGCCGGGAGGTTGTAGAGGTCGCGGAGGACGCGCTGGACGGGTGCGCCGGCGACGATGGTGTGGCGGCGGTCGTTAAAGGCTTCGAGGAGTTCGATGGCTTGGGTGGTGTCGGGGAGGCGGGCGAAACGGAGGACTTCTGGGATGGTGGAGCTCAGGGCGCGGGCGATGGTTGCCGCGGTTTGGGTGGGGTCGAGGTAGAGTTCGAGGAAGGCGTTGAGGTCGATGGATGGGGTGTTTGTGTTCATGAAGGCAAGGTAGAAGGTTTGGAGCGGGAGGCAAGGGGCGCGCGGGGAGGAGGTGGGCGTCCACTGCCAACCTGTTGTCAGTTTGCGAAAAAAATCTAGGGGGAATGCTGGGTGGGGTAGCGGGCTATTTGGCTTCGCGTTGGAAGTCGAAGCGTCGCGGGGTGCCGCCTTTGAGTTGGCCGATGGTGGCGGAGAGGGAGCCGTCTGCGGAGAGTTCGTAGACGATGCGTTTGGGGTAGTCGTGGCGGGGGTTGTCGAAGACGGCGCGGGTGGGGGTGAGTTCGGTGAGGGTGAACTCGGTGGGGGTGGAGCCGCCGGGCTGGGCGGTGTAGAAGAGGCCGCCGGCGCGTTCGACGATGCGGAGGTATTCGAAGGCGACCATCTTGCCGGCGGGGTTGACGGTGCGGGAGGTGGCGAGCATGGCGCCGCCGAGGGGCGGGCTCCAGCGTTCTTCGATGGAGGAGCCGGAGCTGCGGGTGCCGACCCACGCGCCCGAGAGCCAGGCGATGTCGGCGATGGCGGCCTTGGCGGGCGTGGGCATGGGGACGTCTTCGGGGTGGCGGTAGAGGGCGACGGAGCCGTCGGGAGAGAACTTGGTGACCACGGTGACGATGAGGCCGTCGGGGGTGGGGCGGAACTCGCGGCGGATGAGGCCTTCGGGGTCTTGGCCGGCGGCGCGGATGAAGTCGGTGTTGGTGGTGAGGGTTCCGTCTTTCCAGTCGGCGCGGTAGCGGGCGGTGGAGCCGGTCTTTTCGTCGGTGAGTTCGGTGATGGAACCATCGAGGGCGACGCGGACGTCTTTATGGCCGGAGCCGTGGCCGGTGGCGAGGATGACGGCATCGGGGTGGATGGCGAAGGAGAAGGTGGAGCTCATGGGGGGGCCGAGTTGTTCGGGGGCGCGGCCTTCGGTGCGGTCTTCGACGAAGATCCAGACGCCGTCGAGTGCGTCGAGGCCTTCGGGCTGCGTTGGGCGCGAGGAGGAAGCGAGCGCGGCGGGGAGGGAGCCGAGGAGGGCGAGGAGGGTGAGGAGGGGGAGGAGGAGGGTGTGCAGGCGCATGTGGGGTCTCCGTATAGGGTCGCGGGGTGTACCAGCGAGGGGCGGGCGGGTTGCGGCGGAGCGGGCAACGAAGAGCCGAGTGTACTGGTTGGGGGGAGGGAATCGGCAGAAGGTGTGGGTAAAAAGAACGATGCCTCCGGGGGGCCGGAGGCATCGAGGGGGGACGTGGATGCGAGTCGTCTTGGGTTAGACGGTTTCGTCCTTCATGAGCTTGTTGAACTCTTCGACGGGCATTTCGGTGACCTTGGCCTTGGCGATGATGGCGTCGGCGACTTTGTGGTCGCGGATCTGGGTGTAGATGCCGCCGACCTGGCCGGTCTTGATGAGCTCGTTGCGGAGTTGCTCGGGGCGGACGTTGCGCTGGAAGGCCATGGCGGCGATGCGGCCGTTGATTTCGGCGTCGGAGACGCGGACGTTGAGGTCTTCGGAGGCCTGGGTCATGATGAAGAACATCTTGAGGTCATGGGCGGCGGTGGCGCTGGAGGCGGCGCGGAGCTCGGCCATGTGTTCTTCGATCTTCTGGACGTCGACGCCGCGGTACATGAGTTCGAGGCGGCGGCGTTCGAGGATTCGGCCGGACTGCTCGGCGGTGAGGCGCGAGGGGAGGTCCATGTTGGTGTTCTTGGAGAGGTAGCGCTCGACCTGGCCACGCATGGCGGACTGCTGCTGGATCTGGGCGTGCTGGGAGAGGCGCTCCTTGATCATGTCCTTGAGCTTGTCCTCGCTCTCGACGCCGAACATTTCGATGAGCTTGGCGGTGTCGGCGGGGAGGATGCGGTCGACGCGTTCGGCCTTGAAGGTCACGGTGAGGTCGGCGCCGCGGATCTTCTCGACTTCGTGGCCGTCGGGTCCCTTTGCCTTGATGGTGATCGTGTCACCGGGCTTGGGGGAACCGAGCTGCTTGGCGAAGTCGTCGACCATGATGCCGAGGATCATGCCCTTGCCTTCCTTGTCGGAGGGCGGGGACTGAACGACGGCACCCTGGAGGTCGTAGAACTTGGTTCCTTCGGCGTCGACCATCAGAGCGTGGCCGGTGATGTAATCGCCGGGTTCGGCGGAGTCGCGGCTTTCGAGGTCGCCTTCGTTGATGGCGATCTTCTTGAACTCGTCGGCGACGAGGGTTTCGGTGACTTCGATGACGGGCTTCTTGATGTCGATGCCGTCGAGGGAGGGGAGGGTGAAGTTGGGGACGACTTCGACGTCGAGCTCGAAGATGACGGGCTGGCCGGAGACGAGCTCGACCTTGTCGAGCTGATCGGCGACGGGGTTGCCGACGACCTTGAGCTTGGAGTCTTCGACGGCCTTCTGGTAGGCCTCGGTGAGGAGCTGGCCACGGGCTTCGTGGCGGACGGAGGCGCCGAAGCGCTTCTCGATGAGCTGCGGGGGAACCTTGCCGCGACGGAAGCCGGGGAGTTCGGCGGTGGCGACGACTGCGTCCATGGATTCACGGAGCTTGGCGGAGACGGTAGCGGCGGGGACCTCGATGCGGAGGCGCTTGCGGCTGGGGCCGGCGTCGCTGATCTGAACCGTGTTGGAAACTTCGGAAACGCTGCTCGACATGGACGGACTCCAAAGGCAGTGTGAGATGTGAGCACCGGGGAGGGAGGGCCTCGCCGTCGGTGCCTGGTTCAACAAGAGGCAGGGAGGATAGGGTAGGCACGAAGGGAGCGGGAGAACAGTCCCCGGACGGGTTGGGGAGGGGAGGACCGGGGTGGGGGGAGCGATAGGATGGGGGCATGAGCAAGGTGAAGAAGGGCGTGGAGGGTTCGGGGGATGTGCAGCGGCAAGCGGTGGCGTGGGGGGTGGGGTTGAACTTTGTGTACGGGTTTCTGGGGTTTGGGGCGATCGGGTGGGCGGTGCAGACGTGGCTGTGGAAGGATGCGGCGCCGTGGCCGATGCTGGTTGGGTTGGGGTTGGGGTTGGTGGGCGGGATGTACCGGTTCGTGAAGGACGCGTTGAAGATGAACGCGTAGGGGACCCGGCAGGCGTCCGAACTTCTCTCCCGTGGTTGCTTCCCTCTTCGGGGTCTGATCGCTATCCTTCGGCCCCGAAAGCGGGGCGACGGCCCGGGTGGGCGGTCTGGTGTTTGTCAGCAGCACGGAACTGGAATGGAAACTGCGGCGCGAACGAGGACTGGTGAGGGGCGAGCGAGCCTGCTGCGGCTGGCGGGGTGGAGTGCGTGCGCGGTGTTGGCGGGGGTTGGGATGGCGTATGTGGCGGGGTGGAATCTGGGGTGGGGCGAGGGGGATGCGGTGCTGAAGGCCGCGGCGTTGGGGGGCGTGAGCGTTGGGGTGGGGATCGTGGCGGGGCTGGTGATTTTTAGCTTTCTGCTGTCGATGGATACGGTTGCGTTGGCGATGGGGGTGGTTGGGGCTGGGGTGGTTCGGATGATCGGGTCGTTGATGGTGGGGTTGCTGGTGTACTTTGCGGCGGCACCGGAGGGGAAGACCTTCTGGGGCGCGTTTTTGGCGGCGAATCTGCTGGCCCTGGTGGTTGAGTCCATGTGGGGCATCATGAACAACACATCGGGCGTGGGGAAGACCGCGTCTGTGACAGTGGGAGCGACCGAATGAGCTTTTTGACCACGCTGGCGGAGGGGAACAACCCTGTGGATCACGTTGTGATCCAGCCGTTCCTGAAGGGCAACTTTCTGGGGATCGAGAACGCGTGGGTGTGGTCCTCGCACGTGGGGACGCTGGTGCTGTCGGGGTTGCTGACGGTGATCGTGCTGTCGGCGGCGGCGGCGCGGGTGAAGACGGGGCCGGAGCGGTTGGGGACGGATCGGTTCCTGACGACGAGCAAGTTTGCGCACTTCATCGAGGTGATCTGCGTGTACCTGCGGGACACGACGGTTCGGCCGCTCCTTGGGGACCGGACGGACAAGTTCATGCCGATGCTGTGGACGTTCTTCTTCTTTATCCTCGCGAACAACATCCTGGGTCTGATTCCGTTCACCGACTTGCTGCATGTGATCAATCCCCACTGGAAAGAGCACCACCTTTCGCCGCTGGGCGGGACTCCGACGAACAACATCTGGGTGACGGCGACGCTGGCGATCATCGCGGCGCTCGTGGTGAACCTTTCGGGGCTGAAGGAGCTGGGGGTTGGCGGGTACGTGGGCCACTTGACGGCGGGGACGCCGTGGTACCTGTGGCCGCTGATGGTTCCGATCGAGATCATGGGCACGCTGATCAAGCCGGTGGCGTTGGCGCTGCGTTTGTTTGCGAACATGACGGCGGGTCACGTTCTGGTGGCGGTGTTGTTCATGTTCCTGAAGCAGGGGCTGGACATGCTGCTGCAGGGGAGCGTGTCTGGGGTGGGGATCGGCGGGTCGGTGGCGGTGGTGTCGACGGTTGCGGTTGTTGCGATCTACTTCCTGGAGCTGTTCGTGGCGTTCCTCCAGGCGTTTGTGTTCATGTTCCTGACCTCTGTGTTTATTTCCCAACTCGCCCATCATGATGAGCACGGGCATCATGAGGGCCACGATCACGAGCACGCTCACGCTCATGCGCATTGAGCAGATCGCGTGAATAACGGATCGACGGACCCCTGAGGTCCACACTGGTTTCCCGGGCACGTTTGAAAGGATCGAAGAATGAAGTCTGGCAAGATGATTGCGGCGATTGGCGCCCTCGCGGCGGTTGCTTCCCCGGCCATGGCGGCCGAGGTGGGCGTTGGTCAGGGCCTCGCGGCCATCGGCGCCGGCTTGGCCGTCGTCGGCGGTGCGATCGGCATCGGCATGATCGGCAAGGGCGCGCTCGAGTCGATCGCCCGTCAGCCCGAGGCGAAGGGCCCGATCGGTACGAACATGATTCTCGCGGCGGCGCTGGTCGAAGGCGCGACCCTGTTCGCGGTCGTCGTCGGCCTGCTGGTCGGCTTCGTGAAGTAATGCACGTGGCGGGGTGCTGACCGGCATCCCGTCGCTTTGTCCGAGTGTTCAGCGAGTTTCCACCACGCATCCAGAATCGGAGCGTTCGACGATGAAGACCATGTTCAACAAGATCTCTGCCGTGACCGTTACCCTCGCGAGCGCGGCGACCGCCTTCGCCCAGGAAGTCCCGCATGCCGCGGACCATGAGAAGGCGGGCGTGATCCCGACTGCGGCGCAGGGCGTGCCGGCGGCGGTGGTCGCTCTGGTGGTGTTTGCGGTGGTGTTCGGGATTCTGGCGCTGAAGGTGTGGCCGGTGATCAGCAAGGGGCTGGCGGACCGGGAGAACAAGATCCGCGAGGAGATCGAGTCGGCCGAGATGGCCCGCAAGCAGGCGAAGGACGCGCTCGAGCAGTACCAGCAGAGCCTGGCGCAGGCGCGGGCCGAGGCCCAGAAGATGCTGGAGACGACCAAGGCGCAGCAGACGGCGCTCGCGGCCGATCTGAAGGCGAAGGCGGATGCGGAACTGACGCAGATGCGTGATCGTGCGATGCGGGACATCGAGGCGGCCAAGCGTGCGGCGGTGGCTGAGATCTACGGCGAGGCTGCGAACCTGGCGACGGCGATGGCGGGCAAGATCCTGCGTCGGCAGGTGAACGCGGGCGACCAGAAGGCGCTCGTTGAAGAGACGCTGGCGCAGCTTCAGGGCATGCGGAACTGATCGAACGAACCCAAGGAACGGAAGACACCCATGCCTCTCATCGAATCAGATCCGAACGCGGTTTCCCACGTGTACGCGAAGAGCCTGTACCAGTTGGCGGACGCCAAGGGCGGCCGGGCGGCGGTTGAGACGTGCCTGGCGGAGCTCGAGGCGGTGCTGGACATGGCGCACAACTCGGCGCAGTTCGGCGAGTTCCTGTCGTCGCGGGCGGTGAGCCAGGCGGACCGGGCGAAGTCGCTGGGCAAGATCTTCGGCGGGCGGGTTTCGCAGTGGACGCTGAACTTCCTGCAGGTGCTGAACGAGAAGGGTCGCCTGAGCGTGCTGCCCTCGATCGTGGCGGCGTTTGACATGGTTGTGCAGGAGAAGCTGGGGCGCGTCGAGGTCGACGTGTTCACGGCCGAGCCGATCGACGACGACATGAAGAACACGCTCAAGACCAAGTTGAACGCGGTCCTGGGCAAGGAAGTGATCCTGCACTCGTACCTCGACGGCGCGATGATCGGCGGCGTGAAGCTGCGGGTTGGCGATCAGCTGATCGATGGTTCGGTCGCCACGCAGTTGCGGGCGATGCAGGACCGCATCGAGGTTCACGGCGGCTCGCAGCTGCGGGGCCGGATCGCACAGATTCTGGACTGAGTTCACACACGATGATCCGCCGCGGCGACCGGCCTGACTGCACGGGATCCCGCGGCAGGGAGGACTGTCATGGCGAAGAAGACGATTGCGGCGACGGATGTGAAGGGCAAGCGGGTTCTGATCCGCGTTGACTTCAACGTACCGATCGAGGACGGGAAGATCACGGACGACCGGCGGATCCGCGAGGCGGTGCCGACGCTGAAGAGCGTGCTGGACCGGGGCGGCTCGCTGGTGCTGATGTCTCACCTTGGCCGTCCCGAGGGCAAGGGGTACGAGGCGGAGTTCAGCCTGGCGCCGGTGGCGGTGCGGCTGGGCGAACTGCTCGGCAAGCCGGTGAAGTTCCCCTCGAAGGACTGCACGGACGACGCGGCGGCGAGCGCTGTGGCGGGGCTGCAGGCGGGCGAGGTGCTGCTGCTCGAGAACGTGCGGTTTGCGAAGGGTGAGAAGAAGGGCGAGCCGGCGTACGCGGCGAAGCTGGCGAGCTACGGCGATATCTACGTGAACGACGCGTTCGGCACGGCCCACCGTGAAGACGGCTCGATGTTCGCGGTGCCGAAGTCGATGACGGGCAAGCCCCGGGTCGCGGGGCTTTTGCTCGAGAAGGAACTGAAGTTCCTGAGCGAGGCGCTGTCGAAGCCCGCGAAGCCGTTCATCGTGGTGCTGGGTGGCGCGAAGGTTTCGGACAAGATCGGGGTGATCGACAACCTGCTGCCGAAGGCGGACGGGATCATCATCGGCGGCGCGATGGCGTACACGTTCCTGAAGGCCCTGGGCCGGGGCGTGGGGACGAGCAAGGTGGAGGAGGACAAGGTCTCCGAGGCGAAGCGGATGATCGATGCCGCGGCGAAGGCCAAGTGCGAGCTGTACCTGCCGGTGGACCACGTGTGCTCGACGCAGTTCAGCGAGATGTCTGGGGATATCGAGGTGTTCGACGAGAACATCAAGCCCGGGTTCATGGGGCTGGACATCGGTCCCAAGACGCAGACGAAGTACTCGATGGCGTTGCGGAAGGCGAAGACGATCGTGTGGAACGGGCCGATGGGCGTGTTCGAGTTCATGCCGTTCTCGACGGGGACGCGTCAGGTCGGGCAGGCGATCGCGGAGGCGACGGCGGGCGGTGCGGTGAGCATCGTCGGCGGCGGCGACTCGGCGGCGGCGGCGGAGAAGTTTGGGCTGGCGTCGAAGATGACGCACGTCTCGACGGGCGGCGGGGCATCGCTGGAGATGCTCAGCGGCAAGCCGTTCACGACGGTTGAACTGCTGGACAACGCGTAAGCGATCTTTCAATGCAGACACCACGCCCCGGCGGGTCGAAAGATCCGGTAACCGGGGCGTGTTTGCTTTTGGGGTGGAGGGGGAGGAAGAGCCGGGGGTGCTAAACTCCCCCACCGCTTGGATACCACCACGGACATCGACTCGCCGGAGTTTCTCGCCAAGTTGCGGGATGGGGATGAGGGTGCGTACGAGGTGTTGGTGCGGGGGGTGTCGGGCCGGATGCTGGCGGTTGCGCGGCGGATCCTCGCGAGCGAGGAAGACGCGAAGGACGCGGTGCAGGACGCGTTTACGTCAGCGTTTCGCGGGATCCGCGAGTTCGAGGGGGACTCGAAGGTGACGACGTGGCTGCACCGGGTGACGGTGAACGCGAGCCTGATGAAGTTGCGGACGAAGCGGCGGAAGCCGACGCAGAGCCTGGATGCGTTGATGCCGGCGTTTGACTCGACGGGGCACGCGGCGGCGAGCCCGGCGGCGTGGGGCGAGTCGGGGGTGGATGACGAGACGCGGGCGCTGGTGAGGCGGACGATCGAAGAGTTGCCGGATGATTTCCGAACCGTTCTGGTGCTTCGCGACATCGAAGGGTTGCAGACGGCCGATGTTGCCGCGACGCTGGGGATTTCTGAACCGGCGGTGAAGACGAGACTGCACCGTGCACGGCTGGCGCTGAGGGCGCTGCTGGATCCGCACATGCGTGAGGGCCGATCATGACATGCCGCGAGGTCGTTGATTTTCTGATGCAGTATTTGGATGGGGAGTTGCCGGCTGCGCAGCGGGCGGTGTTTGACGGGCACCTGGCGGAGTGCGGGTGCTGCCGGAAGTTCATGGACTCGTACAAGCGGACGGTGGAGTTGGCGCACGATTGCCCGTGCAAGGACCCGCGGAGCGAGAAGCCACCGGAGGAGCTGGTGAGGGCGATCCTCGAGGCCCGGAAGGCCAAGTGATGGTGGCGGCGGGAAACGACCTCGGCAGGGCTCGAACCTGCGACCCCCGCGTTCGAAGCACGGTGCTCTGATCCAACTGAGCTACGAGGCCGTACGGGGAAAGTGTACCCTCGCGGGGGTGGGTCGTGTTTTTCTGGAAATCCGGGACGCGGACGGGGGGACGGCGGCGTCTTTGTGGTATCCACACCCTCGAACAGGAGATACCGATGAAGCTGAAGAGTCTGTTGGTCGCGGCGGCGTTGACGGCGGCACCTGCTTTTGGCCAGACGGGGCTCCCGACGAGGGCCGGACAGCCGGGAGTGCCGCAGCAGAACGCCTGGGGAATGCAGGAGAGTCCGTTCGGGTCGGGTGAGACGTTTTCGGTGGATTTCGACGGAGGGACGATCGCGGAGTTCCTGAAGGCGGTGGAGGTGGCACGGGGCGGGAAGGCTGTGAACGTTTTGGTGACGGATGCGGGGGGCATCCTGGTGGACCCGCTGAAGCTGACGAACGTGAGCGTGGAGTCGGCGATGGAGGCCCTGCAGTATGCCGCGAGGACGGTGAGGGGGCAGCCGGTCAGTGTGGGGGACTTTGGGGGAGGGGACGGGGAGAAGGTGTACGCGTTGAGGACGCAGGGTGCTGCGAGGGGCGCCGGAGGGCTGCCGCGGTCGGACACGATGGTGCTGTCGTTGAATGGGGTGACGAAGCCGGCGTGGGCGAATGGCGGGCCGGATGGCTTGCCTGTGGAGACGGTGCTGACGGCGGTCGAGACGGCGATCATGATGGCGGGGCAGGATGAACAGAACCCGCCGACGATGCGGCTTCACCGGGAGTCGGGGTTGTTGATCGTGAAGGGGACGCCGGAGCAACTGTCGACGGCCGGACAGGTGGTCGAGAGCCTATCCGTGGACGTGCGGAATGCGGCGCGGAAGAGTGTGGGCGAGAGCCAGGTCCGGACGTACCCGAGTCTGCACACGCCGGCGGAGGAGTTGGCGGAGGTGGTGCGGTACGTGTTCCCGCCGGAAGCGAGCGGGGAGAACAGGGTGGAGCTGAGCATCGCGGCGGAGCAGAACGGGCTGGTGGTGAAGGCACCGGCGGAGTGGCAGAACGCGGTTGCGGCGGCGATTCGCGCGGCGGATCGGCGTCGGGTGCCGGACGCCGAAGCCGAGCGACGGACCCTGCAGCTTGAAGCGATGGCGCAGGAACTCATGAACGCTCGCAAGATGGCGGAGGACTCGCAGTCGCAAGGGCTGGAGATGCGGGCGAGGCTCGCGGAGTTTCAGGCGATGAAGGAGGCGATGGACAAGCAGATGAACGCTGCCGCGGAGGAGGCGGATCGTTTCCGTGCGATGATGGACAAGCGGGATGCCGAAGCGCGGCAACTCGCGCACGAGCGTGACGAGTTGATGGCGGCCGTTCGGGAGTTGCAAGCCCAGCTGAAGGCCTCGGGCGGGGCAACGGCGCCGAAGTGAGCGCGAGCGTTTGGCGATGGGCAGAATCGCATTGAACCAATCGCGAACGACACCCTCGACCGCCGTCGTGGCAAGCGAAGATGCCGCGACGGCGGTCTTGTGCGCGAAGATCCGGGCGGGGGATGAGTGCGCGTTTCGGGCCTTCTACGAGGCGTGGTTCGGGCGGGCGATGGCGACGTCGCGGCGGATGACCGGCAGGGACGAGGCGTTCTGCATGGACGTGGTGCAGGACGCGATGATGAAGGTCGTTGGCAAGCTGCCGTTGCTCGAGACGGCTTCGGCGTTGGAGGCGTGGATGATGACGGCGGTGCGGACGAGCGCGATCGATCGGTTGCGCTCGGAGATGCGACGGGTGGCGCGGGAGCGGGCGCGCGGGGGCGTGGACGAGGTCGGGCCGGATCGGCGAGAGATGGACGAACTCGCGGCGGCGCTGCGGGAGTTGGGGGCGGACGAGCGTGAGTTGCTGGAGTTGCGGTTCGCGAGAGGGCAGGCGACGAGCGTGATCGCGGAGATGTTCGCGACGACGACGAACGCGGTGCAGGGACGGGTGAGGCGGATACTGGCGAAGTTGAGCGGGATCGGGGAGAACGGCGATGCCTGAGTACACGGCGGATGAAACGGGTTCGGTGAACGCGAAAGAGCGGATGCTGACGGAGCTGCTGTCGGCCGTGCGGGCGAGGCGTCGTCGGCGTGCGGCGGCGCGGGTCGCGGGGGGCGTGCTCGCCGTGGTGGTCGCGGGGCTGGTGGCGCGGGGGTACTCCGGGCCGGCGACGGGGCCGGTGCGAGAGGTCGCGCTGGAGCACGGGGGCGGTGAAGCGGCGGTCATGCGGGTGGAGGTGGTAGCGAACAGCGGGGACATCCTGTCGCGGACGTTGGCGAAACCGACGGGGATGGTGGAGGTGATGGACGATGCGTCGCTGATGATCACGCTGATGCCGCGGTGTGGGAATGTGGGGCTGGCGCGGATGGGGGACGAGGTGCGGGTGTTCGGGGACTGCCCGGAACTGGCCCCGCCGACTGCCGCGCAGTGACGGTTCTCGTATAGTGGAGGCGTGCAGACCAACACGACCCAACCGGAACCGATGAAGCCCGAGCAGCGAGAGGTGGCGGCGCGAGCGCTGCAGCTGTGGGAGGTGCTGCTGTTCGTGAGCATCGTGACGCTGGTGTCGCTGATCGGGATCACGAGCCTGCGGATGATGCGGCGTCGGAAGCAACTGGCGGAGCCGGTGCGGCACACGACGAAGGTGACGGATGTGTGGGAGGAGTCGGGGAAGCGGCTGCAGTTGGAGTCGGGGGATCACATTCATCGGGAGGTGGTGCCGACGGATGATCCGGTGGTTCCGGCGAAGGGGGTGTCGCAGGATCCGAACGCGGACACGAAGGCGGGGCTGGTGCTGCCGCGGGATTCGGACCGGCCGGTGGTGCTGGTGACGGGGGGAGCGAAGCGGGTGGGGCGGGCGATCTGCGAGGCGTTTGCGGAGGCGGGTTGCGATGTGCTGCTGACGTACCGCAAGAGCGAGGAGGAGGCGGACGCGACGGTTGCGGATTTGCGCAAGCGTGGCGTTTCGGCGGGGGCGTTCCGCGTGGACCTGGGGGAGCTCGACGAACTGGATCGGTGGGCGGCGAATCTGGCGAAGCACCTGCCGCGGCTGGATGTGCTGGTGCACAACGCGTCGATCTACGAGCCGTCGCCGGTGGATGAGAGCGTGGTGCTGGAGGCGATGAGGCACTACAGGATCAACGCGCTGGCGCCGCTGCTGCTGACGGCGCGGCTGGCGCCGATGTTGTCGAAGTCGGCGATGCCTGGGGGCGGGTCGGTGGTGTGCATGACCGACATGCACGCGCTCGGGAGGCCGCGGCGGGGGTTTACGGCGTACACGATGTCGAAGGCGGCGTTGACGGAGATGGTGCAGTCGTTGGCGCGGGACTTGGCGCCCGGGGTGCGGGTGAACGGGGTTGCGCCGGGGGTGGTGGCGTGGCCGGAGGAGGGGATCGATTCGGAGCCGGCGGAGCAGCGTGGGTATCTGAAGCGGATTCCGCTTGGGCGTGCGGGGACACCGGAGGACGCGGCGAACGCGGTGCGGTGGCTGGCGCTGGAGGCGACGTACGTGACGGGGGAGATCGTGCGCGTGGACGGGGGGCGTTGGCTTACTTGATGGCGTCGGCGATTTCGCGAGCGCCTTCGACGCCGAGGATGGCGGCGCGGTCGGCGTGTTCGCGGGCTTCTTTGGTGCGGCCAGCGGCTTTGAGCCAGCGTGCGGCCTCGAGGGCGATCACACCGTCGGTGGGGTTGGCGGCGGAGGCGGCGGCGTAGACGTCGGCGGCTTCGTTGAACTTGCTGAGCATGCCGTAGCTTTCGGCCATGACCTGGGCGACACCGGGTTCGAGGCGTTCGTTGGCATCGAGGCCGATGAGGAGTTGGAGTGCTTCTTCGGGCTTGTTGTCGCGCTTGAGGGCGCGGGCTTCGATGACGCGCCAGAGGACGGACCGGGGTTCGAGTTCGCGGGCGCGGCGGATGTGCTGGAGGGCGATGGGGATCTTGTTTTCGCGGACGGCGATATCGGCGAGGGTTCCCCAGACGACGGGGTTGTCGGGGGAGAGCTTGGCGGCGAGGAGGAGGTTGGCCTTGGCCTCGAGGTCTTGCTTGAGGCTGATCTGGACCTGGGCGAGGTAGAGGGGAAAGCGGGCGTCGGTGGCGTCGGCGGCTTGCGCCGAGGAGTAGTGCTCGACGGCGCGGGGGAGGTTGCCGAGTTTGGCGGCGAGTGTGCCGGCGACGAACTCGAGCTTGGGGTCGCGGGGGCCGATGGCGAGGGCGCGTTCGTAGGAGGAGTAGGCGTCGGTGCGGATGAGGTTGGCGTCGACTTGGGTGGGGGCGTGGCCGGCCTTTTCGATCAGGAGTTCGGCGAGGGCGATCTGGAGGGACTGGTCGGTGGCGTATTCGCGGGCGGCGGTGCGGAGGACTGTTTCGGACTGGGCGGTGTCGCCCTGGAGGCGGAGTTTCTCGGCGGCGGCGATGATGTCCGCGACCTTTGACGAGGTGGCGGTGTTGGGAGTGTCGGACGGGGGAGGCGGTGGCTGGCGTGTGAAGACGACCGCGGCGACGACGAGGAGACCGAGGGCGGCGACGACGGCGAGGGCGGTGCCCCAGCGGGGCGAAGCGGCGGAAGTGTGAGACATGGGAGGCTCCGTCCGTGGCGGGGTTTTTGGTTCCTACCATCGGGGACTTATGACAACCGAACCCCAACAACTCGACAAACAGTATCGGCCCGGCGAGCACGAGAACCGCATTTGGGAGCGGTGGATCGGCGCGAAGGCGTTTCACGCGGATCCGGAGCGGGTTGCGAAGGGGGCGGGGAAGCCGTATTGCGTGCTGATTCCGCCGCCGAACGTGACGGCGGCGCTGCACTTGGGGCATGCGCTGAACAACACGCTGCAGGACGTGCTGGTGCGTGCGAAGCGGATGATGGGGTACGAGTCGCTCTGGATGCCGGGGACGGACCACGCGGGGATCGCGACGCAGGCGGTGGTCGAGAAGCGGGTGATGAAGGAGGAGAAGAAGCGGCGGACGGAGTTTGGACGGGAGGAGTTCGTCGCGAAGATCCAAGCGTTCAAGGACGAGTACGAGGCGGTGATCACGGGGCAGTTGCAGCGGATGGGGTGCAGCTGCGACTGGGACCGGCAGCGGTTCACGATGGACGACATCTGCGCGGGGGCGGTGCGCGAGGCGTTCTATCGGTTGTTCAAGGACGGGTTGATCTACCGCGGGAAGCGGCTGGTGAACTGGGATCCGGTGCTGCAGACAGCGGTGGCGGATGACGAGTGCTACGAGGAAGAGATCGACGGGAGCTTCTACTACCTGCGGTATCCGCTGGTGCACAAGCGGGGCGCAGACACGGAGGAGGAGCGGCTGACCGGGAAGCTGGCGCCGGATGACGCGGTGCCGGTGACGTGGGACGAGTTGGCGGCCCGCGGGTATCCGGGGGCGGAGTCGCACCCACCGGATGAGCCGGCGTGGATCACGGTGGCGACGACGCGGCCGGAGACGTATCTGGGCGATACGGCGGTGGCGGTGAATCCGCATGATCCGCGTGCGAAGAGCCTGAGTCATCTGTACGTGGAACTGCCGCTGGTGGGTCGCGTGATCCCGGTGGTGGAGGACAGCTACGTGGTGCTGCCGGAGCGGTACGCGCGGAACGACGAGGAGTTGAACGATCCGAAGGCGAAGATGGCGACGGGGTTCCTGAAGGTGACGCCCGCGCACGATCCGAACGACTACGAGATCGGCATCCGGCACTCGCTGGCGCGGGTGAACGTGTTGGCCCCGGACGGTACGATCAGCGACAAGCACGGCTGGGCGGACGTGGGCGATGCGCACATGCTGGTGGGGAAGAAGCGAGAGGACGCGCGGAAGCTGGTGGTGCGGGAGTTCGAGGCGCTCGGGTTGTTTGAGGGCGCGAAGCCGCACCGGCACAGCGTGAAGCACTCGGACCGGAGCAAGGCGATCATCGAGCCGTACCTGAGCGATCAGTGGTACGTGAAGGTGACGGACGACCGGCTTGCGCCGGCGGCGAACCGCGCGCTGGTGCCGGAGCAGCGCACGCACAAGAGCGAGACGCAGAGCGCGAAGACCGATGGCGGGCTGCGGTTCCACCCGGCTCGCTACGCGAAGAGCTTCGAGCAGTGGCACGACAACATCCGCGACTGGTGCATCTCGCGTCAGCTCTGGTGGGGGCATCGGATTCCGGTGTGGAGTTCGGTGAAGGAGAACGCGAAGGACGCGGCGCGGCGTTTGGCGGCGTTCATCGAGAAGGACCGCGTGGCGGTGACGGCGTCGGCGGATGGCGCGACGACGTACGTGTGCGTGCGCGGCGACTCGGACGGCGCGGCGGAGCAACTGCTCGCGGATCCGGCGCTGGGGTATCAGCGTGACGGGGACGTGCTGGACACGTGGTTCTCGTCGGCGCTCTGGCCGATCTCGACGATGGGGTGGCCGAACCCGGATGAGAGAACGAAGGGGTTGCTGGAGGCGTTCAACCCGTCATCAACGCTGTGCACGGCGCGCGAGATCATCACGCTGTGGGTGAGCCGCATGGTGATGTTCAACCGGTACTTCCGCGGCGAGGGCGGGGGCAAGGGGACGCTGCCGTTCACCGACGTGTTCATCCACGCGGTGGTGCAGGACGGCGAGGGCCGGAAGATGTCCAAGTCCCTGGGGAACGGGGTGGACCCGCTGGACATCATCGCGAGCCACGGCGCGGACGCGATGCGGTTCACGGTGTGCAAGATGAGCACGAACACCCAGGACGTGCGGCTGCCGGTGACGCGGGACTCGGTGACGGGGAAGAACACGAGCCCGAAGTTCGACGAGGGCCGGAACTTCGCGAACAAGCTGTGGAACGCGGCGCGGTACGCGATGGGGATCCTCCAGCAGGGCGAGGCGACACCGGTGGTTTCCGTGGCGGCGTTGTCGCTGACGGATCGGTGGATGCTGTCGAGGCTGGCGGGCGCGGTGAAGGCGTGCACGGAGTCGCTCGAGCGGTACGAGTACGCGGACTACGCGGTTGCGCTGTACGACCTGCTGTGGCGGGACTTCTGCGACTGGTACCTCGAGGCGATCAAGCCGACGGTGGCGGAGAGCGGGTCGCAGCGGGCGGTGCTGCGGGCGTCGCTGGATGTGATCCTGCGGCTGCTGCACCCGGTGATGCCGTTTGTGACGGAGGCGATCTACGAGCGCTTCAGTGAGTTGCGTAGTGCGGACGTCGCGGGCGTGTCGCTGGGTGGTTCGCGCAACGGCGGGCTGCTGGTGGCGGCGGCGTGGCCGGTGGTTGGCGAGCACCTGATCGATCCGAAGGCCGAGGCGGAGTTTGAAGCGATTCGGGGTCTGATCACGGCGGTTCGCGAGGTGCGGGCGCAGCACAACGTGCCGCCGAAGCGGCGGGTGTCGCTGCACCTGAACGAGCGTGCGGCGGATCTGGGTGAGTACGGCCGATTGCTGGTGGGTGTGCTGGCTCAGGTCGGGACCATCGACCGGAACGGGTCGGCGGGGGGTGCGGTGGCGTTTACCCACGAGGCGATGGAGCACCATCTCTCGGACCTGGCGGACGCGGTGGATTCTGATGCGGAAAGATCGCGGCTTGGTAAGCTGATCACCGATCTGGACAAGTCGATCGCAACTCTGGAGGGTCGGCTTGCGAATCCGGGGTACGCGTTGAAGGCTCCGCCGCAGATGGTTCAGCAGACGAAGGACCAACTGACGAAGGCGCAGGCGGAGCGAGAGGCGGCGAAGCAGGCACTGGAGCGACTTGCGTGATGCACCCATTCACGACCCGAACGATCGCCGCGAGCTGTGTGTTGACCGTGGCGATGGTCGCGGGCTGTGAATCGCAGGAGCCGGGGGGGCAAACCGGGCAGAAGGTGAGCGCTTCGCCGACGATGGTGAGCGCGACCCCCGCCAACGTGGTGGTGTCGACGGATGGATGGACGTTCGAGGACACCGCGGGCGTCCTGCTGACGACCCCCCACTACCGCATCTACACGACGACCACTCGTCAGACGCTCAAGGAGCGGCTGCCGGGGTTCATGGAGATGGCGCTGCAGCAGTACCTGACGTCGCTGGGGGATCTGCCCCGGCCGACGTCGACGATGGAAACGTACCTGCTTTCGAATCGCCCGCAGTGGACGCGGATGACGCAGCGGCTGATGGGGCAGGACGCCGAGATCTACCTGAAGATCCAGCGTGGCGGGTTCGCGGCGGAGGGGCGTGCGATTCTGTACGAGATCGGCCCGCACGACACGTACGCGATCGCGGCGCACGAGGGGTGGCATCAGTTCACGCAGAAGAGCTTCAAGGACCCGCTGCCGGTGTGGCTCGAAGAGGGCGTGGCGTGCTACATGGAGGGTTTCCGGTGGGACAGCGCGTCACCGGGGAAGCCGCTGTTCCAGCCGTGGGCGAACTTCGAGCGGTTTGACGAACTGCGGAGCTCGCAGCGGGAAGGGTCGCTGATGCCGCTGCAGCGGGTGGTGCGATCGACGCCGCAGGAGCTGATGGCACAGGACCAGAGCAAGGCGCTGACGTACTACGCGCAGCTGTGGGCGCTCGTGCACTTTCTGAACGAGGGCCAAGGCGGGAAGCACGCACCGGGGTTGCGGAAGCTGATCCAGGACGCGTCGCAGGGTCAGGTGAGCGGGGTGCTGTCGGAGTTTGCGGGGGCGCGGGCGGCGAGCCAGTATCGGTCGCGTCGGCAGTCGCCGCACCTGTTCGAGGCGTACTTCGGGGTCTCGCCGGAAGCGGTGGACGCGGAGTATCAGGCGTTCATCAAGAACATCACGCGGGTGGGCGCGAAGCAGCAGGTCGCGGCGGGCGTGAGCCCGTACCTGCCGGAAGCCAAGCCCTAACGGGACGTGTTAGTCGGTTTTGGCGGGCGCGGTGCCGCGGGCCTTGGCGATGGTGTCGATGACCCATTGCTGGGTGTAGGCGTTGCTCATTTCGGGCTTCTCGAGACCGGGGCCGTAGATCACCAGCAGGGGGATGCCGGCCTGCTTGAGGTCATCCTTGAGGTACTGCCAACCGGGGTCGGCGAGGCTGGAGAGGTCGACCTTGATGGGGACGACACCGGGGCCGGCGAGTTGCTTGTAGACGTCGTGCTGGTGGAGCACGGCGGACTCGAGGCTCTTGCAGATCAGGCACCAGTTTGCGGTGAAGTCGACGACGACGACCTGCTTGGAGTCGATGGCGGCGGTGAGCTCTTCGCGGGAGTAGGGCCGCCAGATCATGGCGTGCTTGGCGTTGTCGGTCTGGACGTAGGCCCACCAGACGCCCGCGCCGGCGAGGGCGAGGCCTGCGACGGAGAATGTGCCCCGACGAACGAACGAGGTTGAGATTTCGAAGGTCTTGCGGATGAGCCAGATGGCGGTGATGACCAGGATGGCGGCGATAGCCCACCAGTGAAGCTGCTGGGCGAGGTAGGGGTGTTCGAGCACGAGGCTGATGGTGCCGGTGCCCACGAAGAAGACCGCGGCGGCGAGCATCAGGAGGCCCATGATCTGCTTCAGGAGGTCGGACGCGGGGCCCGCGCTGGGCACGAAGCTGACCCACTGGGGGCGGGCGGCGAGGATGATGTAGGGGAGGGCCATTCCGCAGCCGATGGCTGTGAAGATCGCGATGGCGAGCGCGGGGCCCTGGGTGGCGGCGATCGCCATGGCGGTACCGGCGAATGGGGCGACACACGGGAGGGCGAGGATGGCGGTGAGGATGCCGTAGGTAAAGGAGCCCTTGGGGCTCTCGTGGTTGGCATCGACGTTGTAGATCCACTGGGGGAGGTTGATGGTGAACGCACCCATCATGCTGACGCCCATGATGCCGACGAAGAGGCCGATGCCGACCGTGAACCACCAGACGGCGATGAGCTGGGAGGCGGCCTTGAAGGAGGTGCTGGTGCCGATGACGGCGCCGATGACCATCCAGAAGACGACGATACCGGCGGACATCACGAGGCCGAGGAAGAGCGAGCGTGCGGGAGACTTGGCGGTCTGCTGCAGGCTCATGATCTTGATGGGGATCACGGGGAGGACGCAGGGCGTGAGGTTGAGGATGAGGCCGCCGAACGCTGAGGCGAGGAGGAGGAGGATGCGGCCGGTGAAGCCGTCGATGCGGAAGCGGACCTTCCAGCCGAAGACGTTGGTTTCGAAGTACTGACCGGCTGCCGCGGGATCGGCGGCGTCGGCGGCGGGTTTGGAGAAGCCGGTGGGGTCGAAGCCGGAGAAGTCGGCGAGGTCGTGGGCGGCGGTGGTGTCGGAGGGAGACTCGACGATGTCGATGGTGAGGGAGAGCTTGGCGTCGGCGGGGGCAATGCAGACGTCGGCGCAGGCCTGGTAGGAGTAGACGCCTTCGATGGTTGCGGGGCCGAGGGGAGCGTCGGTGCCGATGACGACGGGGACGTAGACGACGGCGCGGCCTTCGTAGACGCCGAACTTCTCAGGGGTACCGGTGCCGGCGAGGTCGACCTCGATCTCGTAGACCTTCGGCCACTGGGTGGCGCGAGGAGAGGCCCAGGCGGGGAGCTTGAGTTCGAGCGTGGAGGGCCACGGGGTGAAACCGGCGTCGATCCAGGAGGCTGGGGTCTTGGGTTCGTTGGGGTTGGTGTGCCACTCGTCCTGGTGGTCGACAACAACGGCAATCACGAGGTTGCCGCCCCGAGCGACCGCGGTGCTGTTGGCCTTCATGGAGACCTGAACAGGCTGGGGCTGCGCGGCGGCGGAGGGCGCGAGTCCGAGGAGGACCGCGAGCAGGGGAAGGAGGAAGAGGAGCGTGAGCGGCAGTCGGTGGGACATGCGAGGGGGTCTCGGGGAGGGTCGGGGAGGGGAGCGTGAACCGTACGCCCTCGGGGGCGGAGTGTTCGATGCCGCGAAGGCGGGGAGGTTCCCGAATCCGAACGCGACACGAACAAAGAGTTGGCGGTTCAGGAAGATTGGGGGGAGGGGAGATTCAAGGGGAGTTGGGGGTTGGGCCGAAGAGGAGAGGTCTGGGCGGGGGGCGTGCGGACGGATCCGCACGGGCCGGGTGATGGCGACGGAGTCGCGGACAATCCCATGGCAGACGTTCTTGATCAATCTGCAGTCGATGCACTCCTTGCGGCGGCGGCCACGGGCGAGACGGAGGATCAGCCCCAGGAGGCGCAGATCTTCAGTCGGTTCAACCGTGACCCGGAGTCGGTGGAGATCCGGCAGTACGACTTCAAGCGACCGGAACGGGTGAGCAAGGACCAGATGCGGGCGTTGCAGACGCTGCACGAGGGCTTTGCGCGAAACTTCGGGGCCTCGCTGAGCGGGTTCCTGCGGACGATCGTCGAAGTGAAGGTCGCGTCGTGCGAGCAGATGACGTATTCGGAGTTCACATCGGGGCTGCCGAATCCGACGAGCTTCAACCTGGTGAGCGCAGAGGGGCTCGAAGGTCAGATGTGCCTGGAGATCTCGCCGCTGATCATCTATCCGATCATCGATCGCTTGCTGGGCGGGAACACGCAGGACCTGTTCATCCCGCAGCGACCGATGACGCTGATCGAATCGCGGCTGATCAGCAACGTGACGAGCCGGGGGCTGAGCGCGTTGTCGGAGGCGTGGGCGAACGTGCGGCAGTTGCAGTTCACAGTCGCGGCGACGGAGAGCAATCCGCAGCTCGTGCAGATCGTCCCGCCGAACGAAGTTGTGGTGGTGATCGGTTTCGAGCTGAAGCTGACGACGCGCGCGGGCACGATGAACCTGTGCATCCCGTACAACGTGATCGAGCCGGTGATGGAGCAGTTGTCGAGCCAGTCGTGGTTCTCTTCGTCGAAGCATCAGCGGTCGAAGGAGGTCGAGACGCGGATCACGCAGACGCTCTCGACGGCCCCGCTGCGGGTGATGGGGATGCTGGCGGAGACGACGATCACGGTGAAGGATCTGCTGCATCTGTCGGTGGGCGATCTGATCGTGACGGAGAAGGCGGCCTCGAAGCCGGCGGTGGTCCTGGTGGAAGGGGAGCGGAAGTACATCGCGCACCTGGGGCAGTACCGCGGGAAGCGGGCGCTGAAGATCATCCGGCCGATGACGGCGGAAGACCGGCTCTGAGCGGTCTTTGTCAGGGTCCCGAAGGAAATCGGGACCGCATTGATCGGTCCTGTCAAACTCCATACAGTTTGGGTGGATCTCAGGGCCGTTGAGTGGGAACGTGATTCCACTTGGCGGCCAAGGAGTGACGACCGATGTTCGTGGTTTATCGCCATGCCCGGTAACTGTCCGAGACTCCTCAGGCACTCCAGCGTGAGCTGGTGCCGTGCGGGTCGCTTGGCCCAGGTGCCACCTTCGCAGGGAGGTGGATACCGGGGTTGAGGGCGTTACCGACTTTGCTCCGGGGAATCCGGGGCGGGATGGGATGGGCCACGAGCAAAGAGCTTGTGGCCTTTGTGTTTTTGCTGGAAAACTCGACAACTAGACAACTCAGGAACGCGAGATGAACACTCAGGAAATGATGCGGATTCTGGACTCGATCTCCCGGGATCGGAACATTGATCGCTCGGTGCTGATCCGCGACCTTGAGCAGGCGATGGTTTCGGCCGCCCGCAAGTACTTCAACACGCTGGACATCGAAGAGTTCCAGTGCAAGCTGGATCCGCTCTCTGGCAAGCTCGAGCTTTCGCGTCACGGCGAGCCGCTGCAGATGCCGCCGGAGGCGTTCGGACGCATCGCGGCACAGACGTTCAAGCAGGTGATGATCCAGAAGTTCCGCGACGACGAGCGTTCGAGCATTCTGGAAGAGTTCAGCAAGCGGATCGGCGAGATCGTGACGGGCACGGCCCAGCGGTACGAGGGTGGCGCGCTGGTGGTGACGGTTGATCGGGCCGAGGCCTTCATGCCCCGCGGGGAACAGATCCCCGGCGAGCAGTTCGCCCCCGGCGACCGGGTTCGCTGCATGATTCTGGACGTCCGCGACGCGGGCAGCCAGGTGAAGATCGTGCTCAGCCGCGGGCACCAGGACTTCATCAAGCGGCTCTTCGAAGTCGAGGTGCCTGAGGTCGCGGAGAAGATCATCGAGATCAAGGCGATGGCCCGCGAGCCGGGGTACCGGACGAAGATCGCGGTGAGCTCGATCGACAGCAAGGTGGACGCGGTGGGCGCGTGCGTGGGCGTGCGTGGCAGCCGCATCAAGAACATCGTGGACGAGCTCAACGGCGAGAAGATCGACATCGTGCGGTGGAACGAGTCGTCGCAGATCCTGATCCAGAACTCGCTGAAGCCGGCCGAAGTCTCGGAGATCAGCCTGTGCTTCGAGCTGGGTCGCGCGACGGTGGTCGTGCGGGACGACCAGCTCAGCCTCGCGATCGGCAAGCGCGGGCAGAACGTGCGTCTGGCGGCCCGCCTGACCGGCTGGGACATCGACATCCTGACCCCCGAGGAGTTCACCAAGGGCGTCGAGACGATGTACTCCACCGTGCAGAGCATCGGCGGCCTGACGGAGCAGATGACGGACAAGCTCGCGGCATTGGGCATGGTGAGCGTGTTCGACATCGAGGAAGTCGGGGCCGAGGTCCTGATGAACGAGCTGACGATCGACGCGGCGACCGCCGAGACGGTGGTCGAGGCGTGCGCGACGAAGGCGAAGGAAGTGGCGGAGCAGCAGCTGAAGGACAAGGAAGCCAAGGAGCGGAAGAACCGCGAAGAGGCGGACCTGGCCCAGAAGCTGCTGGGACAGGGCGTGGCGGGAGCAGAGCCCGGCGCCGACGACGCGCAGAGCCGCGCCGACGACATTCTGGGACAAGGTTGATTGGATTGAGAAGTTCGGGAAGCACGACGGGATGTGCCCGCGCGTGCGAGAGCAGAGAACCCGGCGAACGCCGGTGAGTGGAGCAGGCGATTGGCGAAGAAGATCTTTGAACTCGCGAAAGAGATCGGCGTCGACTCGAAAGTCATCCTGGCGAAGGTCTGGGATGAGGGAGTCTCCAAGGACGTGGTCAAGGGCCACATGTCCGCGGTGGGTCCCGGGCTGGAGGCGTCGATCCGCGATTGGTTCAGCGGCCAGGGAGAGGCTGCGCCTCACACGGCCGTTGAGACCGCGTCGAAGGTCGACCTCGACAAGGTGAAGGCCAAGCCTGGCCGCAAGCGGGGCACGAAGAAGGCCGGAGAAGGTGGCGACCACGGGTCCGACGAGACGGGCTCCACGACCACCGCGGTCGCCGAGAACCCGCTCCAGACCAGCGATGCCCCGACGACCACGGAGCCGCAGCCGCAGGTCACGGAAGTGGCCCCGGTTGTCGTGGAGGCCCCGACTCAGCCGCCCGCGCCCGAGACCGAAACCGTTCCGCCCGCGCCCGTGCCGGTCGCGGAAACCCCCGTGGCCAAGCCCGCGGCGACGATCGCTCCTCCGCCTCGCCCCGCGCCGGTGGTGAAGCCGATCGATCCCCCCAAGCCGCTCGAGCCGACGGTCGTGACGCCGTCGTCGCAGCCGCCGTCGCGAGCAGTGCCGCACACCACGCAGCCTGCGCGCCCGATGGAGGCCCCGAAGCCGACGACGAGCATCCCCCCGAGCGGACCCGCTCCCACTCCGACCCCGACGGCCCAGGCGCCGCAGGGGCCCGGTGGACCGGGACGCCCCGACATCGGTCCCAATGGGCCGGTGCGGTCGCAGCTTGGTCGCGGGCCGGTGTCGCCGCAGAACGTGCCGACTCGTCCGACCAATGTCATCCCCGCCGGACCGAAGCTCGAGCAGCGTGCACCCGTTGCCCTGCGCGGGCCGAAGGTCGTGCGCATCGAGGCGCCCGAGCAGATCGAGGCCCCGCGCGCCCGTCGTCCGATGGGACCCGGTGGCCCGGGCGGAAGTTCGATGACCACGGCCCGCGGGCCGCGGACCGGCGGCGGAGCAGGAACGCCCGGTGAAGGTGGCGGCGGAGGCGGGAGCGACGATGATCGCGGTCGCAGCCCACGCCGGAAGGTGGCGGCACCTCCCGCGGCGTCGGCGAAGCGTTCGTCGGGACAAGGCGTCCCGCAGCGGCGTCGCGCGACGAGCGGCGAGGAATGGGTGGCCGGTCCGGGCTTCACGGAGCAGGACCTGATCGAGCGTGAAGAACGGCTCGCGAAGGCGGGCGGGTTCCTGAAGAAGCGGAAGAACGACCTGAAGAAGCCCGGTCAGGGCCAGAACCAGGTGGACGACGCGGCTTCGGGACGGGTGCGGATCGCTGCACCGTTCACGATCAAGGACCTGTCGGAAACGACGGGCGTGAAGGCCGCGGAGATCGTGAAGAAGCTGTTCCTTCAGGGCGTGATGAAGAAGATCAACGATCCGATCGAGGTCGAGAAGGCCATCGAGATCATGATGGACTTCGAGATCGATCTGGAAGTCGTGGAAGCGAAGACGGCCGAGGAAGCGGTGCTGTCGGAGTTTGCGGAGCGGCGCGAGACCAAGGCGCTGGGCAACCGCGGGCCGGTGGTGACGATTCTGGGCCACGTCGACCACGGCAAGACGAGCCTCTTGGACAAGATCCGCAACGCGAACGTCGCCGCGGGCGAAGCGGGCGGGATTACGCAGAAGACGAGCGCGTTCGTGGCGGACCTGACGGTGGAAGGGAACAAGCGGCAGGTTGTGTTCCTGGATACGCCGGGCCACGAGGCGTTCACGAGCATGCGGTCGCGCGGCGCGAAGCTGACGGACATCGTGGTGCTGGTTGTTTCGGCGCCGGAAGGCGTGATGCCGCAGACGATCGAGAGCATCGCCCACGCGAAGGCGGCGAAGGTGCCGATCGTGGTGGCGTTGAACAAGATCGACCGTCCGGACGCGACGGACGCGATGGTCCAGCGGACGCTGGGCCTCTTGGCGGAGCACGGGCTGAACCCGACCGAATGGGGCGGCGAGACCGAAATGGTCCGCACGAGCGCGACCACGGGTCAGGGCATCCAGCAGCTGCTGGAAACGCTGGACTACCAGGCGCAGCTGCTCGAGCTGAAGGCCGACTTCGGCGGGCCGGCCATCGGCACCGTGATCGAAGCGAAGATGGAAGAAGGTCGCGGCGCGGTGGCAAACCTGCTCATCCAGCAGGGCAAGCTGAAGGTCGGCGACTTCGTCGTGATGGGGCGTGCGTTCGGGCGCGTCCGCGACATGACCAACGACCGTGGCGAGCGAGTGCGTGAAGCCCTCCCGCCGATGCCCGTGCAGATCTCGGGTATGGACGAGGTGTGCGACGCCGGCGACAAGTTCTACGTCGTCGACTCGCTCCGCAAGGCCCAGGACGCGGCCGAGCAGCGTCGGACCCGCGAGCGGCAGGCCGCCCTAGCGACCCCGAAGCTCACGCTGGACTCGCTGTTCTCACAGATCAAGTCGAACGAGTCGGACGCGAAGGAGATCAAGATCGTTCTCAAGACCGATCAGCAGGGCACGGTCGACGTGCTCAAGATCGAGTGCGAGAAGGTCAAGACCCCCGAAGTCCGGGTGCGTGTGCTCCACGCCGCGGTCGGCGGGATCACCGAGAGCGACGTGCTGCTGGCGGACGCCAGCCGCGCGATCGTCATCGGGTTCAACGTCATCCCGTCGGGCAAGGCGCGTCAGCTGGCCGAGTCCAAGGGCGTCGAGATCCGGACGTACCAGGTCATCTACGACATCACCGACGACCTGCGCAAGGCCGCCGAAGGTCTGCTGGCACCTGAGATCCGCGAGGAGATCCTGGGCCACGCGGACGTCCGCGCCGTGTTCAAGATCTCGAAGGTCGGCAGCGTGGCGGGTTGCTATGTGACCGACGGCACGGTCCAGCGCGACGCCCTGATCCGCGTGACCCGCAACGGCGTGGTGGTCGAGCACGACCGCCGGCTGGCGCAGCTCAAGCGTGTCAAGGACGATGCGAAGGAAGTCCGCTCCGGTATGGAGTGCGGCATGAAGATCGACGGGTACGACGACATCAAGGAAGGCGACGTGCTCGAGTGTTACCGGAAGGTCGAGGTGAAGCGCACGCTGTGACCGACGGGCGCCGCGGCGCCCTACGGGCCACAGGCGTGGACGATCCATGGTCGTGGGCATCCTCCAGTTCGAACTGCACGTGCACGACGCGTCATCCCTCAAGGACAAGCGCCGGGTCGTGCTGTCCGTGAAGGACCGGCTGCACCGGACGCACCACGTCAGCGTGGCCGAGGTCGGGATGCTCGAATCGTGGTCCGTCGCGAGGCTGGGCATCGCGGTCGTCGGGAACGACGGCAAGCACATCGCGGGCGTGCTCGACAAGATCACCGCCGACCTCCGAGCCCTGCACGACGCCGAGCTCGGAGACACGACCCGGGAGATCCTGTACGGGCGAGAGTTCGGGGGCGGCGATGCCGAACCCGACGAGGACGAAGACGAGATCGAAGCCGAGGTTCGCCGCAGGGCGGGCGAAATCACGGAAGAAGGTGCCCGATGAATCACAAGAACGAACAGACCGCCGCGGCGATCCAGCGGGCCGTGCAGCAGATCATCGCCAAGGGGCTGCAGGATCCGAGGATCTCGGGCCTGATCACCATCCTGGACGTCCGCGTGACCCGGGACATGGCACAGGCCGTGATCTCGTTCTCGGTGCTGCCGCAAGACCGTGAGGAACTCGTGCTCCACGGGCTGGAGCAGGCCGCGAACTTCATCCGGCGCGAAGTCGGTGAGATCGTGCGGGTCCGGCAGTTGCCGCAGTTCATCTTCAAGATCGACCGCTCGCTCAAGAAGCAGGCGGCCGTGTTCGCGGACATCAACAAGGCCGCGGAAGAACTCCGCGCCCGGGGCGTGCCGCCGCAGGACGCCGAGCCCAAGGGAACAGAGGAGACCGCCGAGTGAGCCCAGCCGATCCCTCCAAGAAGCTGGCCGGCCTGCTCAAGCGACTCCGCTCGAAGTACGACGCGGAGAAGCCCTGCCGCATCAGCGGGCCCGACGTGCCCGCCCGCGAAGCGATCGTCGACGAGCTCGTCTACTCAATCCTGATGTGGGAGGCCTCGTCCAATCAGGCCAAGGCCGCGTTCAAACGCCTCCACGAGGCGTTCGTCGACTACAACGACCTCCGCGCCGCGATCGACGACGAGATCGTCGACGTGCTCGGTGAGAAGTTCCCCCTCGCGCTGGAACGGGCCCGTCGCCTCCGCGCCGCCCTCCACGACATCTACCGCCGCCAGCACGGCGTCTCCCTCGGCCACCTGGTCGATCTCTCCAAACGCGACGCCAAGGCCTACCTCGAATCCCTCGAAGGCGTCCCCCTCTTCGCCTCGCACCGCGTGCTCCTCGGCGAGCTCCACGTGCACGCCGTCCCGGTCGACGAGCGACTCCGAGACCTCCTCGCCGCCGAAGGCGTCCTCGACGAAGCCAACGACGTGCACAGCGCGACCACCTTCCTCGAACGCAACATCCACGCCGACGAGACGCTTCACGCCGCGGCATCGCTGCAGGCCTGGTCCGACGATGAGGGCCAGACCCCCAAGCGAGAGAAGCGAGCCCAGGCTCCCACCATCGAGATCCCCGTCAAGCCCGCGCCGAAGAAGGCCGAGCCAAAGCCCACGAAGCCTGCGACCGCCAAGAAGACCAAGGCCAAAGGCAAGACTGGAGGCTGACTGATGCGTGCCCCCGGCCTCTCCCTCCCGCTCATCCTCACCCTGGTGTCCGGCGCGGCGCTGGTCGTCGGGTGTGCGCAGCGTGCCGCGCCCGACGCCGATACCGCCGCACCGTCAGTCCCTGGCGCACCGACGGATCCGCTCGCCGCGCTCGAAGCTTCGCAGGAGTCACGTCCCGACGAACTCGCCCTCGCGCTCCCGCCGCAGGCGTGGAACGAGACCGGCATCCCCGCCGCGCTCCCCGCCGCCGAGTTGGCCCCGGGCACAAAGGCGACCCGATCGCTCGAAGAGACACTCACGCTCCTTCGCGCCGAGCGTCAACCGATCGAGCGAGTTGTTCGCCCCGCGGACACCGAAGCCCTGCACCTGTACTCCTCCGGCCGACTGAAGCTCGCCGACCGCAAGGCCGCAGAGGCGATCGAAGATCTCGAAGCGGCGGCGAAGATCGACCCGGATGCCGCGGAAATCTGGCGGGCACTGGGCGAGGCACAGTTCGGTGCTGGCCGCAGGCAGAACGGCATCGGTTCGTTCACCAAGGCCGTGTCGCTGGGGTTGAACGAGGCCGTCGCGCACTGGATGATCGGCCGCGACGCGCTCCGTTCCAAGCGGGCCGACGAGGCCGTCAAGTCCCTGGTGCTCGCCATCGATGCCCCCGAAATGAAGGCCGAGTCAGATCTCGGCGTGCTGGTGAAGGTCGATCTCGCCGACGCGCTCGCCGCGGCGGGTTCGCTCCGCGCCGCTCGCGAGGCCCTCACGGGCGCACTGACCACCCCGTTCGGTTCGCTCGCGTACAGCCGCTTCCGGCCGGAGTTGGCGGAGGTCTTCCGCAAGCGCCCCGAACTGTGGACGCGGGCCGGTGACCTCGCCTGCAGGCTCGGCGACCCCGAGTCGGCGCTGAAGGACTACGCCGAAGCCTCCGCGCTCAATCCCGTGGACCCCGTCGGCGTGTGGCTTCGCTCGGTTCGGGCGGAGCTCGCACGCGGTCGTTCGGCCGCCGCGGCACGAATCCTGCTGCAATCGCTCACGTCCTCGAACGGACGCATCGACGACCGCCAGGTCGCGGCAATCGGCACACTCGCCTCGCTCCCGAGCGTCGGCCGCGCCGTCTCCACGCGTCTTCGCGAGATGGCCTCATCAGCGGCGATCTCCCCCACTCTCGCCTCTCGGCTCACGCGTGCAGCCGCGGCGGCCGCCAGCCCGCGCGAGTCGATCGAGTTGCTCCGCGACCTCGTCGCCATGCGACCGTGGGACGGCGCGGCGGTCGTCGACTTGCTCGCACGATTCGGCGACGATCAGGGCGCCGAACGAGAGCGAGAACTCGTCGCGCTGACCGCACGAAGCCCGGTTGACGCACCCGTCTACGCATCGGCCTGCCTCGCGCTCGGACGCGGTGTGGATGACTTCATCACCAGGCTCGCCAGCGACACCAGCCCCAACGCCGGGATGCTCCGCGCGTACCTCACAGCCGCGCTCGGCAAGCCCGTGGAAGGGCTCTCAATCGCCCGCGCGATCCCCGGCGACTCGGCCGCCAAGTGGCGGTGCGTCGCGGAGGTCGCAGTCGCCGCCGGTGCGTACGAAGAAGCCCTCGCCGCCTGCGAGAAGATCCCGACCTCCACGCCTGACGATCTTCGCGCCGCCGCCTCCGCGTGGGCATCCAGCGCACGCTCGGAGCAGGCCGCCGGTGCGATCCTGAAGGAACTCGACCTCAGGGGCGACGCCGCACCCGTTGCACGGATCATCGCGGGGGCCCGCGCGAAGGTCAGCACGGGCGACACGGCCGGAGGCGAGCGACTGCTCGCCCGTGCCATCGAAGCGGACAAGTTCGATGAGTCAGCGTACGAGTCCATGCTGGAGCTCTACGCACCCGGGGGACCGCTCGCCGACACGAACAAGCTCGGCGCAACCGCCAGGTCGCTCCGCCAAAACGTGCCCTCCAGCCGCGTCCTCCGTACGGTGCAGGCCCAGGACTCCATGGCCCGCTCGCTCTGGTCGATGGCCGAGACACAGCTGATTTCCCTCGTCGAAGAGAGCTACGAGTCTCCCCAAGTCCTGGCGCTGCTGGTTGACCTCTGGGAGCGGGCCGCCAAGGCAGAGCCAGAACTCACCGCACGCGGGGAGAGTTGGCTCCGCACGCGCCTTGCCTCGCGACCCGAGTCCACGTTGCTCAACGCCGCGCTCGCCCGCGTGCTCGTCGCGACCGGCAACCCGGCCGGCGCGGAGGAGTTGCTCAAGCTCCGGACCGAGCGTTGGCCCGTCACCGATCTCTGCCGTCTGCGCGAGCAGATCCTCCGCGACCAACTCGACCGCGCCGAGGACGCCGACGCCCTCGCCCAGGCGCGTCTGGAAGCATCGCCCCCGACCATCGGCGTCGCGATGGAGTGGTTCGAGTTCCTCGCCGAGCGGGGCGACTTTGAGTCCGCTGCGTCCAAGCTCGGATCCATGCTCCCCGAAGGCACACCGCTGCCGCCGGAGTCGCTGGTACGCATCGGCCAGGCGCTCGGTCGTCTCAGCGGCGAGAGCGTCGTCGCAAAGGGCGAGCCAGCCTGCCGCGCCGTCGCGGCACTGTTTACCCGCGTGATCGACGGGAAGGTTGCGCTCCCGCCGAGCGTGCACGTCGTGCGGCTGGAGATCCTCGCCCGCGGGCTGCCCCGCGAACAGGCGATGATCACCCGGGCCGTGCGCGATATCGGCGCGCTCCAGCCGGACCTCGAAGACCCCGCCGTCAACCAGTGCTACCGATGGATCGCCGAGGCCGCGGAAGTCTCCGTCGCGCTGCGGTTCCTCGAGGAATACACGAACACCCACCCACAGCCGACCCCCGACCTCGTCGCGGCGGTCGTGCAGCAGGTCGGCCTCCGCGGCACGCTCGATGACGCCGAGCGAGTCGTGCGAAACCTCGTCCCACTCCAGGCCTGGCGTACGGTGCTCGAGCGGATCGACCCCGACTCCGCCCGCGACGCGAGCGGCGGCGACGGGCTTCGCGCCGAACTCGCGTACTTCCTCGCCCTCAGGTTCGCCTCGCGCGATCAGGAAGCCGACGCCCGCTCGCTCTACAAGGTCGCCCTCACGCTGAATCCCGCGCACGGCTGGTCCGCCAACAACCTCGGCTACTCCCTCGTCGAGTCCGGCGAAGACCTCGTCGAAGGAGAACGCCTTCTCGAGATCGCGATCGCGGCACTCCCCGAGGAAGCCAGCGTCATCGATTCCGTCGCGTGGCTCCGGTACCTCCAGGGACACATCGAGGACTACGACCGCAACGGCACCCGCATCGTGGGCGCACTCACGCTGATCAAGATGGCCGTCGGCGATGGTAAAAACCCCAGCGCCGAAGTCCTCGACCACGCCGGCGACATCCACTGGAAGGCCGATCGCAAGACCGAGGCCGTCGACTACTGGAAGAAGGCCGTCATCGAGGCCGAGTTTGAGATCGGCGCGGGCCGGCAGCGGGGCCTTACCGAGGCCGAGACCGCCCGGTTCTCAGCGATCAGCGACCGCGCCCGCAAGAAGCTCTCGGCGGCCGAGGGCGGCGCAAACCCGGAGCTCGGTGGCCTCGCGTCACCCGAGCGGTAGCATTTCTTCGTCTTGATGTTGGGAGCGGACCGTGGCAGGACACAACAAGTGGAGCAAGGTCAAGCACCGCAAGGCCATCGTCGACAAGCGCCGCAGCAAGGTCTGGTCGAAGGTCAGCCGAGCGATCATCGTCGCCGCCAGAAACGGCGGGGCCGATCCCGATAGCAACCTCTCCCTCCGATACGCGATCGACGAGGCCCGCTACGCCAACATGCCCCGCGACACCATCGAGCGCGCCATCCAGAAGGGCGCGTTCGGCAGCGACACCGAGAGCTACGAAAACGTGCGGTACGAGTGCTACGGGCCAGGCGGCGTCGCGATCATCGTTGACGCCCTCACCAACAACCGCACCCGCACGATCACCGACGTCCGCAACGCGTTCACCGACTACGGCGGAAACGTCGGCAGCACCGGGTGCGTCGCGTACATGTTCCACCAGCGCGGCCAGGTCGTCATCGACGGCAAGGGCCTCACCGAAGAGAAGGTCATGGAGGCCGCGATCGAGGCGGGCGCAGTCGACGTCCAGTCCCCCGACGATCCCGACGAACCCATCTGGACGCTCCTCTGCGAAGCCCACGATTTCGGGAAGTTCAAGCCCGCCATCGACGCGGCCAAGTTCACCATCGTCGAAGCCGGCCTGGTCCTCCTGCCGGACACCAACTCCGTCCTCGCCGGTGAAAACGCCAAGAACTTCCTCGACCTCGTCGAAACCCTCGAAGATCTCGACGACGTCCAGAAAGTCTGGTCAAACGCCCAGATCAACGAGGCAATCGAGTAGCACAACCCCCGGTTTCCCGGCTATGCTTGGGGCCACACCCGCCGGAGTGGCGAAATGGCAGACGCAGCGGATTCAAAATCCGCTTCCCATAACAGGGAGTGTGGGTTCAAGTCCCTCCTCCGGCATTCCTGATCCGCACCGAGCGATTCCCCCCCAAGGGGGCCCCCACCGCTAGCGGACCACAACCGGCCGCAACGTCCCACCCAGCATCCGACGCAGCGGCTCACCCTTCTTCCAGAACGCCGCCAACTCCGGCCCGATCCCTCGCTTCGCTCGGATCACGAGTTCCCATTCACCGTCGCTCCCCCGTCGCACCTTCAGCGACGAAACCCGCGACTCGTGCGAACGATCCAGCGCGTCCGCCGCCCGCAGAATCGCGCCCAGCCTCAGCACCATCTGCACATCAGCGGGCTTCATCCCCCGCAAGCCTCCGACGCCCGCCTTCGCGGGCTCCTTGCGATGGTGGCGTGCGAGCAACGAGACGATCCGACGCTCCCGCTCCGTCCACCCCGGCAGCCTCGCCTGCATCACGATGTTCTCGCTGTGCAGGTGGTGGCTCTTGTAGTCCACCACCACGCCCACGTCGTGTACCAGCGCGCCCGCCTCCAGCAACGCCCTCCCGCGAAGGCCGCCCCACCCGCCGCCGGTCTTCGCCGCCTCGAGCGACTCGTGCAACTGCAGCGCCATGTCGCGCACGTGCGTGCAGTGGGTGAGTTCCTCCGGACACTGGCTCGATAGCGCATACGCCGCCCCCACAAGACCTACACCCTTCGCCGGCGCACTGATCTCATCAAGCGCCTCCATCACCATCCCGTCCCGCACGCCGCTCGCGTGCAGCACGAACTCCTCGGCACGCAGATGCCGCATCAGCTCGCTCACCACACACAGCGCGGGCACGATGATGTCCGCGCGTCGGGGCTCCAACCCCGGAACCGACGCCCTCGCCTCCGGACTCATCGACCGCATCCGCGCCAACTGCTCCACCACGACCTCACGCTTCACCGGCCGCGTAGGACTCCCCTCGCTCGCCATGCTCGCGCTCGCGCCAAACCCTCCGCCCGACCCGATCATCAGCGTCACCGCCCGCGCGGGCTTCTCAACGTCCGCGCTCAACACCGACCGAACGTGCCGCAGCATCGCCCCGTACCGCTTCCCCGCCGCGCCCGCCGCGCCGCCAAACCGCTCCATCAGCCGCAACGCCCCAAGCTCCACGCTCTGGTTCGCAACGATGAACCCCCGCTCGCTCCGCACCACCTCAAGGCTCCCGCCTCCCAGGTCGCAGACCACCCCGTGCTCTTCCCCAAGCCCGAACCTCTCCGCCGCGCCCCGAAACGCGTACCGCCCCTCGTCCAAAGCACTCAGCACGGTGACCTCAAGCCCGGCCTTCCGCCGCACCTCGCGTACGAACGCCTGACCGTTGGCCGCATCCCGCACGGCCGCCGTCGCGAAGACCCGACACCGCGCCGCCCGAAGTCCCTTCGCCGCCTTCGCGTACCCCACCAGCGCCCGCAGCGTGTCGCGCATCGCGTCAGGATGAATCCGCCCGCCGGCCCCAACCCCCCTCCCAAGCCGCACCATCTCCCGCTCTTCCGCCAGCACCCGCCACCTCGGCCCCCCACCCTTCTCAACCACCAGCAGCCGAATGCTGTTGCTCCCGACATCAATCACCGCAACACGAGTACTCATTCAACCACCGCCGATCCACCAAGCAGCCCGCTCCCGCGAACCGACTCCATCAGCCGCTCCCGCCTCGACACCCACACCGGGTCAAACCTCCGCCGCAACTCCCCCGCCCCCTCGTGCGTCAACTCCATCCGTTCCAGCTTCCCCGCCAGCTTCGCCGCCGCGGCAGCCGCCTCCGACCTCCGCACCAACTCCTCGCTCGGCCCCACCGCCTTCACGCCGCACTCGCCCGCCAGCACCACCGACGCCCGCCACCGGCGCAGGGTCTGGTGCCAAGCCAGGAGCGAATCCCCGTCCCTCTCCAACCCCCCCGCCGCCAACGCCGCGACCGCCCGCGATTCCGCCACCGCCCGCCCGGCCAACTCCCCCGCCACCTGGGGATTCCACACCACGTCCTCCCGCAGAATGGGAACCAGGTACCCCTCCCCCCGGGCCAGATCCGACGCCAGCGCCCCGAGCGTGGATGCCTCCCCCTCCAGGGCCGCCAGAATCCCTGGCACAGTCGCCTTCAAAGGGCCCGGAATATGCACCGACGCCTGTGCGAGAACCTCGGCCTGGATCAGCAGGTCCGCGGCCAGCCGCACCAGCCGTTCCAGAGCCCGAAACTCCCGGCGAACGCCCAACCGGCACCACTCGCTGAGCATGTGCCCGCCCGAGTGCAACCACGCCCCCGCGAGATCGAGGTCGCTCACCACCGCCGCGGGGCGTAAAGGCAGGCCGCCGGGGGACTTCAGGGCGATCAGGGGACGAGCCAACGCAGCCGCCAGCGGAGGTGTGGCGGGGGACCAGCCGAGGGACTGGGGGGTCGGCAGGGCGTCCACGGCTCGCATCCTACCGGAAAGGCCGGCGGGACGCGGGACACCCGGGCTTTTTCGCACCCCGCCGAACGCCCCGGAACGTGTGGAACCATGGGGGGAGGCGGACGTACACTCTAGACCCGGCCCGTCGGAACGTGTCGGACGCGGAGGGGGGTACCCGGTCGGTTTCCGGGGATGGAACAGAACATTGGCACCGGCCGCAGCCGGGCCGGAAAGAGGCAGTACCATGGCCGAGAATCAGAACGCGAACCAGAACCAGCAGCAGATCCAGCTCCGCATCGACGAGTCCAAGATGAGCTCGACCTACGCGAACACGATTCGCACGTCGACCACCCAGGACGAAGTCGTTCTGGACTTCGGCATGAACCTGCCCCTCCCCTCCCCCGAGGGCCAGCCCACCCTGGTGTTCCAGGTCGGCAGCCGCGTGGTCATGAACTGGGCCGGCGCCAAGCGCCTCGCCATCAGCCTCGGCCAGGTCGTCCGCCAGTACGAGGAACGCAACGGCGAGATCAACCTCGGCCAGCGTCAGGCCCAGGGCGCTCCCCGCCTCTCGAACTGATATCGCATACGGATCCGATCCGACAAACCCCCGTTCGTCGGGGGTTTTTTCGTTGAATGACCCCGCGCCCTTGACAGATTTATTCACCACGTGAATAATCATTCTGTGAACGACAAACACCGCAGACTCGGCATCATCAAGGGCATTCTGGAGCGGCAACGCCCGCGCAACCAGCAGGAGCTGCTCTCCATGCTCTCCAGCTCGGGCGCGGCCTCCACCCAGGCGACACTCTCGCGCGACCTCCGCGAGCTCGGCGTCCTGAAGGGTCCCGACGGGTACGAGCTCCCCCGCGTCGGCCAGGTCGAGACCCGCGAGCAGACCAGCGCCGAACTGAAGAAGGCCATTCAGACCTACCTCCGCAGCGCCAAGCGCGCGGGCAACCTCCTCGTCATCCGGACCGGACCCGGGCAGGCCGCGCCGCTCGCGCTCGAGATCGACCGGGCCTCACCCCGTGACGCCGTCGGCACTGTCGCGGGCGACGATACCGTCTTTGTCGCCTCTCCCTCGCCCAACAAGGCCGCCCGCCTCCTGCGAACGCTCGATGCGTTGGCCAAGTCCTGAGCCCACCATGACACACGCTTCACAATCGGGCGGCATCCCGGTCGCTATCGTCGGGGCCGGCGGGTACAGCGGGGCCGAACTCGTCTCCATCCTCCTCGCTCACCCCGGCGCGACCGTCGCCGGTCTCTTCGGCTCCGCCAAGCGAGAAGGAGCTCCCCAGCGATTCTCGGATTCCTGGCCCCGGTTCCGCGGCAGGCTCGACCTTCCCGTCCGCGCCACCAGCGTGGAGAGCGTCCTCGAGTGCGGCGCGAAGGCCGTGTTTCTCGCGACCCCGCACGAAGCAAGCGTCGAACTCGCTCCGTTGTTCCTCAAGCAGGGGCTGACCGTCTTCGATCTGTCGGGTGGGTACCGCTTCAAGGACCTGTCGATCTACCCGAAGTACTACGGCTTCGAGCACCACAACCCCAGCGTCGTGGACCACGCCGTGTACGGCCTTCCGGAGATCAACCGCGAACGGATCGAAGCGGCGAAGCTCATCGCCGTTCCCGGGTGCTATCCCACCTCCGCGATTCTGCCGCTCGCCCCGCTCGTCCGCGCGGGCGCCATCGCCAAGGACGCCGCGGGCCGCACACGCAGGCCGATCATCGACTCGGCCAGCGGCGTGAGCGGCGCGGGCCGCACGCTCTCGCAGAAATCGCTCTTCTGCGAGGTCAGCCTGCAGCCGTACAACGTGCTCAAGCACCGGCACAACCCGGAGATCGACGCCTACGCGGGCACGCCGACCCTCTTCACGCCGCACCTCGCGGCGTTCGAGCGTGGGATTCTCTCCACGATCCATGTGGACCTTGCCCCGGGCTGGACCCAGGCGAAAGTCGCCGAGACACTTACGGCCGCGTACGCGAACGAGCCCTTCGTCCGCCTGTGCGGCGAGCACGTGTGGCCGTCGGTCGCCGACGTTCGTCACACCAACTTCTGCGACATCGGCTGGGCCGTTGACGCTCCGCACGATCACCTCATCATGGTCAGCGCGATCGACAACCTCGTGAAGGGCGCGGCGGGCCAGGCCGTCCAGTGCTTCAACCGCCGGTTCGGCCTCGCCGAAACCACCGGCCTGCTCTCCTAAGAACAACATCCATGACCAAGCTCCCCCATCCACCTCTCGTCATCAAGATCGGCGGCGTCGCGCTCGAAGATCAAACCACCGCGCCCCGCGTCTGGGAGGCGATCGCGCAGCTGCACCGCACGCGCGCCGGCGGGGTCGTGCTCGTGCACGGTGGAGGCAAGGCAGTCGACCGTCACCTCGAACGACTCGGGTTTACCACCGAGCGCCGCGACGGCATCCGCATCACGCCCGCGGACCAGGTCGAGGAGATCGCCGCGGTCCTCGCGGGACGCGTGAACAAGTCGGTGGTCGGGCAGTTGGGATCGTTCGGCATCAAGGCCGTTGGCCTGTGCCTCGGCGACGGCCGTGCGTTCCGCACCGTGAAGACCAAGCGATACACCTTCGACGCGGGCCGGGTCGGCGACGTTTCCTCTCCCGTGGGCGATGACGGCGAGCTGCTCCGCGTGCTGCTCGCGTCGCACTACCTGCCCGTACTCAGCTCCATCGGTATCGACGACGTCGGCTTCCTCAACGTCAACGCGGACGACGCTGCCGCGGCCGTAGCTCGCACCCTCGGCGCCAAGGCCCTGGTTCTGCTCACCGACGTACCTGGCATCCTCGACGGCAAGAAGGAACTGGTGCGCGAGATCACCCCACTGGAAATCGAGGTGATGATCCAGAGCGGCCATATCTCCGGAGGAATGATCGTCAAGGCCCGCGCCGCCGCGGCAACAGCGGCGCAGACGGGAGTGCCTGTGCTAATCCTCTCCGGGAACGACCCCTCCGCACTCGGGGACTGGGCGGCCGGGCGTGCGGTGGGAACGAGGATTGTCGCGACGCGGTAGGAGGGAGCACAGAAATGGAACCAGTGAAAGACACGAAGCAACCGCTGATCTACAGACCGTTCCCGGCCCCGACTCGCACGAAGGACGCCGGGCTCGCCGGGAGCGACGTGCTGACGCTCAGTGACTTCTCCCCAGCGGAGATCGCCCGGGTGCTCGACGCGACGGCCGCCGTGAAGACCGATCCTGCGAAGTACAGCCGCGCGATGGCCGGGAAGAGCGCGATCATGCTCTTCGAGAAGCCCTCGCTGCGGACGCGGGTGACGTTTGAGGTGGGGATCGCCAAGCTCGGTGGGCACGCGGTGTACTTCGATCACTCGGCCCAGCGGCTGGGCGAGCGTGAGAGCGTGCTGGACTACGGGCGGAACCTCGAACGCTGGGTTGATCTGATCATCGCCCGCGTGTTCAGCCAGCAGGTGCTCAACGAACTCGCGACCGCCGCGAAGTGCCCGGTGATCAACGCGTTGAGCGACCTGCACCACCCGTGCCAGGCGCTCGCGGACGTCTTTACGCTCCGCGAGAAACTCGGCGACCTGCGCAAGGTGCGCCTCGCGTACGTCGGCGACGGGAACAACGTCTGTCACTCGCTGATGCACGCGTGCGCACTCACCGGCGCGTCCATCGTGGTGGTCACGCCGCCGGACTACGAGCCGATGGGCGAGTTCGTCGCCGAGGCCCGGGGGATCGCGGACACGACTGGCGCAACGGTCACCGTGACCAACGACGTCGGCGCGATCAAGGGCTGCCATGCGGTGTACACCGACGTCTGGGTTTCGATGGGCCAGGCGGACATGCAGGGCAAGCGCATGAAGGCCTTCAAGGCCTACCAGGTGAACGCGGACCTCATGGCGCGAACGGGAACCGATGCCTACTTCATGCACTGCCTGCCCGCGCACCGCGGGGTCGAGGTGACGGACGACGTGATCGACTCCCCGCGTTCTATTGTCTACGACGAAGCCGAAAACCGAATGCACGCCCAGAATGGGCTGATGACCTGCCTGCTTTCTCACTCGCACGAAACGCCCGGCGATGCCGCGGCGAACTGGAAGGAAACCGAATCATGACCAAGCGTGTAGCACTCGCATACTCCGGCGGCCTCGACACCTCCTGCATCGTGCCGTGGCTCAAGGAGAACATGAACTGTGAAGTCGTGTGCGTCGTCGGCGACGTGGGCCAGGGGGCCGACGAGCTGACCGGCGTCGAGGCCAAGGCCAAGAACAGCGGCGCGGCGGAGTGCCACGTCGTGGACCTTCGCAAGCAGTTCGTGGATGACTTCGTGTTCCCCACGATGCTCACGGGCGCGGTCTACGAGGGCCGCTACCTGCTCGGCACCGCGATCGCCCGCCCGATCCTCGCGAAGGCGCAGGTCGAGGTGGCGAAGAAGACCGGATGCACAGCGCTTTCGCACGGCTGCACCGGCAAGGGCAACGACCAGGTCCGCTTCGAGAGCACCTACGCGGCCCTCGCGCCCGAGCTCGAGGTCATCGTGCCCTGGCGGCACCCCGCGTGGAACCTCATGGGCCGCCTGCCCATGCTCGAGTACCTCGCGAAGCGGAACATCCCCACCACCTCCAGCGCAACCAAGATCTACTCGCGCGACCGCAACCTCTGGCACATCAGCCACGAGGGCGGCGCGATCGAAGACCCCTGGAACGCGCCCCCCGAGGACGCGTGGATGCTCACCGTTGATCCGGCCAAGGCGCCCAACACCCCCACCGACGTTTCGCTGACCTACAGCAAGGGTCGCCCGATCGCGCTCGACGGCCAGAAGTTGGATGGCTGGCAGATCATCGAGAAGCTCAACGGCATCGCGGGTGCTCACGGCGTCGGACGCATCGATCTCGTCGAGAACCGTCGCGTCGGCATGAAGAGCCGCGGGCTCTACGAGACGCCGGGCGGCACCGTGATCGTCGAAGGCATGCGGGCCCTCGAGGAACTCGTCCTCGACCGCGAGACGCGCCACTACCGCGAGCACCTCGGGCTCACCTTTGCCGAACTCGTCTACGACGGCCGCTGGTTCACCCCCCTCCGCGAAGCGCTGTGGGCCGCCGCCTCCAAGATGGCCGAGCCGCTCGACGGCGAGATCGTCGTCCGCCTCTACAAGGGCACCGCGACGGCCATCAAGCGCAAGAGCCCCAACTCGCTCTACGCCGAGAAGATGGTCAGCTTCGAGGGCGAAGACATCTACAACCACAAGGACGCCGGCGGCTTCATCAAGCTCCTCAGCCTCGCCGAGCGCATCCGCGCTCTGAAGTCGACTGGAAAGGTGCACTGATGGCGCTCTGGGGTGGTCGCTTTGAATCCGGACCCGATGCCCTTTTCCGCGCACTGAACGACTCGCTCCCGTTCGACTACCGCTTCGCGCGGGAGGACATCGAGGGCTCCCTCGGCTGGGCGAAGGCCATCCACAAGGCGGGCGTGCTCAGCGCGGACGAACTCGCGAGGCTCTCCGCCGCGCTGGGGGAACTCGCGTCCCTCGTCGAGGCCGATCCCATGCTCCCGCTGACCGATGGCGGGGGCAAGGACGAGGACATCCACTCGTGGGTCGAACGCAGGCTCATCGCCAAAGTCGGTGACCTCGGAAAGAAGCTCCACACCGGCCGCAGCCGCAACGATCAGGTCGCCACGGACTTCCGCCTCTGGACCCGGGCCCAGATCGACGAGCGCATCGCCGAGCTGCACCAGTGCCGCTCGTCGCTCCTCTCGCTCGCCGAGCGAGAGAAGATGACGGTGATCAGCGGGTACACGCACCTTCAGCGTGCCCAGCCCGTGCTCCTCGCACACTGGGCGCTGGCCTACTTCGAGATGTTCGGTCGCGACATCGCCCGCCTCCGCGACGCCCGCCGGCGCGTCAACGTCTGCCCGCTGGGGTCCGCGGCACTCGCGGGCACAGGTTATCCCATCGACCGCGTTGCGCTGGCCGAATCCCTCGGATTCGAGGCCCCCAGCCGCAACAGCCTCGACGCCGTCAGCGACCGCGACTTCGTCGTCGAAACGCTCGCCGCGTCCGCACTCACGGGCGCTCACCTCTCGCGCCTCGGCGAGGACCTCATCATCTACGGCTCGCAGGAGTTCGCCTTCTTCGAGTACTCCGACGCCGTCTCCAGCGGCAGTTCCCTCATGCCGCAGAAGAAGAACCCCGACGCCGCCGAGCTTCTCCGCGGCAAGAGCGGCCGGATCACCGGCGCGCTCGTGGCGTTGCTCACCACGCTCAAGGGACTCCCGCTCTCCTACAACAAGGATCTTCAGGAAGACAAGGAGCCACTGTTCGACGCGATGACGCACCTTTCGCTCTGCCTGTGTGTCGTGCCCAAGATCCTCGACACGCTCAAGGTCAGGCACGACGTCTGCCGTCGCGCCGCTCAGGGCGGGTACAGCAACGCCACCGACCTCGCGGATTACCTTGTCTCTCGCGGCGTGCCCTTCCGCGAAGCGCACGAGCAATCCGGCAAGGCCGTGCGGCTCTGCCTCGCGCTCGGCAAGCCCATCGAAGAACTCTCGCTCGACGAACTCCGCGGAGTCGCGCCACGCATCGAGAGCGATGTCTTCCCCGCGATCACGATCGAGGCCGGACTCGCCCGGCGCGAAGTGCTCGGCGGCACGGGACCGCTCGCGGTCGCGGCGGCCATCGCGGAAGCCCGGCGCGCACTGTCCGATCGATGACCCCCGGATGGACCGAGAACACGCAGCCTGCATGCCGCGGGGCTTGAACCGCCGGAGGACGCCGTTCGGCTAGAATCACCTTGGTCGATACGCTCGGCCGCCGGTGAGACCGATGCGAGTCGGTCGCGTGCGTTCAGCGAGCGGGGATTCTGGTGCGATGCCATCCGACGCGAGCCCAACTCCGCCTACCGACGACACGCCCGACGGCACGGCGGGCATCATCGCGTCGTTGCTCTCCCGGGCATCGCAGGGTGAAACCAGCGCGGCAGGCGAACTGCTCCCCTTGGTCTACGACCACCTTCGCCAGATGGCTCGGACCCGTCTCGCGAACGAGGCGATCGGCCACACGCTCCAGCCCACGGCGTTGGTGCACGAGGCGTACCTGAAACTCGTCCGCGGGGACCGCTCCTGGTCTGACAAGCGGCACTTCTTCGCCGCCGCGGCCATCGCCATGCGTCAGATCCTGGTGGATCGGGCGAGGGCGAAGAAGGGACCCAAACGTGGCGGTGCCGCGGAGCGAGTCTCGCTTGACATTGCGGAGGGGCAGGTTCGTGCCCCGGGATCGCGGGGCTCGGCGGATGCCGAACCGTCAGACTCGGTGGACTGGCTTGCTTTGGAGAGCGCGATGAAGGGTCTGGAGCAGCAGGATCCGATGTTGGCGGAGATCGTTCAACTCCGGTACTTCGCGGGGCTCACCGTCGAAGAGACCGCGATGGCGTTGGGCGTTTCGGACCGGACCGTGAACCGCGAGTGGCTGGTCGCTCGCGCGTGGCTGCTTCGCCGCATGAAGGCGAGCGAACGGGGTGAGGCGTGAGCACGTCATCGGCCTCCCATCCCGCAACGGGACCTCTGGACCCGCAGGATCGGTGGACCCGCGTGAAGCGGGTGGTCGGCGAGGCGCTGGAACTCCCCGAATCCACGCGGGAGTCCTTCATATCGTCGGCCTGTTGCGGCGACGACTCGCTCCTGATGGAGGTGCGTGAGTTGCTCGCGGCCTCGCAGGGTCCCACGCGCGTCCTCGAGGAGACTGGCATCCCCCAGACCGTGCTCACCGAGGCTTTCCACGCATCGCCCGTGTGCGAGGGCGCGGTGATCGGGAAGTACACCATCGGTCGCATGCTCGGAAGTGGCGGCATGGGCAGCGTGTTCGAGGCTTCGGATTCATCGCTCGGCCGTCGGGTTGCGCTCAAACTGCTGAGCCTCGGCGTCGCCTCGACGGGTGCTCGCCGCAGATTTGAGAAAGAGGCCCGCGCTCTCGCACGCCTGGATCACCCGGGTATCGCGCGAGTCTACGAAGCGGGCGTGGAGCACGTGGTCGGCCAGGCGGTGAGCGTCCCGTACTTCGCGATGGAGTACGTTGAGGCGGGCGTGACGCTCGACTCATGGATCGCGCGTCGGAAACCCTCCATCAATCAGCTTCTCTCGCTCTTCGCCAAGGTCTGCGACGCGGTCCACCACGGGCACCAGAAAGGCGTGCTGCACCGGGATCTCAAGCCCTCGAACATCCTCGTGTGCCCGGACGATCATCCGAAGATCATCGACTTCGGCGTCTCGAGGCTCCTGGGGGAACACGAGATCGCGGATGCCACCCGCAGCGGCGACGTTGTGGGAACACCAGCGTACATGCCGCCCGAGGCCTTCGAGAGCGGTGCACTGGCGGTTGATACCCGCGCGGACGTCTACGGCATCGGTGTCGTGCTCTACGAGGCCCTTGCGGGGCGTCACCCGCTGGGCAGCGCGGGACTCACGCCGCTCGAGGCCGGTGAGCGCGTCCGTGGCAAGCCCCCCTCGCCCCTCACCTCCTGCCGCCAGGATTGTTCCGCCGAGGTCGAGACGATCGTGGCAAAGGCAACCGCCCGAGAGTTGGAGGATCGATACCAGTCGGCGGCGGAGTTTGCCGCGGACCTGCGGCGCGTTCTGAACTTCGAGCCGATCCTCGCCCGTCCCGCGCCGCTGCTCAGGCAAGCGTCGCTGTTCGCGCGACGACACCGCACACTGGTGGGCGCGACGATCGCGATCGGGGCGGCACTCACCGTGGGCGTCGCGGGGCTTGCCGTCGGGCTGGCGCGGTCCACACGGAGCGAGAAGCACGCGAAGCAGGAGGCCGAGCGTGCCCGTCGCTCGTCGGCGTTCGTGATGGAGATGCTCCGCTCAGCCAGCCCCTTCCGCGACGATCAACTGCGGCAACAGCTCCCGATGGCGGAGCAGCTTGACGCGAGCGTCTCGTGGCCCGAGGTCGCCACGCCGGGTCGCGCGCCGACGCTCGGGGATCTGCTGATCGCGGCGAACGAACAACTCGCGACCAGCTTCCCCGACGATCCGCCGCTCCAAGCCGACATGGCGGCGGTGCTCGCGCAGACGGGGCTCGCGATCTCAGACCCGAGAGTCATGCAACTCGTGGCAGGGGCCTCGGAGTTGCTGGAACTCGCGTATGGGAAGAACGACCGCCGCGCGGTGATCGCGAGGCAGAACCTCTACTCCATCCTGCTGGTGAACAACATCGAATCGAGGCTTCCGGATATCGCGAGGGACCTCGAGATGATCCGAACCGGCGACTTCGCACGCGACCACATCCTGGTGCGTTGGGCCGCGTGGCACTACCTCGAAGCGATGCGGCAGAGCAAACGCACCGATGAAGCGGTGGTTCTGCTGCGCGAACTTCGGGAAGAACTGGATCGAGCCTCGCCGGCGGATGACGCGTGCAAGATCGATCTCGATCTCGCGTTGCTCGCGGCCGACTCGTCATCGCATGGGGCGGCATTGGGGCTTGGCCAGATCCCAGGCCTTCTGGCCCGCGCACGGGCGCTCGAACCAACGCCCGGTCAAACCACGCTCTCGGTGCTCTTCCACAAGCAGTTGCTCCAACGAAACGGCGACGACTCGGCCGGCGCACTGGAGACGCTGCGCGAAGGCGTCGCGATCTCCAGTCGGCTGTACGGCGGCAAGGATCAGACGACGTACGAGTGGTGGAGCCACATCTGGTTTCTCTCGATGACATCGGGGGACATGCAGTCGGCGTCGGACGCCGCGCGTGCGCAGGTGCGAGGGGCCGAGGCGACGCTGGGACCACGGTCGCACTACACGACAAAGGCGTACGGCCGCCTCGCCCGTTCGTTGCTCGGGCAGGGTGAGCACGCGGCGGAGGCGGAGCGTGCCGCGTGGGCAGCGATCTGGGGCGCGAAGGAGATGCTCGACGCCGGGGACGGTTGGAGCATCTACCACGAGTTGCTATGGGCATGGGCGATCCGGCTGCAGGGAGAGCCGGAGCGGGCGAAGCGGGTCATCGAAGAACGGCTGCAGCGCGAGACCGAGGCCGGCCGCGCACAGGCGGTTGAGTGGGTCGAGATTCTGCGATGGACGGAGCTCGCCCAATGCGAGATGGACATCGCTGCGCAGGACGGGACACTCGGGGCGCGGGCGGAGTCGATCGCGCGGCATCTGGAGCGGGCGGAGGGGTACGCGGCGAAGCTGGACGCGAACTGGCCGTCGAGCCTTCTGGTTCGGGAGGCGCGGGCTCGGTTCGAGTCTGGGCGCGTCGCGAAGTGAGGCACTGGACAAAAAGCAAAAGACCCCGGCGAAGCCCGCCGGGGTCCTGAGCATGCATGAGTATCGTCGGTCTTAGCGAACGACGACTTCGCGGCCACCGAAGTCGATGCCCTTCAGACCGCCGCGGGTCCAGCGATAGAAGCCGACGCAGTTGGCAGTCGTGGCACCGCCGGGGATCGGGGACTCCCAGAGTTCGGGCGTATAGGTGTACTGCAGAGCGAACGCGCGAGTGGGAAGTGCCGGGTCAACACCCTCGTTGGCATCCTCGGGGAGCACCGCCGGATTGGCGAGCGCCTGGGGTGCACCGGTCCGGCGGGAACCGACCGACATGTCGAACATGGTCATGATCGGGGCGGCCGTGGGGAACGCGTACCAGATGGGGAGTTTGCCGCTGTAGCGATCGGAGGAGTCGTACAGCATGACCTTCTGAGAGGGGAATGCGACGTCGCTCAGACGCCGACGGCCCATGATGCCCGCCGAACGCGCGGCATTCGTAATCTGGTACATGCGGTGCTGACCGGCCTGCGTGACGGTGCTGAAGTTCGGCGCATCGCCGCGGTCGGGGGAGTACGACGCGGGGACGTACTCGTACGAGGAGGAGTACGGCCAGCGCTTGCCTTCGTTGGTCCCGGGGGCGCCGGAAGGAGCGGGAAGGATCTCGCCGCGGTCGAATGCCTTGGGGTCAGCCTGCCACGCGAGGCGAACCTTGTCCTGGGGGCTCACCACGAGACGCTCGGGGAGACGGGAAGCAAGGTAGTCCTGCAGCACCAAGTGGGTGTACAGAACGTGGGGAATCCAGCTATCGATCGCCTGAATGTCGGTACGATCGCCGCGCTTGCGGAGGATGTACACGGCCTGCGCCGAGGCGGCGGCAAGATCCGTTCCACCAGCGGCCTGCGCACGCAGGTCGGCGGCGTTCAGACCGACGGACGGATCATCGGGCATGACCTGGTTGTAGTACGCGGCGTCGCGACCGGCCTGAACGGTGAACGCGTTCATCCCGTCGCGCACTTCGCTGGCGTAGCTCGACGTGGCCGTTGCCATCTGCTTCTGGTTGGCAAGGTCCACGGCCTTACGACCGGCGAGCCTTGCCTGGCCCAGGGCGGGCAACAGGATGCCGATGAGCAGCGCGATAATCGCGATGACCACCAACAGTTCGATGAGTGTAAATGCCTTTTTCCGACTTTCAGCCAGCATGACTTGCCTCCGTCAGCTTTGTTTCTTTCACCGCAAGAACAGCGGCGGGCGTTTATCGCCAAGGGGAGCCGGACCAGAACGGACGGCCCTCCAACCACTCTAGCGTACAGCATCCCGTTGATGAAGTCGACCAAACTTCACGCTCGATAAACAATTTCTGCCCGACGGACCACCCGCCGATGCACCCCTGACAACTCCGAACCCGTCCGACTGGATTCGGTACCGACTGCCGCAGTCTACCAGATTCGACAGACTGCGCGTGCATTCCTTTCGCAGTTCTAGGTCGGCAGGTTGCACCCGCTCAAAGGCGGTCGCTACTCTCGGGCATGATGTCTCGGCCCCCCACTGCAATCGTCCTGCTCACCTGCTCCCTCCTCGCCGGGTGCGGATCCCAGACAAAAACCAATCAAACGACCCCCCAGAGCAGCTCACCCCAGCCCCAAGCAACGGGCAGGCCCCCGGCGATTGCCTTTGATGCCCGGATCGACTGGGCGCAGCTGCAGCCCTATCTGGCGGAGATCGGGGGACGGGAGGTTCTCGAGGAGGCAATTCTGGATGCCGCGATCGATCGTGAGCTCGCGAAGAGTGGCCAGCCGGTGACCGCCGCGGCGATCGAGGCGGAGCGGCGAATCGTGATCGAGACTGTGGCGGAGGAGTCCCAGACCAGCGGGGATCAGGCGGCCGGCTTGGTTGAGGAGCTCCGGCGGGCCCGGGGTCTGGGGCCGAAGCGGTACGCGGGGCAGCTTCGGCGGAATGCCGCGCTGCGGGCGATGGTCGCCGGGGGCGTGTTGGTCGGGCGGGATGAGATCGAGCTCGCGCGTCGGTTGAACTACGGGGAGCGGGTGAAGGCGAGGTTGGTAGTGTGCCGCGACGAGCGGGACGCGTCGGCGATCCGGGCCGCGTTGGCGCCGCTTTCGGGGGATCAGCTGCGGGCGGAGTTCACGAGGCTGGCGATGGAACGGTCGATCCACTCGACGCGTGCGAGCGGGGGCGACTTGGGCGTGGTGTCGCCGGAGGATCCGTCGCTCGCGGTACCGCTGCAGGAGGAGTTGAGGTCGACGGGTGCGGGCTCGTTGACGGGATTGGTGCTGGTGGCGGAGGGGTACGGGCTGGCGTTGGTGGAGTCGAGGCTCCCGGCGACGACGGCACCGACCGATGCGGAGATCGAGCGGCGCGTACGGCTCCGGAAGGAGCGCATCGCGATGGATGAGCTTGCGAACCGGCTGGTGGCCGGGGCGAGGGTGACTGTCTTCGACGAGTCGCTGCGGTGGTCGTGGGAACAGGGCCGCTGATCAGCGGGCGAGTTCGATCGCTCGGGTTTCGCGGAGGACGGTCACGCGGATCTCGCCGGGGAAGGTCATCTCTTCGCTGACTCGCTTGGCGATCTGGTGGGCGATGAGGTAGGCCTCGTTGTCGTCGACCTTCGCGGCATCGACCATGACACGGACTTCGCGCCCGGCCTGGATGGCGTACGCCTCGGTCACGCCGCGATGACCCATGGCGATGTCCTGGAGGTCGTTGAGGCGCTGGACGTACTTCTCGAGGCTCTCGCGGCGAGCGCCGGGGCGAGCGGAGGAGACTGCGTCCGCGGCCATGACGATGGGCGTGTAGAACGTGGTCGAGGGGATGTCGGCGTGGTGGCCGCCGATGGCGTTGAGCACAGCTTCTTTTTCGCCGAACTGGCGGGCGAAGTCCATACCGATCTTGGGATGGCCACCCTCCATCTCGTGGTCCATGGCTTTGCCGATGTCGTGGAGGAATCCGCAGCGGCGGGCGAGGGTGCCGTCGAGGCCGAGTTGCTCGGCGATGAGTTGGCTGATGAAACCGACTTCGATGGAGTGGCGGAGGACGTTTTGGCCGTAGCTGGTGCGGTAGTGGAGCTTGCCCATGGCCTCGACGACCTTGGGGTGCACGCCGCGGAGGTTGACCTCGAGGACGGCGTCCTTACCGGCCTTCATGACCTTCTCGCCGATCTCGCCGCGGACTTTCTCGACGACTTCTTCGATGCGGGCGGGGTGCATGCGGCCGTCTGCGATGAGGCGTTCGAGGGACTCGACCGCGATGGCCTGACGGATCTTGTCGAAGCAGGAGACGATGATGACACCGGGGGTGTCGTCGACGATGATGTCGACACCGGTGGCCTTCTCGATGGCGCGGATGTTGCGACCTTCGCGACCGATGATGCGGCCCTTCATGTCTTCGGAGGGGATGGCGACGGTGCGAACGGTGCTCTCGCTGGTGTGGTCCGCGGCGTACCGCTGGACGGCCATGAGGGTGATCTCGCGGGCCTTCTCCTTGGCCTGAGATTCCGCCTCCTCCATGATCTCGCGGACGAGCTTGCCGGATTCGTGGCGGGTCTCGTCCTCGAGGCGTTTGAGGAGCATGTCGGTGGCGGTGGCGCGGTCGAGGCCGGCGACGCGGTGGAGTTGCTCGGTCTGCTGCTGGACGAGGCGGTCGGCCTCGGTCTCGCGCTGGACGGCGCGTTCTTCGCGGGCCTTGACGGCCTCGGCGTTACGGGTGAGGGTCGCCTCTTTCTGGGAGAGCGACTCCTCCTTGCGGTCGATCATGTCCTGGCGTTTGCCGAGTCGCTTCTCTTCCTCGCGGACTTCGCCCCGGACCTTTTCGATCTCTTCTTCGGCACGCTTCTTGTCTTCGAGGAGCTGGCGCTCGGAGTCGACCTTGGCCTTCTCGACGGCGTTGCGTCCTTCCGCGGCGGCCTGATCACGGATGCGGGCGGCCTCGGACTGGGCTCGTCCGATAGTCATTCCGCCCAAGAACCGAACGAGCACGAACCCGATCACCACGCCGGCCACAAGCGCACCGGCGGCGAGGCCGATCGCGGCGCCGCCGAGTTCTGCGAGCATCACATGTTGAGCCAACATCACGCCATCCTTCCTCGGCTGGAAGCCGCCGGACCGGGCGCATGACGGAGGACCAAGGACGTTAAGGGGCTATGCAGAAAACAGCGACCGCTCGCCTGGGGTTCTGCACGGTGTTCGCTCGGTCGTTCGCGACGCGGCGAACCGTTCCTCTCAGAAACGGGAGACCCGCCCAGAATCATCGGAGCGGACCCGGTCTCCGTGGGTCCGACCGACAGGTTTGTCCTTCAAGGATCTCGCGGGCGTCGCTGCATGAAACTGGCATGAAGCGGGAGAGGGGCGACGTCCGATCAATCCGGGTATCCGTCTTGCGCGCCGGCGGGCCCCGGCACGGAGGGTACCGTGCCGAACCAGTCGGTTGAACTATGCTAGCGTCCCCGGACCGATCCTGCGCGCCGCTCGCGGCCATTCTCCAAGGAACGAACGATGCCTTCCAAAGTCCGTACATGTCTAGTGCTGGGTGCTCTCGCCGTCGCCGCCCTGAGCGGGTGCGCGTACGAGCGATACGCGGATGCGGTGGCGATTCAGTCGCGCGGGTCGTTCAAGGACCAGCCGCTGCGGGTCGTTGTGGACAACCGGTCGGGTGCGGTGACGGTCGTCGTGCGTGAGGGTGCCGAGCCCCAGGTGAAACTGCGTGCCATTGATGGCCCCGCGGGCACCAAGGAGAACCCCCGGAAGCACGGTGCCGCGGTGATCCAGTCGGAGGGCGAGAATCGCTCGCTCTCGGTCACCACGACGGGGGCGAGCGGGCCGGTGCATGTGTGGGTGCTGGTGCCGCGATGCGACGGGTTGGACATCCGCAATGCCGACGGTCCTGTTTCGGTGGATGGTGGATGCGGGGAGATCGTGATCCGCAACGACTCCAGGGGCAAGCAGGCCCCGATCACGGTGCGGACCGGGGCGAACCTGACAGGGGGAGTTGAGTTGAGATCGGGCTCGGGGGATGTTGAACTCATCGCCGGCCATGCCTCATCGGGCAGGCTTGCGAGTTCGACGCCCGTCGGCCAGACCGACCTGAACACGGGCGGTGGCACCAGCAAGGGCGTCGTCGTGAGCAAGGGCCAGTTCGGCGCGTTGCTCAACGGCGGCGAGTCCCCGTGGACGATCGAAGCGACGAACGGGGACGTGCGGGTCACGCTGTGCCCGGAGCCGACCGAACCCGTGAAGCTGAAGGACCTCTGGCCCTGGTGAGTCTTACGCGGCCTTGGCGACAGGTGCGGTGAGCTTCGTCACGTAGGACATGATCTGCGAGACGACGAAGTCGCGGTGCCCGGAGTTGAACGAGAAATCGAACGCGACGCCCAGGTGCAGGTGGTGCTCGTGGTCAAGGTGCGAGTGCGCGATCCGGCCGGTCATCGCGATCGGCGCGGTGATGGTCGGTCGCAGGTCCAGTCGCATCCAGATCAGCGGGGAACGGCCGAGCGCGTTCGCCTCCGCCTTGTCCACAACCAAGCCGAGACCGCCGCCGCCGATGTTCGAGAGCCTCGCAGAGAACGAGGGCCCCACTTCCGGCATGACCGCAGGGGGCCCGCCGTGATGCGCCGCGCCGGTGCGCGAGAGTTCGAGAATCAGTGCGCGGTTCGCGAACTCCGCGGCGACGACGCTCGTGGGGTTCAGCAGCGGCCAGCACTCGACGTGCGGCAGCGACAGGGTGTTGGTCGCGACACGCTGGTGCTCACGACGCTGACACCGCTGGATGTTGGACGGAACTTCGAGAACGATCGCGGCGCCGCGACCAACGGGCGTGATCCGCGTGGCGACGATGCGGCTTTCAAACATCCACCGATTCTGACCGATGGACATGACCCCGACGAGACGGGTCCCGATGGGGAGCGGAATCGCCTGGCCCGCGGCGGCGGGGCGCTCGACGAGGATCTCCTCGTCCGTAAGGCCCAGAAGCCTCACGCGCCACATCACGTCCGGCACCGTGCCCGATTCTGCGCCGGGCTGCGCGACGGCGATCTCGATGCCACCGCCTCGCTCGAGAATCTGATGGAGACAGTCCTTCCAACGTTCTGTGCGTGATCTGGATGCGGGCACGGCGGACCTTTCCCGCGGGCGAGACATGCCCGCGTCGTTCGGGAAGAAGATCGGTCCGATTTCGCACCGGCTTGCCGCGGAAGCCGCAATGGGTGGTGTCACGGCCCCTACCACCGTCGCGACCGGAAACGCGGCTACCGATAACGGCGCAGGTTGCGCCCGATGCGGACGGCCTCGGAGGGGTTCACGGGATCGTTCGCGAAGCAGGCGCGGTAGAGCAGTCCGGCCGCGGCGAGGACGTCCTCGCTCATCTCGGGGCGTGCCTTCGCGACGGACTGGGCGTGGCGCAGGAGCGTCGCCGATTCTGGGCGGGGCATCTGGATTCGAGCGCAGAGGGTGAGCAACTCGCTGCGAAGTTCTGCGAGTCTGGGCTCCAGCTTCACGCCGATCGCCGGTGGGCGTCGCCGCCGGACGATGCGGAGCACCACGAACCCGAGGACCAAGACCACCACAACGGTGAGCCCGATCGGGGCGAGGCGGCGCGTCCAGAGGCCGGCCTCCGGTGAGTCCGATCGCTTTCTGAACCAGGATCGGAGCGAGGATCCCCAGTCCTGACTGGCGAGACCTCTGGCGGACCGGCCGAACATGCGGGCCTGCGTCGTCTGATCGAACGAAACGACGCGCGACGCCCAGACGTCTTCCATGTCGCCGAGCAGTCTGCTGAGCCGGAGCAGCAGGCCCTGGGGCGGGCCGTGAAGCCGATCGAAATCGGCGGGTGGAGTCGCGTCGAAGGTCCGCCACGTGCCCGGCGAGGTGTTCACCTCGACCCACGCGTGCGCGTTCGAGGCTCGCACGACGTACGCCTGCAGTTCCGAATCGAACTGCGTCGCGACGTATCCCGCGATCACGCGCGCATCGATCCCCACGGAACGGCACATCCCCGCGAGCGCGGACGCGAAGTACTCGCAGTGCCCCCGACGCTCGGTGAAGACGAACCACTCGGTCGGGTCGACACCAGAAGGCGCGGCCTGGATGTCGAGCGTGTAGTCGCACTCGCGGCGAAGAAACGACTCGAGTACACGAGCGGCGAGGTTGTCGTCGGCCTCGTCGCGCTTCGCGGGGTCGGGCTCGAGGCCGGCGTCGGTGAGGACCTTGCGTGCCTGGGCACCGAGGCGTTCGGACGGGAAGCTCACGAGCCCTCGCCGCGAGACTGCCCCGCGCTCACGCTCGCCGGGGAGCGAGGTCACTTTGTACGCGAGGGGCCCGGGCGAACCGCTCCGCGTGAACCACCCGCTGACGCGATCGAAGCGGTATCGGGTGATGGAAGGCGAGTAATCCGTCGCGCGATCCCTGGGCGGGTCTTCACGGACGACGGCGGGTCTGTAGAGCGAGAAGAGCTGGGCGTCGGTCGAGCCGATGCCGCGGAGCTCGAACTCCTGCAGGACCCGTGGCGCGAGGGAGACATCAGGGGGGTCCTTGATCTCGACGACCGCGACGTCGTTGGACGCGACCGCGAGCTCGCCGATCGGTCCGCCCTGAGCGCGCGTCCACGTGCCCTCGCGGTACTGGTCGAGCACGGCCCCGCGAAGGTACTGGATCTGCGAGTCGCCGCCGAGCACCTGCCCGGTGCCATCGCTGATGCGAACATGGAGGGCAACCGCCTGCGACTCGGAGATGAGGCCACCTTGCCCGAGTCGAACCTGGTCGGACACCCCGGTCACTCGTCCTCCCAGCAGCTTGCCGAACGCGCTCATACCCGCCGGGGGCGAGATTCCCCGCGGGATCATCACGAACACGCCGGCACTGATCAGGCAGGCCACGAGCGCGGAGTTGAGCGACAGCGTGCCGAGGTGCGCACGCTCACCCTGCGAAACCCCATCGGCCCGCTTCACCCTCGCCTCGCCGGAAATCACCTGGAAGAGCATCGCCGAGTACGCCAGCAACGGCACCAGCGCGAAGAGCGAGAGCCCCACGCCCAGCGAGTTGTGATTCAGCGTCGCGCCAACCGCAAGAAACAGGCTCAGCGTCAGCACCTGCGCATAGTCGCGAACCTCCCGCTTCTCCCAGAGCTTCACAGCGATAAGGCACGCGAGAAACCCATTGAACGCGGAGACCATCGCCCCGCCCTGCCCCGCGCGAACGATCGCGCCGATCAGCACACCCATCAGAATCAGGTTCGTCGCCCACCGCTGCAAGCCCCGCCCCTCGCCCGACCACTCCGTGTACCACCACCCCGCCATCGCCGCAAAGAGCAGCGAACCACCCAGAAGCGGGTTGGACTCCGCCACACCGAAGGCGCACATCGCCACCGAAACGACCGCCGCCAGCGCCAACTTGAACTGCCGGGGCACCTTCACGTCTTCGCCTCCCCGCCGCCGGCAAAGACCGACTCCCAGATCACGCGTGCCCGGCGAAGGATCGAAGCGGTCGCGCCCGAATCCGCGGGCTCATGTTCATCGCGTGTCGCGGCGAAACTCGCATCAACCAGCGCATCACCCGCCACGCCGGGCGGTCCCCCCGCGTGAACAACGGTCACCGCCACGCCCGCAAGCGAGGGCAAGGGCGAAGAGCCAGCCCCGTCGAAATGCGCGAGTGCATCCAGCGCGTTCGCAAGATGACGAGGACCACGGCCAAACGGAACGACCGTGCCTCCGTCCCGCGCCGCCATCGCGAACACGACCCCGTCGCGACTCGAACGATCCGCGAGCCCCGCCGCGACGCTCACCACCGCTTCACGCATCTCGCCGGCGGTCGCGGCATCGAGCATGATGATCTCTCGCTTCGCCGGCGGGAGCACCGATTCCTTGACGACGGGACGACCGAGCCTCGCCGTGGCTCGCCACGCGATCGCGCGGGCGGGATCTCCATCGGCGTAGTCGCGGAGCGAAAAGAACTCGCCCTCGCGTGCTCTGGTGGAGGACGAACGCAGCTCGGCCTGCTCGGCCCCTCGGCGCACGCCCGGCCGCGGCGTGTCGACACGCTTGGGTCTCACAAGCGTGGTCTGCTCGGCGTGGAAGACAACGGACTTACGCGTCAGGCCGAACGGAAACGTCGTGGACACACGGACGCACGCGAAGGAGTACTCGCCGCGCCGCCTCGGGACGAACTCGGCGACGCACACGCCCGCCTCCTTGCCTTCGACGCGGGCGATGAACGCCTCGCACGAGGCCCCCGTGCGTCGCCACGTCGAGCCGCGGCCGCCGGGCCCGCGCTCGATCTCCTCGACGATCATCGCGCACGCGGGGAAAAACCGGTTCGTGTTGCGGATCCGGTAGCGCACGTGCATCGGCTCGCCGACCTCGCCGCGCTCGGGCACTTCGCGTTCGAGTTGAATGCCCATGAGCGCGGAACCGCTGAGGAACCCGGAGACGATCAGCCCCCCCACCGCCAGGCCAAAGAGCCAGAAGAGCAGGTTGTTCTGACCGTTGATCGCGCCGAACACCAGCACAACCGTCGTCACCACGTACACGAGCAGCGGGCTGTGGAAGTGGTACCGCCTGGCAATCACGCGGGTCGGCTCGAAGGAGCGGCGACCGGCCGCGTGCATCGCGGCATCAACCCGGCTGTCGATCTCGATCGGGGTGAGTTTCACTGGTAGCAACGGCCCCCCACCCATTCGTACCACTCACGACACCGGTTTCAGTTCGGCGAGAGTCGGCAGATCCTTGACCGACGCAAGCCCGAAGTGATCGAGGAACGTCTTGGTGGTTCCGTAGAGCATCGGCCGGCCGAGTTCTTCGGCACGTCCCTTGATGGTGACGAGGCGGCGATCGATGAGGCTCTTGAGCACTTCGCCGCACGACACGCCGCGGATCGCTTCGAGTTCGGCGCGGGTGATCGGCTGTTTGTACGCGATGATGGCGAGGGTCTCGACCGAGGCCCGGCTCAGCTTCGCGGACGCCTGGCGGCGGTGCAACACGGCGATCTGCGGCGCGAACTTCGGCAGGGTCATGACCCGGAAGCCGCCCGAGACGGCCTCGATACGGAAGCTGCGACCGGTCTGCTCGTAGGTCTCGTTCAGCGACTTCACGACGTCGCCGAGGAAGGTCTCCACGGCCGGGCCGATGGTGGCTTCCTGCGGTTCGCCGTCGGCCTCCTCGGCCGGCGGCTTGGCGAGTCCTGCCGCGACGGCCACGCGGGCCGCCGGTATCGGCCTATCGACGCTGAACAGGAGCGCCTCGATGCACGGGGCAATCTCTTCAATCGCGGGCAACTCAATCGCGGCGACCGCCGCCTGTGCTTTCTTGGCCATGGTTCTCTCTCAGGAAAGGCAGGCGGCGAGCAACTCGGGGATGCCTTGCCCGCGGCTGGCGACGGTCTCGAGCACCGGCTTGCGGCCGGCGACCTCGCGCAGGTCGCGCATCAACTCGTTCTGTCCGGGGTGGTCCGCCTTGTTGCAGACGAACAGGTCGGCGATCTCGAGGATGCCCGCCTTGTCCATCTGAATCGCGTCGCCCATGCCGGGCACCAGCACGACAGCGGTCTTGTCGACGTACTTGCGGATCATCGTCTCGTTCTGGCCGGCACCGACGGTTTCGACGAACAGCGTGTCGATCGCATCGTCGCCCTCGAACGCGCCGCCGATCAGCTCGATCACCTCGCTCAGCGCGTGGTAGTCTTCGCCGCTGATCGCGAGGCTGCGGTAGTACACCGACTCGTCGAGCGAGTTGAAATCGACCCGCAAGCGGTCACCCAGCAGCGCGCCGCTCGTCAGCGGGCTCATCGGGTCGAACGCGACCACGCCGCACCGCCCCTGGTACCCGTTCGCGCCGGCCTTCACGGAGCGGCTGTACTCCCCCACCATCTGCGCCACGAGCGTGCTCTTTCCGGCACCCGGCGAACCGGTCACGCCGATGACCCGCGCCGGCCGCCGACGCTTCGCGCCCGCGCGAGCGGGCTTCCCGTCGTGGGCGCGGGAGATGTCGCGGGCGAGCTGTGCCGCGCGGTTGTCCGAGACCGTGTCGCGGCGTTCAGCGATCGTCTCTCGGACCGCGTTGACGATGTCCAAGAGACCAACGCCGGTCGTGAAGCAGCGGCGAACCCCGCCCGCGATCAACTGCGGGATGTCCTCCTGCGGCAGAATGCCCCCCATGTACACCGGCAGGTCCGATCGCCCGAGCTTCTTGAGTTCATCGACGAGCTTGGGCCCGAGCACCAAGTGCGAGTTGCTCATCATGCTCGCGCAGATGACGTCGCAGTCTTCGTCCCGCGCGGAGATCGCGAGACTGCGGGGCGTCTGCCAAAGACCGGAGTAGATCACGTGCACGCCGGAATCCCGGAGCGCGCGGGCGATCACCTTCACCCCGCGGTCGTGGCCGTCCAGCCCCATCTTGCCCAGGAGCACCCGGGGACGGTGCGGCAGGTCGGCGCAGCGGTCCTGTTTCTCGAACTCGGTCGTCGGTACGTTGATCGCGGTCGTCATAGCCAGCCATTGTACCTGCCCGGGGCCGAATCCCCGGCGAATCCGGGTGCGAATCGACCAGATCCTCTCCCCCCGCCCCCGATCCTGTACACTCCCCCCACAGATGACGCAAAACCCAGATCCCAGCGTGCTTTCACCGGGCCAGAAGCTCTACCTCTGGCTCGCCGCCACGTCCGTCACGTGCCTGCTGATCGGGGACATCGTGGGGATCAAGCTCTTCCGGATCCCCCTGGGGTTCTCGGTCGGCCCCGTGGATGCCATCGTGCACACCTGCGGCATGCTCGCGTTCCCCGTGACATTTCTGATCACGGACATCGCCAACGAGTTCTACGGCAAGAAAGCTGCACGCCGGATCGCCCTGGTCAGCTTCTGCATGGCGATGCTCGCCTTCGCGTTCATCAACGTCTCCCTCGCCATGCCGTCGCTCGATGCCGATTTCAACATCAATCCCGAAACCTTCCGGGCGGTCTTCGGCAACGCCCGCATCATGTACGTCGCGTCCCTCACCGCCTACCTGATCGGCACGCTCTGCGACATCTCGATCTTCACGCTCCTCAAACGAATCACCGGCGGCAAGTTCATCTGGCTGCGCGCAACGGGCAGCACCGTCATCTCGCAGATGATCGACAGCCTCGTGGTCACCTTCCTCGCGTTCAGCCTCGGCCGCACGCTCTTCCCGTCGCCCGATGCCGCGCCGATGCCGCTCGCCGAAGTCTTCAAGACCGCGGCGACCGGCTACACGCTGAAGCTCGTGATCGCGGTCTGCCTGACCCCGGCGATCTACCTCTCGCACGGCTTCGTCAAGCGGGTCTTCCACCTCTCGCCCGTGCCGGCGGAGCACCAGTAACGCCCCGCCGGCCCGCGCCCGCACTCACTTCGCCTGGGCCATGTACGCCGCGAGAACGTCGCGCGCGGCGGTCAGGTCCTTCTTGTCGATCATCTCCGTCACCGTGTGAATGTACCGCGTGCCGACGGTGATGCCCACCGCCCGAGCGCCCGCCGCGGCCTGCTGGGCCGCCGCGCCGTCCTGACCGCCCGCGGCCAGAATCGTCCGCTGGTACTTGATCTTGTTCTTCTTGGAGACGGCCTCGAACTCAGCGACGAGGCGGTGATCCGAGATGAACGAACTGTCCTTGATGTGAAGCCCGTACCCGAGGCCGTGCTTGGTGACCATCTCCTCCTCGGGCACTCCGGGGGTGTCGCACGCGAGGGTGACGTCGATGCCAAGACCGATGTCGGGGAGTACCGCGTGGCTCGCGGTCTTCGCGCCGCGGAGACCGACTTCTTCCTGCGTCGTGAAAGCAACCACGATCTCGCAGGCGTGTCCGGTGCCGCTGGCCTCGATCTTCCGCACAGCCTCGATCCCCAGCCAGCACGCGACGCGGTTGTCGAGGGCCTTGCTGACGAACTTGCCGCCGATCTCGATCGCGGGCTCGTCCATCACGACGTAATCGCCGACCTTGACCTTCTTCTTCACGTCGTCGGCCGTCATGCCGGTATCAACGAAGAACTCCTTCACCTCCGGCACGCGCTCGCGGTCCTTCGGGCTGGAGATGTGGATCGGACGCCCGCCGGGGTTCATGACGCCCTTGAAATCGCCGGAATCCGTGCAGACCAGCACGCGCCGGGAGAACATATTGCGGGTGTCGAAGCCGCCCGCGGAGTTCATCCACAGGAACCCATTCTTGTCGATCGCGGTGACGTAGAAGCCGATCTCGTCCATGTGGGCGAGCAGCATCACGCGCAGCGGGCGATCGCCGCTGGACTTGGGAGCCTTGCCCTTCTTCGGAGCCCGCGGCCCGCGCCGGCAGATCAGCGAGCCCATCGCGTCGACGCTCGTGGAATCGAAGAGCCCCTCGATCTCCTTCTCGATCAACGCACGCACGCGCTCCTCACGGCCCGGGACGCCGGGGGTTTCACAAAGACGCTTGAGCAGTTCGAAGTTCTCCACGCGAAGCTCCTAAGGGTTGATCCCCTCCGCGGTCCCACAACTCTACTCCCGTCACCAGATGCCCGGCACGCCCGCCTCCGTCGGATCCGATACGATGCCCGCCGCAGAAAGGAACCGCCGCATGGCCCGAATCAGTCCAGTCCGCCGACTTCACCAGGAGGCCGAGGCCGCCCTCGTCCCCTACGGCCCCGAGGATCACCCCCTCGGCGCGGTTGAACTCGTCGAGACCTTTGGCGAACTCGAGTTGGAGTACGCCGCGCTCAGGAAGCACTGCGTGCTCCTCGACCAGCCCCACCGCGCGATCATCGAGATCACCGGCAAGGACCGCGTCGCGTTCCTCCAGAGCATGATCTCGCAGGACGTCGCCCTCCAGCCCGACAACACCACCCGCAACGGGTTCTGGCTCAACACCAAGGGACGAATCGACGGCGATCTCCGCATCCTCCGCCTCGCCGACCGCGTGCTGTTCGACCTTGATATCCACGCCGCGGAACGCACCATCGTCACGCTCGGCAACTTCATCATCGCCGAGGACGTACAGATCCGCTCGATCCAGGAGGAGACCCACCGCCTCGCGGTACACGGCCCCACTGCCGCGCCGCTGCTGCACGCGATTCTCGGCACGCCCGAGGGTGGTCTGCCGGCCGGTGCGGTCGCGACCTTCGTCGGCCCCAATCGCTCCGTCACCGTCTTCCGCGACGACACGACCGGCGTCCCCGGGTACGAGATCATCGTGCCGGTCGCCGAGGCCCTGGAGCTGTACACGAAGCTCGTCAACGACGGCCGCGAGGCTGACGAAGAGGCCGCAAACCCGAACTCGCTCGCGTCCCGCGTCCGGCTCCGCCCGGCCGGATGGCACGCGTTCAACGTCGCTCGCATCGAGGCCGGCACCCCGCTGTACAACATCGACTTCGGAACCGAGTCGCTGCCCGCGGAGACCGGAGTCATCGCGGACCGCGTGTCGTTCAAGAAAGGGTGCTACCTCGGCCAGGAGATCGTGGCCCGCATGCACGCGCGGGGCCACCCCAAGCAACAGCTCGTCGCGATCAAGTTCGAGAGCATCCGCGTCTCGGCGGAGTCGTTCCCCGTGCTACCGGTGACGGGCGAGTTGCTTCGCGCAGCCTCGGACGGCGACTCGATCGGCGCGATCACCAGCTCGGCGTTCTCGCCGATGCTCGGTGCAACACCCGTCGCGTTCGCGCAGGTCCGCTGGGCGCACATCGCGCCCGGCACGGTGCTCTACACAAACGCGGAAGGCCGCGAGATCAAGGGCGTTGTCCAGCCGTCGCTGACGTTCTGGCCGACTCAAGCCTGAGAGCCGGAGCGCGATCACGATGCGCCCGGCGGAACGCTCGCGGCTTCACGCGATTCGGCTGCCCCACGATCACGCCGATACACCAGCTCAACGTCGCCCCCCAGCGGCTTCACGCGCGCCAACCGAAACCGCTTCGCGTCCGCGAGTCGCTCGGTGATCATCCCCGCCGCCGCGGGCCGCGCCTGATCGTCTCCAAACAGCATCGGCGCCACGTACACCCACGCCTCGTCGATCAGATCCTCGCCGAAGCACGACCCCATCAACCCGGGTCCGCTCTCGATCAGCACGTTGGTGACCAGGTGCCTCGCCACGAGCTCCCGCAGCGCCGCGGCGAGGTCGAGCCGGCCGTGCCCACCCACCTGCGGGACCCCGATGATCTCCACGCCCGCCTCGCGCAGAGCGTTGATCCGGTGCGCGGCGATCGCCGCGCCGAGCAGACTTCCATCGCAGACCACGATCGTCGGCACGTCCCGCGCGGTGCGAACCAGCTTGCGATCGTGGGCGATATCGAGATCGCTGTCGATCACCACGCGCCTCGCGACACGCCGCGCCCGCACGCCCCTGGCCGTGAGCATCGGATCGTCCGCGTTCACGGTGCCGAGCCCGGTGATCACCGCGTCCACCCGGCCGCGAAGTTCATGCACGCGCCGCCGCGACCATTCGTTGCTGATCCACTGGCTCTCCCCCGTCCGCGTCGCGATCCGGCCGTCGATCGTCTGGGCCCACTTCGCGATCACCCACGGCAACCCGGTCCGCAGCCGCTTCACGAACGGCGCCGTGAGCGACGACGCGAGTCGACTCGCGTCGCTGAACTCCGCCGCGATTCCCGCGGCACGCAAAGCCTCCGCTCCGCCCGACTTTCCCGGATTCGGGTCACGCGCCGCGAAGACCACGCGCGAGACCTTCGCGCCGATCAACGCCTCCACACACGGCGGCTGCTTCCCGTGCCCGTTGCACGGCTCGAGCGTCACGTACGCCGTGGCTCCCGCCGCATCGACGCCCGCCTCCCGCATCGCGGCGAGCGCATCCCGCTCCGCGTGCAACCCGCCGAACCGCCGATGATGCCCGGCCCCGATCACCACGCCGTTTCGCACGAACACGCACCCCACCGGCGGGTTCGGCTCCACCTTGCCGAGCGACCGCAGCGCCAGCCTCGCCGCGAGATCGAGATACCGCTTCGCCTCGTTCATGCCCGCCTCACCAGTTCCGCGCGATCCGCGGCGGTCATCGTCTCTCCAACGTCATCGAGCCACCGACGCGCATCGAGCGCGTAGCCAGCAGTCGGCTTGAGGTCGGTACCTCGCTCGTCGCGGAAGGTCGCGCAGTACCACTCGTTGAACCGCTTCATGAGCAGTTCACGCACGTACTTGGCGATCATCGAGGCTACCGCGACCGGCATGTGGGCCGACTCACTCTCCGTGATGAAGCTGATCCCCGCCCGTCGCCCCGGGCCGGTGACCACGTAGCGGCTTCGGGCATCGGTCTCTTCGACGATCTCAACGCTCACGCCCGGCAACTCACGCTCCAGCAACCCGGCGTAGGACGCGCGACCGCCGAGCCGATCGCACACGATCCCAAGCCGCGACGGCGCGCCGTCGTGCTCCACGGTTCCGTAAGTTTCCCAGATCGCACGCAGGTGCTCACCAACGGGCCCCGCGGTGGTCTCCGCCTTGTTGCCCGTCGACGCGATCACCCCGTTGAACTCCGACTCGCTCATCACGCGGCAGCGGAGCATCGCCGGCGAAACGCCCGAACGCTCGCACGCGCCGCGCACCAGGTTCCGGCAAATCCCGAGTTCCCCGGACGAGACCGCAACCGGCAACACCGTCGCATCACCCGCGTACGCGCGGTGCGTGGGCAAGGACGCGCCAAGCCGTTGCAACAGCGCACCGTCGTCCGCGATCGGCTCGTCGTTCATCAACCCGAGCATCACCAGCACGCCCCGCTCAAGGTGAATCAACGGATGCGTCGACTTCACGGAGTTCGAGAGCTTGAGCGCCTTCGAATCAGCAATCGGCACCCGCCCCTTCGCATCCCGCTCCCCGCTCCGCCCCGGCTCGCGGCACACCGCTCCCTCGAGCAGCTTCCACAGATTCGGAGTCGCCTGCGCCTCCGCCTCCTGCCGAACCACGAACACGCTCGCGCCAATGCACAGCGGCCCCAACAGGGGCCCATACCCGGCCTCATCAATCCCAGCGAGAACAGTCCGCATCGGGGCATGATACCCGCGACGGCCAGCCGTCTGGTACCCTGCTGCAACCCGACACCGTACGAATCGCTATCAAAGCAGTCTCTTCTCACACCATGCGCATCCTGACCCGAAAACTCTGGCGTGCCTTCCCCGAGCTCGACCGCTACTCCGACGAGCAGTGCCGTCGCTTCGTCCGGGCCGCATCCGGTTCCGTGCTCCGGCGGCTCGCGCGGACCTGCGTTGCGTTCGTCGCATCCGCCATCCCCTGCACCGTTGTCATCGCGGGGCTCACGATCCGAAGTGTCGTCAGACGCAACGCCGGGCTTCCCGCGGGCTCGTGGTCCGACCTCGGGTGGTTTACCGCTGCCCTCATCCTCTCCATCCTCGCCGCGCCCGCGCTCGCCTACATCGTCCGCGACGTCCTCCTCCGCCGCCGCGTCCGCACCATCCTCCGCGACCGCTCCACCTGCGTCAGTTGCCGCTACGTCCTGATCGGCGTCCCCGTTCCCCAGGGCAACACCGTCATCTGCCCCGAGTGCGCGACCCCCTGCGAGGTCGACCCGTCGCTGCAGGAACTCGCGCTCGACGCCGCCGGCCAGCGCGTCTTCGCCCCCACCACCACTCCCAGCCGCACCTTCCTCACACCGGCTTTCCGGCGCAAGGCCGTCAAGTGCCTCAAGATCGGTGCCCTCGCCGCGGTCATCATCGTTCCACTCAGCGCGGGCCTGTACGAGTTCTCCCTCCACAGACAGGCCGCCCGCGCAAAGGCCGCGATGCTCGCGCCCAACGCGCTTACCCTGCTCGCCGAGTCGCGCCAACCCCCCGCCCTCTCCGACTCCGAACCCGACGGCTGGAAGCTGCTCATCCAAGCCATCGAAGCCCAAGACGCCATCGACGTCCGCGTCTGGCGGAACACCGCGCGCGGCACCCCACCCGACTTCTCCCTCATCGGCGCCAAACTCGCCGAAGGCCGATCTGAGGAGCAAGCCGCCACCGACGCCCAGTCCATGGAGCTCGCTCGCCAACTCGTCGACATCTACAAGCAAGACGGCATCTACATCCTGCTGGACCAGATGGCCTCCACACGGCGCGCCGTCAGGGATACTCCTTTCAGCAGCGGCGGTCCGAGCACCGGAACCTTCGGACGAGCCCGCAACTTCACCCGCATGAACGGCGCCCGCATGTTCATCGCTCGCGAGCGGGAGGACCTGCCCGAATACACCGCCGCCCTCCGCTCCACCCTCGCGATCGCCGACGCGTTCTACCGCCAACCCCTTCTCATCGACGCGCTCGTCGCCGTTGCGATCGAGGCCAACGCCCACTCCAAGCTCCGGCTCCTGCTCACCGGATCACCCTCCGCCGAATGGCTCGACGCGGTCGAGGCCGAGCTCCGCCGTTACCCCTCCGATCGCGACGCCAGCCTCTCCTTCGAAGGCGAGGGCATGTTCATGGAGCACGAGATCGCCAAGACCTTCTCCAATCCCGCGCAGGTACGGTTCGGCATCTTCTCCGCCCACTTTCGAATCCCGGGCTCGCCCCTCACCAACGTCGATCTCAGCAAGCGAGTCGGTTCACTCGAAGACAACCTCGCCGCCATGAGGGACCTGACCGCCGACTCGGTCGCGCGGGCGGAACTCCCCCGCTACCAACGCCCCGCCCCGGCCATCGACCCGACCGAGTCGCGGCTGATCATGCTCCAAATCACCACCATGCCCCCCGAACGCACGCTGCAGTCCTTCGACCAAGTCGCGCTCGATCGGGCCGCGACCGCCGCGATGATCGCACTCGAGCGGTATCGCCTCGCGAACGGCAAGTACCCGGCGTCGCTCGCCGAGTTGGGCCCGCTTCCCCTCGACCCGTGGTCGGGCCGTCCACTGGGGTACCGACTCCTCAACCCGTCGACCGATCCCCACCGGCGCGGGTACCTGCTCTACTCGGCCGGGAGCGACCAGACCGACAACGGCGGCACCGAACCCGGGTCAACCAGCAAGGTCAGCCGCTGGGACATCCTCAAAGACCCGCCGGTCACCGGGACCCGAGGGCTGGACTTCGTGCTGAACTCGTTCGACTGGTAATACCCCCCAAAAACAGCAAGGCCCGGGCGAGTTCGCCCGGGCCCTTCCGAATGCGGCTGAGAGGAGTCGAACCTCCACGGGTGTGACCCCACTAGAACCTGAATCTAGCGCGTCTGCCAATTCCGCCACAGCCGCGGCGTGATCGGAAAGGGAGTTTAGGCCCCAGCCCGGGGCTCGGCAACCGGACGGACGCGAGGGTCTTGATCCGGGAATGAAACAGGGCCGAGAGCGGGTACCGCTTCGGCCCTGGCAGGATTCAATCGGTCACCCCCGCGGGTGGTTTATTCCTCGGGGGCTTCTTCGTCGTCGACGTCGTCGCCGGGGGCGGGCTTGCCGGGGACCATCGCCTGGGCGGCCTTGAGTTCGAGCACCTTCTGGCGGATCTCGGCGGCGACTTCCGGGTTGTCCTTGAGGAAGACCTTGGCGTTTTCGCGGCCCTGGGCGATGCGCATCTCGCCGTAGCTGAACCACGCGCCGGACTTGTTGATCACCTTGCAGTCGGCGGCGATATCGATGAGGTCACCGGCGGCGGAGATGCCCTCGGTGTACATGATGTCGAACTCGGCTTCGCGGAAGGGGGGAGCGATCTTGTTCTTGACCACGCGGGCGCGGGTACGGCTACCGGTGGTGACGTCGCCTTCCTTGATGGCGCCGATACGACGGACGTCGATGCGGACGGAGGAGTAGAACTTGAGGGCGCGACCGCCGGTCGTGGTTTCGGGGGACCCGAACATCACGCCGATCTTCTCGCGGATCTGGTTGATGAAGACGACGGTAGTGTTGCTGCGGGCGATGACGCCGGTCAGCTTGCGCATCGCCTGGCTCATCAGGCGGGCCTGCAGGCCCATGGACGCGTCGCCCATCTCGCCCTCGATTTCGGCACGCGGGATCAACGCCGCGACCGAGTCGACCACGATGATGTCGACCGCGTTCGAACGGACGAGGAGCTCGCAGATCTCGAGGGCCTGCTCGCCGGTATCGGGCTGGCTGACGAGAAGGCCGTCGATGTCCACGCCGATCTTGCGGGCCCACGACGGGTCGAGCGCGTGCTCGGCGTCGATGAAGGCCGCCACCCCGCCCTCTCGCTGCGCGTTGGCGGCGATCGTCAGCGCCAGGGTCGTCTTACCGGAGGATTCCGGTCCGAACACCTCGACGATTCGCCCCCGCGGCACACCCTTCCCACCCAGTGCCAGATCCAGCGAGATCGAGCCGGTCGAGATCCCGGGGACGGCGAGGTACGCCTGCTCGTCCATCCGCATGATCGCGCCCTTGCCGAACGTCTTGTCGATCTGCTGGAGCGTGCGGTCCAGTGCCGCCTGCTTCTGCTTGTCCCCCGCCTTGAATTCGATCACAGAGTTCGCAGCCATGACATTCCACCTTTCCTGAGGATCCCGAACCGCCGGAACGGCCGAGAACCTCCGATTCCCGGTGCGATTCGTCGCGGCCAACCATGGCCAATCGACGGTCGGGGAGGGCACCGGACCTGAGCCCAACTTGCGGAGAGTTGTACCAAAGCCCAAACACCGGGTCAAACCCGCGTTTGGTGCAAACTGCCAACCTGTTGTCAATTTGGCAAATTTTTCTAGGGTAAACACTGGCCACATTCTGATTGTCAGATAAACGGATCCGTATATTGTTTGCCATGGTTACCAGAACTGCACCTCGAACGCGGGTCGCCGGCCTGGTCGCGGGAACGCTGGTTGGTGTCGCGGCCGGACTCGGCGCCCACACCTTCGACTACGCCGAAGGCACCTCGTATCTCTCGAACAACCCCAAGGCCTGCGTGAACTGCCACGTGATGCGTGATCAGTACGACGCGTGGCAGAAGAGCAGCCACCACGCGGTCGCCACGTGCAACGACTGCCACGTGCCTCAAGACCCCATCGGGAAGTACGCGACCAAGGCCTCGCAGGGCTACCGCCACTCGAAGGCGTTCACGCTGCAGAACTTCGCGGAGCCGATCCGCATCACCGAGAGCGACCTGAAAGTCGTCGAGAACAACTGCGTGCGCTGCCACGCGGATCTCGTCGAGCACATCGCGCACAAGGGCAGCGCCGAGAGCACCAACTGCACGCACTGCCACAGCGGCATAGGCCACGACGCACGCCGCTAGTCCCCCACTTTGACACGGAGAACACACATGAACGAAACCAGGAAATCAAGTGCGGGCCTGTACTGGTTTGTCGCGGTTCTGGCCGCGGGCGCCACGTTCGGCATCGCGTCCATGAAGTCGAACATCTCGGACCGCAAGACGGAGGCGAAGCAGACGAGTTTCACGCTCGTCGACATCGATGAGAAGACATCGTCGCCGGCGATCTGGGGCCAGAACTTCCCGCGTCAGTACGATTCGTACCGCCGCACGGTCGACCAGGACCACACGAAGTACGGCGGGAGCGAGGCCTTCCAGAAACTCGACGAAGACCCGCAGTGGAAGCTCATCTTCGCGGGATACGCCTTCGCGATCGACTACCGCGAAGAGCGGGGCCACGCCTACATGCTGAGCGACCAGCGCGAGACTGAGCGCGTGCACAAGAAGGCCCAGCCGGGCGCGTGCATCCACTGCCACGCCTCCGCCGTCGCCGAGTACCGCGCGATCGGCATCAAGGCGGGCGCTCCAGGCGATGCGGGCGAACCGCTCCTCTCCGACCACGGCAAGGCGCAGCTCAACAAAGGCTTCGAAGAAGTCTGCAAGATGCCCTACTCCGAAGCGACCAAGAACTTCGAGCACCCGGTCGCGTGCATCGACTGCCACGACCCCAAGTCGATGCAGCTCCGCATCACCCGCCCCGGCTTCCTCACAGGCATCTCCGAGTTCGCCAAGAGCAAAGATCCCGCGCCGCACCTGCCCAGCATCGAGCGCTGGCGCGAAGGCGGGCGCGACAAGCCCTACGACCCCAACATCGACGCCACCCGTCAGGAACTCCGCAGCATGGTGTGCGGGCAGTGCCACGTTGAGTACTACTTCAAGGGCGAAGGCAAGGTCGTGACCTACCCCTGGCACAACGGCTTCAAGGCGGAGCAGATGGAGGCGTACTACGACGCCGCGGGATTCAAGGACTGGTCGCACGGCATCACGGGTGCCCCGGTCCTCAAAGCCCAGCACCCCGAGTTCGAGCTCTGGAGCCAGGGCATCCACGCCCGCAGCGGCGTCTCGTGCGCGGACTGCCACATGCCGTACGTGCGTGAGGGCGCGGTGAAAATCAGCAGCCACCACGTCCGCAGCCCGCTGCTCAACATGTCTCAGGCCTGTCTCACCTGCCACAACTACCCCGAGTCCGAGATGAAGGCCCGCGTCGAGGCCATCCAGGACCGCACTCGGAACCTGATGGACCGCGCCGAGAACGCCGTCGTCGCGCTCATCGCCGCGCTCGACAGCGCGAAGGGCCATGGTGCCACCGACGAAGAACTCACACCGGCCCGCAACCTGCAGCGCAAGGCGCAGTGGCGGCTGGACTTCATCGCCGCGGAAAACTCCATGGGCTTCCACGCCCCGCAGGAGTCGGCCCGCATCCTCGGCGAGGCGATTGATTACGCCCGCCAGGGCGAGCTCGAAGTGCTCAAGGCCCTGCAGAAGTAACGAACTCTCTCTCTCCTTAGACCGGCTGCTCCGACCCGGGCAGCCGGTCTTTCAATCCGCCACCAACCGCATCGCGATCAGGTCCTGCACGTCCAGGATCCCCACCGGACGCCCATCGCCATCCACCACCGGGATCTCGTCCTGCCGGTACTCTCGCACCATGCGCACCGCGTCCCGCACCATCGCGGTGTGCGGCAGGCTCCGGGGCGAACGCGTCATCACGTCGCTGATCGGCCGCGCCAGCTCCCCAGCATCTCGCAGGATCAGCCGCCGCAAGTCGCCGTCCGTGAAGATCCCCGTCAGCCGCCCGCTCCCCGGCTCCACCAGCACGATCGCCCCCGGGCGCCGCCCCGCCTCCGCCGCCGCCTTCAACGCCTCCCCCACGCTCAGCGAGTCCGCGATCACCGGCATGTTCTTCCCGCTCACATGCCGCAGCATCTCCGTCACCGGCCGCAACAACCCGCCCAGCGCACCGCCCGGGTGCCGCCTCGCAAAGTCCTCGTTCGTAAAGTGCCGCCGCCTCGCCGCGGCCAGCGCGAGCGCATCGCCCAGCGCCATCGTCGCCGTTGTCGAACTGGTCGGGGCCACGAAGTCCGGGGCGGCCGCCTCGCTCTCGATCCCCAGCGTCAGCCGCACCGTCGCGAGCCTCTCGAGCGACGAGAGGGATCCGTCAGCCTTTCCACAGGTGATGGAGATGATCGGCAGCCCGTCCTGACGCAGCAGCGTGCACAGGTCGACCACCTCGTCGGTCTCTCCCGAAGCCGAAATCGCGATCACCAGATCGGTCCGCCGGAACCGCCCCAGATCCCCGTGCGCTGCCTCCGTGGGATGGATCGGATGCGAAGGAATGCCCAGGGAGGCCATGGTGGCCGAGATCTTGGCCCCCACGTGCCCGGACTTCCCCAGCCCCGTGACCTGCACCGTACCGCCCGCCCCCGCGCAGGCCTCGATGAGGTCAACGGCCCGGGAAAACGGCTCTCCCAGGCGAAGGGCGAGGGTGGAAACCGCCTTGGCCTCGGCCTCGAGGACTTGGCGGGCAAACTGAAGGTCAAAGTCTGTCATCGCCCGTAGGGTATAGTCACGGAACCCCGGCCGTCGGCCCCCCTTTCCCCACCAGGGCATGGGAGCAAACCGCGACGGATACCCCGGGGACAACGGCAGGCCCGCAGTGCTCACGGAAGACTATCGCGTACAACTCGACGCCTTTGAGGGCCCGCTGGACCTCCTGCTGTACCTCATCCGCAAGAACGAGGTCGACGTCCACGACATCCCGGTCTCGACGATCGCCGAGCAGTACATGGGGTTCCTGACCCACATCGACCGCATCGACATCGACGTCGCCGGCGAGTTCCTCGTGATGGCCGCGACGCTGATGGAAGTAAAGAGCCGGATGCTGACCCCGACCCCGAAGGCGGTCGAGGGCGACACCGACGGCCCGACCGCGCCGGTGGCAGACCCGCGTGCGGAACTGGTCCGGCAACTGCTCGCGTACAAGAAGTACCGCGACGCGGCGACGGCCCTCGAGCACCGGGCCGACGAGTGGCGCAGCCGCTTCGGCGTCGGACGCGCGGGCATCGAGAACTCCGCAATCCAGGCCGCCATCGAATCGGCACCGGAGATGGACATCCACGACCTCGAGCTGATCGACCTCTTCGAGGCCTTCCAGCGGATCGCTGAGTCGGTGAACTTCGAGCGCCTCGGCGAGCACCAGGTTCAGTACGACGACACGCCCATCGAGCTGCACGCGGAAGACATCGTCGACCGGCTGAAGCGAGACGCGGTCGCGGTCGAGAGCGGCAAGGCCGAACTGCCGTTCATCGGCCTGTTCAACGGCCGCACGCGGAGCGAAATGGTCGGCCTTTTCCTGGCGATGCTCGAACTCTGCCGCCGCCGCACAATCTCGTTCCGGCAGGACGAAACCGCCGGCATCATGATCCGGCTTCGGACCGAAGAAGAGGTCGCCGTGGACGCGGCCCAGCGTGCCGAGCAGGAAGCACGTGAAGTACCGATGGAACCGGAAGTCGCCGAACGTGGCCGCCGCCGCAAGCGCGAAGAACCCAAGCCCGCGGCCGAGTGACGCGGCTCAGCGCGCCCGCCAGGTGTACACGCCGGTCGTCGGGTTGGTGTTCTCGGTGGCGAAGTTGTCCCAGTGCCGCATGTTCTTGAGCTGCGGGATCGTCATCCGCCTCGCGCTGCAATCGAGCAGCGTGGTGGCGACCGTCTTGAAGTACCGCGGGTTCAGGTAGCCCCAGGTACTCTGCGGAAGACGAGGATCAAAGGTGTCCGGCGCGTTGATCGCCCAGCCTCGCGTGGTGTTGAGCGTTGCCCCGTGGTCCGGGTCCGAGCTCGGGATCGACGTGGGCGGCAGCACCTTGTAGAAGCCGTCGCGCTTCATCGTAAGAGAGTCCGCCGGGTTCATGCCGTTGCTGTGGAAACCGGTCCCGGACACGTCACCCGCCCGCGAGCCCGCGAACGTGATCAGCTCCGCGGGGAATCTCGCGTCGCTCGCCTTTGAGAGGTAGAACATCCCGCCCATGGAGCGAGGATTCCGGCCGCCGACGACCGAATCAAAGCCGCACTTGGTCTGCGCGTGCTGCTTGAATGCTCCGTGATTCGTATCTCCGCCCACGAACACGCCGTTGATCCCGAACGACGGATGCTCCGACACGCCCCCGACGTACGAGTTGTCCGGATAGCTCACAAGACCATTCGCGTCGGGCGTCCGGCCCGTGAACCCTCTCGACCAGAGCGTCTCCATCTCCGCCTTGTTCGCGATCAACTGCCCGTCGACGTTCACACCCGAGTACCCCGCGAGGCGCCAGACCCACGTGCGCATCGACTCACGAGTGATACGCGACGTGCGCGGGTCGGCGGGGTCGGCCGGGTACATGGACTTGTCGCACACCTGCCACCAGATCCAGTACTTCGGGATCCGCACCGGAATCAACTCCTCCCGGTAGTCCCGCGAGTACGTCGCCGTGATCTTCGCGAGTTGCGAGATCGACGCGAGTTCCTTCACCGAGCGCGACGTCTCCCTCGCCTTGCCCAGGCTCGGCAGGAGGATCCCGATCAGCAGCGCGATGATCGCGATGACCACGAGGAGTTCAATGAGCGTAAACGCCCGGCGAGCACACGGCATGTGAACCTCCGATTCGGCACAGGCAACAACCGGCGCGACGAGAACCGCCGCGCCCACAGGATACCGAAGATCGCCCGTTCCGCCACCCGGAGTTCACATTTCTGACTCCCGCCCCCTCCGGCCGGGTCACTTGACCTTCGCCAGACCGCGTTCGATGCACGCGAAGACCCGGGGCCAATCGCCCTCCTTCATCACCGGAAGGGGGGGCAGCATCCGTAGGTGGTACGGCCCGTGGCCGCAGTAGAACAGGATCACGCCTTCCTCAAAGCAGGCCTTGCAGGCGTTCTGGATCTTGGTCTTGTCCCCGCCGAAGGGCGCGATCCGCATCATCCCGCCCGCGCCGCCGACCAGCCCCTCGCTCCCGAGCGACTCCACCGGCGGGAACCACTCGGGGTGCTTGGCGATCAATGCCGCGGCGTGCTGACGGAAGAGGGCGTGATGCTTCGCGAACTCACCGGACTCTCCGTAGAAGTTCCCATCCCGGAGCATCTCGATGACCTTGATGCCCGAGCGGAACGAGACACCTTCGCCGGTGAACGTGCCGCTGAGCAGCCCCGCCTTGGGGTTGTACTCCTCGGTGTACATGGTGGCGCAGGCCTGGGTCATCTTGCCGACGCAGAAGACGTCGACGTACTCACCGAGATCGAAGTGCTCGTACGCGAACATGCGGGGCAGTCGCCCGAAGGTCTGAATCTCGTCGTCCCACACCGCGATCCGGTGGGCCTTGCAGACGTCCATGAGGGCCTTGATGTAGTCACGGTCGCCGATCTTGAACCCGCCCTCACCCTGGCACATCTCAAAGATAAAGCACGCGTGCTGGCCCGGGTACCGGTGGATGTACTGCTCGAGGTGCTTCACGGCCATGTCGATGTACCGCTTCTTGCCGTGCATGCCGGGGCCCATGCGCTCCGCCATCGCGGGCTCCCAGAACGGCATGTAGTCCACCAGCGTCGAGAGGGGGATCCCCTGCCGGTAGTCCGGTCCGTCGCCGATCTGGCACATGGTGATGCTGCGGCCCATGAAGCAGTCCTGGAAGCAAAGCACGCGGCTCGCCGGCGCGTGCTTCTGGTAGCACACCTTGAGCGCGTTCTCGTTCGCCATCGCGCCGCTCGTCGCGACGTACACGTGCTTCAGCCGGCTGTGCTTCTTGGCTTCCGCAAGGAGCACCTCGCCGAACTCGTACGCCTCCATGTTGCTCAGCAGGTTGCCATGCTTGATCACGTCGTCGACAGCCGACACCGCTGCGGCCTCGATCAGAGCCGGGTGCGAATGCCCGAAGAAGTGCACCCCGATCCCGCAGATCATGTCCCACTTCACGCTGCCGTCGGCAAGCTCCACGAGGGCGCCGTTGCCGGCCCCACTCCCGATGTAGGGATACAGCAGCCCGCGGCCACGAACATCCGCGCACCGCTTCAGCATCGAGTCGTATGACTCCTTGAGCCCCGGATTCGAAGGCCGGGTGTCGGTGATCTGCGCCGAAGCCGAGGCCGTCTCGCGGAGGATCGCATCGACCGCGGCCTTCAGGGCCGGGCTCGATCGCAACCGGCTCCCGACGGTGCTCGAGGGCTGTGCGTTCGCTGTGCTGTTCACGTTCGTGGCTGCCTGTGTCATCTGTGTGTCTCCGCCGAACTGTAGCGGACATCGGCCCCGCCGGAATGCCCGCTCGATAAAATCATGGTCCACTGAATGATTATGCACCGCCCGCGAGCCGGGAGATCAGCACCGACGCGAGCGCCGCACGCTCCGCAAGGCTCGCCACCTCCACCCACTCGTCGGGCGTGTGCAGCCCACCCCCGCGCACGCCGAGCGTGTCGATCGTCGCGAGCCCCTCGGCCTGCATCGTGTTGCCGTCGCACACCCCGCCGGTTTTCCCGAAGGGCAACGCCTGCCCCAGGTCCTCCGCCGCGGCACGCGCCGCCTCCGCCAGGCGCATCACCGCCGGCGTCGCGGGCTTGCTCGGCCGGTTGAACGCACGCCGAATGATGATCGCGGGCACAGCCCCCGGAGGCGTGCCGAGCGCATCCATCCGCCGGCCCAACTCCTCGGCCAGCGCGGCGTCCGCGAATCTCGCATTCCCCCACGCGCACGCGAGATCGCTGACCACGTTCGAAGGCTGGTCCGCCTTGACCGGACCGATGTTCGTGATCAAACCCCGCGCCGGGTCGGCCATCGCGGCAACATCGAGGATCGCACGCGCCAGCGCGTTCACCGCGCTCGCGCCGCTCGTGAAATCCCTCCCGACGTGCGCCGACCGCCCGCGTGCCTCCAGCATGAACTGGCCGCTTCCCGTCCGCTCGACCACAAGCCCGCCGTTGGCCATCGCGGGCTCGAAGACCAGCCCGATGTCCGCCGCCCTCGCGCACGCCCGCAGCGCACGCTCGGAGGCGAAAGAACTGGTCTCCTCGTCGCTGTTGATCGCGAACGTAAACGACACGCGCACGCCGCATTCCTCGAGCGTCTCGAGCGCGTGCAGCGCGACCAGCAGGCCGCCCTTCATGTCCACCGCGCCCGGCCCCGTGCACGTCTTCCCGTCTGTCGCGATCGAGAGTGTACGGAATGGACTGCCCACATCGTGCACCGTATCGATGTGCCCGCACAGCATGAAGTGCGGCCCGACACCCGCGATCCGCCGCTCGCAAATCGCCGTGGGCGGAGCCGCCTTTCCCCCACCGCCGAGCCACTCCGGCGTCGGGTCCCCGGGCTCCAACCGCACGCTCGCGCCGAGTTTCGCGAGCCGATCGCACAACCAGCCCCGCGTCTCGTCCAACCCGCCGCCCCCCGGCCCGGTTGGGATGTTCACGAGATGCTCGAGCTCCGCGAGCATCGCCGCGCCACGCTTTCCCGCCGCTCCAGCCAGCCGCGATTCGTTCGCCGTCAGTGCCATTGCTGATTACCCCACATACGCCGACAACACGCCAACACCCACGAGCGCCGCCAGGCTCGTCCAGCGGATGACCGCCGACGCACGATCGATCGGCAACCGGTTCACCGGCCGCCCCACGAGCGCGAGCACACGCCGCCGACGCTCGCCGATGGACCCGTGCCTCCACTGGAACTTCTCTTCCGGGATCCCGTTGTAATACGCCACCGCGATCAGCGCATCCGCAACCGCCGCGGCGGCGTCCGGCGTCACAACCTCCGAAGCCCGGCCGTCTGCGCGGTGCACGCTCAGATGCTTGGCCGCGAACGCGTCCGCCTGCCACTCAAACCGCCGGCTCGCGTAGCAGAAGTACCCCGCCGCGCCGCCGAACACGAGCAGCGCCATCGCCCCCTGCACGGCCACCGAGTTGATATCCACGTACACCAGCCGCTCCACCGCCGCGATGCCGAACGTGAAACCCAGCGCCACCGCCGCCGAGGCCACCCAGGTCGCCGCGAACGCAGTCACGCCCAGCCACAGCATGTGCCACAGCCGCAGATGCGCCACCTCGTGCGCCGTGACCGCCTCCAGTTGCCGGGGCGTCAACGTCTCGAGCAACGCATCGGTATACACCAGGTACCGCGCCGGGAACAACAGCCCCAGCACCGCGGCATTCAGCACGCTGGAACCCGTGCGCCAGACGTACGGCCCACGCACGCGCACGCCGTGCGTCCGACAGATCGAGACAATCCGCTCGCGCAGCTCGCCCTCCCCAAGCTCCGTCGTCCGCCACACCCGCCGCACGACCACCGGCGTAAAGACGAACATCGCCAGCGATGCGCCCAGTTGCAGCAGATTCAGCCCCACCGGCCCCAGCATCGCCGCCACCCCAGGCCTCGCGTCCACGAAGTTCTGCACGAACTGCCCCACCGACGAGATCATGCACAGCGGCAACACCCACATCAGGAGTTGATGCCGGATCTGCAGCCACACATGCTTCGCACGCGTCTCGATCGGCTCGATCGGTCGCCCCGACTGGATCGATCGGTAGAACATCGCCTCGCGGATCCGCCGGTCGATCTCGTACTGCGTCACCCACCCCGCGGCGATAAACCCCCACAACGGCAGCACGCCCAGCAACCGATCGAGCAACACCCCCTCGCCCACGTACACCCGCACCGCATCCAGATACCCGAACCCGAAGATCGACACCGCAACGAGCCCCGCCACCAGCAGCCGCGACGCCCCGATCATCGTGTCGCACCGCCGGGCCCACTGAACCCGCCCCCGGTCCACCAGCCGCCCCGCAACGATCACCGCGGCATGGGTCACCGCCCAGACCACCGCGACCGCCGCCAGGGTCCCGAGGATGACCTTGTCCGGTAGATGACTCACCGCCTCGTCGCCGCGTCCGACCTCATCGTGGAGGTGAACGAGCAGGAACGAGAAGATGAGCAGTGCTGGAACCATCGTGAAACGCCCGACGCCGGGCGGAGACCTATCCTAATGCCCCTATGACCACGGGCACGCCGCTTTCCCATCTTCCCGGGACCGACCTCTCGATCACCGTCGACGGCCTGAAGCTGCCGAACCCGTTTATCATCGGCTCGGGGCCGCCCAGCACCAACGCGAATGTCATCGCCCGCGCCTTCGACGAAGGCTGGGGCGCTGTCGTCTCCAAAACCGCCTGCCTCGACCACGCCCGCATCCGCAACGTGTCGCCCAGGTACGCCCGCATGCGAGCGGCCTCCACCGGCGAGATCTTCGGCTGGGAGAACATCGAGCTCATCTCCGACCGCCCCTTCGCCGCGTGGATCGACGACTTCCGCCGCATCAAGGACCGCTACCCCGACCGGGTGCTGATCGCCTCCATCATGGAGGAATACTCGCGCGACGCCTGGGCGGAGATCGTCGGCCGCACGCAGGAAACCGGCGTCGACGCCCTCGAACTCAACTTCTCCTGCCCCCACGGTCTCCCCGAGCAGAACATGGGTAGCGCGATGGGCCAGAACCCTCAGCTCCTCGAAGAAGTCTGCGGCTGGGTGATGAAAGACGCCCGCGTCCCCGTGTGGGCCAAGCTCACGCCGAACGTCACCGACATCTGCGCCGCCGGCCGCGCCGCGCTCCGCGCCGGATGCTCCGGGCTCTCCTCGATCAACACCATCCTGAGCGTGATGGGCATCAACCTCGAAACCCTCCGCCCAGAACCCGCGGTCGAGGGCTACTCCACCCCCGGCGGCTACTCCGGCCGCGCGGTCCGCCCGATCTCGCTCCGCATGAACATGGAACTCGGCAAAATGATCGCCACCGAGTTCCCCGACCGCTCGCTCTCCTCCCTCGGGGGCATCGAATCCGGCGACGACGCGGCACAGTTCATCCTCTGCGGCGCGAACACCACCCAGATCTGCACCGGCGTCATGATCCACGGGTACCGACTCATCCGCGATCTCAAGGCCCAGCTCGAAGCCTTCATGTTCCGCCACGGCTTCGTGTCGATCGACCAGTTCCGCGCCAAGTCCCTCGCCTACTTCACGACCCACGCCGATCTCGTCAACCGCCAGACCGACGCACGCCGCGCCGAAATCGCCTCCGTCCCCCGCGCCGTCAAGGCCGACACCGACTGGCACGGCGACAGCTTCGTCGCCCAGTCCGGCTCGCTGCTCTCACGCTGACGGCGCTTTCGGCGACAACAACGCCCACTGCTCCTCCAGCCGCTTCGGCGACACCGTGATCGACGTCCTGAGCTCCTGCGCAAACAGCGACACCCGATACTCCTCCAGCATCCACCGATACTGGTGCAGCGCGGCATCAAACCGCCGCCCCTCTTCGCTCTTCTGCGACAGCTCCACATACCCGCGCCAATACGCCTGAAACTCCGCGATCTTCCGCAGGTCCTTCGTCAACCCGTCCCCCACCAGCTTCCCCACCCGCCGCTGAATCGCCGCCAGATACCGCGGGTAATGCCTCAGCCACTCGTACGGCACCGCGCCCAGAAACCCCGGCGGCGCGAGGTGATCGAGCTGCTCCTTCAGATCGTTCAGCACAGGCCCCCAAGCCGCCGGCGGCCGCTCCCCCACCGACGCCCGCACCGCGTACATCCCCGCGAAGATCGCGCTCACCAACTCCACGACCTCGTCCATCGCCCGCCCAAGCCTCGACAACCCCGCCGCGATCAGCTTCTCGAACGCCTCGTCGTCGCGCGGATACCGCTCGGGCGTAATCGACCCCGCCTGGTCCGCGAGAAACGCGCGATCCGCGATCAACTCCCGCAGCACCGGCTTGAACTCCGACGCCTTTCCCATCGCCGAATACTGAAACGCCAGCCGATCCGCCGCCGGAAGAAACTGCGTGTACCGATTGAAGTCCTCCGCCGCGGCAAGCATGCACAACCGCCTGAGCCCAAACCGCGTCGCCTCCTCCGCCGATTCCTTCGTCTCAAACAACCGGATCGAAACCGACGTCGCGCGATCCACCAATCCCGGGAACGCATCGACCGTCATCCCGAACCGCCGGATCTGCACACGCTCGGGCAGATCGCCAAAGTCCCACTTCTTGATCCCGTCACGCGTCACGCGATCCGCCTGCAACCGCGCAAACCCGTCGCGGATCTGCGGCGCAAGCTTCACCCGGATCGCCCCAAGACTCCGCCCCTGCGCCAGAATCTGCCCGCTCCCGTCCACCACCTCGAAGTTCATCATCGAGTGCGCCGGCAACTCGATCACCCGCAGTTCATCCGGGCTCACCTCCACGCCAACCTTCAGCCGGATAATCGTCGCCAAACGATCGTACAAGCTCCCCTCCGGCCGCCCAAGCTGCGACACACACTCCGGCAAAAACGCCGACGGGTGCGGCAGCGCCCGCCGAAGATGCTTCGGCAGCGCCTTCACGATGTTCCCCACCTTCTCCTCGAGCATCCCCGGCACAAGCCACTCGAACAACCGCTCGTCCAGGTTCGACACCGCCTCCAGCGGCAACCGGATCGTCACCCCATCATCCGCCGCCGCCGGTTCCAGCTTGTACCGCAGCGGCAACTTCGCCCCGCCAACGTTCAGCGTGTCCGGGAACTGCTCATCCCGCAGCGGCTCGTCGCTCGCCGCGAGAAGATCCTCCCGCCGCATGAACAGAATCTCCGCGTCCTCCTTCTCCGCCTGCGCCCGCCACCGCTCAAAGCTCGCCGTCGTGTACACGTCCTGCGGAATCCGCTGCGAATAGAACTCGTACTGCGTCTGGTGATCCGCCAGCAGATCCAGCCTCCTCGCCTTCTGCTCCAGCTCCCGGATCTGCTCGCGCAGCTCCATGTTGTGCCGCAGGAACCGCCCCGAGGTATCGATCTCCCCCTCAACCAGCGCGTGGTGAATGAACAGCTGCCGCGACTCCGCCGGATTGATCGGCCCGTAGTGCACACGCCGCTTCGCGTAGATCTCCAGGCCAAACAACAGCGCCCGCTCGTGCGCCACCACCGTCCCCGTCTGCTCCACCCAGTGCGGATCCGAGTAGCTCTTCTTCAGCAGATGCTTCGCGATCGACTCCACCCACTCCGGCCGCAGCGGCGCAACCGTTCGCGCATACACCCGGCTCGTCCGCACAATCTCCGCACCCATCACCCACTTCGGCTGACTCCTGAACAACGCCGACCCCGGGAACACGTTGAACTTCATCCCCCGCGCGCCAACGTACTCCCCCTGCTCGTTCCGCATCCCAATGTTCGACAACAACCCCGCGAGCAGCGCCCGGTGCACCGACTCCGGTGTCGACGGCTTCTCGTTCGCCTTGTACCCAAGCTCCTCCACCAACGCCGCGATCTGCCGGTGGACTTCCTCCCACTCCCGCATCCGCATAAAGCTCAGGAAGTGCTCCTTGCACACCCGCCGCAGCTTCGCGCCCCCCATCTGCTCCTTGTGCCCCCGATACCACGCCCACAGCTTCTGGTACGTCCCAAAGTCCGACTGCGCATCCTTGAACTTCGCGTGCATCCCGTCCGCTTCGTCCGCCTTCTCCATCGGCCGCTCACGCGGATCCTGCACCGACAACGCCGACGCGATCACCAGCATCTCCGACAGACACCCCTCCTGGTGCGCCGCCAACAACATCCGGCCAATCCTCGGATCCAGCGGCAGCCGCGACAACTCCCGCCCCACCTTCGTCAGCTCGTTCCCCTCATCCACCGCCCCAAGCTCGTGCAGCGTCTCGTACCCGTCCTTGATCTGCCTCGAATCCGGCGGCTCCACAAACGGAAAGCGATCCACCTCCCCCAACCGCAACGCCTTCATCCGCAGAATCACCGCCGCCAGGTTCGACCGCACGATCTCCGGATCCGTGAACTCCCCCCGCGCCTTGTAGTCCTCCTCCGAATACAGCCGCACGCACACGCCCGGCCCCACACGCCCACACCGCCCCTTCCGCTGATCCGCCGACGCACGACTGATCGGCTCCACCTCCAGCCGCTGCACCTTCGTCCGCCCCGAGTACCGATTCAGCCTCGCATACCCCGGGTCAATCACGTACCGAATCCCCGGCACCGTCACCGAAGTCTCCGCCACGTTCGTCGAAAGCACAATCCGCCGCCCGCCGATCGGCTCAAACACCCGCTGCTGCTCCGCCGACGTCAGCCTCGAATACAACGGCAACACCGTCAGCCGCTCCGTCCCCGGCACCCGATGCTTCGTCAGATCCTCCGCAACCTCGCGGATCTCCCGCTCCCCCGGCAGGAACACCAAGATGTCCCCCTCGCCCTTCCGCGCAAGCTCATCGATCGCCTCCACGATGTGATCGTGCAGCGTCCAGTCCCGATCATCCTCGCTCTCCTCCGGCAACGGGTGATACACCACCTCCACCGGATACGTCCGCCCCGACACGCTGATGATCGGCGCCGGCTTCCCATCCCTCCCCGCAAAGTGCTTCGCAAACCGCTCCGGATCAATCGTCGCGCTCGTCACGATCACCTTGAGGTCCGGCCGCTTCGGGAGCAGCGTCTTCAGATACCCCAGCAGAAAGTCAATGTTCAAACTCCGCTCGTGCGCCTCATCGATGATGATCGTGTCGTACTGCTCCAGCAGACGGTCCGTCTCCGTCTCCGCCAGCAAGATCCCGTCCGTCATCATCTTCACGACCGTCCGCTCCGACGTCTTGTCGCCGAACCGGATCTTGAACCCCACAAACTCCCCAAGCCCCGTCCCAAGCTCCCACGCCACCCGCGCCGCCACGCTCGTCGCCGCAATCCGTCGCGGCTGCGTGTGCCCGATCAACCCCCTCACCCCTCGCCCCACATCCAAGCAAATCTTCGGCAACTGCGTCGTCTTCCCCGACCCCGTCTCCCCGCACAACACCACCACCTGATTCGCCTCGATCGCCCGCGCAATCTCCTCCCGCCGCTGACACACCGGCAGCTCCTCCGGATACCGCCGCGCCGGCACCGCCCGCCGCCGCGCCGCCACCCGCTCCTCCGCAACCTCTATCTCCCGCAACAACCCCCCCAGCTCCCGGTCCAGCGCCTCCCCCTTCAACTCCCGCTTCCTCAGCGACGCCAGCCGCCCCGCCAACCGCCTCCGATCCAACCAAAAAAGCCCCTCGATCCGCGCCGCAACCGCGCCCGGACTCGGCCTCCGCCCCATGCTGTCCTCGCCCGAATTCACCGCCAACGGTAGCGCAGAACCCCACCTCTTCGTAGACTAGGGCATGGAATCAAACACCCCGCAGCCCCCCACCTACATCCCCGACCTCCCCCCAGAGCCCCCCCAGTGGCCAAAGGTCGTCGGCATCATCAGCATCTGCTGGGGCTGCCTCAACCTCCTCTGCAACGCCTGCATGCCGCTGTTGCCGAAGTTTTTCGAGAGCTTCATGCCCCCTGACTCCCAAGGCATGCCAATGTTCCCCAAGGGGCCCATGGTCTGGATCGCCGTGACCGGCGGCGTCCTCGCCTCCCTCATCTGCATCACCGCCGGGGCGCTCTCCATCTCCCGCAACCCCGCCACCCGTCCGCTCCACCTCGCCTATGGCATCATCGCCATCATCATCACCATCTTCGGCACCTACATGAATCTCGACTTCCAGAAGACCCAACGCCAGTGGATCGCCGACAACCCCGACAACAACTTCGCCAAGCAGATGAGCCACCCGTCCCAGGCCAGCTTCAACGTCATCGGCCTCGCCTTCGGTGTCGCGTACGGCACCGCCTACCCGATCTTCTGCATCGCCTGGTACGGCGCCGCCAAACGCAAGGCCCCCCTCGCGTGACCCCGCCCGCCTTCCGCGTCTCCATCCGATACCCCGTCGCCTCCGACGAAGCCGAGTTCACCGCACTCCGCCGCGCCAACCGCGACTTCCTCGAACCCTGGGAACCCATCCCACCCGCGGGCCACACCCCCTTCACCACCGACGACTTCGAGCTCTTCCTCGCCTCCGCAAAGAGCGAAACCCGCCGCCGCTTCCTCATCCTCCACTCCCCCTCCAACCGCATCATCGGCCAGTGCTCCCTCGGCAACATCGTCCGCGGCCCGCTCCAACAAGCCTTCCTCGGCTACTGGATCGCCCGAGACTCCGCACGCCAAGGCTTCATGTTCGAAGCCCTCCAGCAACTCCTCGCACTCGCCTTCGGTGAACTCCTCCTCCACCGCATCGAAGCCAACATCCAACCCCACAACGCCCCCTCCATCCGCACCGCCCTCAACCTCGGCTTCCGCCTCGAGGGCTTCTCCCCGCGCTACCTCCAAATCGCCGGCGCCTGGACCGACCACAACCGCTACGCCACCACCGCCGAAGAGTTCTGGGCCCGCTACCCCGCCCTCGCCCCCTCTTAACTCTTCCCCCCCGCCAGCCCCATCAACACCGCCACGTGATTCAGGTTCGTCCCCGTCACGCGCCGCGCAATCAACCCGCCCGCCATCCTCAACAGCCCCGTCGAGTCATGCTCCTCGAGCATCCGCTCCGGGTCGCCACCCACCGCACGCACACGCTCCCACGTCCCCCCGTCCACCACGCCCCCCGCCCCCTCGCTCGGACCATCTCGCCCGTCCGTCGAAAACGCCCACAGCCCCCACCCCGCCTCACCACTCAACTCCCGCGCCACCCGCGCCGCCAACTCCTGACTCGGCCCACCCAT